>Ga0209483_1001782_pt1 | contig 15881 bp, 17 predicted proteins | sample NGEPerA_FD_184508 | JGI IMG/M metagenome (GOLD analysis project Ga0209483, IMG submission 184508) | Arctic peat soil microbial communities from the Barrow Environmental Observatory site, Barrow, Alaska, USA - NGEE PermafrostL2-A... | ecosystem: Environmental > Terrestrial > Soil > Wetlands >... | reverse complement strand
TTCGCGCCTCGGCGGATCAGGCGGCGGTGGCGGCGGATCGAGAATGTCCATGACGCGCCGCAGCACTTCGATGATGGCGACTTCATGCCCGTCGAGCCGCGCGGTGAGTTTCTTTTCCAGCGCGGCCAGTTGCTTCGCCAGTTCCTTGGTGCTGCCGAGCAGTTCGCGCATCTGCACGAACGCGCGCACCACAAACACGCTCATCCGCACGGCTTCGGGACTGTTGAGAACATTGGCCGCCATGATCGCGCCGTTCTCGGTGAAGGCGTAAGGCAAATGGCGTGGATTACGGTGTTTCTGTGAACCCATCGCAATTTGCGATGGGTTGTCGGACTGCTTTAAGATCGCAATTTGCGATGCTAAAGATTTTGCTTCTTCAGCAGTCAGTTTGAACAGAAAATCATCCGGAAACCGCTCGCGATTGCGTTTAACTGCTTCGTTGAATCGAAATGTTGGAACCCCAAAGATGCGCGCCAAGTCAAAATCGAGAATGACTTTCTGCCCGCGAATTGTGCGGATGACCAAAGCAATGGTTGCAATCTGATTGCTCATAAATTTCCCAACCGGTCACAATTTGTGACCGCATACGTTTTGACATCGCAAATTGCGATATCAAGTTTTGCCGTCATTCAAGGTCGCAATTTGCGCCCTTAAAGATTTTCACCGCTCAACTTGAGGTGCCAAATTGGCACCTCAAGTTTCAATTCACTTTTTCCTCTGCACCTTCGCCGCGACTTTCAAGCGCAGCGCGTTAAGCCGGATGAAGCCGGTGGCGTCGTCCTGGTTGTAGGCCTTGGTCGGGTCGGCTTCCATCGTGGCGATGTGCGGATTGTAGAGGCTCACCGGGGATTTGCGGCCGCTGACCATGAGGTTGCCCTTGTAGAGTTTCACGCGCACCGTGCCGGTCACATTCTTCTGGCTCTCGGTGACGTAGGCCTGCAACGCCAGCCGTTCCGGCGCATACCAGAAGCCGTTGTAGACGAGTTCGGCATATTTCGGGATGAGCGCGTCGCGCTGGTGCATGACTTCGCGATCCATCGTCAGCGATTCCATCTGCCGGTGCGCGAAATGCAGGATCGCGCCGCCGGGGGTCTCATATACGCCGCGCGATTTCATGCCGACGAACCGGTTCTCCACCATGTCCACGCGCCCGACGCCGTGTTTGCCGCCGAGTTTGTTCAACGCCTTCATCACGCCGAGCGGGGAAAGTTTTTTTCCGTTCACGGCGACGCAATTGCCTTTGACGAAATCGAGCGTGACGAACTCCGCTTTATTCGGCGCGTCTTCGGGGAAGACGGAGAGCGTCGTGAAATAATTTTTATTCTTCGGGTTGAACGAATCGAACCACGGGTCTTCGAGAATTCCGGCTTCGTAGGAGATGTGCAGAAGATTCCGGTCCATCGAGAACGGTTTCTTCGCGCTGGCCTGCACGGGAATCTTGTGCTTGGCGCAGTAATCAATCATCTCCTGCCGGCCGGGAAATTCCGCGCGATAGCGCTCGTCGCGCCACGGCGCGATGACTTGCAAATCCGGCGCGAGCGCGGCGGCAGTCAGCTCGAAACGGACTTGGTCATTGCCTTTTCCAGTTGCGCCGTGCGCGATGGCGTCGGCTTTTTCCTTCTTCGCGATCTCGACCATGCGCTTGGCGATGAGCGGCCGCGCGATGCTGGTGCCGAGAAAGTATTGGCCTTCATAAATCGCACCAGCTTGGATGATTGGATAAATAAAATCGCGCGCGAATTCCTCCTGCAAATCGTCAATGTAAATTTTCGAAGCGCCGGTTTTTTTTGCCTTCGCTTCGAGGCCTTTCAATTCATCGTCCTGTCCGATGTCCGCGCAGAACGCGATCATTTCGGCGTCGTATTTTTCCTTGATCCACGAAAGCAGCACCGAGGTGTCGAGGCCGCCGGAGTAAGCTAAAACAATTTTCATATCCGCCCATTAAACCGTCAAACGCAGATGCGGGCAAAAGGAAAATGAAATGGCTAATGACTCCGGTGGTTTCCAACCGGGCCGGTCACGGTTTTTTCAGGCGGAAAAACTGGTTCGTGTTCGCGCCGCCGTTGGTGAGTCCTGAAGAATTTTTCCGACGCCAAAACAAAATCACTCCCAGCCGGACATTGAATCATACCGGAAAGTCATGTCGTTCGTGTCATAGCCCTTATACCATTTCGCGTGGCCGTCGGCGAAAAGAACGTTCTGACCCTTATTGTGCGCCTGCCATTCTTCCCACGGCGTGCCATTGGCGGGGCCGCCGACGCAGTTTTGTGTGTAATCATCCTTGTCCGCGTCTTCCGGCTTGAAATCCAGCGTGTCGCCGGACAGCACATAACACGACGGGAACAAAATGCGTTTGCTGTCCACCGCCGCGTCATCGTTCACGACGACATACGCCGCGCGCGCGCTATTGAAATAATTGAAGGCGGACTGGGCCGCCAGCGGCAGCAGTTTGTTCGCCGGGCAATGATAAACATTCGTGTTCTGGACGTAGGAAAAAATCTGCTCCATCCAGCTCGCGCTGTGTGTGTGGGGATCGGTCTGTCCCCACGGAATATCGCCGCCGGATTCGGGATAAAACCCGCGCGCCTCGTCCGCATACATCGTCAGGCCGATGCTCATCTGGTGGAGATTTGAATTGCAGGCAATCGCCCACGCGCGCTGCTTGGCCGAGGCCAGCGCCGGCAGCAGCATCGCCGCCAGAATGGCGATGATGGCGATGACCACGAGCAGTTCGATCAACGTGAACGCCCGCGCGGATTTTTTATTTTCAGACAAGGCAGCCATGAAAAACTTTAGACGGACTTCCGCCGCCGAGGTTTCATTTTTGTTTGCCGGGTGAAATTTTTTTTCTATTCAAGTTATTTTTTAACCGTCGTCCAGCCTTTCAACTTCACCCAGTCCGGATCCGGCCCGTTGGCATCGTCCATCCAGTCTCCCAGCGAAGCGAGCAGCTTGATGTTGTCCATGTGTCCGTCGGCAAAGCCCAGTTCGTAGGACTTGCCGTGCCGGCTGGACGGCATATCCACGATGCGATTCGCCTCACTCACGTCCACGATAAACAAGGAATCGTTGATGCTGCTCGCGTCCTCGTCAATCAACGTCCACATTTGCGCGGGCGACGCGATCTGGCTTTCCCGGCGGAACAGCGTGTAGGTCAATGTCCCGTCATCATCCGGCGTGACAAACGTGGACGAGCCGGACGGGTCGCCGTAACTTCTGCCGTTCATCCACGCATTCATCGAGTAGCTGCGGACCACCGGCACGCCGCCCAGGCTCCGGTCATCCGCCGGACAACGATAGACGCCTGCCGACTTGACGTATGGCCAGACCGCCCCTTGCTGCAAGGCATAAACATTGGTGCAGTTGAATTGAGGATCGGGACCATAATCGCCATCAATCGGGTCTTGAGGTTTGTCAAACGACACCCAGCCCGGACACCACGAATACGGATTCACCGGATAACTGCCAAAACCAATCGGCCAGCTTGAAGCCAGTTGTCCCCGGCTGTCGTCCGCATACATTTTGCAGGCCAGACTCAACTGCCGCAGATTGTTCATGCAGCCGATGCGCTGCGCCTTCTGCCTGGCCGCCGACAACGCCGGCAGCAGCAGTGCCGCAAGAATGGCAATGATGGCGATGACCACGAGCAGTTCCAGCAAGGTGAACGCACTATCACATTTTTTTGCGCCCGGAAAATTCATGGCTTCTTTCAAGGACAATGACGCGCCGCCCGGCGAAATTTGTCCAGCTTAATTTGTTTTTTCAATGACGAGCATTTCCACCGTTTCGTGGCTTGGCACAAGTTCGAGACCAAGTTGGTTTGAAAAGGCGTTTTGGATTTCATTCTGTTCAGCGGTTTTGTCGGATTGAGGATTCCACTTCAAGCTGCCGCTATAGTGCTCGGTTAATCCCGTCTCATCAATCACCAGCTTGCCAAAATGACTTTCCACAAAATCGGTCAAGGCAAAAATAGGTTGGTTGGTGAAATCGAATCGGCCGCGGCTACTATGAGTAGAGCCATTGCCGCTAGAGGGCATCAAACGAGTTGCCGTCGTATTTGATGGCTTTAGGAGAATAACATCGGCCTCACGGGGTTCGAAATGGGCTACCAGTCCAAGTTGCTTTTTTATCTTGGCTTGCAAAGCTTCCTGCGGGTGATCAGTAAGTGTCAGCAGAAGGTCGAATTCCCTATCATCAACGTCTGGAGTAAGGACGGCGCGATACTCATGATGAAATTGGTAGTAAATGTTGTTAGGAGCATAGGCATAGTATAAGAGCGAACCCAAGGACACACTGCGGGCCAACATTCTGGTATCTGTGCTTACAGTGCCTGACTGACGTTTGTTGCGACTGGGTCGCAAGGCAACAACCGGCGGCGCTTTAATCAAAGTTTGATAATCAAGCCTCCAGAATGATTCGTCGAGAAAGTGCGAACGATGGTATTGGATAACCGTAGTTGTTGTTCCGGTGGCCAGAATGATGACTATGCCGACCACAATTGCAGTTTTTACTTTTGTCCATGCCATAATTTTCAATGCTCCTTTGACCAGAGTTAGGGTTGACGCCGCGACCGCCGAACTCTTCACGGCCGTCGCAGAAATGGTCGCCGCCAATCCAACCGGCGCGGCACGAACTGAATTGGCCGAAACCGCTCCGCCAATGATCATCGCCGAAAGCGCCACGCCGCGTTTCGTGAAAAATTTCCGCAATTTTTCCAGCGCACGGTTCACGCGCATTTTCGCCGCGTCCTCGCTCGCGCCAATCGCCGCGCCGACGTCGCGCAGACTTTTATTCTCGAAAAATCGCAGCACAATCGCGTTGCGGTCGCGCTCGCCGAGCTTGGCCAGCGCATCGTCCAGCAGCGGCGCGATTTGCCGCCATGCTTCGGCTTCCGGTTCGTTCAAAGTGGATTGCATGTAAGCCTCCTGTTCGCGTTTTTGCCGACGGATTTCCGTCCGCAGAAAATTCGCCGCCGTCAGCCGCGTCGTTTGATACAACCAGCCGGACAAGACGACGCGCCGCGACAATTTTTCCGCCTTGTTCGCCAGAATGATGAAAACCGCCTGCGCGATTTCTTCCGCCGCGTGCGGGTTGCCGACGCTGCGCAGCGCAACGGAATAAACCAAGTTCACATGCCGTTCCGCGAGCGCGGCAAACGCGGCCTCGGAATTTTCCCGCGCATACCGCGTCAGCAAATCGTGGTCATCCAGTTCTGACATTCATCAAGTAATGTCCGCTGAAAGGAAAAGGGAACAGAAAATTTTTACACGGATTTCACGGATTATCACGGATTTGTTTTGTCCGCTTTGAATCCGTGTAAATTTGTGTAATCCGTGTCGGTTTTCATCTGTGTTCATCGGTGTCCATCCGTGGTTAAAATTTCACGGTGGAAAACCGATGGCAAGTTTCACGGCGGAGTATTCGGGATGAATTTTTCCATCGCGCGCGCGGATGATCAAATCCGGTTCCGTCCATGTCTGCCCGCGAAACCATTCGGGCAAATCGTCCGCGCGCATCATTCCGAAGAGCGCAACCAGCGCCGGCTCGCCCTCGCGAAACACCACCGGACGTTTGCGGACGATGGCGAGGCTGGAATTTTTTGCGCCGTCTTCGACGCGCGCCAGTTGCGCGGGCTCGTGCGGAAACACGCAGGCGAAAAAGCCGCCGGGCGCGAGATGCTTCGCGGCCGTCGTGCAATAATCTGCAATGGTTCCGCGCAGTTCAAAACGACAGGCGAGCTTTTGCGGATGTTCGCTCTTCACGCCGGCGTCCGGCGGAAAATACGGCGGGCTGCCGGTGATGAGATCAAATTTTTCCCCGGCGCGTAAAATTTCCGGCGCCCGGAAATCGCCTTCACGGATCTCGTAGCGATTTTCAATTCCGTTGTAGCGCGCGGATTTTCTGGCGAGCGCCACGCTTTCGCTTTGCGCTTCAACCGTGACAAATTTTGTGCCGGGCAACCGCCACGCGCAAATCATGCCGACGGTTCCAATGCCGCTGCCAAGATCAAGCGCCGTGCGCGCGGCCGGACACCAAGTCGTGCCATACCACGCCGTCAAAATGTCGTCGGTGGAAAAACGGTGGCCGTCGCGCAATTGAAACAAACGAAAATGTCCGCTGATGGCGTCGAGTGTTTCGTGCGGTTCAACAGTTACGCCCGATGCCAGTCCCGGCGGCACGGGGCCGGGTTTGGCCCAGCCCTTGAAATGCGTTTCCGATTTCACGGTGCAAATTTCTTTGCCGCGATGCCGAGCGGCTCGATGTGGACGAGCACGTCGCGGACGGAAGGGATTTCCGCGCGCACCCGGTCTTTCACCTCGTGACTGATGCGATGGGAATTTTCCACCGTCATCTGCGGATCCACCTCAATGTGCATGTCCACGAAAAACTGGTAGCCCATCTTGCGGACGAAACATTTTTCCACGCTGTCCACGCCGGGAATCGTTCCCGCGACGGCGCTGATTTTCTGAATGAGTTCGCGGTCAGGCGAGCGGTCCATCAGTTCATTGAACGCCGGACGCAGCAGCCGCCAGCCGTTGAAAGCGATGATGCACGCCGCTGCCAGCGCCGCCCAGTTGTCCGCCGTTTCATAGCCTTTGCCGCCAACCAGCGAGATGCTGATGCCGAGAAACGCCGCCGCCGAGGTGATGGCGTCGCTGCGATGATGCCAGGCATCCGTTTCCACGGCGGAACTGGACACCGTCTCCGACTCGTGCAGCACGAAGCGGAACAAGGTTTCTTTCACGGCGATGACGACGATCAAAATAATCAAAGTCCACGGCGAGGGCGCGACGCGCGGCGCGATGATTCCCTTGAGCGAATGAAACGCGATCATGCCCGCCGCCAGCAGCAGCATCGCGGAAACCATCGCGGCGGCGAGCGGCTCGGCCTTGCCGTGGCCGTAGGGATGATCCTCGTCCGGCGGCGTCTCGGCGACGACGAGTCCGCGCCAAACGATGATGGAACTAAAGATGTCCGCGAGCGATTCCACCGCGTCGGCGATGAGCGCCTGCGAATGGCCGAGGATGCCCGCGAGAAATTTCGCGACGGTCAGCGCGACGTTTGCGGCGAGGCCGAGGAACGTGGCGCGGAGACTGCGTTGCAGGCGGTCGGCTGGCACGCTGGAAATTGTAGCGGCACCTCGGCAGAGTGCCGCAACATTTTCTTCCTAAATGCGGCGCTCTGCCGAGACGTCGCTACAACTCAAATCAGGTGGCAGAACATCCCGTCACGGAGCTTTGGCTCAAACCAGGTGCTTTTCGGCGGCATGATTTCGTCGGCGTCGGCGATGGTCATCAAATCCTCGATGCTCGTCGGGAACATCGAGAACGCGCAGGCGTTTTCGCCGCTGTTCACTAGCTTTTCCAGTTCCGCCGTGCCGCGGATGCCGCCGACGAAGTTGATCCGCTTGCTGGTCCGCGGATCGTCAATGCCGAAGATGGGTGCCAGAATTTGCTTCTGCAAGATCGTCACATCGAGGCGTTCAATCGGATCGCTCGTCGCGGTGAATTGTGGCTTGAACGTCAGCATGCGCCATTGGCCTTGGAAATAAAAACCGAGTTCGTGTTTGCGGGACGGCTTCGCGTTGCCGCCGGATTTGATTTCAAAAACGGCTTCCAGGTTTTTCCGCAACTGTTCCGGCGAATGACCGTTCAAATCTTTCAACACGCGGTTATAGGGCAGAATCTGCATCTGGTTGTGCGGGAAAATCACGGCGAGAAATTGTCCGCTATGGCCGGCGCCGTGGCGCGATTGAAACACGCGCGCCGCCGCCGCGCTGCGATGATGGCCGTCGGCAATGTAAAGAAATGGAATCTGCGCAAACTGCGCTTCGATGAATTTGATTTCATCCGCGCTGGCAATCGTCCACGACGTATGGCGCACGCCGTCTTTGGCCGTGAAATCCACGGCGGGCGTCCCGGAAATTGTCTTTGCGACAAAGTTGTCAAAAGCGGCGACGGCACGATATGTCAGAAATACCGGGCCGGTTTGCGAATTCAGCATTTCGATGTGGCGGACGCGGTCGTCTTCCTTGTCCGGGCGCGTAAGTTCGTGTTTCTTGATGATGTTCGCCAGATATTCCGCGCCACTGGCCGTCGCGACAAGGCCGGTTTGCGAGTGTTTTCCCATGACTTGCCGATACAAATAAAAAGCCGGCTGCGAATCCTGTTTGAGCAAGCCCTGCGAAATCAATTTCTGAAAATTTTCTTTGCCCTTGGCATAAACTTCCGGCGAATAGATGTCCGTGCCAGTCGGCAGATCAATTTCCGGTTTGCTGACGTGCAGAAAGCTCAAGAGATTTCCGGCGGCGAGTGCGCGCGCCTCGTCGGATGACATCACGTCGTAGGGCAGCTCGCAGATTTGCGCGGCGAGTTCCGGTTGCGGCCGCAGGGCGGCAAAAGGTTTGAGTGTGGCCATAGAAATTGCGCCGTGAAGATACGTTTGGCGCGCGGCAAAGGCACGCAGAATTTCCCGAAAAAGAACTTGTCACGCGCGGATTCACTGATAGTCTCTGCGGCTCGAAACAAGAAATTGCGAAAGAAAATTTTATGGCACGCATTTGTGAATTGACCGGCAAACGCCCGATGAAGGGCAGCATCATCTGGCGCTCGGGCAAGGCGAAGAAGTCCGGCGGCATCGGCACGCACATCACCGCGATCACCAAGCGCAAGTTCTTTGTGAACCTCCAGCGCGTGAAGGCGCTCCTGCCCAGCGGCGAGGTTCGCTACATCCGCGTCTCCGCCGCCGCACTCAAAAAAGGCCTCGTCACCAAGGCGCCGCGCCGCACTTGGAAAAAGGAAACGGCGAAGGTTTGATTTAATTTTCACCGCAGAGAAGCAAAGGCGCGGAGAAAATACAGAATTAACGGAGACGCATTTCTCCGGAGATTTTCCAGTTGAAGACCTGCCAAAATAATTTATTTTAGCGCCATGAGCACAGTGAAGGACATTGAATCCGCCGTGAGCAGACTTTCCCGCGATGAACTTCACAGTTTTCGCCACTGGTTTCAGGAGTTCGACGCCGGGGCTTGGGACAAACAATTCGAGCAGGACGTGAAAGCCGGACGGCTCGATGCGCTGGCCGATGAAGCACTGCGCGACCTGCGCGAAGGACATTGCCGGGAATTGTGAAACACCGCGCCAGCAGGAAATTCTGGCGTTTCCGCGGCCAGCTTCCCGAAGCCGTCCAGCGGCTTGCCGGCAAAAATTTTGAACTCCTCAAGCGCGAACCGCGACATCCCTCGTTGCACTTCAAAAAAGTCGGGCGTTTCTGGTCGGTGCGCGTGGGCATCCATTATCGCGCGGCGGCGGTTGAAGACGGAGACGACATTGTCTGGTTCTGGATTGGACATCACAGCGAATACGATCAAATCATCGGCGGACGACAGTGAAATAAATTTTGACGATTGACGATGTGAGCAAGGCACCGCGCCGCACTTGGAAAAAAGAAGAAGCCAAGAAGGCGTGACGCGAAATTAAATTTCAAACGAAAGCGAGGTCAATTGGCCTCGCTTTTTTGTTTTGTAAAAGCAGCGGGCGAAGAATTAAGAATGTGCAGGAAAATTTTGCAGTCTATCTTTTTAGGCATTAGTCGTTACGGTTTGACAAATGCTTCGGATATCTGCCAATGGGAACCACTCCACGCCAAGACATAACGATGCTGCTCCGAAGCCGAACGAGTGACCACCATCAATCTAGTGGAATCATTATCCAACTTTATTACATGAAGAATTGGCTCACTAGTCGTAGCCCTCAAGGCTTTAGTGAGGGACACCGTATCGGTGGTTGGCTTAGTAGGCCAGCGATGTAGAATCACAAAAGCGACAAGAATGGCTGCCGCAACCATCATAACGTATGTTCGTGTTTTCATAACTGTTCGGATGTAATGCTGCCCAAACAATGATTCGACGGCGCGTTTTGCAGCCTGTCTAATTTCATGATTTGATGTTATTTTGGTCGCAACTGTTTATCAAGCAAATTACCGCAGGCGTTTGCAATTGGTTTTATTTTCTCTTTGAAAACTTCATCGTCGCGCGTTTCAACTCGCGGTCGGAATCGCGTTTCTTGATGTCATCGCGCCGGTCGTATTCAATTTTGCCCTTGCCGACGCCGAGCGCGACTTTCACTTTTCCATTCTTCCAGTAAAACGAGAGCGGAATCAATGCGTTGCCCTTGACCGCGATCAGCCCGAACAATTTTCTGATCTCCGACTTGTGCAGGAGCAGTTTGCGCGGCGCTTTCGTGGCGTGGTTCTGGAGGTTGCCGTGCGAATACTCATCAATGTGCGCGTTGTAGAGCCAGACCTCGTCCTTCTCGACGCGCGCGAAAGCGTCGGCGATCTGCCCCTTGCCCGCGCGCAGCGACTTCACCTCCGTGCCATGCAGCACGATGCCCGCCTCGAACGTCTCGAGGATGTGGTAATCGCGCCGGGCTTTGTGGTTGGTCACGATGTCGGCCATGAATCCAATGTAGAATGAAGAAGGAAGAATGTAGAAACAAAATTGCTTCATTCAAATCAATGAATGAAGCAGTAAATTTTTAGAAACCCGCCTGACCGAATGAATTATTTCTTCATTCTGCCTTCTGCCTTTGCTTTCAGTGCTTCTTGCGCTTCTTGGGAACCGGGCGGACCGCCGCCAATTCTTCCGGCAGTTCCCAGCCCATTTTGTCCTCGATGATTTCCGTCAGCGCAATGTCCGCCATGCCCATGCTGGCCGGCACATCCACCAGCGGACGGCCCACGCCGCCGCCGCCGGCGTTGAGCTGGCGCACGCGGCGCGAGATGAGGTTCACCAGCACGTTGGGGTTGCCCACTTTTTCCACGGCGCGTTTGCAAAGTTCAGCGTTCATTTGTAATCAAATCAAGCTGGGAAGCATACTTGATAAACACGGGCGCGCAATAACAAAAAATTCCCTTCAAACTTGTGCCGGATTCGGGCATTTTCCGCGAATCATTTATGCCCGTCCAAACCACGCCGTTCAATTTGAACGAATTTCTCGCCACGCGCACCGAAACCGTCAATGTGGCGCTCGACAAATTTCTGCCCAGCGAGAAAACCAAGCCCGCCACGATTCACAAGGCGATGCGCTATTCTATTTTCGCCGGTGGAAAAAGAATGCGCCCCGCCGTTCTGCTCGCGGCGTCGGCGGCTTGTGGCGGTTCGGAAAAAGACGCGCTGCCGCTCGCGTGCGCCGTCGAGTGCATCCACACCTACTCGCTCATTCACGATGATTTGCCGGCGATGGACAACGACGATTTCCGCCGCGGCAAGCCGACCAACCACAAAGTCTTCGGTGAAGGCATCGCCGTGCTCGCGGGCGACGCGCTGCTGACGCAGGCGTTCGAGATCGCCGCGCAATGCAAAAAATTTCCACGCTACCCGCACGACAAAATTATTTTGGAGATCGCGCGCGCGTCCGGCTCGTTGCAACTCGTCGCCGGACAGGTGGCGGATTTGGAAGGCGAAGGCAAAAAACTTTCCATCGCCGAATTGAAATTCATCCACGAGCGCAAGACCTCCGCGTTGCTGTGCTGTTCCGTGCGGCTCGGCGGCATGAGCGCCAACTGCCCGCCCGCGCAACTCCGCGCGCTCACGGATTTCGGCTATCACGTCGGCCTCGCGTTCCAGGTGATTGACGACATCCTCGACGTGACGCAGACTAGCGAGCAGCTCGGCAAGACGGCGGGCAAGGACGTGGCCGTGCAAAAGGCGACCTACCCGGCGATTGTCGGACTGGAAAAATCGCGGCAGATCGCGGCGCAACTGACGGCCAAGGCGTTTGCCGCGCTGAAAATTTTCAAGGGCAAAGCGATTGCGCTCGAAGCGCTGGCGGAATTTCTTTTGAAGCGGGAGAAATGATTTTATCCGATGCCTTCCAGCCGGTCGGAATAAACATTCACCAGCTTGTGGGATTTGAGCAGCGTTTCAATCTGCGGCCACACGCGCGCGAGCAGGGCGTGAAAATCGTTTCTGCGAAGATTGCCGAACCGCAAATGCACGACCCACGGCGGCGGCGATTGCGTGATGATGCGGTCGGAAAAATCCGCGTCTTTGCTGACGATGACCAATTCGCGCTGGCGGGCGAATTCCCAAATCTCCGAATCGCTCGGTTGTTTGCCAATTTTCGGAACTGAAATAATCGGAAGTTTCGGCGAAAAGCGCAGCCGCGACGGCAGATTCTCGTCGAAGAGAAAACCCTTCATGCCATTTGCACCACGGAGAAATGATTGCCCATCACGCGCGAGGCATAGTCCAGGCACGCCTGCACGTCGGCGCGCACGAGGCTCGGATATTCTTCGAGCACGTCCTCGACCGAATCGCCGGCGGCAAGAAATTCCAAGACCGTCTGCACCGCGATGCGCGTGCCGTGGACGACAGGACGTCCGTTGCAAACATCCGGGTCAATTGAAATTCGTTGCGACATGATTTGACTTTAATACAAAACCGCTAAAATCGAAAGGTAAAATATGACGACAATTTTCAAAGGAAAAGTCATTGCGCTCGAAGCGCTGGCGGAATTTCTTTTGAAGCGGGAGAAATAGATTTGCCTTTCAATTTTTTTAAGCACTGATTACAAAAGAATATGCTCAAGAATAAATATCTTTTACTCATTCTTTTCTGGGCCACACTTTCCAGCAATGCCTTCGGTCAACAAAAATCAGATTGGCAAATTTGGATTGTCCCAAATTCGTATACACTTGATGAAGGCGACAAATTAAATATCGTCTTCGGCATCACTGGTTATGGCCCACTTGACCCGCTAAATTTGAAAATTATTGCGTATACTGAAAATAATACTCTCATCCAATATGGTGATGACCCGGGTCAGTATGATACATATGAGATAGCACCCAACGAACAAGCTCCAAAAGATAGATTCACAAAGAAAAATGCTGGACACCCAAATAATATTGTTCTTCAAACTGACCAAGATTCTCAATTTGGCCATCTGTTCCTGACGCCGCAGACAAGCGGCGACAAAAAGCTCACTCTAATCGCCACCTATTCGCCGGATGGAGTTTCGTGGTATACCACTTCAAGAGAATTCAACTATCATGTAAACTCATTTTCTGAACAACATCAAACTGTATTAACAATCATAGGAATTATTTTAGCGTTCCTTGCTATTGGCCCTGGTCCAATTGCTATTGGTTTCTGGAACGCTTTGAAAAAGAAGTTCTGCAAAACAGATCATAAAAGGCCGCACGTCAAACGCTGACACTTTATTCCGTCCCCTCGCCGGTTTGCAGATACGGCTTGTTTGTATGATCTGACCAACACCCCGCCGCCGCCGTATTGGAGACCAGGTTTGCACGAACGCGAAGGCAACATCCTTTTCGCGGACGGCCATGCGGAGGAATCCTATGACGCGATTTTTCTGTCGGAAACGACGGAGGCCGAAAATCTCGTTTATCCAGACGTGAAGGCATCCACAGAATTCTCGCCGGCGGGCGGCACCGGCGGCGGCACGGGCGGAACGCCAGTGCAAAACAGTCCAAGGCTTCCGCCGGTCAAAGCAGATGGAACCCCGGTTCCGCCGGTTATTGGCCATCAGGAATATTCCAGCAAAGCCAGCGCTGCAAATTCAAACAGTTCAAACCAGCCAGCCAGTCCGACGTTGGTTGATTTGAGTGGCCGAAGCGTTGCAAGAAATTTTACCACGGCCAGTCCGACCCCAAACCAGTCCGCAGACGCGCCGCAAACGAATCACGCCGCCAATGTAATTCACTTCGCCACCAACACCACAGCGGCAATGAACGATGAGGCAGGCATGTCGAATTTCGACCGCCGGATGGTGAAAATTTTTCAATATGTGTTTGGCTGGGGCTATCTGCTGTTGCTGCTGCTTTTTCTGTTGTGGCTGGCGTTCAAAATCCGGCGGGAATGGCGACGATGGGAACAGCGGCGGCAACAGCGGTGAGATTCGCTGCTGGATTCCGGCTTTTCGCTGCAGTATGTTTCGCCGCCATGTTCGACATCGTCAAACCGCAAATCGCCACCGCCGCCGACAAGCTCACGCACTTGCGGAGGTTTCTTTGACGTGCCCAAATTGACCCAGCGTCTTGCCGAGCTTGAGGCGCAGATGACGGGCGAAACTTTCTGGAACAACCAGGAGGCCGCGCAAAAAGTCATCAACGAAACCAACGATATTCGCGGCAAGCTCGATCCGCTCGCGCGCTTCGGCAAACAGGTCGAAGACTTGCAGGTCATGCTCGAACTCGCGGCCGCCGAGCCGGAAGCGATGCAGTTGAAACTCGAAGCCGAACTGGAGGCCGACACCAGGAAATTATTTGCCGATCTCGACACGTTCGAGTTGAAAACTTTTCTGAACGGCCCGCATGACAAGTGCAATTGCATCTTCACCATCAATGCCGGCGCCGGCGGCACCGAGGCGCAGGACTGGGCGGAAATGCTCTCGCGCATGTATGGCCGCTGGTTCGATGCGCGCGGCTGGAAATGGGAAATCACCGATGCGCTCGCCGGTGATTCGGCCGGATTGAAAAGCGTCACGTTCCGCGTCGAGGGCGAGAATGCCTACGGCTTTTGCAAGGCCGAACGCGGCGTGCATCGCCTTGTGCGCATCTCGCCGTTCGATTCCAACAAGCGCCGGCACACGAGTTTTTCCAGCGTGGACATCGTCGCGGAATTGAGCGATTTGCTGGAGACTGACATCGTGATTCCCAAGACGGAAATTTTGCGCGATACATTTCGTTCCGGCGGCAAAGGCGGCCAGAACGTGAACAAGGTGGAAACCGCCGTGCGCCTCACGCACATCCCGACCGGGCTGGTCGCCGCATCGCAGGCCCAGCGCAGCCAGGTGCAAAACGAAGCCACCGCGATGGCGATGCTGATCTCCAAACTTTACGCGCTCAAGCTTGATCAGGCCAAGAGCGAGATGGAGCGTTTTTACGGCGACAAAGGCAGCATCTCGTGGGGCAACCAGATTCGCAGCTACGTTTTCCAGCCGTATCGCATGGTGAAAGACCTGCGCACCGGCGCGCAAACCAGCGACGTGCAGGCCGTGATGGACGGCGCGCTCGACCAATTCGTGAACGCCTGGCTCCGCGCCGGCTGCCCGCTCAAGCGGATGCAGGGTGTCAAAGACGATGAGGAATAAATTCAACGCAAAGGCGCAAAGACGCAAAGGCGCGGAAAAGAAAATCCGTTCTTTGCGGCTCCGCGTCTTAGCGGCTTTGCGTTAAAAAATGGCAAACATCCTCGACACCATCGTTGAACAAAAGAAACGCGAAGTCGCGCAACTGCCCGCGCGAATCATCGCCGTCGGCGATTTGCACGACGCGATGCTTGAGCATGGCGAGCGGCGCGATTTTTTTGCGGCGCTGAAAAATCCCCGATGCGGCGACATCGGCTTGATTGCCGAAGTAAAAAAGGCGTCGCCGTCCGCAGGAATCATTTGCCAGGATTTTGATCCCGTCCGCATCGCCAAAGAATACGAAGCGGCGGGCGCAAGCTGCCTTTCCGTTTTGACCGACGAAAAGTTTTTTCAAGGCTCGCTCGATTATCTCCGCCAAATCCGCGCCGCCGTGAAAATTCCCCTGCTGCGCAAGGATTTCATCATTGATGAGCGCCAGATTCTCGAAGCTATCGAATGGGGCGCGGACGCCACCCTGCTCATCGTCGCCATTTTGACGGACGAGCAACTGGCAAAATTTCACACGCTCGCGATTGAAGCCGGATTGGCCGTTTTGGTTGAAGTTCACGACGAAGAAGAATTGGAACGCGCGCTGAAAATTTCGCCACAACTCATCGGCGTGAACAATCGCGATTTGAAAACTTTTAAGGTGGATTTAGCGACGACGGAAAATCTCGCGCCACGCATTCTTAAAAACGGTTCGCTGCTCGTCGCGGAAAGCGGAAT
>Ga0209483_1001781_pt1 | contig 15886 bp, 12 predicted proteins | sample NGEPerA_FD_184508 | JGI IMG/M metagenome (GOLD analysis project Ga0209483, IMG submission 184508) | Arctic peat soil microbial communities from the Barrow Environmental Observatory site, Barrow, Alaska, USA - NGEE PermafrostL2-A... | ecosystem: Environmental > Terrestrial > Soil > Wetlands >... | reverse complement strand
ATGCAAAGGAGCCGCCGTTGAGTCTTTCACCCTCACCGCTCGCCACCCCCGCTCTCCCTCCCACACCAGCACCGCGCACCAAGCAACCGCCCGCCGCCGCGCTGGAGGTCTATACCGGCGACCCAAACTTCATGGCGTCGCTGGCCCGCGGCCTGCTCGTCATTCAGGCATTCACGCCGCAGACGCCGCAGATGACCATCTCCCAGATCAGCGTCCGCACCGGCCTTTCGCGGGCCGCCGTGCGCCGCTGCCTCTACACGCTCTCGAAGCTGGGCTTCGCCGGCGCGGAAGACGGACAGCGTTACTCTCTGCGGCCCAAAATGCTGACGCTGGCCAATACCTACACCGCGACCAGCACGCTCGCCTCCGCCGCCCAGCCCATCCTCGAACGCATGTCGGCGGCGCTGGGCGAATCCTTCTCGGTGGCCACCCTCGACGGCGAAGACATCGTCTACATCGCGCGCACCACGGTGACCCGCGTCATGTCGGTCGACCTGCACATCGGGTCGCGCCTGCCGGCGTTCTGCACCAGCATGGGCCGCGTGCTGCTGGCCTATCTGCCCCAGGACCAACTGGAGCAATACCTGCAGCGCGCCACGTTCACGCAGTACACGCCGCGCACCATGACGTCGCCGGACAAACTCCGCCTCGCGCTCCGCAACGTGCGCCGCAACGGCTATGCGTTGTGCGATCAGGAGCTGGAGATCGGCCTGCGCTCGCTGGCCGTGCCGGTCTACGCTCCCAACGGCCGCGTGGTGGCGACGGTCAACCTCAGCGGCAACGCGCCGCGCATGCCCATGCTCGATATGCAGACCCGCTTCCTCCCTCACCTGCGCGCCGCGGCGGGCGAGTTGAGTGTGTTTCTACACTAGGTTCCAAAATCGCACAGGGCCCGAAAGGACCAAACATTCTGAGGGGTAGCCGCGTCTAACCCGTCAACATGGGGTTTCTACTTTTAGAACTTCCTTTTTCGGGTCACGCCATTAAATAACGCCGTCGATCTATAACAAAATCGTCATCCTGAGCGGAGCGCGGCCGAAGGACCTGCCATGCAGCTCGTGGCCGTAGAAATCTTCACCTTTTTGCCAACACTCCTGGGCTTCTCCGCAGCGACTATATATCTGCTTCCTAGCCCGCCTCCACCGGCACGCGGGCGCGTACGAAACCGCATTCCCCCTCAACCGTGTACCCGCCGCAACACGCCGGAATCACAATCGCATATCCAACCGGAAGATCGAGCCGCGTGTCTCCATGCGTCAGGACGCCTTTGCCGGAAAGGCCAACCACACACTCCGGCCTGCCTTCTCCGCGCACCGAATGGCTCTCGCCGGCCGCAACATCGCAGCGGTCCACCGCGAAATATTTAACGTGGATCAACTCCGAGCACGGATGCCCGCGGCGTGACGAAATCTTGCCCGAGGCATTCTCGATCTTCACCGCTTTCATGCCCTCTTCGAGATGCAGTTCGCGCGGGCGGCCGTAGTCGTATAGCCGAAACGTGGAGTCCGACATCTGCTGCACTTCGAGGATCACCAGCCCCGGCCCGATGGCGTGGATGGTTCCCGCCTCGACGAAAATCATGTCGCCGGCCTGCACTGGCACCTCATGCAGCAACGCCTCGAACGATTCTTTCCCCAGCGCCTCGCGCACCATCTCGCGCGTCGTCCCGGGCTTCACTCCGAGCGATAACGTGGCCCCCGGCGCGGCTTCGAGCACGTACCAGCACTCCGTCTTGCCGCGCGCATTGCCACCGAGCTGCGCTGCGTGTGCGTCGTCGGGGTGCACCTGCACCGACAGCTTGTCCTCCGGAAACAGTATCTTCACCAGCAGCGGAAACTCATCCAGATCGCCGAGCAAATCCGCCCCGAAATCCTTCCGCATTTCCGCGAGCGACTTGCCCACATACGGCCCCGTTTCGACCTTGCACTGCTCGCCCGTCAGCCACGCTTCTCCCACAGGCTCGGTCACAGGGTGCTTGTACCAAGGCGCGAGATCGTGCCGCCCCCACACGCGTTCCGAAAAGAAGATTCCCAGCCGAAACGGCTGCAACTTCGGCTCAATCATCGTCGTCGTCCTTCTTCTTGGCATGCTTTTCGAGCAGCATCGGCGGCACCGCCGCATCGCCCTTCGCATCCTTCCACAGGACCACGTTCAGCTTCATCACCGGCGCCCGATCGGCGTGCGTAAAATCCATCTTCGCCGAAGCCTGCGCTCCCACCGCGCCCGGTTTGTTCGCCGTGTAGATCAGCCCGTTGTCGCGGTTCGAGGTGTCCGCCGTAAACGCCGACTGATCTCCCGGCCCCGTAAACAGCGTGGAAATCATCGGCGCGAAAGCATCGTTGTTGTTCATCGGCGGCAGGCCCAGCAGCGTCTCCATCGTCCGCAACATGCTCACGGTCGAGTAGAAGCGGCTGTCCACGAACGCCGCATGTCCCGCCTTTGCATGAGGCGAGTACTTGCTGACGATAATGCCCAGCGAGCGGTGCGCGTCGACGTGGTCGGCGCCGTTCTGCGCGTCGTCTTCGAGAATGAAGAACGCCGTGTCGTTCCAGTAGGCAGAGTGCGAAATGGCCTCCACTGCACGACCGATGGCGAGATCGTTGTCGGCCACCGACGACTTCGGCGTCGGCCCACCCACCGTCGTTCCAGCCGTATGGTCGTTGGGCAAACGCAGCATGATGAAGTCCGGCATCGTATCGTGTCCGGCCTCGCGGTCGCGCCTCCACTGCGCGAAGTGGCGGAGAAACACCGCCACTCGAATCTGGTCCGGCACGCGCAGGTTGAAGTCCGGCGACTCCGGCGCGAAATGTCCGACGAGTTCAGGCTTGGTCGGAGTGTTCTTCGCAATGCGCGGAATCGCCCACGGCCAGAGATTTTTCCCGCCGCCCCACTCCGCCGGAATGGGCTCGCCCGGCTTGATCGTCGGCGAAGCGCAGGCCGCGACCACGTCCGACATCACGCCCAACTGCGGATCGACAACCTTCTTCGCCGCTCTTTTATCGTTGCAGAACGTCGTCGAAACGAACTCCGCAAAGTGATACAGCGTCTTTCCATGCGCCGCGAGATTGGTCCACAGATACCCGCTGGGCGCTTCGTTCACGTCGGGAATATGTTGCAGCAGCGGATAGCCGTCGGCGACCATGCCCTCGTAGTCGTAGGTGCGCTCGCCGCCACGATAATCCTGTTGCCACGTCTTCTCCAGGTAGTCCGTGCCGATGGCCGCGGTCGACCACACGTGGCCCTCGCCCGACACTTCGCCGGAGTCGAGGAAATTGTCGAGCACGCCGAACTGCAGCGCCAGCTTGTGCTGGTTCGGCGTGATCGCCGCGCCATACATCGTCAGCGACGGATCGCCGTTGGCTACCGGCTTTCCATCCTTCGCGAGATCGCCGAACACCTGATCGTACGTGCGGTTCTCTTTGATGATGTAGATGACGTGCTTGATCGGGTTCTTGCCGCCCGCAAACGCAATCTTCTCTTGCCCCGCCTTCATGCGGTTCGACGCCAGCACCTCCTGCGTCGACTCCTTCAGCCCCGCATCGATCGCATGAACATCCAGCGTCGCCAGCGACCCATGGTCCAGCGTCGGGGCATAGGTGAACGCTCGCTTGAACCCCGGAATTTTATTCGACGTTTCCGTCTCCGCCTGCGGCATGTTGTTCGGGCCGACATCTTCTCCTCGCCCGTTCGCCACAAACAACTTTCCGCCGCTCTCGGTCTCGACCAGGGCCAATCCCATCGGCATATATTCAGTCGGCACAAAGCCTATGGGCTCCGTCATGCCCTTGGCCCTGGCCATGCTCTTCAGCTTGCGCGGATCGAGCACCGCAATCGAATCGGTGCCCATATTCGCGACATACAAACGCGTTCCATCGGCGCTCGCGGCCAGCGCATTCGGCTCCGCGCCAAAGTAGGTCTGCCCCGGCAGCCGCGTGTCGAAATAGCCGCGAACGCTGAGGGCCGGCGTCGAACCTTTGCCGATATCGACAGCCGCGACCGCATCGCGGTTCGACAGCGCAACATACAAAGTATCGTTGCGCTCGTCGAGCAGCAGAGCGCACGGATGCGTCCCCGGCGCTGTGTCCAGCTTCGGCTTCAGCAGCGCAATGCGGCGCGTCACCGTGCCCTTCGCAAGATCGAGTTCCACCACCTCACTGGCGTTCCACAACGCCACAAACGCCCGCGTGCCGTCGCGCGTCACAGCCAGCGCAATCGGATACGTCGACGGGACCGTAGCCGTGCTGGAAAGATCGAAGGTGCGTTCCACGGCTCCGGTTTTCGCGTCGATCAGCGCGACCGAGTCGGACAGATTCTCCGCCACCAGCAACCGCTCCCCGGGCAGCACGGCAATCGCCGAAGCATACGGAACGCCCAACGTCCCACCGTCCGCCTCCCGCAGTAGCGTCCGCCGTCCGGCTGAAAGCTTCACCAGCGGCAGCTTCAGAAAACTCTGCGGAGTGAGCACGCCATCGGCGAAGCCATACACCGCAACACCGCTGCCGGTATCGCCCTTCCCGCGGCCTTCGGGATCGGTGATCGAAGCCAGACTCGCATAGACGCGCGTGCCGTCCGCGCTAAACGCCAGTCCCGAAAAAAACGACTGCTTCGCCTTCACCAGCGTGCGGCTGTCGGGAAAATCCCGCAGCGCTCCCGTCTTCACGTTGAGCACCGCAAGCGATTGCTCATACCGCGACTCCAGCGTGCCGTAGCCGGCGTTCAGCGTCAGCACCCAGCGGCCATCGGGCGACGCCGTCGTAGAAATCGGCAAGCTGTTCGTGCGTTGCGCGCCGCCCGGAACCGGCAGCAGCAGAGTGTGCCCGCTGGGCAGGTCCATCTCTTTTTTTGCGGAATCCTGTGCAGACAAACCAGTTGCAGCCGATAAGACAACATAGCACGCGGCCAGACGCATGCACCGAAGCAGACCATTGGAAGCCATCGTGTACCCCCTTACAAAAGTCTTACACACAACCGGTCTCTACCGCGTCTATGGTTGAACTAGAGGGAATTCGAACAAATGAACACCACACTCATCCCGGTCGACGATGCACAGACCGTGAAGGCCCCTAAAGCAATTCCGGCCGTGCAGGAAGCCGTTCTCAAAATTAAGCAGGACCTGCGCATGGGCCGCGAACACCAGCAAGGCCGCATCAACTGGATCACGACCATCTTCATGGGCCTGTTCCACGTTGGGGCGATCGCCGCGCTGTTTTTCTTTTCATGGAAAAATCTCGCCGTATTCGCCGTGATGTATTTCTTCGCCATCAACGTCGGCATCGGCATGGCCTACCATCGCCTGCTGACGCACCGCGGTTACCGCACACCGAAATGGCTCGAATATTTTGTGACGATGTGCGGCACGTTGGCGCTCGAAGGCGGACCGATCTTCTGGGTGGCCACGCACCGCGTGCATCATCAGAACTCCGACGACGAAGGCGATCCGCACACGCCGCACGACGGCACATGGTGGGCACACGCCGGCTGGATCCTCTCCGGACGCGCTCTGCACTCAGAGACCGCGCTGCTGGGCCGCTACGCTCCCGACCTCACCCGCGACAAGGTCCACGTCTGGCTCTCGAAGTATCACTGGGTTGCGCTCACCGTTTCCGGCATTTTGCAGGTCATCCTCGGCGCTGCCATCGCGCCTTCCGGCCACCGTGTTGTCGGTGCCGTCGGCATGGTGCTGTGGGGAACGTTCCTGCGCGTGACGCTCGGCCTGCACGCGACCTGGCTCGTCAACTCCGCGACACACCTCTGGGGCAAGCGCCGCTTCGAAACCAAGGACGACTCTCGCAACAACTGGTGGGTCGCTCTGCTGACCGGCGGCGAAGGCTGGCACAACAACCACCACGCCCACCCCGTCAGCGCGCGCCACGGCCTCACCTGGTACGAGTTCGACATCAACTACTACGGCATATGGGTGCTCTCGAAGCTGGGCCTCGCGAAGAAGATCCAGGTCGCGAAGTTCGACCCCAACGACCCCAAGCCTGCGGGGGCGTAACCGGCTCGCATCGAATCAAGTTGAAGAGACCGCCCTCGCTGGCGGTCTTTCATTTAACTTCTGGGGCGTGGCCAGTCCTGGGCCGCATGATGGATACAAATGATGCGGACCTGCTCACCGGCAATCCGGTAAACGGCGATGTAAGGCCAGGGATGAAACACCAATTCTCGTGTCCCCTCCATCTTCCCTGCGCGTCCCCGTTGGGCCATGCTGGACAGGGCCATTACTTCATCGAAGATGCGAGACGCAACTCGAGCGGCAGCTCGCGGACTATCCGTTGCGATGTAATCGGTAATTTTTCGGAGATCGCGTACGGCGCGCTTGGTCCACGTAACCCTCATGCGTGGCGTAAAACGTCTGCGAACTGGGCGACGACTTCGTGGTGCTCAAAAACATCGCCTCGGTCAAAGTCTTCATCACCTTCTTTGACAGCGGCAGCGAGTGACTCCCTTTGCCCCACTAGAAACCAGTGCAATGCCTCTTTCGCGAGTTCGGTCGCAGTCTGGCGGGTGGCGTCCGCAAGCTCGGACAACCGCATCTGATCTTCGGAAGTAAGTTCGATTACCATGGGTTCAGACTAGGTCTACGGACGCCGCCCCGTCAACCAGCATCCTGCCAACCATAGCTATACTTTCCTTCAGCCCATGAATATCAACCGCCGCCGCGGAGCGATTGCCTTTTTCATCACCCTCGGAGTGTGCCTGACGGCGCTTGCGGTCACACTCAACATTACCTGGATACACCACAACAGCCGCCGCCTCGCGATGGACCTGCTCGGCGTGTTTCTGTTCGCAATCCTCATTGCCGGCGTGGTACTGAACACCATCTTCCTGGTCCGCGAAATCCGCCGCAACGAGCGCCAGGACTCCTTCCTCAACGCCGTCACCCACGAGCTGAAAACGCCCCTCGCCAGCCTCCGTCTTTACCTCGAAACCCTGCAACGCCGCCCCGTCGACGAGGCCCAGCGCCAGAAGTTCTACGCCATCATGCACGCCGACACCGACCGCCTTCTCAGCACCGTCGAGACCGTGCTGAAAGCCGGCGAACTAGGCCGTCGCGACCACAAGCACACCCGCGTCGAAATGCATCCGCTGGTCGCCGAATGCGTCGCCACCGTCTGCCAGCGCCATCACCTTGCCGCCGAAGCAATCGAGCTCGCCGAAGTCCCGGGCGCGGTCCGCCTCTTCGTCAACGGCAACGCCGAAGACCTGCGCACCGCGATCCTCAACCTGCTCGACAACGCGGTGAAGTACTCGCCCAACGGCGTCCGCATCCGCTGCCGCCTCGCCATCGAGCACTACACCTGGGTCGTGCTCTCCATCGCCGATACCGGCCTCGGCCTGCCTTCGCGAGAGTTCAAGCGCATCTTCAAACGCTTCTACCGCGTCTCTTCCAACGACCTGGTCAAGATCAAGGGCACCGGCCTCGGCCTTTTCCTCGTCCGCACCATCGCCCGCCAGCACGGCGGAGACATCCGCGCCACCAGCGAAGGGTTGGGCAAAGGAACGACGATGCTGCTACAGCTACCACTGGCGATCGGCGGTCCCGATGCCTGACCAGCCCCTCATCCTGCTCGTCGAGGACGAAGAACACATTGCGCAGGGTCTGCTCTTCAACCTCGAAGCCGAGGGCTACCGCACGCACCACGAAGCGGACGGCGACGCCGCCCTCGCCTGGCTGCTGGCCGCGTCGCCGCAGCCGGCGGCGGTGCTGCTGGACGTCATGCTGCCGGGCCGCGACGGGTTCTCCGTCGTCCACGCACTCCGCGAGGCGGGACTCTATACTCCCGTGCTGATGCTCACCGCGCGCGGCCGTTCCGAAGACGTCGTTGAAGGCTTCGAAGCCGGCGCCGACGACTACGTCGCCAAGCCATTCGACCTGGGTGTCCTGCTCGCGCGCCTCGCCAGCCTGCTCCGCCGCATCCACTGGCAGCGGCCGGCGACGGCCGAAACGCCAGCCCCCGAGCCGCGCGACGAATACGTCCTCGGCGACCGCATCATCTGTTTCGACACGCTCGAAATCCGCGCCCCCGGAAAGCTCATCCACCTGACGTTGATGGAAGCCGACCTCCTTCGCTACCTCATCGAGCGCCCGGGGAAAATCATCTCCCGCAAGGAAATCCTCGAAAACGTCTGGCGCGTCCACGAAGACACCGACACTCGCGCCATCGACAACTTCATCGTCCGCCTCCGCCGCCACCTCGAACCCGACCCCTCCAAACCGGCCCACCTGCTCACGGTCCGCGGCATCGGTTACCGCTTCATGGCAGGCGAAACCGCCCTCTCGTAGGAAAGCGAGTTCGCCGGCCCGCTCGCGCCTGGCCGCGATCTGGCTGAAACATAAACTGGCCGAGCACCAACGCTCGACCTGGTATAGAAAAGCCAGGCCCTGCATAGCCGCGTTACACTGACAATCTCGCTGGTACAAGAGATCGGGCACAGCACATGGATGGAGAAAGCGATGAAGTTGCCCGTTCGACTCGTTGCCGTTTTTCTGCCCGCTCTGTTGCTCGCGCCGCACGCCTACGGGCAATTTGCGCGTTTTGTCGATCCATTGCTGGGAGCATCGGGCGGAGGCAATGTTTTTCCGGGGGCAGTGGTTCCTTTTGGCATGATCAAGCCGGGACCCGACATGGCGGCGCCGGAAGGCCACGACCCCAACGCGGGGTGGAATGCCACGAAATGCTGGCGAAGATTGGAGCGGGAGACCGGGATCGAACCGGCGACATTCAGCTTGGGAAGCTGACGTTCTGCCACTGAACTACTCCCGCTTCGATCCTGATTATACTGCGGAGTCGACGCGCTTTCGATCGCAGCTTGCGCAACTGTGTCCATAAAGGTGGAGTTCCGCACGGATTTCTACAACCTCATTGACACACCAACCGGGCGACTCCCACCCTTGACGCACCCACTACGATAGAAACAGCGAGCAGGACCCAGCCACCGGCCAGGCCTTTCCGATTTCCGTCCGCTCTTTGACCACAGAGGTCCGAACCTAAACCCTCTCCATAAGGCACTTTCCCCATTTGTGGGGCGCCAGGCCTACGGCGCAATTTCCTTACTCACAATGTCCTCGACGCCCGGCTTTCCGTCGACGGCCCCATGCCACACGCCGCCGCCAAACGTCGTGATGTACACCATCCCCGGATGCACCGGGTCGGCGATCACCCGATGCGCCGCCTTGAAATTGAACCCGGGAATGCGCCGCCAATGCGCGCCATCGTCGGTCGAGTGCCACGCCGACGAGCTGAACCCCGCGGCATAAAGCTCCGAGGGGTTCGCGCGATTGTAGGTGACAGAATAAACATGCTGGTCGCCGCCGAACAGCAGCTCCCACGTCGCGCCGCCATCCTTGGTCCTATAGATCCCGCCGCCCTGCCCACGCATACCCGCCTGCCGAGCCCACGCCGCCAGATAGATCCGCGAAGGATCGCGAGGATCGACAACCAGCCCGTTTGGCCCGTTCACCCCGTCCGGCAATTTCACCCGCTCCCAGTTCTCCGCCCCATCGCGAGAGCGATACAGCGCGCCATCTTTCTCGTTGCCAATGCTTCCATTCGACGACTCACGCACGACGATCGCGTACAACGTCCCATCCGACGCCAGCGCCAGCCGCCAAGCCAATGGATTGGGCTGCGTGATCCCACGGTCCTTCAGCTCCCAGGTCCTTCCACTGTCGCTCGACTTGTACACGCCGCGCCCCATCGCCGCCGCATACAGCGTGCGCCTGGCGGGCGGGCTCTTCAGGTCGAGCACCAGATGCGTCACCGCCGTCTCCGGCATCCCCGTCCCGGCAACCGCCCAGTGGACACCGCCGTCCATGCTCTCCACCACGCCTCCGCCAAAGCTCTCCACGTCACGGTGCCGCCACATCCGCACCCGCGGCAGGTCGTGCGTCGGACTCATCGCCGCCCACACCCGCCCCCGCACCGCCGGGTCGAACACCATCCAGTAGGCATTGCTCCGCCAGCGCCCCGGCACCCCATCATGCGAACTTACCCACGACTCCCCGCCATCGTCGCTGCGCAGCAACCCAATGTCGGTGGAGGTAATAAATATCCGTTTCGGATCGAACGGATCGAAATGCACGCCGTAGCTTTCCGTCACATCCAGGCCATTGCTCACCCACCCGCCATTCGCCTTGCGATGCGTGTAGACCTGGGTCCAGTGCCCACCGCCGTCGGTAGACTTCATCGTCCGCCCCAGGTCGGTCGCATACATCAGCTCATGGTCCTTGTCCGACACCACCAGCCCCAGCGGCTCCTCGCCCCAATCAGGAGCGAACGACTCTGCCAGCCAGCCATCCGTGGCATTCGTCGCGCCCTTCCCGGAATCCTTCCAGATCAGGTCCCAATTCGCGCCGCCGTCCGTGCTCTTCGCAACCCCCAGCCACACCTTGCCGTACATCTGCAACCTTGAGAACGAGACATACATCGTCTTGCCATCGTGTCCGCTGGCGTAGGTCGTCACGATGCCACCCTCGCCCGGCAGCTTCATTTCCACCCAACGCACAACCGGCTTTTTCTGCGTCGCATCCACGACCGCCTGAAAGAACCTTCCCCCATTAGCCACAGCCGTCAACGCGACCCGATCTCCCAGCACCTCGACATTCTCGTCCTTGAGCGCGACCGTTACCGGCGGCGCCTCGACCCCTCCGGCGGACCCTCCGTGAACCCACCAGAATCCCTTCGGCCCCGCCAGCCACAGGTCCGCATCGCCCTTCGGCCGTGGGACCACCGCAATATGGATCACCGGCCCGGGCAGGTTGCCATCAAGGCTCCAACGCTCGCCGCCGTCCTTCGAGTGCCACAGCCTCCACCCCACGGCCGCGTACAGCCGCTTCGGGTCCGCGGGATCGATGGCAAACGCGCTGATCCGCCCCAGCCGTTCATCCTTTTCAGCAACATCATCGGTCGTTATGATCTGTTCCGCAGCCTCATCGTCAGGGTCCGACACGCCCCGTACCTTACCCGGATGCGGCAGCAGCAACTCCCATGTAGCGCCTCTGTCCTGACTCCTCCAAACTCCAGTCCCAAGCGCATAGATCACCGATGGGTTGACCGGGTCGAACACAAAATCCCGCGTCACGGCGCGCAGGTTGAACATCCTCCACGTCTCGCCGCCATCGTGTGTGATGTACGAGCCCGACATATCGCACGCCACCAGCACAGTCTTCGGATCGAGCGGGCTGATGGTCGGACGGAACATCGCCCCTCCGCCGCCCGGCCCAAGCACCTGGAACCCACCCGGCCTCTGCGCCGTGGCCACCATCCCCGCCAGCATCAACGCCAATACCGAAATCCAACGCATCAAGGTCCTTCCCTACGCTCTAACCCTACACTCTATCTTTCCAGCCCTTCTCTACGCTCTACACTCTATCCTCTACACTCTGTTCTATGCGTCTCCAGGACCAGCTCGACCTCATCACCGCGAACACCCGAGAGCTCGTCCAGCCCGAGCGCCTTGCCGTCACCGACAACGCCGTCCACGACCTGCTCTCCACCGGCATTGAGAGCGCGATCCTCAACATCGGCGCGCCCGCGCCCACCTTCGAGCTCAAGGACGCCCGCGGCAAAACCGTCCGCTCCAGCGACCTCCTCTCCCTTGGGCCGCTCATCGTCAAGTTCTTCCGCGGCCGCTGGTGCCCTTACTGCATGACGGAGCTCGAAGCCTGGCAGGTCCTCTACCCGCAGCTCCGCGAACGCGGTGCGCTGCTGGTCGCGATTTCTCCGCAGCTTGTAAGGCAAAACGACTTTACCGTCCAGCGCCACGGGCTCAGCTTCCCCGTGCTGTCCGACCCCGGCTCCCTCCTCGCCACCCAGTTCGGGATTGCCTACACGGTTCCCGAGCCGCTGCGGCTGCATTATCGCTCCATCCTTATCAACATTCCGTTTATCAATGGCGATCAGAGCTGGCGTCTCCCGCTTCCGGCGACCTTCGTCATCAGGCAGGACAACACCATCGCCTTCGCCGAAGCCCACGCCGACCACCGCGTCAGGCCCGACCCCGTGGATGTGCTGGCAGCCCTGTAGGGGCTGGTTGGGGAAGATGTGGGAGCAGGTGCGGATGTGGATTGTGGTTTCGGTGGCGTGCATAGGGGTGGCCCCCCTCCCCGGGGGGTACTTTGTGAGGCAAAATATAGGTGGGACAGGGCTTAGGTTTTTTGGGGTATACCCCTGGCTGAGCCCTGCCGGTTAACTGCGAAAGCCCAGCGGATGGCTGGGCTTCGGTGGTTGCTCTATGTCTTCAGTATATAAGAGGTGTCAATAGGTTGAGGGGTGGGGTAGTTTGTAAGTGGTTGATTTGGATGGGGAAAATAAATGTTGGATGTGGGCAGGAAGACACGGTTGGGGTTGTGTGGGCGACGATAAGACAGTCGCGAAGATGGGTCACCCAAACCCGAACCTCCATCCACAAACCCTCAGAAGGGGCGGGTTTCTAACCCGCCCGTAAACAGCCGTGTCGATGGCGCTCCACCCTGCCGGAGGCCGGAGCGAAGGCGCAGCCGAAGCGACAAAATTGCTTTCCTTCAAACAGGCACGAATCCCGCGCTCGTACGCCGAACAAGACCCGCTCCGATGGATATGTTGGCCGCCTTCTAATATCATGGCGCAATTAACTCTTAGCTTTAGCCAGTCAGTTTGCCTGCTCGGATATATTGGTCTCTACTGCTCTAATGAAGATTCTAAAGAAAGTCGGAGACTTGCTCTCTCCAAACGACCCCGAGTTGGTCGAAAAAACATTACTGCGTCTTGAAGAGCAGGATCATTGGAATGACGTATTTTCTACCAAACTCATTGAGCTCTTAGACACCAACGAGGCTCTAAAAAAGAGTGCTCGTGAAGCAACTAAAGCTTTAGAGGAAGCAAAGACGCTAGCAGCAAAGGCGGAAATTCATTTCGGCGACGCTAGCCGCACGATGCACGCGGCGAAGGCAAGCCTTGAAGTCGCAATTGAGCACGAGGGTCGCGCCCTTGGAGATTATCAACGAGCGTCGAAGCTTTATAAAACAATTGCCCCGCGTTTAGTTATTGGCGTCGGCGGTCTGTGCGTTTTCTTGGTTTTGTTCCAAGCATTCGTGCAGAATTTTGCATGGACTCGGCCAATCGCATTTATTCTGTCCGTGTTCATTTCGATAGCCGTAATTCTGTTAATTCGGAGGATGCGGAATGCGAGCTGACCTGCGCGCCCGGTGGCGTGAAGAGTCTATCAAGTTAGGAGGACAGCTAAAGAAGCCTCTTGATTTGTTGCGACGGAGGATATCTCCAGAAGATTTTGCGGACACGGCGGTGATCGGTGGAATATCTGTAGCGGATCTCGTAGCTGGCAAAGTTTCTGAGTGGCAAATCCCCAACAATGTTGAGACAGCTTTCCACGCTCAATATCCCGGCGTCTCAAGAAGTTTCGTTGATGAAGTCAATCAGTTGTCCGGACATCCAGAGCAGATTCAAGGTTTCATTAACGGGGTCAAAGGCAAGCTGTTTGAGATCGATTATGTTAGCTGGCTGAACCATGGGCATCTGCCAGATGGGTTGACAGCAGAGCTTGCTCAGCGCGCGAACAACCCGGGGTGGGACATAGTGATACATGATGCCCATGGAAACATCGATGCGTTCCTTCAAATGAAGGCCACGTCAAGCGTAGCCTACGTGCATGAGGCCATTATGGCGCATCCGAACATCGACGTCGTGGTGCCACATGATCTTTACGATCAACTCTCGCGTCATCCCGAATTTATTGGCCATCTTATCGATTCAAATCAACATCTCTCAGATTTGACAGCGCATGTGAGCGACGGAGTTCAGCAAGCGGAAGCGGCAGGAATACACTTCCACATTCCTGTATTAGCTTTTGTTTTCGTAGCGGGACAGAACTGCATGCGCTACCGCAAGGGTGAGATGAGTCTAGCTAGCGCGCTTCAGAACTTTGGAGAGCGTAGTTTACTAGCGGTCGTTGCAAGTGGCGTGGGTTGGGGTGTTTCACTACTTGTGAATAAGACGATCATCGGAATTCCATTTGCGATGACGACGCGAATGTTTGGTGGCCAACTGCTCCACAATCGTGATCGCAGAAAGATTTTGGATATGCGTATCGAAATCGTTAGGTCTTCGCGAAAAACTCTACAGCTTCAGATTGCGAAATCGAGCTAGTCAAAAATCCATGCTAGAACAACAGCTAGAAGACCAGTTACAACAAGTGCCTTAACGATCTTGCCAACCATTTTGCCAAATCGAATCTGCCCCGTCATAAACATTAGAAATGCCAATACCGCGATAAACGCCACAAAGAGCCATTCCATATCCACACCCCGCATCAATCTTCGAATCCACCGCCGCGATAGTCTGTGGCAGCCGGTTTACTGCTTGGCTAACGGCACCCGCAAAATATCATCCACCGTCAATCCATCCAACCACTGATGCCGGTCGCGCGTGTAATCGCCAGACCCCACCTTATAGACCAGCAAAAAGCGCGCCAACCCATAGACACCCATCTCGCGCTCCATGATTCCAAGAACATGCTGCTTGAACTCTTCGTCGCTCATTTTGCCTACCTTCTCTAAAACTTCAGTTGGCGCCATGGGTCACCTCTCCGTACCATTTTACGGGACTTCTTATCGTGTTCGCCGCGTCATCCCCTGAGCCAGCATCGCATTCCCGGCAGCCTTATCGTCCTTCTTCCCCCAGGTCTTATACAGCCCCACATAACTAAAATTCTCCGCCTCCCCGGCCACCGAGTGCCCATAAGCAAACAGAAACTGCAACCCCTCCTGCTTGAAGTGGTAGTACCCACCCGCATCGATCAGCGTCGCGCGGCTGGCATACGGAATCCCCGGCCCTTCGCCTCCATGCGCGAAAACCTCAGCGGCCAGCTCCCACCGCTTGTTCAACTCCTTCTTCAGCAAAAACCCGCCATACGGATAGTTCCCGAACCCATCCTGCGAATTCAGCACATAGCCACCGCCGCCATCGAGCGTCCACGGGCCGATCTGCTTCTGCAGCCACAGCGGCACCTTGTACCACGTCTTCCCCACCCCCAGCCCTTTGGCGAAGTTGCCGGTCGGCACCTCGAACATCGGAAACATCCCAATCTGCGGCAGCCTTTTGGTCTCCTTGAAGAACGCGACCTTGATACCCAACTCCATGTCCGTCAACCCAAACGCACTGGGAGCGGCGTCGGCCCCCTGGTTCACCGGAACGATCGCCCCAAACGGCAGCACAGCATGTAGCTGGACCCGCGGCACGGCGCCCCAGTTGAACTCAAACGCCGGCCCCACCGGATCGACTTCGGTGGGCGCGCTGCTCACTGCGCCAAACACGTAAAACTCATAGTTCTGAAAGTCCACCGGCACCGGATCGTCCGTCTGAAACGGAGGCCCCTGCGCCAGCGCCACCGGAGCAGCCGCCAGCAACAATCCCACCGCCAATCGCAATAGACCGCTCATCGCTACGAGGATACGCATCTGAATCTCTTTGTGTTGGAGCACTCGCGTCATCCTGCCTGTTCGTTAGAATGTCACTCAAGGAGAACCTGAGCAATGATCATCGGCGTGCCCAAAGAAGTCAAAGACCACGAGAGCCGTGTCGGCATCACGCCCGCGGGCGTCAAGGCGCTCGTCGACGCGGGCCATAAGGTGCTCGTCGAGACCAACGCGGGCCGCCTCTCCTCGTTTCCCGACGACGAATACCAGGCCGTCGGCGCGGAGATTGTGGGCGAGGCCGGCAACGTGTGGGGCAACGCCGACATGGTCGTCAAGGTCAAAGAGCCCGTCGAAAAGGAGTACGCCTACTTCCGCGAGGGCCTCGTCCTGTTCACCTACCTGCACCTCGCGCCGATCCGGGGCCTCACCGATGCGCTGCTGTCGAAAAAAGTCACCGGCATCGCGTACGAG
>Ga0209483_1001779_pt1 | contig 15917 bp, 16 predicted proteins | sample NGEPerA_FD_184508 | JGI IMG/M metagenome (GOLD analysis project Ga0209483, IMG submission 184508) | Arctic peat soil microbial communities from the Barrow Environmental Observatory site, Barrow, Alaska, USA - NGEE PermafrostL2-A... | ecosystem: Environmental > Terrestrial > Soil > Wetlands >... | reverse complement strand
TCTACCCACCCGCGCACGAGCTCGCGTGCTACCGCGCGCTGGCGGCCGCGTTTCCCGGCGGGCGCTTCCGCTACGACCCCAATTCGGCGCTGTCGCTCGCCGACGCGATCGCGTTCGGCAATGGCATCCTCGATGTGCGCAACGATTATTTCGAGGATCCGGTATGGGGGTTGCCGCAGCTCGCGCGGCTCAGGGAATTCGTGCCGCTGCCGATCGCCACCAACACCGTCGTCGTCAACTTCGAGCAGCTCGCCGCCAACATCCGCAGCGGCGGTGTCGACGTCGTGCTGCTCGACACGACGTTCTGGGGCGGCATCCGCCCGTGCATCAAGGCCGCCGGCGTCTGCGAGACGATGGGCATCGGCGTCGCCGTCCACAGCTCGGGCGAGTTGGGCATCCAGCTCGCGACGATGCTGCATCTGGGCGCCGTGCTGCCGAACCTGGGCTATGCAGCCGACGCGCACTACCACCACCTGACCGACGACGTCATCGTGGGCGGTCCGATGCGCTACGTCGGCGGCGCGATCCGCGTGCCGGATGCGCCGGGCTTGGGCATCACGCTCGATCGCGACAAGCTTGCGCGCTACCACGCGCTCTACAACGAGCTCGGCGGCTACCCTTACGACCGCGATCCGGGGCGCCCGGGCTGGTATGCGCAGGTCCCCAACAGCGACTGGGCCGATCCTTCGCGCTCGATGACGCCGTCGCTGCGCTGAAGCTCCGAAGGCTACGCACGCAGAAGATCCAACTCCACAAAGGCATACGCAATGGCAGGACGACTGGAAGGCAGCACGGTGCTCGTCACCGCGGCGGGACAGGGTATCGGTCACGCAGCGGCGGTAGCCATGGCGCGCGAAGGCGCGACCGTTCACGCGACGGACATCAACGATAAGCTTTTGGCGACGTTCGCCGGCATCGGCAACGTGACAACGCACAAGCTCGACGTGATGGACGATGCCGCCGTGCAGACACTAATCGGCGCGCTGCCGCCGCTCGACGCGATGTTCAACTGCGCGGGATTCGTCCACCACGGCACGATCCTCGAGTGCACGCCGTCCGACTGGGAATTCAGCTTCAACCTCAACGTGCGCGCGATGTACGTGGCGATCCGCGCAGCGCTTCCGGCGATGCTCGACAAGTTCGCGCGCGGCGGCCGCGCGTCGAGCATCATCAACATGGCTTCCGTCGCCGGCTCGATCAAGGGGCTGCCGAACCGCTTCGTCTATGGCGCCAGCAAGGCCGCCGTCGTGGGACTGACCAAGGCGGTCGCCGCCGACTACGTGCAAAAGGGCGTGCGCTGCAATGCCATCGCACCGGGCACCGTCGACACGCCGTCGCTCGCCGGGCGTATCAACGCCTTCGACGATCCCGTCGAGGCGCGCAAGATGTTCATCGCACGCCAGCCGATGGGACGGCTTGCGAAAGCCGAGGAAATCGCACCCATCGTCGTGTTCCTCGCCTCCGACGAATCGCAGTTCGCCACCGGGCAGGTCTTTTCGATCGACGGCGGCATGACGATCTAGCAAGTTCCCGCTGCACACCCCGCTCATCCAGGAGAATTCGATGAAACTCGTACGTTATGGACCCGCCGGCCGCGAAAAGCCCGGCCTGATCGACGCCGACGGCAAGCTGCGCGACCTGTCGCGCAAGGTGAAGGACATCGACGGCACCACGCTGTCGCCGGCATCGCTGACGGCGCTGAAGAAGCTCGACACGCGCAAGCTGCCGCTGGTCAAGGGCAAGCCGCGCCTCGGGCCCTGCGTCGCCACGCCGCCGAAATTCATCGCGATCGGCCTCAACTTCGTCGATCACGCGCGCGAAACGGGCGCGCCGATTCCCGAGCATCCGATCGTCTTCTTCAAGGCCGAGACCTGCATTGTCGGGCCGAACGACAACATCGTGCTGCCGCCGGATTCGACGCACACCGACTGGGAGGTCGAGTTCGCCATCGTCATCGGCCGCACTGCGCGCTTCGTCGCCGAGAAGGACGCGTTGAAGTACGTGGCGGGCTACTGCGTCGTCAACGACGTCTCGGAGCGCGAGTACCAGCTCAAGCACGGCGCGTCGCAATGGGGCAAGGGCAAAGGCTGCGACACGTTCGGGCCGATCGGGCCGTGGATGGTGACGCGCGACGAAATCAAGGATCCGCAGAACCTCGACATGTGGCTCGACGTCAACGGCGAGCGGCGCCAGACCGGCAGCACGCGGACGATGATTTTCGGCGCTGCAGCAATTGTGGCTGACGTGTCGCGCTACATGACGCTGTTGCCCGGCGACGTCATCACCACCGGCACGCCGCCCGGCGTGGGGATGGGGATGAAGCCCCCGCAATATCTGAAGGCCGGCGACGTGGTCGAGCTCGGCATCGAGGGGCTCGGTGCGCAGCGGCAGAAAGTCGTCGCGCCACGCGCACGGCGCTGAAGCGCCACCGCGCGTCGTCGCCGGCTGGATCGCACGCGGCGCGCCACGGCGCGCCGCGATTGTTTATGCTTGCAAACATGAGCCCGATGGCCCCCTGCGCAGTCAGACGCGGATGAACGACGCGACGCGTCACCACGCGCACGACGAGTTCCTGTGGCCGGACATCGAGCCGCACGCGTCCGGCAAGTTGCCGGTGGACACGCGCCACGCGCTTTATTGGGAGGAATGCGGCAACCCGTCCGGCGTGCCGATCGTGTTCGTGCACGGCGGTCCCGGCGGCGGATTCCTGCCTTATCACCGGCGCTTCTTCGACCCGGCGTTCTTCCGCATCGTGATGTTCGACCAGCGCGGCGCCGGGCGCTCGACGCCCTACGCGGAGATCACCGACAACACCACATGGCACCTGGTGTCCGACATGGAGCGCCTGCGCGGGCATCTGCGCATCGAGCGCTGGGCGCTGTTCGGCGGCTCGTGGGGCTCGACGCTGGCGCTCGCGTACGCCGAGGCGCATCCGCAGCGCTGTCTGGGGCTCGTGCTGCGCGGCATCTTCCTCGCGACCGCGAGCGAGATCGACTGGTTCATGCGTGGCGCGCAGCATGTGTTCCCCGAAGCGTGGCACGCATTCACGACGTTCCTGCCGGAAGACGAGCGTGACGACATGCTCATGTCGTACTACCGGCGGCTGACCTCGCCCGACCCGGCGATCCATCTCGCTGCGGCGAATGCCTGGGACCGCTACGAGATCGCATGCTCGGCGCTGCTGCCGGCGCCCGACGCGTCGCCACCCGCCGGCGACACGGCGTCGCTGGCGATTGCGCGCATCGAAGCGCATTACTTTGTCAACCATGCGTTCCTGATGGAAGACGAGCTCGTCGGCAACCTGCACCGGATTCGCCACCTGCCGGCGACGATCGTGCAGGGTCGTTACGACGCCGTGTGCCCGCCGGTCAGCGCGTGGACGCTGGCGCAGGCGTGGCCCGAAGCCGAGTACCTGGTGGTTCCGGACGCCGGCCACTCGGTGCGCGAGCCCGGCATCACGCGCCAGCTCGTCGCGGCGGTCGAGCGGCTGCGCGCGCGGCTTGCGTGACACGCGGCACGCCGACGGCGCACGGCATGAGCGGCGCCGTGCCCGTGTCCGTATCGGCGGCGTCGCGCCGATGACGGCCGCGCCGATGAGCGCCAACACAGACTGGCTGTCGCGCAGCCGCGCCGCGGTCTGGCATCCGTGCACGCAGATGAAGCTGCACGCGACGCTGCCGCTGGTGCCCATCGCGCACGCCGAAGGCGCATGGCTGACCGACTTCGACGGCAACCGCTACCTCGACGGCATCTCCTCGTGGTGGGTCAACCTGTTCGGCCACGCCAATCCGCGGATCGCCGCGGCGATCGGCGCGCAACTGGCTGAAGTCGACCACGTGATGCTGGCAGGCTTCACGCATCGCCCGGCCGTGGAGCTCGCCGAGCGCCTCGCAGCACTGGCGCCACGTGGACTCGGCCATGCGTTCTTCGCCAGCGACGGCGCGTCGGCGGTCGAGATCGCGCTCAAGATGAGCGTGCATTGCTGGCGCAACCGCGGCCATCCGCAAAAGTGCAGGATCCTGCACCTCGAAGGTAGTTACCACGGCGAAACCGCGGGCGCGCTGGCGGTGACCGACATCGCCTTGTTTCGTGGCGCGTATGCGCCGCTGCTGACGGCGCAGACGCGCATCGACTCGCCGGTGCCGCGCGACGGCGAATCGCGGGAAGCCGCCTCGCAGCGCGCGGCCGACTCGCTCGCGCGCCATCTCGCGACGCATCACGCCTCGCTCGCCGCGCTGATCGTCGAGCCGCTGGTGCAGGGCGCTTCCGGCATGCGGATGTACGACGCCGGCTATCTGCGGCGCGCGCGGGAGCTTTGCTCGCGCTACGACGTGCATCTCGTCGCCGACGAGATCATGACCGGATTCGGTCGCACGGGTTCGATGTTCGCCTGCGGCGAGGCGGCGATCGCGCCCGATCTCATCTGCCTCTCGAAAGGCATCACCGGCGGCGTGTTGCCACTGTCGGTGGTCCTTGCGAGCGACGCCATCTACGCGGCGTTCTATGCCGACAGCGTCGCGCAGGCATTCCTGCACTCGCACTCGTACACGGGCAACGCGCTCGCGTGCCGTGCGGCGCTCACCGTGCTGGATCTCTTCGAAGAGGGCAACGTGATCGTCGCCAATCGCGCGACGGCCGGCCGATGGGAAGCGCTCGCGCAGGCGCTTGCCGCGCACCCGCGCGTGCGCGACTGGCGGCGCTGCGGGATGATTGTCGCGTTCGACGTCGACACGCCGCGCGCCGATTTCGCGCAATGGTTCTTCGGCGAGGCGCTGGCGCGCGGGATTCTGCTGCGGCCGATCGGCAACACCGTCTACTTCATGCCGCCGTACATCGTCACCGATGATGAATTCGCGATGCTCGCGCAGGGCACCGCGGAAATCCTCGACCGCCTGTGAAGCGCGCACTCACGATGTTGCTGGCACTATGCGCGTGTGCGGCGGCGCACGCGGCGCCGCCGCCGCGCGCCGTCACGCGTGTCTTTCTCGACGCCGGCGTGCCGCTTTCGAGCGTCGCGTTCGTCGTGCAGCGCGCCGACGCCGGCGCACCGTTGTTCGCTTGGCAGCCGCGGCGGCCGATGGCGCCGGCATCGGTGATGAAACTCGTCACCACGCTCGCGTCGCTGGAACTTCTCGGGCGCGACTACCGCTGGCGCACCGACGCGTTCCTGCAGGGCACACTGAAGGACGGCGTCCTCGACGGCAACCTTGTGCTGAAGGGCCATGGCGACCCCAAGATCACCATCGAACAATGGCAGTCGTTCATGGCATCGCTGCGGCACAACGGTCTCGACGACATCCGCGGCGACCTCGTGCTCGACCGCAGCGATTTTGCACTTCCGCCGCACGATCCGGCGGCGTTCGACGGCGAGCCGCTGAAGCCCTACAACGTGGGTCCCGACGCGCTGCTGGTCAACTTCAAGTCGGTGCGCTTCACGTTCGCGCCGAACGCTGCGTCTACCGCGGTCGACGTGGCGATGGAGCCACCGCTGCCGGGCATCGCGTTGCGCAGCACGCTGGCGCTCGACACCACGTCGTCGTGCGGCGACTGGCGCAGCGACGCGGGCGCGGCGTTTGTCGATCAGCGCACGAGTGCCGGCGCGGCGTTCAGCGGCCGCTATGCGCAGGATTGCGGCGCACGCGACTGGTACGTCGCACTGCTCGACCACCCGCACTACGTGCAAGGGATGTTCACCGCGTATTTCGACGCCGCGGGTGGCCATTTCGCCGGCGCCGTCCGCGACGGGCGCGCGCCGGCGAACGTCGAGCCGTTCGCGACGCTGCACTCGCCGCCGCTGTACGACATCATTCGCGACATCAACAAGCTGTCCAACAACGTGATGGCGAGCCAGCTGTTCCTGACGCTCGCCGCCGCGTCGCAGCCGTTGCCGGCGACGCCCGCTAAATCTGCCGCCGTGGTCCGCCGGTGGCTTGCGCGCGAGAAAATACCGATGCCCGAGCTCGTGATCCGCAATGGATCGGGGCTTTCGCGCGAGGACCGGATTTCGGCGCGCTCGCTCGCGCGCCTGCTGGCGCTCGCCGATGCGAGCCCACTGCGTGACGAGTTCGCAAGCTCGCTCGCCGTGGCGGCCATCGACGGCACCGTCCAGCAGCGCTTCCACAACGGCGACGTCGCCGGACAGGCGCTGCTGAAGACCGGGACGCTCGACGGCGTGCGCGCACTCGCGGGCTATGTGATCGATGCGCAAGGCACGCGCTGGATCGTCGTCGCCATCGTCAATCATCCGCACGCTGCGCGCGCGCGCGCAGCGCTCGACGCGTTGGTGCAGTGGACGTACACCAACGCCGCCGCAATGGCGCGCAACCGCTGAACGCCGGCATCACGCCGGAGCGCCCCCTCTCCCGCTTGCGGGAGAGGGTTAGGGTGAGGGCAGCATTGGGCCGGCGTCAGGCCGGGACCGGCTTGCTGTCCTTGAACCACAGGTAGCCACGGATGATCCGGTAGATGATCCACACCGGCGTCGCGATCCACAGCAGCAGCGCAATTGGAATGCCGATGAACGTCACCGCGAACATCCAGCCGAGCACCCAGCAGACGATGCCGAACAGCATCGCCCACCAGAACGTACGGATCAGGTAGCTCAGGTGCGACGCGACCCACGTTCCGCGCGCGTCTGCGCGCTTGACGTACGCGATGACGAGGCCGATGACGCCGACCAGGCTCAACAGCGGCACGATGTGGAAGCCCGCTGACAAGAGCGAGACCGCCGCCGTCAACGCGTACAGCGCATAGACCGCCAGCGCGGCGCTCACCGGCGGCTCGGCGGTGGGCAGCGGCATCGCTGCAGGCGGCGGAAGGTCATCGGCCATCGTCGTTCTCCAGTGGGTTGTGAAACGCTTGCAATCGTTGCGCGTCAGGGCGCTGAAAGTCAACCAGCATGCGCGTACCCGGTGGCCCTCGCGGATCGGGCACAATGTGGCAGGCTGTCCGACAGCCCGATGCGGGCGCGTCGGACACGTGGCGCCAAAGCGGCTGGCTATAATCTGGCGACCGCACGGCATTTTCAAGTTTCGGAGAATCCTCATGGCCATCGAAATCGAACGCACGCGCGACCAAATGGTCGACGACTTCGCCACCGTCCTCACCGAGGCGGAGGACATGCTGAAAAAGGCATCGAACGAAACCGGCGATCGTGCACGCGATCTGCGTGCGCAAGTGGAGGCGAAGCTGCTCGCCGCCAAGCTGCGACTGCAGGAAATGCAAGGTGAAGCCGTCGACCGCGCGCGCGATGCGGCGCGCGCCACCGACGACTACGTGCACGACAACCCGTGGCAAGCGGTTGGTGTCGGCGCGGCGGTCGGCTTCGTCGTCGGCATGCTGATGACGCGCCGCTGAACGCCCGCCACGCGCACCCCGCAATGAGCGACTCGTCCACCACGCCCGGCCTGCGCGATTCGCTCGCGCGCCTCGCCGCGAATGCGCTATCACTGGTGCATACGCGGCTCGCGCTCGCGGGCGTCGAGCTCGCCGAGGAACGCGACCGGCTGAAGTCGCAACTCACGCTGCTGGTCGTGGGCACGGTGGCCGCCGGGTTCGCCGTGTTGTGGGCGTCGGTGTACGTGGTTGCGCTGTTCTGGGACACACACCGCGATGGCGCTATCGTGGGGCTGACGCTGTTCTACGTGGTGATCGCGGTCTGGGCGCTGTATCGCGCCACCGCCATCCGCCGCGCGGCACCGGCGCCGTTTTCGGCAACGCTCGCCGAGCTCGAGAAAGACCGCCAGCGCTTCGTGCGGCAGCACGTGCCATGAATCCGCGCCTGGAAGCCGAAAAGGCCACGCTCATACAACGGGCCGAAATCGAACGACTTTCGCTGACGGCTGCGTGGATCGATGCGCGCGACGCGGTGATGCCCCCGCATTTCGTCGACCGCAAGTCGCGCCACAATCCGTGGGCAGCGCGCCTGTTGAAGGTGGCGATCCCGGTACTCGGCTTGACACGCGTCGGGCGCATCGTACAGATAATGTCGGTGGGACTGACCGCCTACCGGATCGTGCGCGGCCTGCGCTACTGAGGGTTACGCGCGCGCGCTGCCGCCGAACACACGGCGCCACTGCAACTCGACGCGCGCCGCGACGTCGGTGTCCATCGCAATAGGCCGTCCCCATTCGCGTGCGGTCTCGCCGGGCCATTTGTTCGTCGCGTCGATACCCATCTTGCTGCCGAGCCCGGATACCGGCGATGCGAAGTCGAGGTAGTCGATCGGCGTGTGCTCGGCAATGAGCGTGTCGCGTGCCGGATCGACGCGTGTCACCACCGCCCACACCACTTCTTTCCACTCGCGGATGTCGACGTCGTCGTCGGTGACGATGATGAACTTGGTGTACATGAACTGCCGCAGGAAGCTCCACACGCCGAACATCACGCGCTTGGCGTGACCGGCGTACTGCTTTTTCATCGACACGACGGCGAGCCGATAGCTGCAGCCTTCGGGCGGCAGATAGAAGTCCGTGATCTCCGGAAACTGCTTTTGCAACAGCGGCACGAATACCTCGTTCAGCGCCGCGCCGAGCATCGCCGGCTCGTCCGGCGGCTTGCCGGTGTAGGTCGAATGGTAGATCGGGTCGCGGCGCATCGTGATGCGCTCGATCGTCAGCACCGGGAATCGCTCGGCCTCGTTGTAGTAACCGGTGTGATCGCCGAACGGGCCTTCGAGCGCGGTTTCGTAGCCGCTCGCATCCCCGGCGTCGGGCCGGATGAACCCCTCCAGCACGATTTCCGCGAATGCGGGCACCTGCAGGTCGTGCGTGATGCAGCGGACGATTTCGGTGCGCGATCCGCGCAGCAGCCCGGCGAACTGGTATTCCGACAGCGAATCGGGCACCGGCGTCACCGCGCCGATGATCGTTGCGGGGTCGGCACCGAGCGCCACGGCGACCGGAAACGGCGTGCCCGGCGACGCGCGCGCGTGGTCGCGAAAATCGAGCGCTCCTCCGCGCATCGACAGCCAGCGCACGATCACCTTGTTGCGCGCGATCACCTGCTGGCGGTAGATGCCGAGATTCTGGCGCTTCTTGTGCGGGCCGCGCGTGACGGTGAGCCCCCACGTGATCAGCGGTCCGGCGTCACCTGGCCAGCATGTCTGGATCGGCAGTTGCGCCAAGTCGACGTCGGCGCTTTCGATCACCACGTCCTGGCATGCGGCGCTGCCGTGAACCTTGGGCGCCATGTCCATCACCTTGCCGATCAAGGGCCGCGTCGCGCGCCACGCATCGCCCAGGCTTTTAGGCGGCTCGGGATCCTTCAGCAACGCGAGCACGCGGCCGACCTCGCGCAACTGCTCGCGCCAGTGTGCGGGATCGGCGCCGAGCGCGCGTGCCACGCGCTGCGGCGTGCCGAACAGGTTGCCAAGCACCGGTATCGGCTTGCCGTCCGCGCCGCGACGCTCGCCGGTCGGATGCTCGAACAGCAGCGCCGGACCACCAGCGCGCAGCGTGCGATCGCACCACGCCGTCATTTCCAGCACCGGGTCGACGGGCACGCCGATGCGCGCGAGCTCGCCGTCGGCCTCGAGCTGCGCGATGAACTCGCGCAAGTCGCGGTACGCCATCAGATCACCGCCTGCGCGCCGCCGTCCATCGGGATGATGGCGCCGGTGACGTAGCTTGCCGCGTCGGAGGCGAGGAACACCGCGACCGCCGCCACTTCCTCCGGCTTGCCGTAGCGTCCGAGCGGAATGCGCTTCTGCGAGCGCGCGAGGATGTCGTCGGTCGACGCACCGGTGAGGCGCACTCCGCGGCGAGCCCCTGCTGGACACGGCCCGTCAGCGTCGAACCCGGGCTGATGCCGACGACGCGCACGCCGTCCGCGCCATACGCGGCAGCGAGCCCCGCCGTCGCCAGCATCAGCGCGGCGTTGGCGGCGCCCCCCGGCAAATGCACGGGGTTGGCCACCTTGCCGCCCATGCCGATGATGTTGATGACGACGCCGCGCTTGCGCGCGGCCATCCGCGGCAGCAGCACCGTCGTCGGATGGATGTAGCTGAAGAACTTGGCGTTCATCGCCGCGTGCCACGCCTCGGCGTCGAGCTCGGCCGGCGTATAGCGCCTGGCGGCGCCGGCCGAATTGACCAGCACGTCGAGCGCGCCGAGCATCTGTTCCGCTTCGTCGATGGCGCGCGCGGCGGCGGCCGCTTCGGACAGGTCGGCGACGATCGCACGTACGCCGGGAAGCTTTTCGAGCGCGCGGTCGAGGTTGTCGCGGCTGCGTGAAACGATGGCGACATGCGCGCCTTCGGCGGCGAACGCGGCGGCGCAGGCGAGCCCGATGCCCTTGCTGCCGCCGGTGACGAGCACATTGCGGTGGGTGAGGTCGATTTTCATCATTGAGGGTCCGCGAGGTGGGAAGGATTCACGCGCACGTCAAAGCCACGCCGCCAGCGCGCGCCACGCGGCGACCTTGTCGGCGAGCGGCTTCGTGTAGGCGGGACTGGTCGAAGGCAGCCGCAGCGTTGCGAAACCGGCATCGCGCCAGCCAGCCTCGGCGCGCGCCGCGGTCGCGCCATTGAAGCACACCGCGCGCAAGCCGCGCGCGACGCGCGTGATGCGCACGATCTCGCCTTGCAGCGCGTCGCGGATATCGGCGTCGAGGCTGCCGCTGCGTTCGCAGGCGACGATCGTGTCCCAGATGCCGATCCGGTGCGCGCGCACACGCCGCAGCCGCTCGCGATACGGCAGCGCTGCCAGCGGCTCGCCGATGATCGCGCCGAGCACCGGCCAGAAGTGGTTGCGCGGGTGCGCATAGTACTGGCGCGCCGACAGCGACGCGACGCCGGGAAAGCTGCCGAGAATCAGCACCCGCGCATCGCGTGCGATCACCGGCGCGAGTCCTTCGAGGCGCTTCCGCGACGGTTGCGCTAGTCGAGCGTCGGCCACGCGTGATAGCGGACATAGAGTGCGACCGCGAGACCCGCGAACACGGCGAGACCGTACCAGTGATTGTGGCGGAACGCCTTGAAGCAGCGCTCGCGCTCGCGCGTGCGGATCAGCACGATGTGATAGGCGGCGATCAACGCGGCGACAGCGAGGCCTGCGTAGTAGGGCCAGACCAGCCGCCGCTGCCAGCCGACGGCCGCCATCCCGGCGAGGTTGATCGCATAGCAGCACGCGACGGCGGGCACGTCGAAGCGCCCGAACGTGATTGCCGATGTGCGGATGCCGAGGCGCAGATCGTCGTCGCGGTCGACCATTGCGTATTCGGTGTCGTAGGCGATCACCCAGAACAGGTTGATGACGAGCAGCCACCAGGCCACCGCCGGCACCTGCTCGGTCTGAGCGGCAAATGCCATCGGGATGCCGAAGCTGAACGCGATGCCGAGGAATGCCTGCGGCACCGCCATGAAGCGCTTGCAGAACGGGTACGCGAGCGCGATCGCCAACGCAGGAAACGCGAGCATGATCGTCAGCCGATTGGTGAACAGCACGAGCGCGAACGCGCACAGCGCAAGTGCGCCGCCGAGGATCAGCGCCTCGCGCGGCGAGACCTCGCCGGTGGCGAGCGGGCGCTGCGCGGTACGCTTGACGGCGGCGTCGATGTCGCGGTCTGCCCAGTCGTTGAACGCGCAGCCGGCGGAGCGCATCAGGATCGTGCCGGCGACCAGGATGACGATCGTGGAAACGCTGGGCGTGCCCCAGCAGGAAATCCACAGCGCGGACAACGTCGGCCACAGCAGCAACAGCCAGCCGATGGGCTTATCGAGGCGAATCAACCGCTCGTACGCATCGATCTTCGCGCGCCAGCCGGAGGCGCGCGCGCCGGCGACGGATGAGTCCTGGCGCGTGCCAGCGCGCGTTGCACCGCCCTGCCGGGTGCGCGCGTCCGTGCGCATTGCACCCGCCTGCCGACTGCGCGCGTCCGCTTGCACCGGCGTGGCAGGCGCTGATACGGACGAGCGCGCTTCGCCTGCGGCCGGCGCCTGCGTGCCATCGGCCGCGGGCGCGAGAGCCGACGCCTTCGCTGCGCGCGCCTCGCGTTCCAGACGCCGGCGCAGCCGTGCAAGTGCCGCGTCCTGCGGCGACGGCGGGGCGCCCGTGGGCTCGCTCACAGCGCGAGCGTCATCTGTGCCGCCGGTGCGCGCGGCGCGAGGGCGGCGAACATCGCCTGCGGCAACGGATAGTTGAGGCGCACGCGCAACTCACGCTTCATCCGCGCGTTGGAGAGGCGCCGCGACTCGTGCATGAACGACAACAGCATCGGCGCGATGCGCGCCTCGGCCTCTTCCCACGACACGCGCGGCGGCCGCGGCAGGCGATGCGCGTCGGCGACCAGGTCGAACCACGCGCCCATCTTGAGCTCGGCGTCGTCGGCAATGTTATAGACACGGTTGGACTTGCCATGGAAGAGTGCGGCGATGCAGGCGCGCGCGAGGTCGTCGGCGTGGATGTGATTGGTATAGACATCATCGTCGTCGACGAGCACCGGCGTCTCGTGGCGCAGCCGGTCGAGCGGCAGCCGGGTATCGGCGTAGATGCCGGGAACGCGCAGCACGCAAAGGCGCACCGCGTGTGTCGCAGCCCACGCGCGCAGGCGATCCTCGGCGGCGACGCGGCGCACGGCTCGCGGCGTCTGCGCGCGCCGCGGACGCGTCTCGCTGACGCGCGCGCCGGCGCAGTCGCCGTAGACGCCCGACGTGGAAACGTAGACGAAACGCCGTGGTATCCTGCGCGCCTTCGATAGCGCAGCCAGCAGGTTCTGCGTGCGCGGGTCATCGCGGCCCTCGGCCGGCGGCGGTGCGAAATGCAGCACGCCCCATGGCGCGACCGACAGCCGTCCCAGCGCGTGGGCGTCGTCCAGGTCGCCCGCGAGCGGAACGACGCCGCGCGCACGCAGCCGCGGAGCATCGTCGGCGCGCCGCGTGAGGCCGTAAAGATGCGCGCGGCCGCGCAGCATCGCGGCGCTGCGCAGCGCGACATCACCACAGCCTATCAGCAAGATTCGGATCACACTGCAAGCCGGCAACGCGACGCGGCGTAGAGCAACATGTCGTTTCAGATTACCATAAAGCCCAGCGATCACGCGTTCCCCTGCGCCGCCGACGAAAGCGTGCTGTCGGCGGCGATGAACGCGGACCTGCTGCTCCCGTACGGCTGCCGCAACGGCGCATGCGGGACGTGCAAGGGACGCATACTCGCCGGCGACGTCGACTACGGCCCGTACCAGAAGTCGACGCTGACCGACGACGAAAAGCGCGCCGGCTTCGCGCTCTTCTGCTGCGCGCGGCCGCTGTCGGACCTGACGCTCGAGGTGCGCGAAGTGCGCCGCGCCGGCGACATCCCGATCAAGCGGCTGCCCTGCCGCATCGAATCGATCGCCAAGCCTGCGCCCGACGTCGCCGTCGTGCGCATCAAGTTGCCGGCCAACGAGCGGCTGCAGTTCCTCGCCGGCCAGTACGTCGACTTCCTGCTGAAGGATGGCAAGCGCCGCAGTTTTTCACTGGCCGTCGCACCTCACGACGACGCGCTGCTCGAATTGCACGTGCGCCACATTGCCGGCGGCCTCTTCACCGACCCTTTGTTCACGCAGTTCAAGGGACGCGAAATATTGCGCGTCGAGGGCCCGCATGGCGCTTTCTACCTGCGCGAGGAGTCCGACAAGCCGATGATCTTCGTCGCCGGCGGAACCGGCTTCGCGCCAATCAAGGCGATGCTCGAGCATTGCTTTCACCAAGGCATCGACCGCCAGATGGTGCTCTATTGGGGCGCACGTTCGCTCGCCGGACTGTACATGCCGCAACTTCCCGGACAGTGGCAACTGGCGCATCGCCACTTCACGTTCATTCCGGTGTTGTCCGAGCCGCTCGCCAGCGATGCGTGGCCGGGCCGCACCGGTCTCGTGCATCAGGCGGTGCTCGATGATTTTCGCGATCTTGCGGGCTATCAGGTCTACACGTGCGGGGCGCCGGCGATGGTGGACGCCGCACGCCGCGATTTCATCGCGCTACGCGGCTTGCCGGCGGATGAATTCTTCGCCGACAGCTTCACCATCGCCGGCGAAAGCGAAGCGCGCGGCTGACGCCGGTCAGGGCGCCGGACGCGCGCGCAATTCCGAAAGCGCGAGCTTCAGCGCCGCGGCGAGATGCGCGTTGGCGGCGTCGTGGCGATCGAGGCGCGCGAGCATTTCGCCGAGTGCTACATGCGTGCGCCAGCTGCTTGCGAGCGCCAGGCTCGCCTCGTAGTACGTCTGCGCCTTGCCCCACAGCTGCGAGCGCTCGCACAGCCGCCCGAGCGCGAACAGCAGCGTCGCATCCTGGCTGTGCTCGACGAGCCAGCGCTCGGCGGTCTCGAGCTGGCGCGTGGGATCGGTGGTGCGGCAATCGGCGTACAGCGCGACGAGCTCGGCGTTCCAGTGCGCGTCGATGCTGCGCGCGAGGATTTCCGAAGCCTCGCGGTCGCCGCCTTGCGCCAAGTGGCCCTGCGCGGCCGCGCGGGCGACGCGCGAGATCACGCGATCAGACTCGGGGACGCGATTCCAGTAATCGCGCAGCCCCGCCGCGTCGTGCGACAGCGTGCGCAGCACGTCGGCGTGGGCGCTCGCGCGGATCATCTCGCCGTGTTCGGCATCGTAGACCTTGCGCTTCACCAGCTCGGCGACCACGCGCGGGATTTCCGCGGGCCGCTGCGCCGCATTGAGCGCGCGCATCTCGAGGCGCAGTGCTGCCGTATGCGCACCGGCGTCGCGCTTGAGGTCAGCGAGCCGCGCGAGCGCCACACCGGGCATCCCCTGCTCGAGCGCCAGCTCCGCATCGAGCATCATCCGCGGCACCGCGAGCCGCTGCGACTGCACGTCCGGATGCGCAAGGAAACGCGCAGCGGCGGCGAAGTCGCGCGTCTCGAGTGACGCGCGCGCGCCGATCAGCGCAGCGAGCCCGGAATCCTTCGATGCGAGCGCCTCGTCGGCCATCTGCCGCGCCTTGCCGTAGCGGCCCTCCAGCAGCGCGACGAACGCGCCATCCTGGCGCGAGCGCATGCGCACGTCGTCGACGCGCTCGCGGTGCGCCTTCACCTCGCGTGGCAGCTTCGAGATGCGAATGCCGAGACGTATGGCCGCATACAGGAATGCGAAGCACGCGATCGCCAGCAGGATGAATGCGTTCTGCGACAGCTCGACGCGCCACGGCGGGGATACGAACATCACGTAGCCCGCGTTGTAGCGCGCGAACGACGCCACACTCACCGCAGCAGCGGCGACCAGCAGGAACAGGATCAGCGCACGCAAGTCAGCCTCAGCGCGGTGGTGTCGCCGGCGTCGTTCGATCGGCCGGTCGCATCGCGTCGCGGTCAAGTGCCGCGCGCAATGCCGCCGCGGCGGCGAGGCTTTGCGTCAGTTCCGGCAGCGTCGCCGGCATGCTCGTCGCCTTGAGCTGCGCAAGCGATGCGAGCATTGCCTGCACCGGCTTTGCGCCGACGTCGAAGAACTGCCGCACCCACTTGTCGGCGGCCTTGACGTCGCTGCGAAAGCTCGCGTCGTTGCGTGCCAGCAGCGCATTGCGCGCAGACAACAGGCGCAGGCGCAGGTTCTCGCGCAGGAAATATTGCTGCGACGGCAACAACAGCGGTGCTGCAGGCCGATCGCTGGTCTCGATGCGCACGATGCCCTTGGTGTCGCTCCACAGGTCGCGCCAGAACGATTCCCAGCGCGATGCCAGCGCCGGTGCCGGCGCCGTCGCCGCCGGTTGCGCAACGCGCTCGTCGTGGGCGAGCGGCAGCGTATCGACGCCGGCAATCGCGTTGTCGAGCTTTCCGGCGAGGCCGGCGACATCGACATACGGAACCGCCTTCAGCCGCTCCATGTCCACCGCCAGCGCGCGCCGCAGCGGCGCGAAACGCGGCCGGTCGAGGCGCGCGAGCTTGGTGTCGGTCAATTGCAGCGCGGCGAGCGCCGATTGCACGTTGCCGGCA
>Ga0209483_1001777_pt1 | contig 15929 bp, 17 predicted proteins | sample NGEPerA_FD_184508 | JGI IMG/M metagenome (GOLD analysis project Ga0209483, IMG submission 184508) | Arctic peat soil microbial communities from the Barrow Environmental Observatory site, Barrow, Alaska, USA - NGEE PermafrostL2-A... | ecosystem: Environmental > Terrestrial > Soil > Wetlands >... | reverse complement strand
ACGGCGCTGCCGTCGATCGCCGCCGACTTCAACGGCCTGGAGCACCTCGCCTGGATCGTCACCGCCTATCTGCTGACCTCGACCGCATCGACGCCGATCTACGGCAAGCTCAGCGATCTCTACGGCCGGCGGCGCCTGATCCAAATCGCGATCGTGCTGTTCGTCGCCGCCTCGGCGTTTTGCGCGCTGGCGCAGGGCATGGGTCAGTTGATCGCGGCGCGCGCGCTGCAAGGCATTGGCGGCGGCGGCCTCATCAGCCTGTCGCAGGCGATCATCGCCGACATCATCGCGCCGCGCGAACGCGGCCGCTATCAGGTCTATATGAGCGGCGTTTGGGGCGTGGCCAGCGTCGGCGGCCCGGTCGTCGGCGGGCTGTTCGTCCAGTACCTGACCTGGCGCTGGGTGTTCTGGATCAATCTGCCGATCGGTCTCCTCGGCTTGGCGCTCGCCCACCGCGCCTTGAAGCGTTTGCCGGTGCGCCGCGTGCCGGCCCGCATCGATTATCTCGGCGCCGCGATCCTGACGCCCGCCGTCGTGGCGTTGCTGCTCGTCTTCAGCTGGGGCGGCGTGGAATTCTCCTGGCTCTCCCCCGAAATTCTCGGTCTCGCGGCCGCCGGCCTTCTCATGGTCGGTCTCTTCGCGCTGCAGGAGATGCGCGCGCCGGAGCCGTTGCTGCCGCCGCGTCTCTTCCGGAATCCCGTGATATTGGTCGGCAATATCATCGGCTTCGTGGTTTCGGCCGGCATGTTCGGCGCGACCGTGCTGCTGCCGACCTTCCTGCAGCTCGTTCTCGGGATGAGTCCGGGCAATACCGGCCTGCTGCTGATTCCGCTCATGGGCGGCACCGTCCTCGGCGCCTATCCGACCGGTCAGTGGATGCGCCATAGCGGCCGGTACAAGAAGGCGCCGCTCATCACCCTGTCGCTTGCCGTGCTCTCCTTCGGGCTGCTCGCCACGACGGGCTCCTCGACGCCGCCCTTGCTGGTGGCGTTCTATATCCTGCTGCTCGGCGTGGGCGTCGGCGGCGCCATGCCGGCGACTTTGGTCGCGGTACAGAACGCCGCCGAGATGCGCGACACCGGCACGGCGACGTCGAGCGTCACCTTTTTTCGGTCGCTCGGCGGCTCGTTCGGCGCCGCCATTCTATGGTCGATCTTGCTTGCCACGGTGGAGGGGCAGGTGGCGGCGATGGGGGTTGCCGGAACCGGCTTGCCCCGCGATTTATTGCGCGGCGGCACCCTCGGGCTCAGCCCGGCGGCGCGCGATATCCTTGCGCAATCCTTCGATTGGGCCTTCGCCGGCGGTGCCGCGATGATGGTGGCGGCGGTTCTCGGGACGTTGGCGTGGAAGGAGATTCCGCTGCGCGAGAGCCTGACGCGGAGCGAGCCGCCGATCGAATTCTGATTCGGAATGCCTAACCGGCGCCGGCGAATGCCGGCTTGGGCGAGGACGGCTTGCGGCCGACGCCGACGCGCAGGCTGAGGAACGCCGCCAGCATGGACAAGGCGCCGGCACCGAAGAAGGCGGCGTTGTAATTGCCGAGCTCGACATGGAGCAGCCCGCTGCCATAGGCGGCGGCGGCCGCGCCGAGCTGGTGCATCACCATGATCCAGCCATACATCATGCCGGCGTTCTGCACGCCGAAGGCATTGGCGGCGAGCCGCACGGTCGGCGGCACGGTGGCGATCCAGTCGAGGCCGTAGAAGATGCCGAACAGCGCCAGGCCCCAGAAGGACAGATCGAAGGCGTAGGGCAGGAAGAGCAGCGACACGCCGCGCGCGGCGTAATAGAAGAACAGCAGCCAGCGGCTGTCGAAGCGGTCGGTGAACCAGCCGGAAATCGTGGTGCCGACGATGTTGAACACGCCCATGAAGGCGAGGATGCCCGCCGCCGTCGTCTCGGGAATGCCGTGGTCGAGGCAGGCCGGAATGAAATGCGTGCCGATCAGGCCGATCGTGCTGGCGCCGCAGACGAAGAAGCCGGCGGAGAGATACCAGAAATCGCGATGGACGACCGCGACGCCGAGCGCGGAAAACGCCGCCGCGAAGGGATTGGCCTTGGGCGCCGGCGGCGGCACCGCTACATCCGGCGGCTGGCCGTATGGCGTGAGACCGATATCGGCCGGGTGATCGCGCATCAGCAGCCAGGCGAGGGGAATCGTCGCCAGCACAAAGGCGCAGCCGATGAACACCGAAACCCGCCAGCCGTAATGCGCCACCGCAGTGGCGAAGAGCGGCAGGAACACGAGCTGTCCCGCCGCCGTGCTGCCGGTGAGGAACCCCATCACCACGCCACGGCGCGCGACGAACCAGCGGTTGGCGACCACCGCCGCCATCACCATCGCGGCGGCGCCGGTGCCGCTGCCGAGCGCCAGGCCCCAGATCGGCCACAGATTCCACGGTGCGGTGATGAACGGCGTGAAGCCCATGCCGATCAGGGTGAGCGCCAGCGCGCCGACCATGGTGGCGCGCAGGCCGAAGCGGTCGATGCAGCCGGCCGAGAACGGTCCGATCAAGCCGTAGGAGAAGAGCTGCAGCGCGATGGCGAGGGAAATGGTCGCGCGGCTCCAGCCGAATTCGCTCTCGAGCGGCACAATCAGCACCGTCGGCGCCGAGCGCATGCCGGCCGCGATCAGCAGCACGGCGAAGGTAACGCCCATCACCACCCAGCCGTAATGGAGCCTCGTCCGTCCCGATTCGATTCGCGTTTCGGCCATCGCGCGCCCGATCCTCATGGCAGTCCCCGTCATCGACTCTCGCCCAGGCGGCCGGGAAACGCCAAGGATTCAGATTGCATGGCTGCGCTGCGGCCGGCGGGATCACCGCTTCTTCGTCCGTTTGGTCGGCGCCGCCGCGAGCGGGTCGTCGGGCCAGGGATGCCGGGGATAGCGGCCGCGCATCTCGCCGCGCACCTGCGGATAGGTGTTTTTCCAGAATCCGGCGAGATCCCGGGTTACCGCCAGGGGCCGGCCGGCCGGCGACAGCAGATGGACGACCAGGTTGATGCGCCCGCCCGCCACCGCCGGGCTTTCGCGGGCGCCGAACATCTCCTGCAGCTTGACGGCGAGCACCGGAATCTCCTGGCCGTAATCGATCGCAATGCGCGAGCCGCTCGGGGCGGCGACATGTATCGGCGCGAGCCGGTCGAGCGCCTGGCGGTCGCCATACGACAATCGCGCCGCCAGCGCCGCCCCGAGATCGACGCGGCCGAGCTGTGCGCGGCGCGCGATGCCGGCCAGATAAGGCGCCAGCCACTCCTCGAGTCCGGCGAGCAGGGCCGCATCCGACCAGTCGGGCCATTTCTCGCCCTCGCTCCGGCGCAGGAAATCGACGCGTGCGCGCAAGGATTCCGCCTCGCCAGTCCAGGGCAGCGCGCGGATGCCCATCTGCCGGATGCCCTCGACCAGCGCCGCCGCGACGGAGGCCGGGTCGGCATTGACGAGCGGCTTGTCGTCGAGCGCCAGCGCACCGAGCTTGCGCCGCCGCCGCGCCAGCACCGTCTCGGTGCGCGCATCCCAGCCGATGGTTTCCTCGCTCTCGATCCGGTCGGCGAAATTCTCCTCGATCTCCTCGCGGGTCAGCGGCGCGGCGAGAAAAATGCGCGCCACGCGCCTCTCCCCATCCAAATCGGCGACGGCCAGGTAATCCGCCGCCGCGAGCGGATCGGCCGGCGGCAGCTCGGCGCCTTTGCCGTTGGCGAGCAGGAACTGCCCGGGCATGTCCCTGCGCCGCTGCGCGACGCGGTCGGGATAGGCCAAGGCGAGGACGCGGCCGGTCTGTCGCGCATCGATCGCGTCGCCGCGAATATCGAGCCGTCGCGCGAGCTGCTTTGACGCGTCGCGCGCTCGCTCCACGCCGCCGCGATCGACGCTCAGGCCGGCCGGCAGGTGCCGGGCGGCACCGCGTTCCGCCAGGAGTTCGACGCGCAGCCGGAGATCGGCGTCGCGCAAGCGCGGCGCGGCGCGGACGATGTCGCGCTCCATCAACAAGGCGGCGATGGCGACCGCGAGCGCGCCATGGCCCTGTGACTTCGCCGCCAGCGCCATATGCGCCAGCCGCGGATGAAGGCCGAGCGCCGCCATTTCCTTGCCGTGGCGGGTGATCTTGCCGCCGGCATCCAGGGCGCCGAGCCGGCGGAGCAGCGCCTGCGCCTCGGCATAGGCCGCCTCGGGCGGCGGCTCGAGGAAGGCGAGGGCGCGCGGATCGGGCGAGCCCCATCGCGCCAGCGCCAAGCCGAGCGGCGCCAAATCGGCTTCGAGGATTTCCGGCACATTGAAGGCGCGCAGCTGCGCCTCCTCGGCGGCGGGCCACAGCCGATAGCCGATGCCCGGCGCGAGCCGTCCGGCGCGCCCGCTGCGCTGCTTGGCCGAGGCTTGCGAGACCCGCACCGTCACCAGCCGCGTCATGCCGCTGCCCGGCTCGTAGCGCGGCACGCGCATCAATCCGCCGTCGATGACGATCCGAATGCCCTCGATCGTCAGGCTGGTCTCCGCGATCGAGGTCGCCAGCACCACTTTCCGCCGGCCTGGCGGCGCCGGGGCGAGGGCCTCGTCCTGCGCGCCGGGCGCCAGATCGCCATAGAGCGGCGCGACGACGATCTCCGGCCCGAGCGCCATTTCTTCGAGAAGCCGCGCAACGCGCCGGATTTCGGCGCCGCCGGGCAGAAAGACGAGAACGCCGCCGTCCTCTTCCTGCAAGGCGCGGTGGATCGCGGCGGCCGTCGCCGTCTCGAATCGCTCGGGCGGCGGCCGGTCGAGATGGCGGATCGCCACCGGATGGAGTCGTCCCGCGCTGCGGATCACCGGCGCCCCCTCCAGCAGGCGCGCCACCCGGTCGCCCTCCAGCGTCGCCGACATCACCAGCAGGCGCAGATCGTCGCGCAGATGCTTGCGCGTTTCGATCGCCAGCGCCAAGCCGAGATCGCCGTCGAGGCTGCGTTCGTGGAATTCGTCGAAGACGAGGCAGCCGACGCCGTCGAGGCTCGGATCGTCCTCGATCATGCGCGGCAGGATGCCTTCGGTCAGCACTTCGATACGCGTATCCTTGCCGATCCGCGTTTCAAGGCGGGTGCGGAAGCCGACCGTCTCGCCGGCGCTCTCGCCGAGCAGCGCGGCCATGCGCCGCGCCGCCGCGCGCGCCGCCAGCCGGCGCGGCTCGAGCATCAGGATTTTCCGCCCGCTCAGCCACGCCGCGTCGAGCAGCGCCAGCGGCACCAGCGTCGTCTTGCCGGCGCCGGGCGGCGCCTCGAGCACGGCCGCGCCCTTTTCCGCCAACGCCGCCTGCAAGGCGGGCAGCGCCTCGGCGATGGGCAGATCGCGCAGGTGAATCGCCAGATTTGGCTTGGCCACCGCGCTCACAAGCCGGTGACGAACTTCGCCATCACCACGATGATCGCGACCTGCAGGGCGCCCTGTAGCCCGGTATGACGGACATAAACGCGCATCAGGCGGCCGAGCCTCGCGAAATCCGGCCGCTCCTTTTGCAGCTCAAGACAGGTGATAAAATTGGTGGGCAGCAGAACGCCGAGCCCCTGAAGGGTGAGGATGGCGATGATGACCAGGGCGGCATCGACCCACAAATGCTCGGGATAGCCGATTTCGAGAAATCCCAGGCGTCTGGCCAGGACGTAGCCGGCCGTGCCGGTGAGGATGGCGAGCGACGGCATCAGGAACAGCATGCGCGGGATCAGCTTGACCGCGATCGCCCGCCGCGCCGGAATCTCGATCTGGCGCAGCGCGGGGCCGAGCACGAATCCGACGAAGATGTCGATGCCCGTCCACATCACGCCGCACATGACGTGGATAAAATTGAGAAAGTAGATGCTGTCCGTCAGGATCGCCGCCGCCAGCGCGGCGAATGCCAGCGCCACCCAGCGCAAATGACCCCAGCGGATCAAGCCGGCTTGCGCGCCCGCTGCTTGCGAAATTGCCATGATGCGGATGATAGCTCAATTCGCCGCGGGCGGAAGGGCGCGCGCTTGCGCCGCTTACGCGGCGCGCGCCATTATTGAGGCTCGATGAAAGCCGCCCTTGCCATCGTTGCCGCCATCGTCGCCGCGATCGTCCTGTCGCAGCTGCTGTTCGATTTCTACGATTGGAACCGGCAGCAATCCTGCGCCACCGGCGGCGGCCGCAATTGCGGCCAGCTGCGCATCCCGCTCAACGGCCGCTGATCAACCGGCAAGCATCACGCCGATCAGGCGACCCACCCCATAGGTGATCGCCGCGGCCCCGAGGCCGATGGCGAATTGGCGGCATCCCGAGAAGAACAGGCCGCGGCGCGTGACGAGGGAGGTCGCCGCGCCGATGATGAACATGACAACGCCGCTCAACCCGGCGCCAACCCAAACCGCCGTCGCGTCGCTCATGAACAGGAAGGGCAGCAGCGGCACCGCCGCGCCCGCGGCAAAGAGCAGGAACGACGTACCGCCGGCGATCCAGGCCGAGCCGCCCAGACCCTCCGGATCGATGCCGAGCTTTTCGCGCGCGACGACGTCGAGGGCCACGCGCCGCCTGCTGAAGAGGCCGTCGACCACCCGTCCGGCCTGGCGCTCGCTCAGGCCCTTCTCTTCGAAGCTCCCCGCGAGTTCGCGCTTTTCCTTTTGCGGCGCCCGCTGGATCGCGCGGGATTCGGCCGCAACTTGCGCCTCGTTGAATTCGCGCGACGTGTTGACCGAAAGCCACTCCCCCATGGCCATCGAGCAAGCGCCCGCGATGAGCCCGGCCAGGCCCGACACCAGCAACGCGTGCGCCGAAATCCCCGCGCCGAAGACGCCGGCGACCAGGCTGAGATTGGAAACCAGGCCGTCATTGGCGCCCAGCACCGCCGCCCGGAGGGCATTGCCGCCGCCGGCGGTATCGAGTTTCTTCTTCTTTGCTTTATTGGGCATGGCCATCGTTATAGCATTGGCTTCCGGTGCTTGGGCATCACAAGCGCCGAGAATGTATCGACGAGGGCAACATGGCGAAGATCGAGAAAACCGACGCGGAATGGCAAACGGAATTGACCCCCGAGCAGTTCCGCATCGCACGCCAGAAGGGCACCGAGCGGGCTTTCACCGGGGAATATTGGGACAGCAAATCGCCCGGCACGTATGTCTGCGTCTGCTGCGGCCAACCGCTCTTTTCCGCCGACACCAAATTCGATTCCGGCACCGGCTGGCCGAGCTTCTACCAGCCGTTGGAGAAAGAGGCGGTCAAGACCGAAGCCGATCGCAGCCTATTCATGGCCCGGACCGAAGCGATGTGCGCCAAATGCGACGCGCATCTCGGTCACGTTTTTCCCGACGGTCCGAAGCCGACCGGTCTGCGCTATTGCATCAACTCAGGCGCGCTCAAGCTGACGCCGAAGAAATAGCCGTCAGCTTCCCACCTTCAGCGGCTGGACCAGGCCGCGCAGGCAGGCGATCACGCTCAGCGCGGTGATGCGGCCGGTCTTGGGATTTTCGGACGGCACGTTCTCGATCGACATCGTGAAATGGGCGCTGTCGGCATCCACTTCGATGCTGTGCGTGTTGCGGTCGAGCGCCGGATCGGCCCAGATCTCCAGGCGTGTCCGGTCGGCACCGATGCCCGCCAGGGAAAGCGCCGCCGCGACGTTGACGTTGGCGGGAAAGCCCTTGGCGCCCTCGCGTGCGCTGCCTTCGAAGACCTTGAGCGGCGCGGTGAGCCCGGCGAGCGAGATCCCGCGCTCGACCAGATAGGGCGCGCCGTCGAGCCCGGCCGGCGGCTTGCGGGTCACCATCTTGACCGAATGAATCCGGCCCTCGGCGGCCGCCCGCACGGCATCGAGCCCGATGAGCGCGCCGGTTGGGACGATGATGCGCGCGCCCTTTTCCCGGGCGCGCTCGACCAGATCGAAATGCCGCAGTAGCGCGCCGACGCTCAGCGGCACGAAGATGCGGCGCCGGTCGATCGCGGCTTCGGCGATCTCGCGGAAACACGCCGCCGGCAGGCATTCGACGACGATGTCGGCATGCTCGGCGAGCTCGCGCAATTCAACCACCGGTGCGGCGACATGCGCCGCCTTGAGCCGCGAAGCGGCGGCGCTCCTGTCGCGCGCCGACGTTGCGACGAGGCGCAGGCCCGGAATCCCGGCGGCGAGGCGGTGCGCCACTTCCAGGCCGATCGCGCCCAGCCCGGCGACCGCCACGCTCAAATCCTTGCCGTTTCCAGCCGTCATCGGCACCCTCCGGCCGTCAGGATCGCAGAACGGACGGCGATGGGCGAGGCGGAAAACTTCACCGGCACCATGCCGATGCGCGCGGCGCACCGGATCGATCCGGCGCGGCTCGCCGCCTGGATGAAGGACAACGTGCCCGGCTTCCGCGGCACGCCGGCCATCGAGCAGTTCAAGGGCGGCCAATCCAATCCGACCTATCGGGTCGAATCCGCCGGCAAGCGCTATGTGCTGCGCCGCAAGCCGCCGGGCAAGCTCCTGCCCTCGGCCCATGCGGTGGACCGCGAATACCGCATCGTCACCGCGCTCGCAGCGACCGATGTGCCGGTGGCGAAGACCTACGCGTTCTGCCTCGACGAATCCGTCATCGGCACCGCCTTCTATGCGATGGATTGCGTCGCTGGCCGGATCTTCTGGGATCCGGCGCTGCCCGGCGTGGCGCCCGCCGAGCGCGCGGCGATCTACGATGCGATGAACGACACCATCGCCCGGCTCCATCGCGTCGATTACGCGGCGCTCGGCCTCGGCGATTTCGGCCGCCCCGGCAATTACGCGAAACGCCAGATCGAGCGCTGGACGCGGCAATACCGTGCCTCGGAGACCGAGCGCATCGCGGCGATGGACAATCTCATCGACTGGCTGCCGGATCATGCGCCCGACGATGCCGAGACCGCGATCGTCCACGGCGATTTCCGCATCGACAACATGATCTTTGCCGCCGATGCGCCGCGCATCGTCGCCGTGCTCGATTGGGAGCTGTCGACCCTCGGGCATCCGGTGAGCGATTTCGCCTATCACATGATGGCGTGGCGGCTCGGGCCCGAATCCTATCGCGGCCTCCTCGGACAAAATCTGCCGGCGCTCGGCATTCCCGACGAAGCGGCCTGTCGCGCGCGCTACGCGCAACGCGTCGGCCGCGCCGATCTGGCGCATTGGGATTTCTACATGGCCTATAATATGTTCCGCCTGGCGGCGATCCTGCAGGGCATCATGGGCCGCGTCGTCGAGGGCACCGCCGCCAATCCGCACGCCGCGGATTCCGGCCGCCGCGCCCGCGCCATGGCCGAAGCCGGCTGGCGCCAGGTTGAGCGCATCGCGGCGGGCGGCTGAGCCGGGCGGCGAGAAAATCCTGGCTTCGGCCGGCGGCTTTGGGCATTGCTTGCGCCTGAACCGCCGCAAGGTCGAACATTGGCCAAGCAAAAGCCGGCCGAGCCCCTCTACCCGTTGGCCATCTTCCGGCCCAACGCGCGCCTCGCGCTGTCGGCGGCGATCGGCGCCGTCATCGCCTGGTACGCCTGGGACTCGCTGCCGTTTCCCTTCCATCTGGCGCTCGGCTGGATCGTCGGCGTCCTTTTCTTTCTCGTCACCACCGCGATGGTCGTCGCCACCGCGACGCCCGAACGCATGCGCGCCCGCGCCCGCAGGCAGGATGCCAGCCGGTCGGTCATCCTCGGGGTCGTCGTGGCGGCGGCAGTGGTGAGCCTGTTCGCGCTGGGGTTCATGCTGCAGCAAAAGGCCGGCGGCCCGATGGGGACCGGCCTGCGCATCCTGATCGCCGGCTGCGCGGTGCTCGCTTCGTGGACGCTGACCCACACGATGTTCGCCCTGCATTACGCGCATCTGTTCTACGGCGACGACCCGGTGCGGAAGGGCGAACAGGATCGCCGCGGCCTCAAATTTCCCGACGAGGAGAATCCGGATTTCTGGGATTTTCTCTATTACGCCTTCGTCGTCGGCATGACCTGCCAGGTCTCCGACGTGCAGGTGACCGGTCGCCATATGCGCCGGCTGACTCTCGGGCATGGCGTTTTGGCGTTCTTTTTCAATGCGATCATCCTGGCCCTGGCGGTCAATTTCATCGCCGGCGCGGTCTAGAAAGCGCTTGCCAGAAGGCGGGTACGGGCACAGATTCAACCTTGGCTGGGGTGCCGGCGAAGCCGGCTGAGATCATACCCACGGAACCTGTCTGGATAATGCCAGCGAAGGGAGCCTGCCATCCGCGACCCAACCGGCCTTAAATCTCCGCACGACCCCGTCGCCATCATCGGCGGCGGCGCCATCGGCTTGGCCATCGGCTGGCGGCTGGCGCAGCGCGGCGTCGCGGTCGATCTGTTCGAGCGCGGCGAGGCCGGGCACGGCGCGAGCTGGGCGGCGGCCGGCATGCTGGCGGCGGGCGTCGAGACCGAGCCGGCCGAGGATTCGCTGAACGCGCTCAACCGGCTGAGCCTGTCGCTGTGGCCCGATTTCGCCGCCGATCTGGAACGCGTATCCGGCATCGCCGTCGATCTGCGCCGCGAGGGCACGCTGATGATCGCGCTCAACCGCGACGATACGGCCCAGCTTCGCTTCACCTACGATTTCCAGCGCGCGCAGGGCATCGAACTCGACTGGCTTTCGGCGCGCCAGGCGCTCGAGCGCGAGCCGCGCCTCAACCCCAATCTCGCCGGCGCGGTCTATAGCCCCGGCGATCACCAGGCCGACAACCGCAAGCTGGTCCGCGCGCTCAAACGCGCCTTCATCGCGGCGGGCGGCACGCTGCACGAGCACGCCGCGGTCGCGGCGATCGAAACAGCGGGCGGCGCGGTGACGGGCCTGCGCCTCGACGACCGGCGGCACGCCGCGTCCTGCGTCGTCCTTGCCGCCGGCGCCTGGTCGGGCGAGATCGCCGGCTTGCCGGCGCGAATTCCGGTGCGGCCGGTCAAGGGCCAGATGCTGGCGCTCAAGATGGATGCGATGGCGCCGCTGCTGCGCCATGTGGTGTGGAGCCCGCGCGTCTATCTGGTGCCGCGCAATGACGGGCGGCTGATCGTCGGCGGCACGGTCGAGGAGAAGGGTTTCGACGCCGAGCTCACGGCGGGCGGCATCCTCGCGTTGCTCGAAGGCGCCTGGCGTGTGCTGCCGGCGGTCGAGGAGCTGCCGATCGACGAGATGTGGGTCGGCTTCCGTCCCGGCTCGCGCGACGACGCACCCCTGCTGGGTCCGAGCGAGGTCGACGGTCTTGTGTTGGCGACGGGCCATTACCGCAACGGCATTTTGCTGACGCCGGTGACGGCGGATGCCGTGGCGCGCTATATCCTGACGGGCGAGGTCGCGGCGGCAATCCAGCCCTTTGCCCTATCGCGCTTCGCCAAGGCCAAGGAACAGGCATGAGCGCCACCATCCGCATCAACGGCCAGGACGAGAAGCTGACGGCGGCGAACGTCGCCGAGCTGTTGCGCGCGCGCGGCATCGACAGCCCGCGCGGCCTGGCGGTCGCCCTCAACGGCGCAGTGGTGCCGGCTCGGCAATGGGACGCGGTGGCGTTGGCGGCCGGCGACATGGTCGAGATCGTCCGGCCCTTCGGCGGCGGGTGATAAAGATGGACACCATCGCGACCAAATCCGATGAATTGGTGATCGCCGGCCGCGCTTTCCCGTCGCGGCTGCTGATGGGCACGGGCGGCTATCCGAACCAGCAGGCGATGCTGGACTCCTTGGCGGCGGGCCAGCCCGCCCTGGTGACGCTGGCGATCCGCCGCATCAGCCTCGAGGCCTATGCCGAAAGCCTGGTCGATCTGCTGGGCGGCAAATATACGCTGCTGCCCAACACCGCGGGCTGCGCCACGGTCAAGGACGCGGTGCTGACGGCCGAGCTCGCGCGCGAGGCGCTCCAGACCGACTGGATCAAGCTCGAGCTCATTGGCGATCGCGAAACACTCTATCCGGATGTGGAGCAGCTGCTGCGCGCGACGGAGGAGCTGGTGAAAAAGGGCTTCACCGTGCTGCCCTATTGCAACGACGATCCGGTGAGCTGCCGCAAGCTGGCCGATGCCGGCGCCGCCGCGGTCATGCCGCTCGGCTCGCCGATCGGCACCGGCCTCGGCATCGTCAATCCCTATGCCATCGAGCGCATCGTCGCGACCAGTGCCGTGCCGGTGATCCTCGACGCCGGCATCGGCACCGCGTCGGATGCGGCCTTCGCCATGGAATTGGGTTGCGACGCGGTGCTGCTCAACAGCGCCGTCGCCAAGGCACGCGATCCGCGGCGCATGGCGGGTGCGATGCGCGCCGCCGTCGCCGCCGGCCGCGACGCGCGGCTCGCCGGGCGCATTCCGAAGCGCAGCCAGGCCGAGCCGTCGAGCCCGCAACTCGGTCTCGTCGGCGGTTGAAGCTTCCCGACCCGGCGCTTCTCATTATCACCGACCGGCTTCAGGCGCGCCGGCCGCTTGAAGAGATCGCCGAGGCGGCGTTCGCCGCCGGCTGCCGCTGGCTCAGCCTGCGCGAGAAGGATCTGCCGCCGCCCGAGCGGCAGGATCTGCTGCGCCGCCTCGTCGAGATCGGCCGCAAATATCACGCCAGCGTGACGGTGCATGGAGATGTCGCGGCGGCCGCCGCGGCGGGCGCGGCCGGAATCCATCTGCCGCGCGACGGCGACGTTGTCGCGGCGCGGCGCATGCTGGGCGCGGGCGCGCTGATCGGTATTTCGGCGCACGACATCGACGAGATCGCGCGCGCCGAAGAGGCGGGCGCCGATTACGTCACGCTGAGTCCGATCTTTCCGAGCGCCGGCAAGCCGGGTTACCCGGCGCTGGGCGTCGACGAGCTCGCCGATTGCGCGGCCAAGACGGTGCTGCCGGTCATCGCGCTGGGCGGCGTCGGCGCCGAACGAATCCCGGCCTGTCTTGCGGCCGGGGCGGCCGGGGTGGCGGCGGTGGGCGCGGTGATGAGCTCCGAGGATACAAGCCATGCGACAACGGCGCTCATCCTCGGGCTGCGTTCCGCCTAGAGTGTTGCCGCGTCCTTGCCGCGTCGCCATAGTGGCGGCCTGCAAATTCGCGAACCAGGAGGCGGCATTTGATCGAACTCCATTATTGGCCGACGCCCAACGGCCACAAGATCACCATTTTTCTCGAGGAAACCGGGACGCCTTACCAGATCTTCCCGGTCAACATCTCCAAGGGCGAGCAGTTCCGCCCCGAATTTCTCAAGATCGCGCCCAACAACCGCATGCCGGCGATCGTCGATCCTGAGCCCACGGATAAAGGCGCGCCGGTCAGCATCTTTGAATCCGGCGCTATCCTCATCTACCTCGCGGAGAAGACCGGCAAGTTTCTGGCGAAGGATTTGCGTCCGCGCTTCGACGCACTGCAATGGCTGTTCTGGCAGATGGGCGGCCTGGGGCCGATGGCCGGACAGAACCACCATTTTTCACTGTATGCGCCGGAGAAGCTGCCCTATGCGATCGAGCGTTACGTGAAGGAGACCAGTCGGCTTTATGCCGTGCTCGACCGGCGTCTCGCCGACCGGCCTTTCGTTGCCGGCGAATATTCCATCGCCGACATGGCCTGTTATCCCTGGGTGGTGCCGTACGAGCGTCAGGGCCAGAAACTCGAGGATTATCCGAACCTCAAGCGGTGGTTCGAGACGATCAAGGTGCGGCCGGCGGTGCAGCGCGCCTACGAGAAGGGCGAAATCTATCGCCGCGATGCCATTCCCAATACCGACCCCCAGGCCCGCAAGATCCTGTTCGGGCAGTCGGCCGAAACCATCCGGCGCGCCTAGATCGCACCGGGTCAAAACAAAAGCCCCCGGCCATTGGCCGGGGGCTTCCGCATAAGCGCTTAGGCGTCGTCGAAACTACAGGTTGGTCGCAACGCTGTTGAACGTGGTCTTCAGGTTGGTGCCAACGGTCGTCAACGCGGTGACGACAACGACGGCGATGAGAGCGGCGATGAGGCCGTATTCGATGGCCGTGGCGCCCGCGTCGTCGCGGAACAGCTTGGTGAGGGTCTTCATGGTCTCTGATCTCCTGGATCCAATGGACAGGCGGGATCATCGGCGGGAACCTCTTAATCCCGGATTAAAACCGCCTCACAAAAAGCGCAGTTGAAATGACGACCCGGCGCGGTCGGTCGGAATTTCCAGAAAATTCAAGAACGACCCGATGCTTTTCAATAAAATACTGCTGAATTATTGGCGGCTCTGTCGCGCTATCTTGTCGTGGCATCCGGTGGGTCGCAGCCGACCCTCTGATCGGTTCCCTGGTCGCCGCGAAAAGGCCCCCGGTCGCGAGCCGGAGGCCTTTTTATTTGTTCCTGATATCGCCGCGTCGCGACGGTCGCTTGCGGCTAGAGCTCTTTGGGTAGCAGACGATCCAGCGAATAGCGCCCGCCGCCGCGGAAGAAGATCGCGAAGCAGAGCAGCCACCAGAGCAGGGCGTATTCGTAGCCCTTGTTGGTCCAGAAATAGCCGTACTGCGATTGGAAGAAGTAGATGATGACGCTCATGTGGATGAAGATGATGAGCGCAGCCAATCGGGTGAACAGCCCGAGCGCCAGGCAAATCGCCCCCACCGATTCGGCGAAGACCGCGAGATAAGCCCATGCCAGCGGATAGGCCACGCCCATCTGCTTGTCGATATAGGGCGCTAGGGTCACCGCACTGCCAAGCATGATCTTTTGGATGCCATGCGGCACCAGCACGGCGCCGGTGGCGAAGCGCATGAACGAATAACTCGCGGGCGCAAACTTCTGGTAGAGCCCGGCGAGGCCCGGAAAGACGAGTCGATTTTTATCGACGATGACGTCCGACATTTCTTCCCCTCCTGAAAAAGTTTCTTCTTCGTTTTAGAACTCGCTGCCGACGATCCGGTCCAGCGCGTAGCGTCCGCTGTGACCCTGCGCCCAGCATAACATTCCCCGGCCCGGCGGACGATCACATCGCCGTTAACGGGCCGCCTCGGGTGGGCCGGCCGCCGGCGGGCTGGCGCATTTGAACGTGGCGCGAACCGGGGTCAGCACCGGGCAAATCTTGATATCGAGCTTTTGCTCGACGAGCAGAGGGGGGCTGCCCGCCGCGCATTCGAGCTTGGCGATGTCGCGCACCTGCTCGGAGCTGCCGCTGAGCCGGCTGTAGCAGACCGAAACCACGGTAACGGTCGGCGTGCCTTGTGCATCGGTTGGTGCGCCGGCGGTGATCGATTTCTCGACCGGATCCGGCGTCGCCGTCTCGAACGGCGCCAGCTTGGAGCAGCCGGCGAGCGCCAGCACCAGAAGGCCGGCAAGGATGCGGCTTGGTCGCGCCCCACCGCCGCGCGCGTTGCGCCCCGGCCGCATCTGGCATTGCATGCCTCGTGTCCCCGTTTTACGGCTTGCCGCGAATGCGGCGCTGCGTGGGTCGCGAGTATAGCGCCGCGCACGTCGCGCGCCAGCGCTCGGGATTTGCGTCTTGACGGGACCGCCGTTCCGTCCGGATACTAGCGGCGATTCCAAGGGGAGCCCCGCCAAGGGGCTGAGACACCGCTTGAGCGCGCCCATCCTGCTTGGCTTGGACCGGCGCGGCGCGGAAACCCTTCGAACCTGATCCGGATCGTGCCGGCGTAGGGACAGGAACGCTTCATGCCCTCACCCTTCGTCGCCCGCTATCCGGTCGGCCGCCGCCCGTCGCACTGCCCGTCGATCGAAGGAGAGCGTCATGCCCGAAGGCATCCTGAGCCAGGAATTCAAGGTTTCGACCGGCCCGCTGCCGGCGTCGCGCAAAATCCATGTTCCGGGCGAGCGCCACCAGGACATCCGGGTGGCGATGCGCGAGATCGATCTCACCCCCTCCGCCAAGGAGCGGCCGGTGCGGGTCTACGATCCCTCGGGCCCCTATACCGATCCGGCGGTGGCAATCGACATCCGCCTCGGCCTCACGCCCTTGCGCGATCCGTGGATCCGGGCGCGCGGCGATGTCGAGGAACAGTCGGGCCGCGCCGTGCGGCCGGAAGACAACG
>Ga0209483_1001776_pt1 | contig 15940 bp, 11 predicted proteins | sample NGEPerA_FD_184508 | JGI IMG/M metagenome (GOLD analysis project Ga0209483, IMG submission 184508) | Arctic peat soil microbial communities from the Barrow Environmental Observatory site, Barrow, Alaska, USA - NGEE PermafrostL2-A... | ecosystem: Environmental > Terrestrial > Soil > Wetlands >... | reverse complement strand
GTCCAGGACAGACACGCGCTCGCCGTTTTTGATTCGCAAAACGCCAATGGCATGATGGGCCTCCGCGCCGGCCAGCGTCAGCGAATCCCCCCGGCACTCCGCCTCTGGAAGGTAGAAGCGGTGCATGGCGGGCGCTAACGAAATAAATTGCGGGCCTTTTCAAAAAAGCCCTGGCTGAGCGGGTGGACGCTTTCGTCGCAGAGCTTGGCGAACTCCTCCAGCTTGCCGCGCTGGGCCGCGTTCAGCTTGGCCGGGACTTCCACTTGCACCCGCACCATCAAGTCGCCATTGCCATAACCCTGCACATTGCGCACGCCTTTGCCTTTCAAGCGGAAAACCGCGCCGGTCTGGGTGCCGGCTGGGACTTTGATTTCGGCGTTGCCATTCAGCGTCGGCACCTCAACCTCCGATCCCAAGGCGGCTTGGGCAAAGCTGATCGGTATTTCGCAAATCAAGTCATCGCCCTCGCGCGTAAAAATTTCGTGGCGCTTGACGTGCAGCACCACATACAAATCTCCGGCCGGCCCGCCGCGCAAGCCGGCCTCGCCGTTGCCCGAAGAACGCAGGCGCGAACCGCCCTCGACGCCCCCTGGCACTTTGATTTTTATTTTAGTCGTGCGTTCCTGCTGGCCGGTGCCGGAGCAGGTCCGGCACGGTTTGTCCACCACGCGTCCGCGGCCTTCGCAACGAGGGCAGGTTTGGGCGATGCTGAAAATTCCCCGCGAACTAATGACTTGGCCGCGCCCGCCGCAGGTCGGACAATTCTTGGCGGTGGCCCCTTGTTCGGCCCCGCTGCCTTTGCAATTCTCGCATTGGGCCGCTTTGGTGACGGTGATTTCTTTTTCGCAGCCGAGCACCGCTTCCATGAAAGTCAGTTCCATGTCGTAGCGCAAATCATCGCCGCGTTGCGCGCCGCCGGCCCGCCGCTCGCCGCCGCCGAAAAGGTCCTCGAAAATGCTGGAATTGCCAAAGACCTCGCGAAAAATATCGCCGGGATCATGGAAGCCCGAGGCCCGGCCGCGCGCCCGCGTGTCGAAGGCCGCATGGCCATATTGATCGTAAGCGGCGCGGCTCTGGGGATCGCTCAAAACCTCGTAGGCTTCGCCCAGTTCCTTGAATTTATCCTCGGTCGTCTTGTCGTTGGGATTGCGGTCAGGATGATATTTCAGGGCCAGTTTGCGGTAGGCTTTTTTGATTTCCTCGGCGTCCGCGCTGCGATCTGTCCCGAGAACTTCATAATAATCTCGTTTTGACATAGTTCCCATAATTGCCATCGTTACGTTAGGCGGCTGGCGTCTTGGCCACGATCACCCCGGCAGGGCGGACCAATCGATTGCGGAACTTATACCCTTTGCGAATCTGTTGCGCCACATGCCCGTCGGGAACTTCGTCCGTCTCCTGTTCCGACACCGCTTCGTGGAGGTTCGGGTCAAAATTTTTGCCGCGCGCGTCGATCTCCTCCAAACCCGCCTCCGCCAGGGTGGACTTAAGCTGGTTGTAAATCATCGCCACGCCCGTCTGCAGCGATTGGGCGGAAGCGCCATTCGAGGCCGCCGCGGCCAGCGCCATTTCGAAAGTGTCAAGAATTGGAATCAGCTTTTGCAACAAACTTTCGTTGGCGTAGGTGCTGGATTCCTGCCGTTCGCGGGTCGCCCGCTTTTTGTAATTCTCGAAATCGGCCGCCTCGCGCATCATCCGGTCCCGATACTCATCGGCCTTGGCGGCGCGCTCGCGCAGTTCATTGATTTGTTCGGGCGTCAAAGTCACCGTGGCGAGCGATTCGTCGCCCGCCGCGCCGCCCGCCTGATTTTTGTCAGTTGTATTGTCCATGTCGTTACGAGTAAACCACATCGCGGAATTCTTTCAAATGCTCAGAGCGCCAGCGTGGGGCAGGGGGAATCCTGGGAAGTCGATTCCACGCAAACATGCGTCCCGCCAATGCGCTCCAGCCGTTGCCCGACCACTTGGCGGGCCAGGGCAGGATGATTGCAGTCCCGGCTCAAATGCCCCAGATAAAGCCGGCGCAAGTCCGCCGAAATAATCTGCTCGACCACCTCCGCCGCGCCCTCGTTGGAGAGATGGCCGTGCCGGCTCAAAATGCGCTGCTTCAAACTCCAGGGCCGGCGCACGTCGTCCTGCAGCATTTTCAAATCGTGATTGGCCTCCAGCACCAAAACATTGGCGCACCGCACCCGTTCGACCACCAGCTTCGTCGCATGACCCAAATCTGTCAAGAATCCGATATTCCCGGAGCAGGTGCGCAAAAGAAAACCGACCGGATCATACGCGTCATGCGGCACCGAAAAAGTGTCAATCGTCACATCCCCAACCTCAAACGACCCGCCGGTGGTGAACAATCGCGCATTGATTTGAATTTGCAACTGCGCCTCGATTGCCTCCTTGGTCAGGCGATTGCAATACACCGGCAACTGCAACTTGACCGCCAGCGCGGCCAATCCGGCAATATGATCCGAATGCTCATGCGTGATCAGGATGCCGTCAAGCCCTTCCGGCGCGCGCGCGATGCCAGCCAGGCGCCGGCGGATTTGGCGCCCGCTAAAACCGGCATCGATCAAGAGGCGCGTTTCCGCCGTTTCCAAATAGGCGCAATTACCTCCCGATCCGCTGCCCAAAATCGTCAACTGGACCGACACAGCCCTGACCTTAGAAGCCCGCGCCCCCGCCAGCAATCTTTTTTTCCTAAAAGCGGGCCATGGGGGTGTGAGACAAAATTCTCCAATAGCCGTAATACCTGTTTCGCGTCCAAAGCGGAACTGGCATTCCGCAGTCCAAGACGCTTCGCGCGCACTGCCGTCGCCGAAGAACCGGCAGGTTTTGGAGCGCGTGCGCGCCAGCGCCGCTTTCCCGCTGGCGTCCGCCATATGCATCGCATTGAAGAAGTTTTGTCTCGCCCGCGGGCAATGGGCGCCGCCGATTTTCGCACAACCGCCGCGAACAACGGTGCGGTCCATTTCTTGCCACAACACCCTCCATGTTTACTTTAATTTGGTTCAATCTGGTACGCCGGACGATTCATTTCACAGGATGCCAGTGGTTCCCAACCCTCGAAAGTGCGAAAAAGTGAGGACTGAGACGAATGGCATTATCCTGAATGGGTAGAACCTTGCTTTTGGCCAACATAAAAACCCACTAGCACCCCGACGATCGATCCCACTGGCAATAGATAGGTTATCCAACCCGATTGAGTAAGCGGCTGGCTGAGCAATTCAACGCCAAATCCGGCCGCCAAGCCAAGCACTCCGGACAATGCCACCGTAATGGAGAGCCCAAACCTGCGGTAATATCCTTTCTCAAACCAAAGCTCCATGACCGCCGTATAGATTGCCGAAGGCACAATGCCGAATATATACGCAAAAATTAGCAATGCAGGGAAGCCTAGGATCCGAGAAGTGAGGGTGTCTCCCCGGCTAATCGAGGCAACAATGATCGTTGCGCCCAATGGAGGAGCTAGAAGTTCCACTAAAACACGACGAGTTCTATTCATAATTTAATTGCCCGATTCACACGGTGCAATTAATGAACGCCGATCGGCATCCAAGTTTCTTGTATTATATCCTTGGAGGCAAAGCGCTAACGTGCCAGTGTCACTCACTATTGGCACAACATTAGGATGGTTATTTTGCATACAACAGGGTGGCGAGGCATGCATTTTGAACTTCATGGTCGTTTCCCGCCGCAACCGGCACGCATCAGCGCCACTCTCTGCTTTTATCCCTTATCCGAAGAAGTGTCAAATTTTCTTCCTTCCTGCCTCACTCGTGGAAGTCTTGGCCTGGGAGTTTGTGGGTCCCACAATCCTCTCTCTCTGTGAAGAAGTGTCAATAGTAAGGACGTCAGCCTGACACCATCAAAGGGGTCAAACCGTACATTTGCTCTATTCTCATTTGACGTTTTGTACTCAAAAGCGTTGCGGATTCCCATCGGTAAATTTGTGGGCGATCTACCCGATAGTCATTCCTCATTTGTGGCGCAGCCCGTCAACCCTAATTTTGTCCGAATGGCTTTTGGCTCGTTTGCTCAACCAGCCTTCTTTTCAATTGGACGCACCAAAAATCTGTGGCTCCGAGCAGAAAATAAAGCAAATGTACGGTTTGACCCCTTAGCGTGTATGCGGCGGTTTGACCCCTTAGCGTGTGAGGCAGGCGAGTGCGGACAATCGAAGGGATTGAATCATTCAGCCCGGCGTTGACGCGGCAGCGGCTACGCCGGGAAACCAGACCACCCACTTCCGCCAACCCTGAAAAGGGTTGTATCCAGGTGAATTGGCTGTCGCGCCCGCGATGGGTTTGATAAAGATGATACGGCATGGAAACGAACCAATCCGCTCACCAGCGCAATGCTCACTGGGGCGCTACCGGGCGCTGGATCGTGTTTGTTCTTTCGGCCTCGTCCATTGCGTGCCTGCTGGCCGATTTCTACCAGCTTTGTCCCATGCGCATTTTCACGCCGTTCATTTTTGTTCCCTCAATGGTGGTTCTATTCCTTTTCGCTGCGCTGGATCGTGGCAAAGGCGACGGCCGGCTTTGGCGCGCGGTCTGGATCGGCTTGGCTGGAGGCTTGCTGGCGGCGGTTGCTTACGACGTGTTTCGGCTTCCGTTCGTCTTCGCCAGGGAATGGGGCATTGATGCTGTCGTTCCACCCATGAACCTGTTCCAGGTCTTTCCGCGTTTTGGCGCGATGATCCTGGGCCAGCCGATTGAGCAGACCCATTATTCGCCCGCAACCCAAATGGTCGGCTGGCTCTACCATTTTAGCAACGGCGCAACCTTTGGGGTGATGTATGTGAGCCTCATCGGTGACGGCACGCGGCGGCATTGGGCCTGGGCCGTGTTGTTCGCGGTAGCGCTGGAACTCGGGATGCTTGTTACGCCCTACCCAGCGGTATTCAACATTCATGTGACAACGCGCTTTGTTGTGGTCACAATGGCGGCGCACGCCATTTTCGGAGTTGGATTGGGCCTGACGGTTCGCTGGCTGGCCAGACAATCGCCCCCTGCCAGGCTGGTTTCGAGCGCTGCGGATGGAGTTTAGCCCTCTGGCTGGAATCACAAACCTTTGCCGCTCCGTGCGCGCTAATTTTTAAACACCCCAAAATCTTCCGGTGGCAAAGACCGCGAGATAGCTTTAAAGTTGGCAGGACCCGAAAACATCAGGGCGAGGGATTTGTATTTTGTTTCCGCCTTGTTTCCGCTAGTGTAGTGTCCCGGAAATGACTAGACATATAAAAATCGTGGATTACGAGGGAAATGGCCCGAACCAACGAAGCCGTCCTCTGATAATATGTCTAGTTAATTGCGAGACACTACACTAGGGTGTCTGGGTGGGACATATTGTGTCATGACTCCAAAATTATTTTCTGAATTGGGCCTGTCGCCGGAATTGTTAAAGGCCATCGAAAAGCTGGGCTTCGAACAGGCCGCGCCCATCCAGGCCGAAGCCATTCCGGTGCTCATGCAGGGCAAGGATGTCGTCGGCCAATCGCAAACGGGCTCGGGCAAAACCGCCGCGTTCGCGGTGCCCGCCATCGAAAAAGTCAGCGTCGAACAGCGCGCCACCCAGGTCCTCATTCTCTGCCCGACCCGCGAATTGGCGGTGCAGGTTTCCGAGGAAGTCCACAAGCTCGCTCTTTTCAAACGCGGCTTGCACGCTTTGCCGATTTATGGCGGCCAGTCGTACGATCGCCAGCTTACCGGGTTGCGGCAGGGTGCCCATATTGTCATTGGCACGCCGGGCCGCGTGATGGATCACATGCGCCGCGGCACCTTGCGCCTGGATGCTTTGAAGATGGTCGTGCTCGATGAAGTCGATGTCATGCTGAACATGGGTTTTCGCGATGACATCGAAACGATTCTCCAAGCCACCCCGAAGGAGCGGCAGACGGTTTTTTTCTCGGCCACCATCCCGCGTCCCATCCAGCAATTGATCGAGAAATACGCGCGCCAGCCGCAAAGCGTCCGCATCGAGCAAAAGGCGCTGACCGTGCCGACGGTCGAGCAGGTCTATTACGAAGTGGACCGCCGTTATAAAATCGAAACCCTTACCCGCCTGATCGATATTCACGACCTCAAGCTCGGCATCATTTTCTGCAACACCAAGCGCATGGTGGACGACCTGGCCGATCACTTGAACGCGCAAGGCTACTCCGCCGACCGCCTGCACGGCGACATGACGCAACCGATGCGCGATCGTGTCATGAATAAATTCCGCAAATCCGGCCTTGAATTTTTGGTGGCCACCGATGTCGCCGCGCGCGGCTTGGATGTAGACGATGTGGAAGTGGTCTTCAATTACGATTTGCCTTACGACGGCGAGGATTATGTTCATCGCATTGGCCGGACTGGACGCCGGGGACGCAGCGGGCGCGCGATTTCATTCGCGTCGGGCCGCGAGGTTTTCCAGATTCGCAACATTGAGCGTTACACCAATATGCGCATCCAGCGCGGCAAGGTGCCGACGACCGGCGAAGTGGAAGAAGCGCGGGCCAATGTGTTTCTTGACAAAGTTCGCGCCGTCTTGAAGAGCGGCGAATTCAAACGGCATGACCATTTAGTCGAACGCCTGCTCGAAGAAGGTTTCAACTCGACCGACATCGCCTCCGCGCTGCTCCATTTGCAAAGCGGCGACGGCCCCGCCGTTAGTGCCTCGCGTCCGCCGGAACGCAAAGCGTCGCCGGCCGTCAACTTTCAAGCGCCCTATCAAACCGACCGGCCTCCCGCGTCCAAGCCGGTCGCGGCGGCGAAGCCCAGAACGCCGAGTCCAGAACCCGCGCGTGAGGAACGCCCCGCCGCGCCCATTCCGATTGCGCCGGCCAAGCCCAAGGCACCGAGTCAAGAATCCGTTCGCGCGGAACGCCCCGCTGCACCCAGGCCAATCGCGCCTCTCAAGCCCAAAGCGCCGATTCCCGAACCCATCCGCCAGCCCGCGCCCCCTGAAATTCGCGTGCGCGCTGGAACCGGCCCCTTTGCCTCGCCCAAGCCGAAGACGCCGAGCCAGGAAGCCGCTGGCGCCGGCCCGCCGTCCACCAGCTTTGTCAAGCAGAGCCGTCGCACGCCTGACCAACAGACCCGTCTCTTCATGAATGTGGGGGCAGAAATGGGCGTTGTCACCGGCGACGTCGTGGGAGCGATTCTTGGCGAAACGGGTTTGCCCGGAAAAGTCGTCGGCACAGTCGATGTGCGCGAGCGCCATCTCTTCGTCGATGTGGCCTCCGAGCACGCCAACGCCATCATCTCCAAACTCAATCGCACTCAAATCAAAGGCCACCGTCTCAAAGTCAAAGTGGCCTGAGCCGCAACGAGATGATGTAGGGTTGAGCCTCTGGCTCAACTTGTCGAGGCGCAGCCTCGACGCTACAACAATCAGTTGACTCAATCATTCGAACGTTTTCGCAATTGCTGGAGCATTTGCTCTTCATTCTCCGTCCATTGGTTTTGCTTCAGAACCTGGCTAATCGCTTCGGCGGTCGCTGCATTGTTGCCGGTCTGGCGCACCGCTTGCACCCAGCGATAGGCGATTTCGTAGCGGTCAGGATCGCAGACTGTGGCCTTTTGCAGCAGCGGCAGCGCTCGGGACCAATCTTCTTGACGGATGCATTGGCCGGCTTCCATGAAAAGCTGCTGGGCTTCGGCTTTCAGTTCGCGGCGCGGTTTGCCTTTGCAGGCTTGTTGCATCCGGGCGATTTGCCGCAACAGACCTTTTTTGGGAGGCGCGGGGGTCGAGTGATCCATGGCCGCGACTGCGTCCCAGCATATTTCGGCATTGCCCCAATTGTCCCCGGCCAGCTTCAACCAGCGGCGGTGGCGGTAAAACGTTTCTTCGACTTGATATGTTCCCGCCGGGATTTCGCGGTGAGGCGAGACGTCTCCCGTCATCGGGAAAAGAACCAGTTCATGGTGAATCTCGAGGCGGCGGGGACCCTCGGCGATTGGTTTGGCGGGAGGTTGGGAATGTCCTTCCACAACAACAAGGAGTTCCATGACCGCTAATTGTTGCGCGGCGGTTTTGGTCAGCGGCAGCAGATTGGCGAGTGTCGCTTCTGTTTCAGCCACCCTGCCGAAGTGATAAAGAAGTTTGGCTTTGGTCAGAAGAGCTTCGTAGGTGGGCTTGTGTTTCTTGAGCAGTTCGTCCAGTTCGGCCAGCGCCTGGCTGTACTTATCTTTGTCAATCAAAAGCCGAATGGGGCGAAGGGCAATTTCTTCCTCGGCTGGCGTCCAGTCCTGCGGATCCAAGAGATTGGATAGGCCCACTCCGGAATAATATGTAATGCCCGGCGCCAGCAACACCGCCAAAAATCCCGCCACGGCCAGGAAGCAAATAAACCCGCCGATGTCCCCGGTGGCGGAGGGTTTGCCGCTCTCCGGCAAAAAATAAACGCCCAGCGCCATCCCCGCCGGAATGAAGACAAACTGGGCCAGGCGCATTGAGCGCAACTCCGGCGCGCGGGTTAGAAAGTGAGCGATCACCACTCCCGCGCCCGCCGCAAGTAGGTAAGAGAGCGTCGAGTGCATTGGTCGCGCTGGTTAAAGCTTTGCCGGGTTTTGTGAACAGAAACAAACCGAAAGTTGCCAACAGAAAATCGCCTAGTCCAGCAATCGCTTGGGTGCTACCTTCCGGCTAATGATTTACCATGTCCAAATCGACGGGAAGGACGCGGGCGCTTTTTCGTTGGAGGATCTGCGGAGGCGCCGGACGGCGGGGCTGATGACCGGGCAGGAATTGGTTTGGTGCGCGGGGATGCCGGGCTGGCAGACGCTCGATGCAACGCTGGGCATGCCGGCGGGGTTTGTCCCGGGGAAAAAGAGAGATCCCTGGGTGGCTGCGGGAATTGTGGCTGCGGCTATCAGCGTGCTTTGCTGCGTTTGGTTCTATGTTTATGCCGGACGTTCGCTGGTGCATAGATTCCAGACGGAAACAAGACGAATCTCCCAAGCCGCGTCGAGATCTGCCTCGCCGTCCGAAACCGCAGGAGTGGAGGTTGCGCGCCGGCCGATCCACCAGACGACGAATAGTTTGACAGAGATGGACGTGCAGAAAAAGCGAAAGGCCTTTCGGGTTCGCCAATATCTGGATGCTTACAAGAAGCAAGGAGCGCATGACCAACCATGGGACGCAGATGGGAACGCTCTCATTCGGTCGTGGATCGATTCCAATTTTGGCGATGATGAGACGGCGAATCGAGTCAAGGCGGCGGCTTTGGGGAACAAGTTCGCGGCGGATTCGTCTTGTCATGATGTAATCGTCTTGACAGTGGCAGCCGCCACGAGTGTGGAATATTTTGAAAGCGGCCGGCGTTACGAGCGCGCGGTGGCGGCGTTTGCAAATTCGCCTTACAAGGCGTATCTGCGGTTGTTTGCCACGGCGGAATTGACGCAGCGAGTAAAGTTCAAGCACCCGGAACGCATCGGGCCGCTGGACCAATCCGCGGCGCAGCTCTTCAAGCAATGTCTGAGTGATGGCAGTGTGCGGGCGGAAGATCAGCCGGACATCCTTGACAGTCTGGTCAACGAATGGGGGGCGGCATTTTTCGCGAGACAGGGCCCAGAGGTTTGTCAGGCGGCGGAGCAGGCGGGACCTTCGTTTCAATGGCTGGCCTTGATGTTCCGAGGCGTCAACGAAATCAATCTTGCCTGGAAGGCGCGCGGGGATGGCTATGGCGACACGGTTTCTCCCACGGGCTGGCAGGGTTTTCAAGATCATCTGGCCAAGGCCCGCTCGTCGTTGACTGAAGCCTGGAAAGTCCACCCGGACTGGCCGCAAGCGTCCGTTAAAATGATCAGCGTCGCCATGGCCGAATCGGAGTTGGATGAAGCGCGGCAATGGTTTGATCGGGCGACGAGGGCGCAAGTCGATTATCCGGAGGCGTGGAGCAACATGCGCTGGACTTTGCGGCCGCGCTGGCTGGGCAGCATGGAGGCGATCAAGGACTTTGGCATCATGGCGGTGGATTCCGGCCGGTTCGACACCGACATTCCGCGCAAATTTTTTGACTGCGTATCAGACCTGGAAAATGATACCACCGACTTGCAGGCCGACCAGCACCTCTACGGCCGCGCCGACATCTGGCCCGCGATGAAACGCATGTATGAGGGCTATATTGCCGAGAGATCGCAGGCGAGTTATGCCGAGGGCTGGCGGGAGGCCTACGCGGTCGTTGCCTATTTTGCGCATCACTACGACGTATCGGCCGAACAACTGAAAAAGATCGATTGGCAACTTCCGCGCGGCGAGTTGGAAGGGTGGGGGACCGATGCTTCGCTGCTGCCCTTGGAAGTGGCGGCGCGCACCAGTGCGTCAGGGCGCGACATCGACCGGGCCGAGAAGGCGCGGGACGAGGATAGGATTGACGAAGCTTTGCGTATTTACCAAAAACTCGCCAAATCCCCCCAAGACGAACGCACCCAAAAATTCATCAAGTACCGCGTGGCCTCTTTGGAAGTCGAGCAACGTTTGCAATCGGGCCACTGGATCGATTTTCTGCCCACGTCCACCAACGATTTAAATTGGAACGTGGCGCGCGGGCATAGTGTCGTTTTGCCGGATGGCGCCGTCGAAATTCACTCCGGGCCGCTCGGGTCCATGCTTTTTTCCCGGGTGCGGATCGGAATGCAGTTCGAGATCAAAGGCGAATTCGAGGTGGTAAGCTCGACGACCAAAGATTTTCAAGCGGGCCTGGTCATGGGCATGCCGGAGCTTAAGAACGAGGATTGGTATTCTTTCCGCATGAAACGCAATGCCAACGAAGGGCAGATCGCGATCTACGCCAAGGGATGGACTCTGTCCGGGACCTCCAAGCCGGTGACACTGGACGACCATCGGAACTTATTTGATTTCGGTTTTCGCGACGGCAATGCCGATGTCTCTGTCAATGGAAAGAAGATCATGATTCACGCCAAATTCCCCGCTCCCATCAAGGTCTGCGATAATCAGCTCCTGGTCGGTTTCGGCGCTTACAACGATATGAACGAAACTGTCATTCGCTACTCCCATGTGCAATTGCGCCGGGTCGGGCTTGGGGTTGCGCTTCCGGACCGTTAATCGCGGGTCCGGATGGGCGCGGCAAAGTCTTCCAGGCTCCAACTTGGTTTCCAATGGAGGAACGGGACGCCATTGTCCCATTGCACAGGAAGCCAGATGTAACGGCCATCCATCGCATTTTCAGGACGCCAGCGATCAGCCATGAAAATATAGGCATCACCCTTTCCCGGCAGGGGCAGAACAAAGGTGCTTTGCGATTCGAATGTTTGACTCACTTGCTCCTTTATGCCCCGGCACGGATTGCCCAGCGGCGTCCAAAGTCCCAGAATGGAATCGGCGGTGGCCAGGCGGGCTGCGTTCGGCGCCCAGCCGGTTGTTCCCGACGTGATCAGGAAATATTTTCCAGCGTGCTTGAAGACGGCGGGCGCCTCGTTGAACTGTCCGGGCAGGATGCGGATGTAGCGGCCGGCCGGTTTAAGATAATCCTCGGTCAACTGTGAAATCTGGATGGTGCCGTTTTCTTCCGACGAATAAATATGATAAGCCTGCTGGTCGTCATCCACGAAAAGAGTCATATCCCGCGCCATCTGGCCTCCCGCAAAATCGCGCCGAAAAATCATATCCTCCGGAAACGACTGCCCTTTCACGGGACCGCCGGTCATTTTCAATTGCGACAACTCGGCCGCCTCATCGGACGTCAGTGGCTTCCGAAATTCCTCGGCCGCATTCTCCGGCCACACTCCCGCATTCGGACGCAAGGAATAGAGGTATTGGTAAGGCCCCGTCACTTTATCGGCCATAGCCACGCCGCTTCGGGCCGCGCGATAATCTTGTCCCTTTAACTCTAAATGGAACCACATGACAAACTTCCGCGTCTTCTCGTTAAAAATTACCTTGGGCCGTTCGAGGATGCAGCCTTTGGTAATTTCACTGGAAGGATCAGTCGAAACCGCAAGCGCGATCCCTTCGTCCTTCCAATGGTAAAGATTGGTCGAGGAATAAACATGCGCGCCAACCTGCGCCTTGTTGCCGGCAGCGCCTTCCACCTTGTGTTCGCCAAACCAGTAATACGCACCGTCGTGCCACAGCAACCCTCCGCCGTGCGCGTTGATGTGAACCCCCTTGTCGTCCGGCCAAAGCGCGCCGGGCGTGAATTCAGGCGGCTCCGCTCCGCGGCCCGCCAGCGCGGAGATAAGGATGGCGGACGCAATCAGCACAAGGGGTTTCATAATATAAGCCATCTTATTTTACCGCCTGGCGGCGGAAGGCGCAACGGTCCTTTGAATATGTGACGAGTTCACAGATTGGGATTGACAACTAGGGATGAATATGTGAACATTTCACACATAGTAATGATTTTATTGAATAAAAATGAGCTGGAAACGCTGCGCATCCTTTGGGAACAGGGCGCATTAAAACCAGGAGAGATTGAGGGCCATTTCGGGTGGCCCATTGAAAATGCGACATTGCGCTCGGTGCTGCTCAATCTGGTGGCGAAGAAACACGTCACCCGCCGGTTGCAGGGAAAGGCATTCTATTACGCGGCCTGTGTCCCCAGAGCCACTTTGCTGCAAAGCATGGCGCAAACGCTGGCCCGTATTTTTGCCGCCGGCTCTCATCGGGACCTGGTCTTGCAATTGCTGGAAACCTCGGACATCAAATCCAAGGACCTGAAACTCCTCCGTCGAACCGCCGCCGGGCTGCCGCTCAAAAAAACCAAAAGGAAACCGCAATGAACTGGCCGCTCGTATTAACGTCCACGGCGCCAACCCTTCTATTCAAATGGACTTGTCTGCTCGGCCTTGGGTGGATAGCCCATGGCATCTTTTGCCGTTCTCATGCGCGCTGGCGGTTGATTTTGTGGCGATGCATTCTTTGCTTTGCCTTGGTTTTGCCGCTGCTGAATTGTTTTTCCATCCCCGGGCTGAAAATTCCAATTTCCAGCGAAGCAGCGCTTCCGGCGAAACTCGCCAGTGAAACTTCTTCGGTCGATTCGATTTCTTCCCCTGCCTCGGTGACGCTGCCAGTGTCAACTCCGGCGGAAGTCCGTCCAACCTCTCGCGGCGTTAATTTTCCGCGCGCTTCAGTGGCGTCAAAGCCACGCGCGCGCCCAAACATTTTTGTGATCGTTTGGGCTTTAGGCTGCGTCGTTGGAGCAGGACGGCTTCTGCGGCTGCATCTGCAACTGGCGTGCTTGCGAAGAGAAAGTCAACCGGCGCCTCCAGAGATTGAGCGACTGGCGGCAAAAATTCGAGGGCGTCTCGATGTGCGTCCCGTATGCGTGCAAATTTCGGAGGCGGTCAGCTCTCCATTTGTTTGCGGGGTATTGAAGCCGGTGATCATTCTACCCCGAAAACTGATGGACGATTTTTCGCCGACCGAAGTGTCGGCGCTTTTGAGCCATGAGATGGCGCACTTGCGCCAGCATGATTTGGCTTGGTGCGCGGCCTGGCGATGGATGAAAACTTTCGGCTGGTTTCACCCGCTGGTTTGGAAAATTCCGGCGGCGCATAATCTGGCCTGTGAGGAAGAAGCCGACCGCCTCGCCGCCAGCCAATCGGCGAACCAGGATGGGTATGCGCAGTTGCTGGCCCGGCTCGCCTTGCGGGTGCTGGCTTTGCCAGCCGTGGAAACCAAACTGACGCTGAATGCGCATTCTCAAATTGCGCGGCGGCTGAATTATCTCCGCCAAAAGGGCATGAGCGCCTGGACGTGGAAACATTCTCTGGCCGGATTTGGCATCGCGGGATTATTATTCGTTTTGACTGCGGGCTGTGAGTTTTCAAAAACAAGCCCGGCTGCCTCGATCGTTCCGACGGTGACATTCAAAAAAGTGCTGGTCGTCGTAGAAGATGAAGAGGGCAAACCCATTGAAGGAGCAACGGTCTTGCCCGATGGCTTTCGCGTCAAAGGGATCCACGCAGCCGATGCCTATGGTTGGAATAAAGAATTGTTTGGCGCGCCGGTAAAAGCTGTCACTGACCGTGAAGGCAAGGCTTATGTGCAATATCCGGAGGAAAGCATTCCCGAAGAAAAGGAGTTCACGGGAGAACTCATCTTTTCCGTCTCACACCCGGAATTTGAAACGGTCCGATTGCAGGAGTATTCGGTGGACGCCCCGGAGAAACCCATAAAATTGGCGCGCGGCCTTTCCCTGCAAGTCTCTGGTTATTTTGGCGGCCAACATCAACCCGTGATGGACCTTATTCCGAATCTCAGCCAGGAAGGAGTGAGGGCGGACGATTGGCAGTCCAAAGGGAACGGCGCGCGGGCCATTCACAAGCTATCGCCGTGCGGCCATCTGCTCCAGTTGATGGGGCGGCTGCCCTCGGGCGAGATTGTTTACAGCGAGGCTTTCGCCTTTAACGCGACGCGCGGCAACACCTACAACTTTGCCTTGGAAATGAAACCCGGCATCCGTTTGGAAGGAAGAATTGACGACCATGTGCCGAGACCGGTCAAGAACGGCCGCGTCTTGATTAGTGTTCGGCCCAAAGAGTTTCCCGCTTGGCTTGTCCCTGAAGATGCCCGCGATCTTTTTGAGAAGTATGGTTCCTTTTATTTTTGGAAAACTTGGCGGCCAATCGCGGAGGATGGAAGTTTCGTCTTCGAGTCCATTCCCCCTGGCGAAGTCGATGTGATTGTCGAGGGCGAAGGGTTTGTCTCCAAAAGCATCGGCCAGGTCAAGAATCGAATTCGACACGCTACGGCTCTGGTGAATGGTCCGCCGATTGGCATCCCGCAGCCTTTCCCGTTGACCGCGCCTCTGACCAAGATCGAAATCGTAACCGAGCCAACCGCGACATTAGAGGTTACGACCAAAACAAAATCGGGCAAACCCGTCGCAGGAGCGGTCATTGTTCTAAATCCCAATGTATTGCGAATGAGCGGAAGCTTTCGAGTGATGAAACATTCCAGCGAAGAGCCTTTTCAAACGGCGCCGCCTCTTTCTGCGCTTTCTTATTCGGGGGCCACAGACCAAAATGGCCTGGCGATAATTCGAAACATTCCCGCCTTCACTCGAATAATGACGGTAACGCATTCCCAATTTCAAGTTCCGTTGCAGGAGGGCTTGCGGGATCGCTATATCCGCATGAAATTCTCGCCGGGGACGACCAACCAATATTCACTGACTCTCGAACCCAAAGGGACGGACTTTATCGGCAGCCGTTGATGGCGCGATGCGATCAAGCTACGCGTGATAAATTTCCGCGCCTTCGGCCACGAACTGTTTTGCCTTGTCAACCATTCCGTGCTTGAGCGCCTCGGCCTCGGCCAGCCCTTGTTCGGCGGCGTATTTGCGGACGTCGTCGGTGATTTTCATGCTGCAAAAATGTGGGCCGCACATGGAACAGAAATGGGCGGTCTTGGCGCCTTCCTGCGGCAGCGTTTCGTCGTGGAATTCGCGCGCGGTCGCCGGGTCGAGCGAAAGGTTGAACTGATCTTCCCAGCGGAATTCAAAGCGCGCTTTGCTGAGCACGTTGTCGCGATATTGCGCGCCAGGATGGCCCTTGGCCAAATCAGCGGCGTGCGCGGCAATTTTGTAGGCGATGACTCCGTCTTTGACGTCTTTTTTGTTGGGCAAGCCGAGGTGTTCCTTGGGAGTGACGTAGCAGAGCATGGCGCAGCCGTACCAGCCGATCATGGCCGCGCCAATCGCGCTGGTGATGTGATCGTAGCCGGGCGCAATATCGGTGGTCAGCGGGCCGAGGGTGTAGAACGGCGCTTCATGGCACCATTCCAGTTGCTTGGTCATGTTCTCGTGGATCATGTGCATCGGGACGTGGCCGGGACCTTCGTTCATCACTTGGACGCCATGCGCCCAGGCCCGTTTGGTCAAGTCGCCCTGCGTCTTTAGCTCGGCGAATTGCGCTTCGTCGTTGGCATCGGCGATGGAGCCGGGGCGCAAGCCGTCGCCGATGGAAAAGCTGACATCGTAAGCGGC
>Ga0209483_1001775_pt1 | contig 15947 bp, 12 predicted proteins | sample NGEPerA_FD_184508 | JGI IMG/M metagenome (GOLD analysis project Ga0209483, IMG submission 184508) | Arctic peat soil microbial communities from the Barrow Environmental Observatory site, Barrow, Alaska, USA - NGEE PermafrostL2-A... | ecosystem: Environmental > Terrestrial > Soil > Wetlands >... | reverse complement strand
ATGTAATCCACCAGGCTTTGCAACGAATCGCTGCCCGGCCGCACCGCCCAGACAATTTCCTCCAGGGCGCGGACGGTCTGATCGGCGGATTGGGAAAGCTTGAGCGCGTGCGCCTCCACCTGGTCGGGATTGTCCTTGTCCGCGCGCAGCAAGGAACTCAACAACGAAATGCGCGTCAAGGACGAACCAAGGTCATCGTGCAGATCCCGGGCGATGCGCCCCCGTTCCCGTTCCAGCGCGCGCTCCTGGTCGGCCCGTTGCAACTGATGCTGGAATTTTCTCTTTTCCACGAAGCGCACGGTCGAGGCCACGCCGACCAGCAGACTGAGCGCCGTGAGCGCAAGGAACCACCAAGTCTGCCACACCCGCACCACCACAAAATCGCTGAACGACGTGCCGATGGACATGTCGCTGAAAATCCAGCCGTTGCCTCCGCCGCCGTGACGCAGGCGGATTTGATTGAAGGACGCATTGGCCTTGAATTTCGTCGTGATGGTTTCAAGCTGGTTTTTGTCGGTGGCGCCGAGCGCGACGTTCGGGTTGAGCCAAACAGTGATGAGGTCGTCCCCATGCGGAACATATTGAACTTTGAAGATGATGGTCCGCTCTTCATCGTGGCGCGGCAATTCGTAAGGCTTGGTCACGCCCAGGCCGGCTGGCTCGGGATGGATGGACTTCAAATTAAATTCCCCGGGCAACTGGTTCAGCGGCCCCATCTCTGCGGTATTGAACGCCGAGTAACCCCAAGCCTCCTCGGCGTTGCCCACTCCCAGGCGAGGTTCATTCCCTTCGAATAGTTGAAAGCCGGAGAAATAAGGTTCGGAGGCCACATCCGAAAGCGGGTTAACGCGAAACTTGAAATAAAGCGCGTCGCTGGCGGAGTCGTCTCGCTTGACCGCGCCGCCCAGAATATCCATCCCGTCCATCGTATTATGGATGAGCCGCGCGCCATCATCGTGCCACAAAATGGCCGCGCGCGCCGGGAAAATGCCAAGAAGCGCCATCAGCCAAAACAATCCGGCAACGCGAAAGCGGGCGGCGGGCAGCTCAAGCATGGCGGACTATGCGACGAATCCGAAGCCATGACAAGCGAGGGAATCGCTGGCTGATAACTCGTCCGATTGAAACCTGGATGAAACTTGGATGAATTTGCTTTTGCCCGCGCAGCCGCTATTCTCGGCCGGTGGAACGCACTCTCAAAACGCCGGTTGATCCCGAACTGCAACGGCGCCTTTTTAAAGCGTATGCCGAGAAGCGCAAGGTCACTATTTTTGGCACGGCGCGAACGAAACTCGAGGAGCCGGAATACCAGCAGGCCGTGGAGTTCGGCCGCAAAATGGCGGCGGCGGGATATGTTCTGAACACGCTCTAACCAATTTTGTGGCCACCGAGTCTATTCAACACCCACCCGGATTTCGCGCGCGGCGCGGATTGAATTGGGGATTTATCGGGCTGTTATACACCTCGTTCTACATGTGCCGCTACAACCTGTCGCTGGCCAACGAGTCCATCAGCCAGGAATTTGGGTTTTCGCACGAGCAGCTTGGATATATCATCAGCACCACCATGCTGGCCTACGCTTTCGGCCAGATCATCAATGGCCTTCTTACCGACCGAATCGGCGGCAAGAAAGCCATGCTCATCGGGGCGACCGGGACTGTCGTGATGAATATTCTTTTTGGCGCGGCCTCGTTTGTCGGGCTGTTGTGGTTGTTCATCGCCATTCGCGGCGTCGATGGCTACCTCCAGGCCTTCGGCGCGCCGGGCATGGTCAAGATCAACGCCGCCTGGTTCGGTCATCGCGAGCGTGGCCGCTTCTCCGGCATTTTCGGGTTCATGATTAATCTCGGTCGCGTGGGCATCTTTACTTTGGGTCCCGCGCTGCTGGCGGGCTTTACCTTTTTGGGCCTGTTGCAGATTCCGCCGTTGCACTGGCGATGGTTGTTCTGGGCGCCCTCGATTATTTGCGCCGCGGCGGCGGTCTTCATGGCCATCTTCGTCACCGAAACACCGGAAGAAGCCGGGTTTGTCGGAGTGATTGCGGATGATACCCAGATGGGTGCCGATGGCGTTCGAGCCGCTTTCAGCCAGGTTTTTCGCGCCATCGTCACCAACCCGGTGGTTTGGGTGACGGCGTGCGCTTACGCCTGCACGGGAGCGGTCCGGCAATCGGTGGACCAATGGTTTCCAACTTACATGCAGGACCTCTACCATGTGAACATCAAATCCGCACGATTCGAGTTTTTGGCGCTCCTCATTCCAGTGGTGGCCTCGATGGGCTCGCTGCTCTCGGGTTATGTGTCCGACATTATTTTCAAAGGCCGCCGCGCGCCGGTGGCGGCGATGCTCTATTTTTTGGAGACCACCATCATTCTGATTGCGGCCCAGTTTCACACCGTCAATTACGCCATCTTTTTCCTGGTGCTCATTTCCTTCACCGCCAATTCCACCCACTCGATCCTCGGCAGCGCCGCGCCCATGGACATTGGCGGACGCCGCTTCGCCGGCTTTGCCCTCGGGCTGATCGATTCTTTTCAATACTTTGGCGGGAGCCTGGCCGGCTTTTTTCTGGGCAAGTTGCTCGATAAAAGTTGGGGGAATTATTTTTACTTTATGGCACCCTTCGGCGCGGTGGGCGGAATCTTAATGTTGACCATCCTCGGCAAAGTGACCCGGGGCTCGAGCGGTGAAGCGTCCGTGGCCAATGCTTCCCCATGAAGGCGCAACCCATCGTCATCGCCATCGACGGCACCAGCGCCAGCGGCAAGAGCACCGCCGCGCGTCTGGCCGCCAAAACCCTGGATTACATTTACGTCGATACCGGCGCCATGTATCGCTCCCTGGCCTGGTATTGTGTCAAGAATCGCATTGACCCGCAGGATGCGGCTGCCGTCGCCCGCGCCTGCCGCACCTGGAAAACCAATTTGATTTGCGAAGAAAAACCCGCGCGCCACATTCGGCTGGTGATCAATGATTGCTTCCCCGAAAAGGAAATCCGCACCCAGGAAATCACCGCCGCCGCTTCCCATGTCGCCGCCGTCCCGAAAGTCCGCGAGTGGATGAAACGCAAACAGCGCGAGTGCATTCAGTTCGGCAATCTGGTCATGGAAGGCCGCGACATCGGCACCAACGTCTTTCCCGAAACGGACTTCAAATTCTACCTCGACGCTTCCCTCTCCGAGCGCGCCCGCCGCCGTGATGCCGAGGGTGTCCATGACAACCTTGCCGCCCGCGACGCCCGCGACAGCCAGCGCGCCGCCGCCCCGCTCATGATTGCCCTGGGGGCGGTGTTGATCGACACTTCCGGCCAAACCCCGGAACAAACCAATCATCTCATCATCACCGAATTCCACCGCCGCCTCGACGACAGAAGGCAATTGAACAGAAGAAGTTAACAAAGGGAACGAAGGAGAGCTGCTGTAGAGTCGAGATAGCTGTCTCAATGTCAGCGGTCAGTCAAAACCAACCACTTTGAGGGAAGCATTGCGTATCGGGCAGCCAGGGCTGCTCTTGGCCCCAATGAATGAACTCAACGTGAGACCACGCCGCCATAATTGGGAAGGAGGACAAAACCAAGAAGATCAAATCCAAGCCCAACGAAAATTCGACCGCAGAAACGGCGAGTTGAATGGCTTGCTTTCCGATTTCTGCTCGTTTTATCTTGCTGCTGACAGGTTGGGTGACGAATGTGAGATCAAAAACAACAGACGCGGCAGCAGGAATTCTTCTGCTTATTTTCTGCTTTTTGAGCGGAGGATGTGAACACTACAACGCACCGGCAATACGCGACGCTTCGTTTTTACCGTATGCGGGCGCCAAAGTCGGCCAAGTGAGTCTTCGGGAATTTCTACGCGCCCGTTCCGCGCTGGTGTTCGAAGGTGATCAACTGAGCTTCGGGACCAACTCCCGCGATTTTTGGATCAAAGGGACCATTTTCGGGATCGGGTCGGCGGCGGCCATAGATCGCCGGGGCTATTTTCTGACGGCGGCGCATTGTGTTCAGAAGGGGCCGTTCCTACTGCAGTTTTTCGACAAAGGCCATCCGCAAGCGGGACCCGCCCGGGTTGTCTGGCGTGGTGACGAGTCAAAAAAGCAGCCGGACTTGGCTCTCCTGCAGGTTCCCTTTCCACTGCAAGATGTCTTTGAGTGGACGCCGGCGTTCACCAACGGGGAACGAATCGTGGCTGCGGGGATCAACCTGCTTTCAAATACTGTCATTAATCACCAATGCATGGCCGGAAAGATTTTGAGGCTGGACACGGGATCAGAGGCCGTTGTTCCACGTTACATTTGCATTTCACATGATGCTCCGCTGCATCCTGGGGACAGCGGTGGACCGCTCGTTTCCACCGATGGCGGCCTGGTCGGCATCAACTCTGATGCGGTCATTGGACGCCCACGGTGGCTTTCTTTTTCGGTTGAGACGTTGTCTAGTGTTGCAGAACGCCCAGACCTCGAATGGCTCAGGCAACTCATCGAGCAGGACGTAGCTGCGCAATCGGGAGCCAAAACAAGCCAGTCCAAGGAGCGTGCCGGAAACGGCGGGATGGAGGCAGGCTCGTAAAGTCGGCTGAAGCTGTGCGCCAGCAGGTGTGAAGAAATTCAAAAGCCCGTTGCCTCCATCAAATATCTGATATGAATAAAATACCTCAGAGTGGTTGGTTTTCATTCGACCCTGCCTAGCTGGTTGAAGTGACCGGTGACGCCCTCGAAGGATTGAACCACAATCTCAATACTATACCGCGATCTTGATCTACCGATACTCCTCCCTAAAAATTTTCCAGTGCGATAAATCGATTTGCTTCTCGCCTGAATCCAGCCTTTTGATATCGGCGATGACTTCTTCCACGCTCTCATAAATTTGGTCATGCGGCAGCGTGCCAAAGATCCAAAAAGGGCAGGCGCGTTTCCCTTCCGCCACCACCAAAAAAATCGGCTTCTTCATTCGATTGGCCCAGAACACTTCCTCCGCCGTGCCCCACGACGCGGTTTTGGCCGAAATGGACGCGATCAAAAAATCCGCCCGATCCACCAGGCTCAAATCCTCGACCCGAATCTTGCGCATGACCTTGGACAATTCATCATAGCCGCCCTCCGCGCGCAAACTGGTCAGCTTGGCAATATGTTCCTTGTCCTCGTTGACCGAATCCATAAACGGCTTCTTCAACGGATCAAAAAAAACAATTCCCGTCTCCTTCAATTCCTTCTTGACCACATCGCGCCAATAATTCGGGGCATTACTATTCTCGATATTCCCCGCCAGGTAACACTTCGTCCGGCTCAAAGCATGACTGCTCATAACCCCGCCGATCTCATTGCCAATTTCATCGAGCCAGCCTGCCGCGATCCCGCCTCCCTGTCAATTCGAGCTTTGGGAACTAATCCATATAATACGTGTAGGTATTATTTGGTTGCCAAACTCCTTTCTTCGCCGGATGCTTTTGCCAGCCAAATTGAGCGATGCACTATCCGAGCAAGCATAAGATTGCGGGCCTGGTTGGCCTGCTGGGGTTTATCGCGGGCGCGGCCTCGGCCAGCGCCGCGCGCGATTGGCCGATGTATCGCGGCGACTCCGCGCTGACCGGCGTGGCCCAGGATAATTTGCCGGACAATCTCGGCCTGCTCTGGAGTTTCAAAACGGGAGGGGCGGTCAAATCGTCGGCGGTCATCGGCGGAGGGAAAGTTTTTATCTGCTCCAATGATGGCCAGGTCCATGCGCTTGATTTTATTTCGGGCAAGGAATTGTGGGCCTTTAAGGCGGGCTCGGCGGTGCTGGCGGCGCCTTTGCTGGAAAACGGCTCGGTCTTCGTCGGTTCCAGCGACGGGCTGGTTTATGCGCTGGCGGCGGACTCGGGCAAGCAACTTTGGAAGCATGAAACGGAAGGGAAAATTGCCGCTTCGGCCAACTTTTTTACGGCCAGCAACGGGCTGTCATACATATTGGTGGGGAGCTATGATTTTAAATTGTACTGTTTGAGCGCCAGCAATGGCGTCCCGCTCTGGACTTTCGAGACGGGCAATTACATCAATGGCACTTGCGCGGTGGCCAATGGCCAGACGGTTTTTGGGGGATGCGACGCGCTGCTTCATATCGTGTCGCTGGCGGATGGGAGCAAGGCCAAGGAAATCGACGCGGGCGCCTATATCGCCGCGTCGGTGGTCCTGGCGGGTGATCGCGCCTATTTCGGCCATTACGAGAATGAATTTCTCTGCATTGATCTCAAGGACGGCAAAGTTGCCTGGCGCTATCGCGATTTGGATTTCCCTTATATGGCCGGCGCGGCGTTGACGGCGGACCGCGTGCTTTTCGGCGGTTTTGACAAGGCGATGCATTGCGTCACCCGGGCCGAGGGGACGAATCTGTGGAAGTTTGCCACCCACGGCAAAATTGAAAGCTCGCCCGTGGTGGCCGGCGGCAAAGTTATTTTCGGCTCCGACGACGGAAGGATGTATATTGTGTCGCTGGCCGACGGCCGGGAGCTTTGGTCCTACGACTTGGGACAAGCGACGGTCAGTTCGCCCGCCGTCGCCGGCGAAAAAATTGTGATAGGATGCGACGACGGCAACGTCTATTGCTTCGGGCAAAAATCGAAACGAGAATAAACTATGACTGCCACTGAAACCGTCAATCCCGCCGGGCCGCCGATTGAAAAGCAAACAACGGTCGGCAATTATTTTGTCTCCAATTACCCGCCTTTTTCCTTTTGGAAGCCGGAGTTTGTGCCCGACGCCATTGCCGCGCTGGATCGCCCGCCGCAAAATCCCGCCACGCCGCTTGGCGTTTATTTGCACATTCCGTTTTGCCGCAAGCGCTGTCATTTTTGCTATTTTAAAGTTTACACAGACAAGGATTCCTCCGCCATTCGCGGCTATATCGACGCCGCGCTCCAGGAGCTGGCCCTTTACGCCGGTCGCCCGCTCGTCGGGGGTCGCAAGGCGAACTTTGTTTATTTCGGCGGCGGCACGCCTTCCTACTTGTCGGTGGATCAGCTCAAACATTTGACCGACGGCATGAAGGCGCTGATCTCCTGGGACGAAGCGGAGGAAGTGACCTTCGAATGCGAGCCGGGCACGCTGACCAGCCATAAATTGAAGGCGATCCGCGAAATGGGCGTGACGCGCTTGAGCCTCGGCGTGGAAAATTTCGACGATCACATCCTCGAAATCAACGGACGCGCTCACCACAGCAAGGAAATTGCCCGCGCCTACGCTTACGCCCGCGAACTCGATTTTCCCCAAATCAATATAGATCTGATTGCCGGCATGGTGGAGGAAACCGAAGCGAACTGGCGCGAGAACATCCGCAAGACCATCGAGATGTCTCCCGACAGCGTGACCATTTATCAAATGGAGATACCCTATAACACCACCATTTACCAGGAGATGAAAGCCGCGGGCAAATTGGCCGCCCCCGTGGCCGACTGGGAAACAAAGCGCGGCTGGGTCGCCGAGGCCTTTGTCGAACTGGAGAAGGCGGGCTACACGGTCGGCAGCGCTTACACGGCTGTCAAAAATAAGGAAAAAACGAAGTTTCTCTATCGTGACCGCCTCTGGGCCGGGGCGGACTTGATTGGGCTGGGCGTGGCTTCTTTCGGGCATCTCCAAGGCACGCATTATCAGAACCAGCACGATTTTCAGCCTTATCTCAACGCGGTCCAGTCCGGCCAATTGCCCATTTACCGCGCCTTGACGCCGGGTAACGACGAGCGGTTGATTCGCGAATTTATTTTGCAACTCAAACTGGGCCAGACCCGTTGCGATTATTTCCAAAAGAAGTTCGGCGTCGATGTCCGCCAGCGTTTCGCCCAGCCCTTGCGCGCCTTGCATGATTGGGGCTATGGCGAGGTCGAAGGCGATTCGGTGCGGCTCAATCGCGCCGGCCTCCTGCAAGTGGACCGGCTTTTGCACGAATTCTTTTTGCCCGAACATAAGAACGCCCGCTACGCCTAAAATGAAAGCAATCACCAGGGAATTGCCGCCTTTTGCTCCGCGGCCCATTTATTCCGATATTTATCCGCTCGAAGAATTTTACGCCGCCCGCGGCGAACCCGCGCCCGTTCTGGGGCGAATCAAACCGGACGAAGTGCCCGAGCCTTACCACGCGTTGCTCGTCCACAAAACGGACATGACTTCGACGCTGGAGAAGTTCCATGGGGAAAAACTCCACATCGAAGTCCTGGCCCAGCATACCTGGGACAATGAATATTATCGCGAAGTGGTGCTGGTGTTGAATTCCAGCAAAAAGCGGGTTGAATTCGGGGCCATCAAGATCATCCTCGATTTATTTCCCCCGGAAGCACAGCAGGAAATCTTGCGCGAGCGCCAGCCGCTGGGCCGGATTTTAAACACCTATCATATTCCATTTTCGAGCCGTCCGGGAGCCTGCCTGCGCATGGCTTCCGATCCATTTATTGACAGCGCTCTGCAATTGCAAGGCACGCACTTTCTCTATGGCCGGCGCAATTCCCTGCTGGATTCCTGGGAGCGGCCCCTGGCCGAAATTGTCGAAATCCTGCCGCCCTGACTCCTCATGAAAAACGAAAACTCCTTTGATGTTGTCATTATTGGGGCCGGTCCGGCCGGGTCATCCGCCGCCGCCATCCTGGCTCAGTATGGCCATCGCGTTCTGGTGTTGGAGCGGGCCAGGTTCCCGCGTTATCACATTGGCGAATCGCTGCTGCCCTTCACCTTTCAGCCGCTGCAACGCCTGGGTCTGATCGAAAAAATGCGCGCCTCGGCCTTTGTCAAGAAGTACAGCGTTCAATTTGTTTCTCCTTCAGGCAAGGCCAGCCAGCCGTTTTACTTTTTTGACCGCTACGATCGCGAAACCGTCGCTCAGACCTGGCAGGTCCTTCGTTCAGAATTTGACCAAATGCTGCTGGATAACGCGCGCGAAAAGGGCGCATCGGTCAAGGAAGAAACGACCGTTTTGGAAGTGCTCAAGGAAGACGAGCGCGTGGTCGGTGTCCGGGCGCAGACAGGCCAGGAACCGGTGCAGGAATATCGCGCCGCGCTGACTTTGGATTGCTCTGGCAAAGAGGCGTTTTGCGCCGTGCGCAACCGTTGGCGGACCAAAGACCCCGGCCTGAATAAAATCGCGGTCTGGACTTATTACAAAGGCGCGCAACGCGACGAAGGGGTGGACGCCGGCGCCACCACCGTGGCCTATGTCCCGGAAAAGGGCTGGTTCTGGTACATTCCCCAGCACAACGACATGATCAGCGTCGGCGTGGTGGCGGAGGGAAAATACTTGACGCGCGGCGGCCTGAAATCGCCCGAGGAAATCTTCAAGCGCGAGATCGGCGAAAACCAATGGATCAAACAACATCTGGAGCGCGGCCGGCAGACCGGCGCCTACTTTTTGACCAGCGAATATACCCATCATTCCAAGCATTGCGGGATGGAGGGCCTGCTTCTGGCCGGCGACGCCTTTGCTTTTCTCGATCCGGTTTTTTCGTCCGGCGTCATGCTGGCTCTCAAGAGCGGCACCCTGGCTGCGGAAGAAATCCATCGAGCTATCGTCGAAAAGGATTTTTCGCCCGCTCGTTTCGCGGAGTATGGCCGCTACTTGCGCGAGAGCGTCGAAAATATGCGCAAACTCGTTTATGCCTTCTACGAGCCGAAGTTCAGCTTTCGCAAATTAACCAACAAATATCCCGACGCTGTGGGCACCGTGACCGATTGCCTGAGTGGCGATGTCAATAAAGATTTCTCGGAATTGTGGCGGCAGGTGGAGGAATTTGTGCCGTTGCCGCCTCCGCTGCCCGTGGGGGAGCCTTTGCTGGCGTCCGCTGTTCCCGCCGGCCGATGAAGGCCATCCTCGAAAAGTACCTGCAAATTTTCCCCGCGGAAACCGAACGCCTGCGCCTGCTCACGGATTTTCTCCGCGCCACCCCTGACGGCCCGCAACTCTATGACCGAAAGAATTTTGCCGGCCACATTACGGCCAGCGGCTTTATCCTTTCCCCGGACCGTAAAAAGCTGGCGCTCGTCAAACATAAATTCCTCCATCGCTTCCTCCAGCCCGGCGGCCACGTCGAACCCGGCGACCCCACCGTCCTCGCCGCCACCGAACGGGAAATCATCGAGGAAACAAATCTGCAAGACTGCCGCTACCTGCCTTTCCACGCTGACGCGGCGTTGCCATTGGACATCGATACGCACCCCATTCCGGCCAATCCGAAAAGAAACGAGCCGCCGCATCCGCACCACGATTTTCGTTTTCTGTTTTGCGCCGCCAGCGAAGGCGTTTCTGGAGGAGAATGCGATTGGAGTTGGGTGGAACTCGAACAAGCCCTCGCCGACGAGACGTTTGCCTGGGTGCGGCCCAAAATAATGGAAGGCCGTTCCCTTGCGCACCCTCAACCCAACGGAATGTTGACAAGCTAGGAACTGACCCCTTTGCTTGATTGCCCCCGTTTGTGGGTATGGACTTTTTGGGCGAGCGCATCAGTCTTTGGGCAACGCATCCGTATGAAACGCAATACTTCGATCATTCCGGCTAAACCAGCCGGCCCGCTGCCGCTGGGGGTGGCGTTGGTTGAGGATGAACGAAGGATTCGTGAAAGTTGGTCGCGCTTGATTGATTCCTTTCCCGATTTCAAGTGCCTGTGCGGCTGCGAATCCGGGGAGGAGGCGCTGCGGTTGATCCCGGCGGTCCGGCCGGATGTGATCTTGATGGATGTGTTGCTCCCCGGCATCTCGGGCATCGAATGCACCATGCGCTTGAAGGAACTGTTGCCCCAGACCCAAATCATCATCCTGACGGCGCTGGATGATGACGAGCTGATCTTCCGCGCCTTGGAAGCGGGGGCCGACGGTTATTTGCTCAAGCGCACCAAGCCCGCCGACATGCGAGACGCCTTGCTGGATGTGCTCCACGGCGGCGCGCCTATGACCAGCGCCATTGCCCGGCGCGTCGTCCAGTCTTTCCGGCGCTCGACGCCGAGCCGTCCCGATGCCATTCTTCTTTCTCCCCGCGAAGAAGAACTGCTGGAGTTTCTCTCCAAAGGCTATTCGAACAAGGAGATTGCCGATCAGATTCAACTGAGCTTCGAAACCGTGCGCAGCTACCTCAAGCACATTTACGAGAAAATGCATGTCCGCTCACGCACCGAGGCCGCCGTGCGCTATCTGAATTCCAAGTCTCCGTAACGGGCTGTTTGCCGCAATACCCTCGATTGAGGGTATGGACGCTGCCTGGTGCATCCCGTATAAATGCCCAACTCCAGATCGCTATGGTGATGCCTTGCTGGCCCGTCCTGACGAAAGGACGGAAGCCGGAGGGAAAGAATCGTGGCTGGGAGTGAACGAAACCTTTGAAAATAGTTAACCACAAACTGAGCTGGCTGGGCGCAAATCCACCGCGAAGGGGCCTCCGTGGCTTCACCCTGATTGAGCTTTTGGTGGTCATCGCGATTATTGCGATTTTGGCGGCGATGTTGCTGCCCGCGCTGGCGCGCGCCAAAGATTCAGCTCAAAAGAATTCCTGCCTCAACAATCTCAAGCAGCTTCAGTTGTGTTATATAATGTATTTTCAGGACTACAGTGGGCGATTCGTCCCTAACAACGCCATTTCGACGGCTGAAGACGCCGATTCCTGGATGATCGGCAATGCCAGGACGATGACCAACACCAGCTACATTCAAACCGGCTATCTTTATCCTTACAACCGATCCGCCCAAATTTACGTTTGCCCGGCGGAAAAAGCCCTGACCGACGTCGCCTATGGAGCGCCCGCCGCCGTGCCGCGCCTGTTGAGTTACTCGATAGATTACAACCTGGGCAGCACCAATCCCGGTTACATCGCTTACAACAGGCTCAAGGACCGGGATATTAACAAGAATCCCAGCCCGGCCCAACATTCGGTGTTTTGGCACGAGGACGCGCGCAGCATTGACAACGGGTCCTTTGGCATTTGGCCGTATGGAAATGAAAGCTGGTGGAATTTGCCGACCAGCATCCACGATCGCGGCTGTTGCCTGTCGTTTCTCGACGGCCACGTCGAATACTGGAGGTGGAAGGGCAGAGTGGTGTTGGATTTGCCTCTTCCCGCCGCGAGTTATTACACAGTCGAAGTGCAGCTTAATGGCAGCACAACGGCCGCCGATAAAGCGGACCTATTTAAAACGCAGAATACGATCGAACCCGGGGAGCCACAGTGAACACTTTAGTGATACGATAGAAATTGCTTGGTTTTTTCGCAAGACTGACTTATAATCCAAATCTTAAACACCGCCGAAATATGAAACTTACTACTTTAGTCCCAAACGTTCTTCGCCAAGCCTTGCTCGCCGCCGGCACGCTGGCCCTGGCCATCTCCGCCCAAGCCGGACTGCAAATCCCTTATACGTCAGATCCTGACACGATGCATCTATGGCATCTCAACGATCCCAGCAACCAACTCTACGGCGTCGATGCCGTGGCCACCGACCAGCACCCCAGCACCAATGCCATTCCCATCATAATGACGAATATCGGCAGCGGCACATTTCCTTTTAGCAATGAGAGCTTGGGAAATCCGTCGTTTCCAGGGATGGGCACTTGTCTCACCGCCACGAATGGTTCCTGGGTGCTGTACGGGGGCACTTTTCCTGACACGTCCCAATTTTGCAACCCCACCACCGGGGCATTTACCTTTGAGGCCCTGATCAATGTCAATACTCCTTTTTCAACCATGGACGGCGAGATCGTCTGCGGCGATAATGGCGGAGGCATCACGACTCGCGGGTGGCAATGGCGCATTTATCATGGCCAGGTAGAGTGGGATCTTTTGGCCGGAAGCACGGATAACGATTTCAAGGCGAATCTTCCCACCACTGGACCTGACGCCATCGCCAACAATGCCTGGTACCAAATCGCGATCACCTATACCGGTTATGCTCCCACGAATACTGATACGGCGAATCTGATCACGATGTATTGGACACTCGTTGATGGCGCGCGGACGAATGCCGACGTTATCGGCCAGTTTACCGCAACGCGTCCCTTAAGCGGCAGTTCGGAGGGCACTTCACAGCCCAGCATAGCCATCGGGGGCAACCATCGAAGCAACGCGGAGGGGATTATTGGCAGCATTGATGAAGTGCGCATCAGCGATGTCGCGCGGGCCGCGAACGCCATGGCCTTTACCAACAACGGCCAGGCCTTTCCAGTCACATTCCTTCAGGAACCGCCGGCCACACTACTGGCCCCGTATAATGGAGTCCTAAATATCAATTGCACGGTATCCGCCTCGCAACCGACCTACACCTGGATTCAATACACGACCAACAGCACCAATGTCGTGGCAAATCAAAAGGCCAGCACTTTGAGTCTTTCCAACATAACTTTTGCCACGGGCGGTTCCTATGTGCTAGTAGTCAGCAATTCCATTAACGTGGTTACTTCCACGGTGGCGCAAGTGACCATCGGCGCCGCTCCCACCGGCCTTTACAGCACCGGCCTCGACACCAACGGCAACTTGTCGCCTGGCGACGTTCCCGATCCTCATTACACTCTCATCGAGAGCCAGGACTCGAGTTTTCTCGGGCCGAACGCCATGATCTTTGAATGGAATAATCCTCTTGAATTTGCGCCGGGCAGCGGAAGTTATTCGCCCAGTAACGGCCTTTCAATGTGGATTGGCGACCAGGGAAACTCAGGTGGCATTTACTTGAACTCTGTTCCTGGAAATTACACCTACCGGACGACAATTCTGCTGGATCAAGTCAACCCTGCTACGATGACTCTGACTATCCCCGCCCTCTCTTGCAATGGCACCATTACCAACATTTTGCTCAATGGCAAGAGCACGGGAATTACCGTCGCGCCGGGAGCGCCGTTATATTTTAGCGCGCCAATTTCCATCACCAATGGCTTTGTGCCCGGCCTCAATACGATTGATTTTGTAGAGACTACAACCGGTGGCGGCTCTGCCATACGTGTAGATCAACCGTCCGCCATTGGCCAGGCTTTGCCGCCTGGAATTCCGACGATTGTGGCGCAGCCCACTAATCAAACCGTGCGCGATGCCAATCAGACGGGTTCGGGTAGTGTGGCCCAGTTTTCGGTCGTGGCCACCGGGAGGCCGCCCCTTTCCTATCAGTGGTTTGCCGATGGCAACAAACTCAGCGGGGACACTAATCGCATATTGGATTTCTACAATCCCAGCCAAGGCGCGCAGGGCACGAATTATTCGGTGGTCATCTCCAACGCCTCCGGCGCGATCACCAGCGGGGTCGTAGTGTTGAAGATCGTTTCAACGAATCAGCCCCCGGTTACCCCGACGCTCAATCTCGTGTCGTTCGCCGGCCAGGGAGCCACCATCGAGATTTCCGACCTGCTCTTGCTGGTGGATTCCGACCCGGACGGCGATCCACTGTCGTTCAATTACGCGGATGGCGGCAGTACTAACGGCGGTTCGGTCCAACAGGTCAATGAAGGCCTGGTTTATACGCCGGCTTCGGGTTACGTGGGGTCCGACCAATTCACCTACACAGTATCGGATTCTTCCGGCGCCAGTACAGTCGGTGATATCAATCTGCAAAACCTGCTCTCCCCAGTCCCGTCCCCACAAATAATCATTCCGGGCCTTACCGTGAGCTATAGTGTCGGAGTCACCAATCCGCCTTTCGGCTACACCTTCCAATGGCAGTTGAACGGAGTGAGTATCAGTGGCGCGACCAACGGCCTGTTAGTCATCACCAATGCCCAGGCGGCGAATTCGGGAAACTATGTGCTCGTTGTCACGGATCCGAGCGGCGTCCTCTGGCCCAGCCCCCCGGCCAAGTTGGTTGTCGAAGGTTACCCGCCCTATCAAGCACCCATTTCGTATATTATAGATTCCTCGGAGCAGAGCAGTTTTCCGGCTGCCAATGCGGTGGATGGCGATACCACCACCTTTTGGGTTTCCTACGGCACAGCCGCAGGCCAGCAACCTACTGCGGCCAGTCCTGAGTGGCTCTTTGTCACCTTTCCTCGTCCGATAGCTTTGTCCGAGTTTCTCGTGACCCCCCGGGTTGGCTACGGCCCAAACGCCGTGCAGATGATCGTCAACAGCACGTTAATTCCAGGAACGCCCCTGAATGGCACGGAAACCAATGGCATTCCAACCAACGGCACTTCCGTTTATTCCGGCTCGATGGCCAATTCCGCCACGCCGCTGGATGTTGTCCTGGCCAAACCTGTTACTGTCACGAACGCGGAGCTTTTAGTGACTACTACATACAGCGCCTTCAACGTTCAAGTGGCGGAATTGAGTTTCAATGAGCGGTCGATGCCAGGCACGTTTGGCGATTGGGAATTGCGGCAGTTCACCGCCGCCCAGCTCAACAACCCTGTCATGACATCACCCTTTGCCGATCCGGACGGCGACGGCGTGGTCAACCTCCAGGAATTCGCCGTGGGTGGCAACCCATTGGTCAAAGACGCGACTAATGCAGCCATGCACGCGATCGTCCTGCCGGGAAATCAAGTGGGCATCACCTTCCAGGTCACGAATAACCTGGGTGACATCTCCTTGCAGTACCAGTCCTCGCCGGACCTGGTTCATTGGACAAATGTGACCCCCACGTCGGTCAGTGTCGTGACCAATCGGGGCACGATTTCCATTGATGAAGCCGTCTTCCCGATGCAATCGCCGTTGCTATATTACTACCGTTTGAATTACGGGCTTACCAACGTTCTGAGATATTAGAGAAGAAATCGAAGCCGCCCGCAGCGGCGATAGCAGGCACGGCCAGCGTTCACATGGGTGAATTGCTGGCTGTGTTGTCATTGAACGATTGAAAAATGGTCATTGAAAATTTGTCATCTGTTATTTAAAGAATCCAGATGCCGCGAGGACTCTCTGATCGTTTGTGGAGGTTCGGTCAAGTCCTGAAATAAATTTGGTACTTTGAACATTGTTGTTGATTGTTGTTGTTGATTGTCCTCCTCCCCCAGTGCGCAGTGGAGGTGAGCGTAGC
>Ga0209483_1001774_pt1 | contig 15949 bp, 16 predicted proteins | sample NGEPerA_FD_184508 | JGI IMG/M metagenome (GOLD analysis project Ga0209483, IMG submission 184508) | Arctic peat soil microbial communities from the Barrow Environmental Observatory site, Barrow, Alaska, USA - NGEE PermafrostL2-A... | ecosystem: Environmental > Terrestrial > Soil > Wetlands >... | reverse complement strand
TTCATCGGCGCCGCGATCTGGGCCTTCTGGATCGATCCCGAGCAATCCGTCATCGACAAAGGCCAGGGAATGCCCGGCCCAACCGTCGGCGTGCTTCCCACGCCGGTGGCCGCCGCACACCGCTAACGCGGCGTTTTTGCCGCGGAAAGACTTTCCCCTTTTAGAACTATCCAGTGGACGAACTTATCCCAGAATTGGGATAATAAAATGAGTAGATCGAAGCTTGCGCCAGGAGAAAAATCACTTTATTGGATTGGTTCCAGCTTGCGCGATTTGCTGGACTTCCCCGACGCGGTTAAAGATGCGATGGGGACTTCATTGAGTGTTGTGCAGTTTGGCGGCAAACATCCAAACGCCAAGCATTGGAAAGGCTCCGGCGCTGAAGTTCTGGAAATAGTGGAAGTACTGCGTATCGAGCGATATATACCGTAAAATTTGCGAACGCAGTATACGTGTTGCACACTTTTCAGAGAAAATCGCCAAGCGGAATTCGGACACCAAGGAGAGATATCGAACTGGTGGAACAGCGGCTCAAGTTAGCCCAGAAAGGCAATGAGGCCCGTCATGAAATTGAGAAAAGATAAACATCCACACCTCACAGAAAGTTCAGGGAACGTGTTTGCGGATCTTGGGCTTCCTGATGCGGAAGAATTGCAGACCAAGGTGCGCCTGGCAGTTGCGATTAATGAAATTATCCGGGGACAAGGCCTGTCCCAGATCGCCGCTGCCCGGCGGTTAAAAATCAACCAGCCGAAAATTTCAGCATTAGCAAACTATCGGATTGAAGGATTCTCGGTCGAACGATTGATGAAATTTCTCACAGCGCTCGATCGCGACGTGGAGATCGTCATCCGCCGCAAGCCGAAGTCCGGAAAGTCAGGCCGCATTTTAATTGTAGCCGCTTAACTGCGCGGCCAAATCATTAAAACTATCGAACCGCCGCGGGCTCTGGCTTGCTCGTCGATTTCGCCAGCGTATCGAGCGCTGCCATCACGCCGCCGTCTTTATGCGGCACGCCTGCCAGCCGCAATCCCATCTCCACGCCGCACAAAGTTCCCGCCAGCATCAAATCGTTAAAGCTGCCCAGGTGTCCAATGCGGAAAACCTTTCCCGCGAATTTGGAAAGGCCTGCGCCGAGCGACATATCGAAATGCTCGAGAATTACGGCGCGCAGTTTGTCCGCGTTGTGCCCCTCAGGCATAAACACGGCCGTCAACGAGCTGGAGTATTCGCGCGGCTCTTCGCAAACAATTTCCAGTCCCCACGCTTTTACCGCTGCGCGAGTCGCTTCCGCGTACCGGTCATGCCGGTGAAAAATATTGGCGAGTCCTTCTTCTCGCATCATCAACAAAGCCTCCCGCAATCCGTAAAGAAGATTGGTGGGCGGCGTGTAGGGAAAAAATCCGGTTTGATTGGGCTTGAGCATTTCCTGCCAGTCCCAATACGCGCGCGGCAGTTTCGCGGTCTCGCTCGCCCGCAGCGCCTTCTCCGAAATGGCGTTGAAGCTCATGCCTGGCGGAAGCATCAATCCTTTTTGCGATCCGGCAATCGTTACGTCCACTCCCCATTCGTCATGCCGGTAATCGATTGAAGCCAGCGACGAGATTGTGTCCACCAGAAGCAGCGCAGGATGCTTCGCAGCATTCATCGCGCGTCGAATTTCGGGAATACGGCTCGTAACGCCCGTCGAAGTTTCGTTGTGTACCACCATTACAGCTTTAATTGAGTGATTCTTATCCGCTGCGAGGCGGGCTTCGCACTCCGCGGCGCTTGCGCCATGCCGCCAGTTGCCGGGAACGTAATCCACCTGCAGCCCAAATTTCTCTGCAATCGTCCGCCACAGTGAAGAAAAATGTCCTGTTTCAAATAGTAATACGCGATCCCCAGGCGATAGCGTGTTCACCAGCGCCGCTTCCCACGCTCCCGTTCCAGACGCCGGATACATCACCACAGAACCCGACGTTTTGAAAACTTCCCGAACGCCATGTAGCACTTCTTTGCCAAGAGCGGCGAATTCCGCGCTGCGATGGTCCATGACCGGCGCATCCATGGCGCGCAATATGCGGTCCGGTACATTTGTTGGGCCTGGAATCTGAAGCCAGTGGCGTCCTGTATGGATCATGGCATCTCCAATATGAATGAAAACGATTCCAAATTGTACATGCTGGATGCGTAAGAGTGCAAACGCATGCACGGCAAGACGTTTGGGATGTTCAGGTTGACTATCCATGTGATTGTGGTGTACGAATTAGGAAAGTCATAATTGCAGGAATACTTACGTTCGGTGAAAACGGACGTGGGCGTCGAAACGGAATGGGAGCCATTATGCATAGAGGAATCAAAGCCATACTTTCAGTCGCATTTATTATGGGTGTAGCGCTTCTCCTGTGGGCAAGAGGCGGTCAGGCGCGGCCGCAGCCTGCTCAATCGGGAGAAACGGCGAAGTCCGCGGGAACCGGGACAATTTCCGGAACTGTCACTGCCAACAGGGATTATGCGTTGAGCGAAGCCTCGGGAAATCACATCCCGGCGCTCTACGCGGTACGTGTGAGGGCGCGTGATAACGAACGCCGCATCACGTACACAGTGTTCACGCAGAAGGGACACTACTCGATTTACAACCTGCCCGCAGGCACTTACCAGATGTCCGCTTTACAGGATGGGTTCGATTCCAAAGGCCCCACGGTCGAGTTGAAGGCTGGCGAGACGAAAACCGGAGACGTGGCCTTAACCGTACGCCCTGACCACCTTCGCGCCGAGCTCGTCGATTTCGATGCGCTCTTTACTCCAAGCCCAACGCGCGATTACGTCATGCAAAACTGCATGGGCTGCCATGGTTATGAGCATATCCCCTGGCAGCGCATGGGCGGACGCAGCGAAGAAGTCTGGGGCAACGCCATCAGTCGCATGTTTAATATGGACGGCACGAGCCCCGTGAACCATACCGGCGTTCCCCAAGTGAATCCCGCCGCCATCCCGGAAGCGAAGCGAGCCGAAATTGCCACTTACTTCGCCAAGATTTTCCCCGAAGGCGGACACCCCCGCGACCTGAAGCTGGATGACCTGAAACTGGACGAAGCTGCCCTATCCCATGCCATCTATATCGAATACGACTTGCCTCCGCTGCTTCCCACCAAGCCGAACCCGGAGTTCTCAAGCCATGACGTTTGGCCCAGCCGCTTCTCCCCAACCGTCTATGTATCTGAAATGGGAGATGATGTCATTCAGAGCATGGACAGGAACCGCATCGATTTCCCTGGCCGTTTCACAACCTTTAGACTCCCGAATCCCGACGCGGGACATCGCGTCCTCGGCCCGCACGGCATCACCCAAGCCAAGGACGGCCACGTGTACGCCGCGGAAATTGACGAAAGCTCGATCGCTGAACTGGATCCCGAAACCGGCAAGGTCACTCAGTACGAGACTCCGACCCGGAGCACGCCGCACACGATTCGCTCGGATTCCAAGGGCAATGTGTGGTTTACGGAAATGCAGGGTGTCAGCAAAGTGGGCAAGCTTGACGCCGTGACGAAGAAGATTACCGAATGGAATCCCTCACCCTCGGACACGAATGCCCACTATTACGGCATGACCGTTGACCAAAAGGACCGCGTCTGGGCCGTTGGCATGACCTCCCACAAGATCGTCGGCTATGACCCCAAGACCGATAAGTGGTCGGTTTATGCCACACCGACGCAGCCTTCCGGACCTCGCCGCCCGACCGTCGATTCCAAGGGCAAGGTTTGGTTCTCCGAGCATATCGGGCAGGCTCTCGGTGTTCTGGACCCCGATACGGGGAAGATTACCGAATACAAAGACCCCTTCAAGCTCGGCGGCGGATATGAATGCTATGCCGACTCCCATGACAACATCTGGGTGACCCTCCGAAGCTATGGCGTCTTGGCCCGCTTTAACCAGAAGACGAAGACCTACACCTACTTCCCTGAGCCGTTCCCCGATATCATGGGGCGCGAACACCCGGGCCCGAACGGCACGCGCCTCGGCGGTCTGTATCCGCCGAAGATTGAAGAAGATGCCCAAGGCACGTTCTGGTACGCGGGTATCCGTATGACGAACATTACGGCCTTCAAACCCGACGGAAACGTTCCGAATAACCAGCAGGCAGGTAACTAAGACTGCTCCAGCAAACAAGACCATCCGTTCCGCAGTTCGAAGCGGTATGCGGATCCGGCATTCGAAAAGTAGAATGATTTCCGAATGCCGGATCCAGGCTCACGCGCAAGTCCGCACCAAATCAAACGGGATTCATACAAGGAGAAACAGTGCGTAACAAAATGTGTTTAACGGCAGCTGATACTGAAAAAATCTTAGCCGCCTGCAAAGCCGAAGCCGAAAAAAGCAAATTCAATGTGACCATTGCCGTCGTGGACGATGGCGGATATCTGGTTCATCTGGAACGGATGGACGGCGCCCCGGCACAGAGCGCGCTGATTGCCACGTGCAAGGCGCAAACTTCGGCCGCCACGCGAACCCCGACCAAGACGCTCGAAGATATCGTTAAGGATCGGCCAGCGACGGTAGCCTTTCCCGGCCGCGTAGCCGTGCAGGGCGGATTGCCGATCATGTATCAGGGAGAGTGCGTGGGAGCAATTGGCGTGTCCGGCGCTAAATCGCATGAGGACGAACAGGTAGCCGCCGCGGGCTTGAAAGCAATCGCGTAGTAAATTGGCGCGGCCTTATGTGGCACACGCTTCAGCCTGTGGGTTTTAATCCTTGCAAGGACCAAATCCCGCAGGCTAAACAGGCTGCGGAAAGAGTATTTATTTCGTCATTCTGAGCGAAGCGAAGAATCTCTCTTCGATTGTAAGTACAAGAAAACAAAAGAAAGAGAGATTTTTCGCTTCGCTCAGAATGACAAAACTGCTGGTTTTTCCGCAACCTGTGAAGCCCGCGCCACTTTTCAAACCATCCTAATTGGCTTTTGGCTCTGGGAGGTTTGCCTCAAAGTGCGCCACAAGCTGCAACCGCCCGTCCTTCTTCACAAACACATTTAAAAATCTGCGCGATCCCGTGGAAACCGACCCGCGATACTCCACCACAGATTTGCTGATTCCCGTAACGAAGCCGGTATCGCCATGAATGGTTTCCTGCACATCCTCATGCTTAAACGCGCGGAAATTCAGCCCTCTGCTCTTCAGTTCGGCAAGGTGCTCCGCCTTGCTCAGCAGCGCGCCCGTCGCGTTGGTGTACACCAGATCGTCTGAATAGATACGTTCGAGCGTCGCGATGTCGCCCTTTTGCAGCGCCTGGTTGCGCTCTTCTTCCATCTTCATCACTTCGTCCTTAAAATCTTCAGGAGGCGCAGCGCTCCGTGCTGTTCTCCATGCAATTGCGAAAATTGCAAAAACCGACAGTGTTACCGCAACCATTCGTCGCCGCGTCATTTTATGATTTCTCCCATTCCGTTGGATCGGATCTGACTTTCCTGAAGTAATCCCGCTGAACCGTGATAGCACGCGCTCGCAAGGAGCGTCAAGGCGGAGGCCGGGCTACCCTTCAATTCCCCCAACCACCGACATTTCCGGGTCAATCAAAAATGACCAGATGAGCGCGCCGCTCAGCAGCACCGCGGCGGTAACAAAGAACGGCGCAATCCAGAATCCGCGCTGCGCAAAAAAACCAAACACGACCGGAGAAATCGACGCCGCAAGCGCGCCCGCCGTGTTCATCACACTGCTCACCGTGCCGCTGAACTCGCCCCCCACATCCATCGGTACCGCCCACGCCGGTCCAATCACCAATTCCAGAAAGAAAAATGAAATCGCCAGGCACAAAACCGCAGTCCACGCGCTGTGCGTGAGCGCCGTCGGAATCAGCATCAACCCGGAAACCACTAAACCCGGCACGGCCACCACGCGGCGCGCAATTCGCAGTTTTCCTGTTTTCCGGTAAACCAGATCGCTGATCGATCCGCCGACCAGATCGCCAATCATGCCGGCGAAAAGCGGAAGCGATGCGACGAAGCCCAGCGAACGGATAGAGAAGTGCCGGTATTCCTGCAAATATGTCGGATACCAGGTCAGAAAAAAATACGTTCCGTAAAAAAAACATCCGTATGCGGCGGCGATGTACCACATGTTCGGCGAGCGCAGAATTAATTTCCAGGAAACGTTCCGTTTGCTTCTCGTCTCCAGCTGCTTGATCGAGCCATCCGCGTTAAGGCCGCGAATATATGCGAGTTCCGTCTTATTGACGCCTTTGTGGTCCTCCGGGCGATTCAAATACGTAATGCCAAAAACCGCGGCCCACACGGCGCCCAGCGATCCAAATATATAAAAAATCGCGCGCCATCCGAACGCGGTCATGATGCTGACAGCCACAAACGGCGTAATCGCCACAGCAAAACGGCTGAAGCAATGCGTGATGCCCTGGATGCGGCCGCGCTCCACTTTCGGAAACCAAAGCTGCATCCCGCGCGTAGCCACCGGAAATGCGCCAGCCTCTCCCAGCCCGAGTAAAAAGCGGGCGCACAGCAAGGTTACGAAACCCACAGCCGCCCCGGTCGATACCGCCGCAATCGCCCACCAGAACATAATGACCGTCAGAACTTTTCGCGGGCCGATGCGATCGCCGAGCCACCCGCTGGGAAATTGCCCGAGCGCATACGCCAGCGTGAACGCACTAAACACCCAGCCCATTGCCGTTTTGCTCAATCCAAATTCTTTTGTGATGCCGGGTGCCGCAACGGAAATGTTGCTGCGGTCCATGTACGTGATCAGGTACATGAAGCTGATCAGGATCAGCACGAGCCAGCGCTCTTTGGTTGGTTTCGCTGCGGAATTTTCTTCGATGGTGGCGCTTGCCGAGGCGGACGTGCGGTTCATGTCCGGCATTCTTGCCCCCGTCGTTTTAGAAACTGTATGGCGGTTGGAAAAGTAATTTAACTGCGCAATGTAGCGCCCACCTTCACGTGGGCATTGTTGCACGCACCCGAAATGCCCGCCTGAAGGCGGGCGCTACAAACTTCCCCGGGAACGCCAATCTCCCGATTGGCGGGTGAACAAAACGCGTGAAAACTATTCTTTGCTTCTTACCGGCTGTTGCGCGCGCGCCCCAACAAAATCATTCTCCGCGGCTACGCGGCCGCTCGCTTCCGGCCATACAATATCAATCGGACGATTCTCCTCCGCCGATTGATCCGCCGCCTGATACACCTGCATCACCATGCGGGCGTGCTCTGGCGTGACGAGCGGCTGTTTCCCGTGCGCCACGCAATCGAGGAAATGAATCGTCTCGGCTTCCATCGGCCCCGCATACACGTGATCCACTTTTTCGCCGGGCATCGTGGAGAGCGGAAATTCAATGCCGCGCTTCATCGTGTTAACGCTGATGTCGCGGTGCGAATCGTCCACCATGATCGCGCCCTCGCTGCCCACCATCTCAATCCACGTGGACGAAAAATTCGGATACGCCGGAGGAAGAACCCAGCCCGCGCCAATCGTAAAAACGCTGCCGTCGTCGAGCGTCACGATAATCCACACGCAGTCCGGCACACCGTGCGTTGGATGCATGATCCTGTTCACCAGCTGCGCGTAGACGCGCACAGGTTTGCGCGGCTCAAAGCACCACAGCACAAAATCAATGTCGTGCGTCGCCTCCATTGCGGCCGGCGAAAGCTTAATGCGCCCGCCGATTTTGTTACCCAAGTTGCGCGTAATGTGCCTGCTCACGAGCGCGCTCGACGGCGCGCCTATCGTGCCGTCCATGATCGAGCGTTTTACGTACGCGAATTTTGGATTAAAGCGTTGCGAATACCCGATGGTAAAGAGCAGCGATTTCGACCGCGCAAGAGCGATCAATTCGTCCGCTTCAGCCAGCGTCAGCGAAATTGGCTTCTCGAGCAAAAGATGTTTTCCCGCGAGTAGCGTTTCCTTGGCCATCGGATAGTGCACGGTTTCCGGCGTGGCCGAAACGATGATGGCGTTAATGTTGTCGTTCTTCAGAAGCTCGAGATAATCCGTCGTCGCCGTCACCGGATGCGTTTTCTCGGCCACTTCTTTCCGTCGCGCTTCCTTAATTTCGGCGATGTGCAATTCACTCACATAGGGGCTCGCAGCGCAGGTTTCCGCGCGAATGCCTCCGCACCATCCCGTTCCGATAATCCCGATGTTAACCTTCTGCATGGTTCCTCCACTCAAAAATTCTGCAGCTCAGGAATAACTGCTTTTGTGCATTTGCGTTCGAGCTGCCCACTCGTCCCATATGTTATCCGATTTTTGTTTCCTGGCGCTCCCAATTCTCGGCTGAAAAATATTGTACGGCGCAAGGCGCGCCGTCGTAGACTACCGCCGCCGCGTACCCTTCCGCTGGACAATGCGCGGCGATTTGCCATTTTGTTTCCACGCCACTGAGAAACTGCGCAGGCTGGCCGGGTGCCAAACTCACGGCAAAACGATCGAGCGCGAGTTGGAATCCCATTCCCGTGGCTTTCAGATAAGCTTCTTTGCGCGTCCAGCAATTGAAAAATCCCTGCATTTTTTCGCCTACCGGCAAGTTTCGCAGTTCGTCGATCTCGCGCGCAGAAAAATAGCGCTGGGCAATCTCATCGCCCGCAGCATCGGCGCGCATTTGCTCCACGTCGATTCCCAGAGTTCGTTCTTTGGCAAACGCATACACCACGACGTCGCCGGAGTGGGACAAATTGAAGCTGAGCCCGCTCCCCGCATTTTTTCCGGCGAGAAAAGGCTTTCCGTGTTGCGCATAGGAGAATTCCAGACTGGCCGGGGCTTGCTGAAGATACGCGCCGAGCAATTCGCGCAGCTCCCCGCGTGCCACCACATACCGGTTTCTGTCCCTTGCAAAATGGAAGCGGTCCGCACGAATTTTCTCGTCCGAGGAAAGCAGAGATTCGAGGGGGGAAATTGCTTCATCCGCGCGAATAAGCGACGCATGCCAGACGTGAATCTCGTGGCCAATGTTCGCGATTTCAGGTGTGAACTGGATTCGCACACCGAGCATAGTAAACGACGAAATGCTTTTGTAGCGCCGGCATCTTGCAGACAGTTTTGCGGAGATGGCGTAGCCCAAAAGTGGCGCGGGCTTCAGCCTGCGGGGTTTGGTCCTTGCCAGGACGAAATTCCGCAGGCTGAAGCCCGCGCCACTAAAGACCGCTCAAAGCCGCGACCTAGCTGTGAATCGACATGGCACCATCCGGGATCGCCGGCACTTCGCCGTGCGCTTCGATGGCCCAGCTTTTCGCCATGCGATTGCCGCCGGCTGTCAGGCAGAAGAACGCCGACAACTCGATGATTTCCGCATTCGTATAATACTTTTTCAACTCTTCGTACACTTCTTTATCGCGGCCGTCATCGAGCGTGAGCGTGCGCGCGTAGTGCAGGGCGGCGCGGGTCTTCGCATCGGGATGCTCCCAGTTCGGCAGCGCGCAGCTTCGTTTTTCCACTTCGGTTATGGACGACGCGAGCGGAGATGTTTGCCGTGCGCAGAATTCGCACCCAATCATCTGTGCAATCTGTATGCGCGCCAGTTCCTTGATGGCGTGCGGCACCGTCCCGCCGCGGTGCAGCATGTCCCAATACGTCGCGAACTCTTTCGCGACTGCCGGATTCTGCCCCATCGTGCGGTACCACGCCGGCGGCGGGCTCTTCGTGACTTTCGCGCGCTCGATCACATCGTGCAGGCCAGGGTCGGCAGCATCGTTTTCAATCTGGGGAACATTGGGCACGTGCGTCATGGTGGACATCAGGGTCTCCTCCGTAAGGCTTAGATTGCGCATATCCGGAAAAGTAACAGGCTGCCAATAAACTAAAGGTATTGTCATTCCCAGCGAAGCGAGGAATCTCGCTTTCTTTTATTTTAGATCGAAGAGAGATTCCTCACTTCGCTCGGAATGACAGCAATGGCGCGTGTTTCGCTACGTTTTAAAACCTAGCAGCTGGATCGAAAAAACAGCTATTCCATCGGCTGGATGCGTACGACACGCCCCGTGCTGTAATCCGCGTACCACACCGTTGTCGGCGTCGTGGTTTTATCGACCCACACGGCACGCGAGTGCGAATACGGTTCGGGCATCGCATACTCAGTCCAGTGCTGCGTTTTCGGGTTATACCGCAGAAACTCGCGCCCATGCAACTCTCCGCCCCACACTTCGCCGTTCTTATCCGGCTCCACGGAATACAAATCCGTGTAGGGCTCGACCGGCCCAGGCGGATAAAATTCGCGGATGCGTTTCTCCCTCGCATCCAGCTCCACCAGCGTTCCATTTTCGCCGCCGAACCACGCGTTTCCGTAGGGATCGAAACCGCCGCGGCGGCCAGCGGACCGGCGATCGCCGGAATCCAAATTAAGCATTTCGCCTGTGCGAATATCAAGCAGCTCCGCCGAATTTCCCGTCGTGCCGGAAATCGCTCCGCCCGCCCAGAAATTCCCGTCCTGCGAAATAATTCCGTCGTAGCTGAAAGGAACCTTCATCGGATATTTCTGCACAAGCTTTCCGGTCTTCGGATCGATTTTTTCCGCGGCATAGCCCCCGCCCATGCTGGCCCAAATAAAACCGTCCGGCGTGATATCGAAATCCGCCATGCCCGCGGAATTAATGGGAAACGGCGCAGCAACAGGGACTTCCACCATTTCGCCGTTTCGCGGATCGAGCTTCAATAGTTTGTGCGACCACGGCTCGGAGATTAATACCTCGCCGTTCTTCTCCACGAGCACGTGATGAGTGCCCGGCTGCGCTCCCGGCGTCAGCGGAGTTTGATATTCGGTCACGATTCCTGTGCGCGTGTCGAGCTTCCCAAAGAACCGGCTCAGGTGGCTGGTATACCAGATGTTTCCATTTCCATCGCCGAAAACGTCGTGCGCACTTTGCAGCGCGCGCGGCAACTCGAACTCGGTAACCACCACACGATTGGATTCGCCGGTCAATCGCGGAAACGCGTACATCGGTTGATCCACGGCTTCCGGGCCACGAACTTTTGCCAGCCACTTGATGAGCATGTGGTCGGTCGCTTGCTGCGATTCGGTCACGGGCTCGAGCGGATCGTTGATCAGCGGCCCGCCGCCGCGATGCAGCATGCGCGACACGAGCACGCCCCAGCTACGCTCGTCATACCTGTTTTTGAAAATTTGCTGGAAGGAATGGCAGCCGAGCGCGCACGTCGCATGCAGCGCTTCTTTTTCCTGCACGGTGCCGGGAAGATTCCACAGAATTTCTTCGCCGCTCAGCTGTGATTCCACCTCCGGAGTCGCCGGCAGCGCATGCGATTTGGTGATGCGCTCAAGGACGATGTCGTCCAGTTTCGGAGCGCCGTCGATGTGCACCGCATCTTTGCGAAAGGGCTTGAACTCAAGCGGATTCGCGATCCGCAATGTGTACTCTCCGGCCTGCATCTTCGGAAATTCGTACTTGCCGTCTTCATTCGTGTAGACCGTTGTGCGCACGCCGTTCGGCGCGATCAGCTGCACCATGATTCCTTCGGGAGAATCACCGCTGGCCACGCGCACAGTTCCTTTGGCGCCGCCTGACAAACCTGTCTGCACCGTCCATTTATTTGTTTCCGAGCGATACCACGGATTCGCGGGAAGCGATTCACCTTCGACGCAGCACTTATCGCTATGCAAATAGCTGACCACGTCCGCCACGTCCGAATTGGAAAGTGTCGTGCCGAAGGAAGGCATGCCCGGGCCGCCTTTTTTAATGTGCGCAGCCACATTTTCTTCGGTCACTGAAACTCCCGTCATCAGCGCGGAGCGTTTAAAAAGTCCTTCCAGCGTGGGAGCTGCCTGCTGGTACTGGTTGTGGCAGACCCAGCATTTATGCCAGTAGATATTTTCCCCGCGATTTGCGCCGCTCTCCGCCACTTCCAGATATTTGTCGGTGCGGTAGGAGCGTTGCAGATCGTCGTGCAATGCGGAAGGCGTCGGCGCGTCTGCATCTCCGGCCGAGGAACGCCCGGCGCTCAATGGCCTCGACGTGAAAATGGCCAGAGAGAAAATCAGAAGAAAGGTGGCCGCACTAAAGAGCATGAGTCGCTGCCGCATATTCACCTCGACCGGAAATCAAAAAGGAATGACATTGTTCCGCTGACATCGAACGTACCCGCAAACCGCACGTCGCAATGAGCATATTCTACAACGATTTTCATCGGGCGGGGCGAACTCCTGTCATTGATGCGGGATTCAAGAAAGTCGCCCGTGCCGAAAGCCGGACGGCCTCTGCGAAAGCTGCGCCGCATTTGACGGGGAGGTCGTGGTAAACTTCTATTCCTTTCCATTCATGGAAAATTAAAAGCTTCGAGTGAGGGAGAATTCGATGAACTATTATGGCGGAAAAGAATTAGCCGAGAGCTTTCGCACGGTCCGCAAAAATACTTTGGCCATTGCCGAAGATATTCCGGAAGACAAGTACAGTTTTCGTCCCATGCCCGATTCGCGAAGCGTCGCGGAATTGCTCGCGCATATCGCGATCAGCAATGGTTTTCAGAAATCGATCCACGCGGAAAATCGCCTGACCACGCTGGCCGGCTTCGATTTTCCTGCCCTCATGAAGCGTCTTTCCGCGGAAGAAAAAATGCCGCGTACGAAAGCTCAATTAATCGAGCTGCTCACGACAGAAGGCGAAGCTTGGGCAAAGTGGATGGAAGGACTTGACGAAAATTTCCTGGGCGAAGTTTTAATGATGCCGCCAGGCGGATCGCCGGCTTCCCGAACGCGCTTCGACATGATTCTCTCGGTAAAAGAGCATGAAATGCATCATCGCGGGCAGTTGATGATGATTGAGCGCATGCTGGGCATCGTGCCGCACCTGACGCGCCGCATGCAAGAACGCCACGCGGCAACTGCAAAGAAGTAACGACCGCCGCGCGCCATCGAACAATTGTTGGCCGATGAAAAATTAAGCAAGGGCTCGCCGAAGCATCGCGGCGAGCCCTTGCTGTTTACATCTGGAACGTTTCCAAATTTTGATATTTTGCTGTTTCACCGGAGCTAAAGCCCAGCCACTTCAAGCCGATCATACGTTTGAGGTGATTTAACTATGAGTCTTACCATTCCGCCTGTTCAATCGGCCAACGCACAAACGCAGACACAGCAAGCGGCTCCGCCCCCCAAGCAAGCCGCAACGCAAAGCTCGATCCCGCAAGACAAAGCCACCATCAGCGAGTCGGCCAAACAAGCCCTCTCTGACAATACCAAGCCGGCGGCGGGCGGCGATGTGGACCACGACGGCGATCAACACTAGTCGTTACTGCGGCGTTTTTTTCGTTCAGCACAACCCAAGCCGCCATGCATGGCGGCTTGGGTTGTGGCCGTTCGGCAAAAAATGTAAGGAATCAAGCGGGTTACAAGAGCAGAGGTATCGCAACGCAATAAGCCTCATTATATCTGTGAGCTATCAGAGTCCTAAAGGTACTGCCTCGCCCGCCGATATACATAGGGTGAGGTAATCCATCATGTCGACCTCGGTGCAATCTATCCAGGCTGCGCACATTCAGCAGCAGTCGGAGCAATCCGTCCAGCCCCCAAAAAATTTACAGACAGAAGCCCCTATGCAAACTGCCATCCCTACGGATACAGTTTCGATCAGCCAGCAAGCCAGGCAAGCTCTGGCCACAAACTCCCGGAGACCGGGAGATGTGAATCTCGAGGGGAATAGTTAGCTGCGTTTTCTTAGTAGCACAGGCTTCAGCCTGTGGAATTTAGTCCTCGCTAGAGCTAAAAGCCACAGGCTGAAGCCTATGCCACTGAACTGCATCAGATTCCCAGCCCAGCTCTAGGCGCTGGTTTTGCCTGCGTACTGCAATTTCACACGGGCACTCTTTTCGGCCACTGACTTCGCCAGTTCCTCTTTGTACGTGGTGAGCCGCTTGGCCACTTCGGGATCCGCGGTGGCTAGGATCTCCGCCGCAAAGATGGCCGCGTTGATGGCGCCGGGCTTATCGATCGCCATGGCCGCCACCGGCACGCCGCCCGGCATTTGTACGCTCGACAGCAGGGAATCGATGCCGGAGAGCACAGTGGTCGCCATCGGCACCGCTACAACGGGGAGCGTGGTGACCGCGGCGATCACTCCAGCCAGATGCGCGGCGCCGCCGGCCGCAACAATCACCACTTTCAGTCCACGCGAAACCGCCGTCGACGCATACTCATGCGTACGCGCCGGAGAGCGGTGCGCGGAGGTCACTTCAATTTCGTACGGCACTTCAAATTTTTCCAGCATCTTCGCCGTTTCGCTCATCACCGGCAAATCGGTATCCGATCCCATGACAATTCCGACTAGCGGCTTACCCGTTTTATTCGTTTCACTGGACATGAATGCAACTGCCTCCCTGTTTTTTATAAATATATGTTTCTTGAAGCTGTTTTATAAAACGCGTGTTGCGGCATCGCCTCTTGCGTGACGATAAAACCGATCCGCAGCTTCCGGCTCGATTCGATCGCCCCGGCGAATCGCGCCGCCTTCTATGACCCGGCACAAAAGACCGCGGCGTCCCCGCAATTCATTCTTAAGCCCCGGCCGAATTTCATCCATCTGATGACACGGTGTGCACGGCTTAGTGACTTCGAGCAGCGCTTCGCCAACGCGCAACACTTGGCCGAGCGTCAAAGCATCCAGCTTAATTCCACGAATCGTAATGTTTTCGCGCGCTCGCCCTGCCGGAATACCAAATTCTTCGAGCGTTTCCATGTCCATCAGCAAAACCTGGCGCGAACTGCCGCTGCGCCCATGAACGCACTTCTGAAATCCTTTGTTTTTGACGGCCAGTACCTCTTCAAATTCTTGCATCGCTTCGCCGCGTGTCAGGCATTGAAATAAATGCAGCACTTCAGACACGCGACACCTCAACCAACGGACTATTTCGGAGATCGCCTTTCGCCCCGATGTCGGTACGATACTGCGCGCCTTCAAAATGAATCTTCCCCGCAGCCTCGTACGCCTTGCGAACCGCCTGCGGAAGAGTCTCGCCCGTGGCCGTTACGCCGAGCACGCGCCCACCGCTCGTGACAATCGCATCGCCTTCGCGCTTCGTTCCCGCGTGAAAGACGGTCACATCCGGCAGCGCCGCGGCCTCGGCAAGTCCGGAAATCACTTTGCCCGTTTCGAACGAGCCCGGGTATCCGCCCGACGCCATCACCACGCAGGCACTGGCACCAGGCTTCCACGCCGATTTGATCGTATCCAGTTTGCGCGAAGCCACCGCGTCAAAGGCCCCGGCAAGATCGAAGTCCATGCGCGTCATGATCGGCTGCGTCTCGGGATCGCCCAGCCTGCAATTATATTCCAGAACCATCGGCCCATTGGCGGTCAGCATCAGGCCAAAATAAAGGAAACCCGTGTAGGGAATGCCCTCTTCCGAAAGCCCTTTGATCGTGGGGCAAACGATGTCTTTGGTAATCATCGATTCGTACTTGGGCGTAATCATTCCATCCATCGTGAAGGCGCCCATGCCGCCGGTATTCGGCCCGCGATCCCCGTCAAAGACTCGCTTGTGATCGCGCGTGGGGGCCATAGGCATGAACGAGCGGCCATCCGTCAAAACGATAAACGAAAGTTCTTCGCCCTTGAGCGCGTGTTCGAACAGGAGGCGCGTGCCGCCCGGTCCGAGCTCGTGCTTCTGCATCACGCGGCGGATAAATGACTCCGCCTCCGGGCGCGTTTCCGCTACCAGCACGCCTTTTCCCCCGCACAGGCCGTCTGCCTTGATCACCACAGGCCAGTCCACGGCGTCCAGCGCACGAACGGCTTCAATCGGCGATTCAAACTGACCATACAGGGTAGGCGTGGGGATGCCGTACCGCGTCATGAACTCTTTCGCGTAAATCTTGCTGCCCTCCAGCCGCGCGTCACGCTGCGACGGCCCAACCAGGCGCATACCCCGGCATTCGAATTTATTGCGGATGCCCGCGACCAGTGGAGCTTCCGGTCCAACCACGGTAAGGTCCGGCTTGAGTCGCTCGGCAAGCGCTACGAGCC
>Ga0209483_1001773_pt1 | contig 15954 bp, 17 predicted proteins | sample NGEPerA_FD_184508 | JGI IMG/M metagenome (GOLD analysis project Ga0209483, IMG submission 184508) | Arctic peat soil microbial communities from the Barrow Environmental Observatory site, Barrow, Alaska, USA - NGEE PermafrostL2-A... | ecosystem: Environmental > Terrestrial > Soil > Wetlands >... | reverse complement strand
GCGGAATCCGGCCGAGCCAATGGCGGTGGTGGTTTCGCCAGGTCGTGGACAACTGCAATCCGGGGTCGATCCAATTCCCGTTGTCACGCGCGCGGTGATTGCTCCGGCCTCGTCGAGGCCACCGGCGATGCCCTCGGAGACGGCACTGGCGCTGCGCGGGGCCGGCGTGGGGCTTTTCGCGACGGCGGCGGCGCTGTTCCTGCTCGTGGCGATTTTGCATTCGATCGGCGTGCTGCTGGCGTGGGCGGCGGTTGCGTCGGCGGTGTTGGCGTGCATCTACTGGGCACGCCGGGGGGCGATGGCCGTCCGCCGGCATTTGCATGGGGGGCCCGCCGCGCCAATTGCCCCGGGCCGCAAGTGGGAGCGATGATCGCGCAGACAGCGCGTGATGAGTGATGAGTGATGAGTGAACCGTGACCGGCGTCGCTGCCCGTCACGGTTCACTCATCACTCATCAATATTCATCACTCATCAATTTGATACAACCGCGAGTCCGCTCAGTTACCAGCAAGGATACGATATGAATCATGTGCTGTCCGATGATGCGTTGAACACACTCTTCCGCGAGGCGCGCACGCAGTCGGCGTGGCTGGATCAGCCGGTGGACGATGCGATGCTTGCGCGAGTGTACGACCTAGCGAAATGGGGACCGACTTCGGCCAATACAATGCCGATGCGCGTCGTCTTCGTAAAGTCGGCGGCGGCGAAAGAGCGGCTCAAGCCGGCGCTGATGGCCGGGAACGTCGACAAGACGATGGCCGCGGCTGTGTGCGCAATCGTGGCGACCGATTCGCGGTTTCATGAGTTCATTCCACAGCTTTGGCCGCACGATCCGCAGTTCGCGGCGATGTTCACCAAGCCCGGCGGCGAGGAGTTCACGCGCATACATGCCTTTCGCAACGCCACCTTGCAGGGCGCTTACCTGATTATCGCGGCCCGCGCGCTGGGGCTGGATTGTGGGCCGATGTCGGGGTTTGACAACGCGAAGGTGGATGCTGAGTTTTTTGCCGATGGGCGGTGGAAATCCAATTTTCTTTTGAACCTGGGGTATGGGGATCCCACTCAAGTTAAGCCGCGAAATCCCCGGCTGAGCTTTGAGGAGGCTTGCAGGATTGTGTAATCACAGGCCACGGGCGGCCGGCGCAGGCATGGATCTGCGTGGAGGGCCGTTCGATCGCATGAGCGCGCGTCCGATCCTGGACAGCCGCGGGGCAATTTCGCGCAAATTGGTTGTGTTATGATCCTTTCCAACGCCAGATCAGAACTCGAACAGTCCTTGGCGGATGAGCCGCGCTGGTATCAATGGGCGGTTCGGGGTCGATTCCTGCTGGCGGGCATTTATTTGGCGATCGCCGCGTCGCTCTTTGCGTGGTTGGCGTGGAATGGAATCCTGCAACAAGACTCGGACACGCCGGTCATCGGGACACTTATCGCATTTGCGTTCTTCGCCGGAATCTTGTTTGGGATGCAGGCGTTGCTGCTGGCCGGCGCGCCGAAGTTGCGCCGGCGGCGCGTGGGCCGGCGACGGATGGCGGTCTCTATCATAACTGGCGGACTGATGGCGGCGCTGCTGAGCGTGGGATTCTTCGCGACCAGCGTCAGCGTGTTTCGTCTGGATTTCGCGGGGGCATTGGATCGGCCAGGATTACATTGGGTTAAAGAGGGATCGGGGGTACGGTTCCTTTTGGTTATGATCGGCGTTCCGTGGTTGATGTGGTCGATCCTGTTCGCGCTCCTGTGGGCGCGCAAATGGGTGACGGGGTTTGGGCGAATGTACAAATTGCTCGTTGCCGGTACGTGGCTGGAACTGCTGGTGACCGTTCCGGTTGATGTGGCCGTCCGGCGGCGCACGCGATGCTATTGCGGCGAAGGCACGTTTTACTCGCTCATCATCGGCATCACGATGATGTTCTGGACGTTCGGCCCTGGCGTCCTCTTTCTTTTTGCCGACGTGCGCCGCCGGCGGCGCGAGCACAGTGGGCTGTGCGTGAAGTGCGGGTACGACCTTCGCGGCCTGCCCGAGCCGCGCTGCCCCGAATGCGGGCGCGCATTCGATCCGGCCGTCGCTTCATCGTTCCCGCTTTCCGGGCTATCGTAACGGCATGCCTTCCCGCCCGCGCAACCGCGATGCCTCGCGCCGCTATCATGACCGCGTCGCCCGGCAATATGATTCGATCTACGAAGACCCCTACTGGGCCTTTCACGATGACTTGACGTGGCGGCAGATCAAGCCGTGGTTGCCGCGCGACGCCAATGCCGCCTGCGCCGACCTGGGATGCGGCACCGGCAAGTGGGGGCTGCGCCTGCTCAAGAGCGGCTTTCACGTCACCTTCGTCGATCACTCCGGCTCCATGATCGAGCAAACCCGCGGGAAGCTCGAATCCCTTGGCCCGCGCGCCAAGCGGGCCACGCTGCTCGCCGGCGACATCGTTGATCTGCCGGCCATCGAGCGCGAGTCGATGTCGTTGATTGTGGCGATGGGCGATCCGATTTCGATTTGCTCCGATCCGCGGGCCGCCGCGCGGGAGATGTACCGCATCAGCAAGCCCGGCGGCATCGTCATCGCCACCGCGGATAACAAGCTGGCGGCACTCGATCATTTCGTCGAGCGCGGCAACCTCGACGCCCTGGAGGAATTCGTTCACAGCGGCCGCACGCAATGGCTCACCGCCGACGAACGCGAACGCTTCGAGCTGACAACCTTCACCCCCGCGGCGCTGCGAAAGCTCTTTGAACTGGCGGGGTTCGAGGTCTTACAACTCATCGGCAAGCCGATTGTGCCCGCCCGACAAAACAAGCTGCTCCTCGAAGCGCCCGGCGCCGTGGAGCGGCTTCTCAAAATAGAAGCAGAATTAAGCAAAGATCCCGCCGCCGCCGGGCGGGCGGGGCATTTGCAGATCACGGCGCGGCGCGGGGCCAAGCCGGATCAGAAGGTCAACTGAACCCCAAGATATGATGAGAATCGATTGGGCCCGTCGATGTCGCGGCCGGCAGAGAAGAGCAGGTGCCAATGGTCGTCGAAATTGTAATAGCCGCCGAGGTTGAAGGCGGTGTGTCCGTGAGTGCCGACGACCGATGCGGTATTGTGCTGGTCCGTGATCCCCATGATCGATCCCCCGCCGGCGCTGGGCGTTTCGTGATAGATTTCGCCGCCGAGCGTGAGATTCTTGCCAAAGTCGCGTTGCAATTCCCATCCGAGGCGGAAATAGTCGCGGTGATCGACGCCCGGGTTGTACCAGAACCCCCCGCCGCCATAAGTGGTCCATTCCTTGTCCTTGCCGAAACTTTTCTGTAGCCATAGGGGAACGAACAGTTGTGTCTGCCCGTTGCCCAGCCCCCTGCCGGCGTCTCCGGTGGGTACTTCGACCAGCGGAAAAACGCCAATTTCTGGGAAGAAGTCGGTTTCGTGAACGAAGCGATATTTGATGCCAAGCTCGGTGTCCCCGTAGCCGTAATGCGCGGCCGAGCCGGGCTCGCGGTCAAAGGCGAGCGGTGCGATCAGATGAAGCTGCACATCAGGCACGACGCCGTAATTCACCTCCACCGCCGGGAATTGGCCGGAATCCGCGCCTGATGTGTGGGTATAGATCGAGAAAAGATAGACTTCCCAATGCTTGTATTCGACGGGGTCCGGATCATCGGTGATGAAAGGCGGCCCAGCCGATACCGGATGGGAAAACAGGATCGCAAAAACAAAAATCGCCCGGGCGATGCCCTGGAGTTGAATCCATGTAAGCCGCATGAGGCTAAAATTAGCTGGCGAAACGGCCAATCGCAAGACCCAAATATGAGCCAGGCGCCCAAGGGTGCGTGACAGTTTCGGCGGCGTCTGTTTTCCCCACTCCCGGCACGCTGGGGGAGTCCACGGAGTAAATGTTGAGAAGCCTCCCTCCAAATTGCTATTCTCTGTTTGGTTTGAGATTTCATCCATCTTTTCCCGCGGAGACCTGGCATGTCGGTTCAAGAATCACCCTCCCCTTCGGTTGCGTCGCGTGCCCACGCCACGGCAATTCTTTGCGAGTCATTTGCCCGCGTGTTCTCCACCGCCGCGTCCGCGCCCGTGGATTCGCCCGCGCAAAACCCGCCGGCAGGTCCCGCAGCGCCGGAGGCTTTGCCGGCGGCCTTTGCCGAGCTGTCGGCGGCGCAGACATTGGCGCTCAGTGCGCTGACCGCGGGACGCAGCGCAACCGCCGCGGCGCGAAAGGCGGGGGTCAGCCGAATGACGATCTACCGCTGGCAGACGCACAACCCGCGCTTCATCGCCACCCTTAATGCCGGGCGGCGACAGGCGCTGGCCTCTGCGCGGCGCCGGCTGTTGGCGATGAGCGACGATGCCGTCACGGCTGTCGAATCCTCCCTGTTCACCGAAGGCGGCCGCCCGGCCTTCGATCTTCTTGGGCTTCTGGGCGTGCTGGTGCCGGTGCGGCCGGGCTCCGACGACCCCGCCATAATCGAAGCCGAACTGGCACAGGGCGCCCTCCGAGGCGCGCCGCCGGCCGGGCGCGAAGCGGCAATTTCATAAATATATAACCTTCAAATAGTTGCGATCATTTATTTACGATTCTAAAATACTCAAACCGTCTTGCCGCGCGTAACATTTTGATTCACGCCGCCCATGCGTGCGGCTTCCGCACCAATCAAAAAAAACTGGCCCCGGCTTGCCGCATTACCGCAAGCCACGGGCGTCCCGCAGCGGGCCGTCCGCGATACGACTTGCGCATTCGACGCTCGAATTCGGCATTCATCCGTTGCTGACGGCTGAAGTCTTATGTTGCCCCCTCTTTTTTCGCAGCCAGCCCCACCGCCCATCCGCAGACACCGCCGACCGCATGTGCCAATGGCGCCGGCACGAAACCGGCGGCATTTGAATCCACCAACAGCGCCGGCCGCGCATCTCGATTACTTCCCCAATCCCTGGGCCTCCTGGGCAACCATCTCCTTGTAACGCTCCAGGACCTGGGGATTGGCCACTTTCTCGATGTTGGCCGCCAGCGCCACCGTCTGCATCATTCGCTCGAAACGTATGCACTTGGCCCACTTTCGCTCCAGATCCAGGGCATGCGCATCAAGATGCTCGGCGTCACGATAAAGCATCTCCCAGCGCGGCGTATCGCTGTCCATATCAATCGCCCGTTGAATGTCAGAACCTTCGTCAGCCATGAGCTTGGCGACGCGGGGATGCCAGGGATTGGAAAGCTCCGGCCAGCGCTGCAATAGCCGAGCGCGGATGGCGCGGTTCAGGCGATCGCGCTCCTGGTTTTTCTGATTGATATTCCCTTGCGTGGTCTTGCGCTGGGCCTCCACCAACTGTGCCAACCGCTTGGCTTCATCGTAGCGATTTTCGGTTGTCAGCTTCAATTCCCCGGATAATCCTTCAAGCACCGCGCGATCGAGCAACGACGCCTTCTCAACCACTTCGCCATACGGCTGCTCGGGCTTGGCCAGCCCTTCGCCGGCGGTCTTGCTGTAGGTTCGCAGCAGGCATTCGGAGGTGGTGGTGGGGATGTCGATGGTGTCGGAATGAATCAAAACATATGCGTGGGCCTCGGCGAAGCTGACGCGGCCGTCGCCGTCCAGGTCGCAGCCGGTGACGGGCTTGCCGGTGCGGGTCTTGCCGTCGAGGGCGGCAAGAAAATAAGTCGAATAATCGCGGTAGTCTTCCTCGCGCGTATCGGGTGTGCAACCGGCGGCGTTGCGGTCTGACTTGGTGGCGAAAAACCCGATCCGCCGCGCCGGCGACAGCTCGCCGTTCAGCTTCCCGTTCTTAAAAATCACGCCGGCAAATCCACCGGCATGGCACTGCACCATCAACAGCATCACCTCCACCTTCGGCGAAAGCCGATCCAGATACCCCACGAACTCGCTGACCGGCATGGGCCGTTCATTCCACATGGAAAACGTGGTGTTCTGCGCCGGCTGCCCCGGCCCGCCATGCCCCGTAAAATAGATGAGCAGCCGATCCCCGTCGCCGAGCTTTTTGCCGGTGGAATTGAACCACTCATTGAGCCCCCGCCGCGTGGCCGGCCCGCGCACGCCGGTGAGCTGGTGCCGGCGATATTCCAGCTCGATCCCGTTCTCCCGATCAAAGAGCCGCGCCAACAACAGATTCAATCGCGGCACCTCATGCGGCGACTCGAGCTGCACCCCGCGCCCGCCCGCCAATCCATCGCTGAACAGCACATCGCTGCCGGCGATGGTGCCTTGGGTGTCGGCCAACACCCGCTGAAAAAACTGCACGTTCTTCTCCAGCGAAACCTGATTATTCTGCGGCCCATCGCCCCCGCCGATGACCAGGAAATGATCGGCGGCAAAGCCGGGGCTGCCGAAGTACGCCAGCAGAACCATCCAGGCCAAAGCGCCCGCCGAGCGTCGCGTCAGGGTGTGCATGGAATGCAAGAATAGCAGAAGACTGGCGGGAAACCACAAAAATAGAACGCGCTTGCGGCACCGGGCGTGCCCGAATCTCCGGGCAGGCGCAACCATTGAAATCCACGGGGTTTGGTGGGGCAGACATTCCTGTCTGCCCGAATCCGCGAGTGCGGGGCATTCCTGCCCCGCCGAGCGGATTCGAATTGGCCTGCCGTGAGCTTGTCGAATCGGTTCGGGAGGACAAGAATGTCCTCCACTCACCGATTCGCCGGCAGACAAGAATGTCTGCCCCACCGCCAATGTCCCTCCCGGAAAATCGGGCACGCCCACGCAATCCGCCCTGTCGCTGATTTCGTGAAATCATTGAGCTTTGAGGATATACTTCGCATTGTAGACTGGGCCCGACACGCCAAAGTGACTGGCGACCGCGGAAGGGAAAAACTATGGCATTCACGCCTCAGACCGAAACCCCGCCGCTGCGTGAAGACGCGGCCGGAGCCCTGCGCGTCGGGGATTCGCGCGTCCTTCTGGAGTTGGTCATCCACGCGTTTGAGGACGGCTGCACCGCTGAGTCAATTGTGCAGCGTTACTCATCGCTGGCATTGCCCGACGTCTACGCCGTGATCGCTTATTATCTTCGCCATCATGAGGAAATCGAGGACTACATGGCTCGGCGCGAGCGGCAGGCACAGGAGGTGCGACAGCGGATCGAGGGATCTCAGGGAGATCTCAAGGAAATTCGCGGTCGGATCCTGGCCCGCCGGCGGCCATAAGGATCTGGCATGTTCCGGCTGCTCGCCGGCGGCGGAAGGTGAGAACCGAGGAATCCCACCGCCGTTGCGAAGTTTCGCGGGGGCTGGGATCGAGTCGCTTAGATATCGAGCGCAAACTGAAGCGCCTTCCTTACCTCCGTCAATCTCCCTGCGGAAAGGGCACAGATTCGTTGCTCGAGGGCTGACTTGGGAATGGTATTGATGGTATCCAGGTTGACCACGCAGTCCTTCGGTACGCCATCGGCGGGAGTCAACTTCACCTCGACGGGAATATTTCGTATCGTGGTGGTGAGAAATGCAACAGTGACGGCACTGCGCACGACATAGGCCCTGTCGCGCGACAGGAGCAGGACCGGCCGTCGGCCGATCGGTGCTGGTAGATTCGCCCACCAGACCTCGCCGCGTTTCATTCCCACCGCTCCGAGCGGACCGGAAGGTGCGGCAGGAGCGCCTCGATCATCGCGGTATCTTCCGGCATCTCCTCGTAACCGCGCTGATATCGCTCATCCAAACTGACGGCCTCCCGTACTACGCTATCCGCATTAAATTCCAGGGCGGCCTCCAGATCGGGGGCGAGCCGTTCGATCACCTTCAACTTATCAAGCGCCGAGAGTTGCCGGGCAAGACGAACGACCTCCTCGATTGTAGCATTCGATGCCATGATGAAAATGGTACGAGTGAGCGGCGCCTCTTTCAAGCAGGCGCCCGCCGCACCGGGGCGCCGGGCGGGGAAGGGGCCTGTTCGCACGTTGGCGTCTGCTGTAAGCTGTCGCGCCGCCGGTGGGATAGGGCATTGCAGGAATGCCCCCCCGCCATCCCGCACAATGCGTTAACGCATCGGATCGCGTGACAACCGCCTCGAATCAAGGGAACCGCCCATGCCACGGCTTACGGAGCAGGAAAAGCAGGATGTGCTTCGCTATCTCGACGCCGGCAAGCCGCTGCCCGACAAATACCGCTTTCTGCTCTTCGACGACAAGCGCGAGGTTGAATTGGTCTGGAATGGCAAGACCAATGAGGTCTGCAACATCTGGCTGCCGTTTCAGACGATCGAGCAGGTGGATGAGCCGCGCAGCGAGGTCGGCGAGGAGATCAACGCCGGCTTGTTTGATCCGCGCGGCCGCCAGCTTCGCGGCTGGACCAATAAGCTCATTTGGGGCGACAACAAACTCATTCTCTCCTCCCTCAAGAACGGCCCCCTCCGGGATGAAATCGAAAAACAGGGCGGCCTCAAGCTGATCTACATCGATCCCCCCTTCGACGTCGGCGCCGACTCCTTCATCTCAATGATCTACGAACGCCTCATCCTCATGCGGGTTTTGCTGCCGGCGGGCTGGCATTCGCGGCAGTGCTATTGAAACGCGTAACTTTCAGGTAAAGTTGCAGAGAGGATGTCGGTCTTTGTAGACACCAAAGCCCGCCTGTTCTGAAACCGTGAGGATGCGTCATTGTTAACTGCAAGACCTACACAACTAAGCTTGTTCCCGGCGGACATAGCAGGCGCGCCGGTCAGTGACGCGGCGTCGTCTACGTTTGTGGGTAACATGCGGCTGCCGGTTCACCGGTGGATTCGTTTCAGTGCCGGTTTTTCTGGAGCTTGGGCGCACGAAACCATCGCGCATTCATCGACGAATGGCGACACCCGTGTCTTTGATCCGTTCGCGGGCTCCGGAACAACGCTCATCGCTGCAGAAAACGCCGGTGTTGCGTCATATGGCGTCGAAGCGCACCCTTTCATCTTCCGACTCGCCCGGGCAAAACTCGCCCGCCGTTCCAATGCAGACGCTTTTCGAGCAATGGCGAAGCGCGTCCGTGTAGAAGCTCGAAACTTCACGCCGCAGATTGACTGTTTCCCAAAACTAATCCGTGATTGTTATTCCGACGACGTGCTGACCGACCTAGACTGCCTTCGACTCGCGGTCGACTCAGTTGATGATGGCTCAGACGCATCCCAACTCGTCTGGCTTACACTTGTCGGTATTCTCCGGCGATGTTCCCATGCTGGTACGGCGCAGTGGCAGTATGTGCTTCCAAAAAAATCCAAGAAGTCGCCATCTCATCCTTTTCAGGCTTTTGACGAAATGGCGGGCCTCATGCACGCCGACATGACAGAATGGATTCTGACGGATAGCGCGCCGTCGACGCTCCTGCAGTCCGACGCAAGGAACTGTGCAGGTGTGCCCGATCGTTTTGCGACGCTGGTCTTGACATCCCCGCCGTATCCGAACAATTACGATTACGCTGATGCAACACGCCTCGAAATGTGTTTCCTTCAAGAGATCAAGGGCTGGGGCGATCTCCAATCCACCGTGCGTCAGCACCTGGTTCGCTCCTGCACGCAGCATGTGCCGGAGAAATCCGTCGATGTTCATGCGATCTTATCTGATTCATTGCTCGATCCAATTCGGGCGGAAATCAGTTCCGTTTCGGAACAACTCGGTAGGATCCGAATGACCAAGGGGGGAAAGAAAACATATCACTTGATGGTCGCCTGCTACTTCCACGATCTCGCCCGTGTCTGGTTTGCGCTTCGTCGCGTCTGCGACAGCCCGAGCAGGGTGTGCTTCGTCGTGGGCGATTCGGCCCCCTACGGCATTTATGTACCGGTCATGGATTGGTTGGGACGCCTCGCCGTCGCCGCGGGCTTTAAGTCCTTCAAGTTCGACCGGACACGCGATCGGAATATAAAGTGGAAGAATCGAAAGCACCGCGTCCCGCTTTGCGAGGGTCGTCTTTGGGTGGAAGGCTAGGGTTGCTCAGATGGCAGAACAGACTGCGTCGGCTGGGCATCAACTCGGCCAACTTGTCGGTGACTGGATGGAGCAGTTCGTAACGCTGCCTCTCCTCCAAGAAGTGGCAAACAGACTCCGGCTCTATCTCGATCACGGCCAACGACAGCGAACCTGCCGCGATGGCAAGGTCATTTGGAATGACGAAGACGGTAACACTGTAGCTTACGATTTTGTTATGGAACTTGATGGAAGCGATGATTGTCGGGGGATCCCGATCGCCTTTTTCGAGACATTCTGGCGACGCGGTAAGCGGCATTCAAAGGACAAGGCACGTGACGACAGCGGAAAACTGATGCCGATGCGAGAACTGCACCCTACGGCCCGGTTCCTGGGAATGATTGCGAGCGGCGACTTTACCAACCCGGCGGTCCAACTGGTTGCCAGCCGCGGAATTGATTTATTTTTGATTCCGAAAGCAAAAATAATCACCGCGTTCGGCGAACACGGCGTGACAATCGACTACCCGGATAAATTCCCGGAGCCCGATAAGGCTGCGCTTGTGGAGAAGTTCCGAGAGACAATGGTGGACAGCCTGCGCACACGAATCGCCAATCGACTACGGGGATTGATCGGCGAGGCCAATTTGCTCGCCTACGTGGATCGTGTCCGCAGTGCAATGGGTGCTCTACCGCAGGAGTTCCGAATTGCCGCCCGCAAGACGGCCAGTCCGATGGCATTTGAGACTGTCGATTCCGTGACGAAGTTTCTTGAGAACCCACTCTTTAGTTTTGATGGTGAGGCCTCGGATGACTACGTTTACCAGATCACGTATTCCGACGGCGCGACGTTCGAAAGGTCGGTAGCAACCATAGAGACGCTGCGAACCCTGCACGGCCAGATGGAGCGGCTCGTGCGTCATGTGGAAGCGATCATAAAGTAACGAGGGGCGCCACCCCTCGACATCCTTGCCGATTTGTGTTTAGAAAATGGGAAATGGATCGCAGCCGACTTCCACCGTTCACACGACGCGCAAGCGGATGATCGGCGTGCAGCGGGAGCTCAAGGCGCGGGGGAAGGACTACCGGGCGTTTGAAATCCTCAACCTGGGCAAATACGAACGGCAGCATTACGTCGGCGTCAATCCCAACCTCCGCGAAGCCGAGCAGCAAAAGCAACTGGCGGACAAGGAAGCCGCGTTTCTGGAACTGATCCTCCGCGCCTACCGCGCCGAGAAGACCGACGGCTTTGCCACCTTCAGCGGCAAAAAGGCGGGCCGGCTGGTGGCGGTTGGGCCGATCAACTTGCCGGTCACGCGCCTCTTCGTCGAGGAGATCATCCTCGAATGCCGCAAGAAGCACCTGACCAAGGTGGACATTCTCGGCTTTGAGTTTGAGATGGGGCTATTCCCCAACGTGCTGGACGAGGCGCGGGCCAAGGGGATCGACATCGCCCCCAAGTACATCCCCGCCGAGGTGTTCGACAAGCGGGCGGTCGAGAAGAACCAGGTGGTGTTTCACGATGTGTCGTTTATTGAAGTCAAGGCGCTGCTGAAAGGGCAGACGGTGGCGGCGGAGTTGACGGATTTTTCGGTCTATTACTCGCAGGATTCCATCGCGGCGGCCGAGGCGGCGATCAAGGAAAAGGGAAGCCGGATCGTCGTCGAGAAGGGGCAGATCGTGAAGGTGAGCAAGGACGCCAAGGGCATCACCACGCGCGAGGTGCTGACGCAAAAATGGACCGACTGGATCGACTATTGGGCGGTGGACTTCGACTACGAGAGCAAGCGGGAAATCATCCGCGTGCAGAAGGAATATGACCCGGACGCCCAGGGCAAACTCGCCGGCATGGGGCCCGATCAACTGAACCTGACCGCCTGGGAAGAGCGCTGGACCGGCGACTACGTCTTCGAGAACGAATGGCAATCCTTCCGCACGAAGAAAGACCGCTCGCTGGAATTGACGAGCATCTATAAGGAATGCGAGCCGGGGAAACGGAAACTGGCGGTGAAGATGGTGGATATTTTTGGGAACGACACGATGACGATCGTGGAGGTGCATGTGGAGGGGAAGGGGAGGAATTGATGGCGAAGATCAATGTGCTGAGCAAGGAAGTGACGATACAGCGGCGGAATGATGAAGATTACATCTGCCTGACCGACATCGCCCGCTACAAGGATCCGGTACGTACGGATTATCTGATACAAAATTGGCTGAGAAACCGCAATACCATCGAGTTTCTGGGCATCTGGGAGCGACTCAACAATCCCGGTTTTAATCCCATCGAATTCGATGGGATTAAGAGTCAGGCCGGACTGAACAGTTTCGTACTCACCGCGCGACAATGGATTGAACAAACGCACGCCATCGGCATCCATTCCAAGCCCGGCCGTTATGGCGGCACCTACGCGCATAAGGATATTGCCTTCGAGTTCGCCTCTTGGATTTCCGTGGAGTTCAAGCTGTATCTCATCAAGGAATTTCAACGCCTCAAGGACCAGGAATACAAGCAGTTTGGCTGGGATATTAAGCGAAACCTGGCAAAGATTAACTATCGCATCCACACCGACGCGATAAAGACAAACCTGATCCCCCCGGAGCTGTCCAGGGCCCAGACGAGCCACATTTATGCCAGCGAGGCCGACGTGTTGAACATGGCGCTCTTCGGAACAACGGCCAAGCAGTGGCGCGACCTGCATCCCGACCAGAAAGGCAATATCCGCGACGAGGCGAACGCGGCACAACTTGTGTGCCTGTCCAATCTTGAAAACCTCAATGCGTTGTTCATTACCCAAGGGCTGCCCCAAGCCGAACGTCTGACCAAGTTGAACGCGATCGCGATCGGGCAGATGAAGCTATTGGTCGAGGACGTGGGCGTAAAACGGTTCGGAGCGGATTAAACACGCCGCGCAGCGTCCTTTTCAACTCTTCCCGCCGTGAAAGGTGATTGAACCCATGGCCCTTCACAAAGACTTCCCCCCCTCCCCCCACGCCATTCTCGACCCGGCCATTCGCTGGTTCCCGGCGGACGAGGCGTTGCGAGAAACCACGATGGACAAGCTGACGCCGCCTCTGGTGCCGACGCTTCGGCGGAAGGTCAAGGAGTTCCGCGACGGGGGATATGTGGGGGCGGCGGCCACGAGCCGGAGCCTGCTGAATTGGTGGTTTAACACGCCGCACCTGGTCGAGGAGGGCGATGGGGCGATGGCGGAGTTTCAATATTTCTTTGCCCAGCGCGAGGCGATGGAGACGATCGTCTACCTGATGGATGTGGTGGGCGTGAAGGACAAGCACGACCTCATGCGATTCGACGGGAGCGGCTTGGTGTCCGCCGGTATGTTCGATGAATCCTGGCGGCGGTTCGTGGTGAAAATGGCGACCGGCAGTGGCAAGACCAAGGTGCTGAGCCTCGCGCTGGCCTGGAGCTTCTATCACAAGCTCTACGAGCCGGCGTCGCGGATGGCCCGCAATTTCCTGGTCATCGCGCCCAACATCATCGTCCTGGACCGCATCTACAAGGACTTCCAGGGCCTGCGCATTTTCTTCCAGGACCCGGTGGTTCCCGACAACGGCTACGAGGGCCGCAACTGGCGGGACGATTTTCAGTTGACCCTGCATTTGCAGGACGAGGTGCGCGTCACGCATCCGACCGGAAATACCTTTCTGACGAATATCCACCGCGTGTATGCCGGGGACGGTATCGCGCCGTCCGCGGAGGATGAAAACACGATGGACTACTTCCTGGGCCCGCGCCCGACGGGCGCGACCACCGATTCGAAGGTGGACCTGGGGATGATCGTGCGCGACATTGATGAGCTCATGGTGCTCAATGATGAGGCTCACCATATTCACGATCCCAAGCTCGCGTGGTTCAAGTCGATTCAGGACATTCACAATCGGCTGCTGCAAAAGGAGGGTCAGCTATCGCTTCAACTGGACGTAACGGCAACGCCCCGGCACAACAGCGGCGCGATCTTCGTGCAGACCATCGCCGACTATCCGCTGTTGGAGGCGATCTGCCAGAACGTGGTGAAACACCCGGTGCTGCCCGATGCTCCAAGCAGGGCCAAGCTCAGTGAGCGGCAGAACTCGCGGTATGTCGAACGGTACGCCGACTATCTGGACCTGGGCGTGATCGAATGGCGGGCGGCGCGGGCCGAGCACGAAAAGATGGGGAAGAAAGCCATCCTGTTCGTCATGACCGACGACACGCGAAATTGCGACGACGTGGCGGCATACCTCGCCGGCAACTTCCCGGACCTTAAGGATGCCGTCCTGGTGATTCACACCAAGAACAACGGCGAAATCTCCGAAGCTTCTTCGGGCAAAGCCAAGGAGGAATTGGAGGCGCTGCGCAAGCAGGCCAACGAGATTGATGCGCCGGGCAGTCCGTATAAGGCAATTGTTTCGGTGCTGATGCTCAAGGAGGGGTGGGACGTGCGGAACGTGACGACGATCGTCGGCTTGCGCGCGTACGCGTCCAAGAGCAATATATTGCCGGAGCAAACCTTGGGGCGCGGGTTGCGGAAAATGTATCCTGGCGGGATCGAGGAATATGTGAGCGTGGTGGGGACGGATGCGTTCATGGAGTTCGTCGAGTCGATCCAGGCGGAAGGCGTCGTCCTGGAGCGGCGGCCCATGGGGCCGGGGAATAAGCCCAACGCGCCGTTGGTGGTGGAGATCGACGAGCAGAACCCGGAGAAGAACCTGGATGCGCTGGACATTGCGATTCCGATCCTCTCGCCGCGAGCGTATCGGGAATATAAGAATCTGGCCGATCTGAAGGTCGAGGAGGGATTCCAGAGGGTGCTCTACCGGCAATTCAGCGCTGAGGAACAGCGCGAGATTGTCTTTAAGGACATCACCACCAACGAGAAGACGCACGTCACGATTCTGGATACCGCCGGGGCGGCGGACTATCGCAATGTGTTGGGGTTCTTCGCGCAGGCGGTCATGAAGGACCTGCGGCTTGTCAGCGGGTACGATGTCCTGTTCGCGAAAATCAAGTCGTTCGCGCGCGATGAACTGTTCGGCCAGACCGTCGATCTTGAAGACCCCAACACACTTCGAAATTTGTCAGAAACAGCCGCCACGAAAACACTACTCGAGGTTTTCAAGCGGGCGGTGAACGCCCTGACGGTGCGCGATCGCGGCGACGCGGAAATCCGCGACACCATCAAGCTGCGCCAGACGCGCCCCTTCGTGGTCAGGGACCAGCCGTACGTCGTATAAAAAAAGAGCGTGTTCAACCGCACCATCGGCGACAGCGGATTCGAGCTGGAATTCGCGGCGTTCATGGAACGGTGCGACGACGTGGCCGCCTACGCGAAAAACTACCTGGCGGTGCAATTCAAGCTGGACTACGTTCAAGCAAATGGGGAACTGTCGAACTACTTCCCGGATTTTCTGGTGAAGCTGGTGGATGGCCGGATCATCATCGCCGAGACCAAGGGCCAGGAAGATATGGACGTCGCGCCGAAGATCAAACGCCTGCGCCAATGGTGCGAGGACGTGAATCGTGTTGCAACGGGGCGCATGTACGACTTTGTCTTTGTGGACCAAGTGGCATTCGAGAAGTACAAGCCCCGAACCTTCACCGACGTGCTCGCGGCGTTTACGAGATTCGAGGGGTAAGTGGGAGCGTCCTCACATCGTCGGCTGCTCGTGTTGCACCACGCCGCACCGGCGTTCCCGTCGCGGCCGCAATCGCCACGTCATCCCGCACACCCGGCGAGAATCGGATGAGGCGCGCCTCGCCAATGTCTCGCCGGAAATTGAGGCGGGCGGGCGTGAGTGGGCTGCGGCAAAGGCAAATTACACAACGGCCGGGGCCGTGTTGCGCCTCTGCGTCGCGCAACACGATTTTTCACAAGTGGCTGTGGCGCAATTGCTGCAATAGCAAATGATTACGGATCGTTAATAGCAATTTTATGACATGTATGCGAGCGCGAAAAGCGCCACAAAGCGCTAATACCGTTCGGCTCGCCGGTTGCTTTTATTGTTGTGGAACTGTATCGGGGCTGACAGGTGTGGGTAAGGGCGGGAGAGCGGGCGGGAGCGGCTGGAATTGGGGCGAACAGCGCG
>Ga0209483_1001770_pt1 | contig 15961 bp, 13 predicted proteins | sample NGEPerA_FD_184508 | JGI IMG/M metagenome (GOLD analysis project Ga0209483, IMG submission 184508) | Arctic peat soil microbial communities from the Barrow Environmental Observatory site, Barrow, Alaska, USA - NGEE PermafrostL2-A... | ecosystem: Environmental > Terrestrial > Soil > Wetlands >... | reverse complement strand
ATCGTGCGACGCCGGCGCGCGTCAATATCCGATCGACACCGAGGGCGCGCAGGCGTCGCACGATCTCGGCCAAGGCTTCGTCATCGGTGAGGTCTTGGAACCGCACGGCACGAACCGCTGGCCTTCCGGCAACGACCCATTCAGTCGCGCTGACTCGCTCGACGGTGATCTCATCGGGGAGCGGCTTGTGGACCACGACCTCGTGTTCGATTCGTTCGACCTCTTCTCGCCGAACTTGCACGACGAGTCCGGCGAGTTGGCCGACCAACTGATCGATCCCCTCGCCAGTGATCGACGAGATCGTAAGGACGTCGGGCATCTCATAGGCCGCGGCGTCACCCTTCGAGCCCACGACCACTCTCGGTCGTTCTAAAAGGTCGGCCTGGTAGTCGCCGAGTTCGCGCAACAAGATATCGAGTTGAACCTGCGGCGCCATCGGCGCGAACTCCGAGAGGTCGAGCAACACGCAGAGCACACGCGCACGTTCCACGTGACGCAGAAAGTCGTGGCCGAGGCCACGGCCTTCGGCCGCGCCCTCGATCAGTCCGGGAATGTCCGCCATCACGAACTCCGTTGCGTCGCTCGGACGTCCGCTGCGTTCGCCAACGCGCACCACGCCAAGATTCGGCACGAGTGTCGTGAAGGGATAGTCCGCGATCTTGGGTCGTGCCGCCGAAACGCGCGCGATCAACGTGGATTTCCCGACGTTGGGAAAACCGATCAGGGCGACGTCGGCCTGCAACTTCAGTTCGAGGTTGAACCAGTTCTCCTGGCCGTTCTCACCCTGTTCGGCGAAGGCCGGCGCGCGTCGGTTGTTGGAGAGAAACCGATTGTTGCCCTGACCACCGAGTCCGCCCTCGGCGGCGAGCCAACGGTCCCCAGGTCCGTTCAGGTCAACGAGGAGCTCGCCTTCGCGGCTGTAGACCATTGTCCCGACCGGCACGATGACCACCTGATCCTTACCCCGTGAGCCGTGCTGCCGTTTGGACGTGCCGTGTTGACCATCGGTGGCTCGTCGAAAGGGATGGTCGCGAAATCCTAAGAGCGAGGCCTGATTATGGTCAGCGACGATCCAGACGTCGCCGCCCTTGCCGCCGTCGCCGCCGTCGGGTCCGCCTTTAGCGACGTGCGCCTCCCGGCGAAAACTGACGCAACCGGCCCCGCCGTTGCCCGCTTTGGCGTGCAATTGTGCGAAATCGACGAAGGTGGACACACCTTCATCCTACGACCCGGCCCTAAAAACTCATGTGCCGCTTGATGCACGAACGACGTGGACGAATTGGCGGCACTGTTATGGCTTCCAGTTTGAGGCGACGCCGCCATCACTGGGAGGTCAATCGTTTCCACGGTGAAGCGCACTCGTGCGACGAGCATCTCAATGGTGTGGATCGGCGTGTCAGCGCAGCACCACGAAGGTTTCGCACATTGATGCATTCGATTCACTCGCACACCCGTGCAGCCAGTGTCCGCAGACGAGGTCGTTACGTCGTCAACCTATCTCCCCCTCGAACGAGATGAAATTGCCGCGATAGTAATTCGTCGCGCGAGAGCCAAAATGCGCTTGGTTTCTAGTGATTTGGCGACTTTCAGCAGTTCGAGAACGGTGGGAACGTTACGATTCCTTAACACATAAATCTTGGAAACTGGCGCTGACCAGTGATTTTACGTTTTTGATTTGGCCAGAAACGGCGAAATCTTATGAGAAATCCCAATATTTCCCTCGTTTTGCGTAAAGATGGCTCCGGTTACTGGGAACACTCCCAGTCCGATTCAACGAAGAGTAAGGAGTCGACCGGTGAACAAGGCCGAGTTAGTAGACGCGATTGTTGCCGAAAGCGGCGCAACAAAGAACACGGTAGCGGAGGTCCTCAAGGCCCTAGAAGATGTAGTGGTTTCAAATGTTTCGAAGGGTGAGAAGATTGTTCTGTCGGGCTTCCTTTCCTTCGAGCGTGTGGCCCGCAAGGCCCGCACGGCTCGTAATCCCCAGACTGGCGAAGCCATTCAGGTGAAGGCTTCAAACGCTCCAAAGGTTTCCATTGGCTCGACCTTCAAAAAGGCAGTCAAAAGCGCGTAGTTCTCGATACGAACAAGAAACCCCCGGGCGAGGCCCGGGGGTTTTCTTGTTTTAGGAGGAAAACTCAGCCGACGAGTACGTCAACCAGTTTTCGGCCGCCTCGGTAGCCGAATTTCACGGTTCCTTCAGCGAGCGCGAACAGGGTGTCATCTTTGCCGATACCGACATTGCGACCGGGGTGGAACTGGGTTCCGCGCTGGCGCATGATGATGCTTCCCGATTTTACAGCAGTGCCGTCAAAAGTCTTCACGCCCAGGCGCTGGGCATTGGAGTCGCGGCCGTTCCTGGTGGAACCGCCGCCTTTGGTCTTGGACATCGGTTTCTCCTAGGCCTTGGGCGAGATCTTGGTGATCTCGACGCTCGTGTAGTGCTGGCGGTGACCCCAGCGCTTGCGCTGGATCGACTTCGCCTTGTAGGTGAGGGCCCGGATCTTCGGGCCCTTCTCCTCGCCGAGGATCGTGCCGGTCACGGACGCGCCCTTCAGGGCTGGCCCGGCGACGACGGAGTCGCCGTCGACCAAAAGGACGGGCTCGAACTGGATTTCGGCACCATTCTCTTCCGGGCGCAGGTCAACGCGGACGACTTGGCCCTCGGTGACGCGCTCTTGAGATGTGCCTACACGGATAACGGCGTACATAGGGATTCAATAGTAGCCGATGGCGAGTAGTGGCCGCGCCCTAGAGGCCGGTCTCGACGACGAAACCGCGCCCGTCACAGACAGTACAGATGCTCGACACGGACTCGAGGAGCCCTTCGTTGACGCGCTTTCGCGTCATCTCGATGAGGCCAAGTTCGCCGATGTCAAAAACCTGAGTGCGGGTCTTGTCGCGAGAAAGCGCCTGGCGCAGCGCCGAGGCGACCGCCTCGCGATTGCCCTTGGACTCCATGTCGATGAAGTCGATGACGATGATGCCGCCGATGTCGCGAAGTCGCAACTGTTTCGCCACCTCTTCGGCCGCTTCTAGGTTGTTGCGAAAGACCGTCTCTTCGAGATTCGTCGTCCCAACGTTCTTGCCGGTGTTGACGTCGATGACCGTGAGGGCCTCGGTGCGCTCAATGATCAACGATCCTCCCGAGGGCAGGAAGACCTTGCGGTCTAGCGCCCGGTGGAGTTGCTCATGGACGAAATAGCGCTCGAAGAGGGGCAGTTCCTCGGTGGAGCGGTCGTAGTACTCGATGCGGTCGGCCAACTCGGGATTGACCGCGAGGACGTATTCGCGAACCTTCTCAAACAGCACTCGATCGTCGATCAACACACCGCGGTAGTCGTCGTTGAGCTCTTCGCGCAGAACCCGAACCGCGAGGTCGAGGTCCCGGTAGACGAGACGCGGCTGAGTGGACTTCGCGACCTCGGCTTCGATCGCCGTCCACTTCTCGGCCAGCGAACTGACGTCGCGCGCGAGGTCATCCGCGGTCACGCCTTCGGCGGCCGTGCGGATGATGATGCCGTGACGCTCGGGCTTGACGTCATCGATGATCTTGCGAAGCCGTCGGCGCTCGCCGTCGGGCAGACGCTTGGAGATTCCGATTGTGCTCGAGTTGGGCACGAGCACCGCGAAGCGGCCCGGCAGTGAGACCTCTTGCGTGAGACGCGCGCCCTTCGCGCCGATGGCGTTCTTCGTGACCTGACAGATGATGGTCTGTCCGGATTTGATCATCTGTTCAATGCGCTTGTCATTCGACGACGTCCCTTCAACGTCATCCATGTCAAAGGAGATGTCGCCACGATAGAGCACCGCGTTCTTCGGAATGCCGATGTCGACGAAGGCCAGTTCCATGCCCGGCAGGACGTTCTGGATTCGTCCGAGGTAGATGTTGCCGTCGATCTGATTGGTCTCGTCGGCCGCCTTGGCGACGGTGTACTCGACCATGGTGCGGCCCTCGAGGGTCGCGATGTGCGTGGCATCCTTGGACGTGTGCACGCACATGAGATATCGACCCTGGGCGCGCGTGCGACGTTCGCCGCCGCGACGACGCTTGTTCTTGCCGCGACCGGCCGCGCTCTCGTCGCCGGCCGCTTCCGGCGCCGACGCTTCTACCGGTGAGTCAAAGGGACGATTCGGGTTCCGTGGCTGGCCACCTTGAGCGCCGCCGCCTCGACCACGGCCGCCACGACGACGTCGGTTGCCACCGCCCTGTCCTTGGCCCTGTCCTTGGCCCTGACGCGCGGGCGCTTGTCCGTTCGACGGCGGGCCAGAGCCTGGTCGAGTGTCGCCAATCTGTGGTGCTGGACGGGTATCGCCCACGCGGGGGCTAGACGATGATGTGGGTTGAGTGTTGGTTTCGTCGCTCACGACGGGTACTCCTTGAGTTCTGAGGTAGGGGGGCGCAGAGCGCCGCGCTAACGGGGGTGGATACGCGCCAGAAGGATCGGGCGACGTCGGTGTTGGGAGTTGCGGCGTTACGGGTCAGCATGAGAGCGACGATCCAGCTTAGAAATAGGGTCACTTCACTGCCGTGTACCACGTGTAGTCCTCAATGCTTGCAGGAGCGGAGTACAACTGCACCGCGCAACTGCTGCGTTCTATTCGCGCACTGCACATTTTGCACAGAAACGCCCAACGTCATCAGGTTACTCGCCGCGACACCGTAACCAGCGATTTGACCTATTTCACCGTCGTCGTCGTGGTCGAACTCGAGCTCGTGGAGGGCGCGGTCGAGGTCGTGGAGGGCTTAGTCGTGGTCGTGGTCGTGGAGGGCTTAGTCGTGGTCGTCGAAGGTGGCGTGGTTAGCTGGTGCTTCAACTTGACCGGGCCGATCGGGTGGGCGACGAGATAGTTGAACGTTCGGGCGACGACCGGGGCAGCCGCGTTAGCGCCGTAGCCACCCTCTTCGATCACGCACAGGACGACGTACTTCGGGTGCGTGGTCGGCCCAAAACCGACGAACCACGAGTTCGGCTCGATTTTGAGCCCGCCATTGCTCGCGGTACCGGTCTTACCCGCGATCGGGAACTTGGTGAGCGAGAAATTGATGTTGTCGTGGAACGGCGCGTAGGCCGTGCCTGAGGGACTCATGACGACGCCCTCGAGACCCTGGAGGATCGGGTCGCGCACCCGTGGCGGCAGACTGACGTGGCCCAAGACGCGCGGGCCGTAGCGAAGGACGGTCTGGCCGTGCGCGTTGACGATCGAGGCCGCGACTTCGGGGGCGTAACGCGTGCCGCCGTTGGCGAACGTCGCGTAGGCGTTGGCGAGGGCGAGCGGCGTGAGCGCCGTCGTGCCCTGTCCGAAGGCCATCTCAATGTTGTCGCCCGTGTACCAACTCACGAAGGGGAACGCCTTGGGCGCCGCGGCGTGGAGTTCCTTTCGCACTTCGGGAGAGTCGACGCGTCCTTGCACTTCGTCGGGCAGGTCAATGTCGGTGTACTGATCCAGCCCGTAGTTGTGGGCGACGTTCTGGATCGGCGTTTGACCATACTTGGCCTGCTGGGACCAGAAGAGATAGCCCAAGTTGTAGAAGTAGTAGTCCGATGACTCGGTGAGCGCGAGGGGTAGGTTGACCTCGCCGAGGCCCGTCGTCTCGTCGTCGTGGAAGACGCAGCCCTTGGGATTCGTTCGACAGCCCGGCACCTTGAACTGACCGGTGTCGTCGATATTCACGCTGGGCGACAAAATGCCGGTCTGCATCTCTGCGGTCGCCGTGATCAACTTGAAGGTGCTGCCGGGCGTGTAGAGACCCTGGGTCGCGTAGTTGTTGAACGCGCCGACACTCAATAGATTGTGGAACTGGGATTCGGAGAGCCCGTTCACGAACGACGACAGGTTGTAAGACGGGTAACTCGACATCGCGAGCACGGCGCCGTTGTTGACGTCCATTACGACCGCCGCGCCGTTGATGGCCTTGGGCAACACTCCCGAACGCGGGTCTGGCACCGTTCGATCGTGCAAGATGTCCGCCTTTAGAATTCCGTCGAGGGCTTTTTGCAGTCCGCCGTCGATATTGAGAACGACCGAGTCGCCAACTCTCGGTTGCGTCGTCTTTAGAGTGCCGATGACGCTGCCCACATTGTTCACCTCAATCGTGGTGGTGCCGTCGTGACCACGCAGGTACTGCTCGTAGAAGGCCTCGATACCGGTTTGACCGATCGTCGAGTCGGTCTGGTAGCCGGCGCCCGGGTGCGCCTTGATCTCGTTTCCAGTGATCGGACCGACGTAGCCGAGCACCTGGGATCCAACGTTGCCCCCGAGTGGATACGAACGCTGCGAGACATTCAACACGGACACGCCGGGAAATTCCGTGGCGTGCAGCTTGATGAACTGAACAATGTTGGCGGGCGCGTTGGCGAGGATCGGCGCCGGCTGGTACGGGCTGTAGGCCTGATTGGCGAGGTCACTGGCAATTTGACCGACCTTCAATCCAGTGAGCGACGCGAGCGTGCCTTCGATCGACGGATTCAAGGTCGCTTCAGCGCGCGACAATCGGATCTCCACGGTCGTCACGTTGTTGACCAAGGGCGCGCCATTGCGATCGAGTATCAGACCCCGCGACGCCGGGATCGTCGCCACGTGAAGCGACAGTGCGTCGACCTGTGCGACGGACTGCTGGTGGTCCTTGATCTGCAGCATGTAGAGCCGTCCCACGAGCAGCAAGAACAAGAGAAAGAAGAATCCGCCAATCACGTACCAGCGACGTTCGGGTCGCAGCTTGACGTCGACCGGTGCGGCGACGAGGTCGCGAATACCGACCGATTTGGGCTCGTTGATCGAGCGGCCCTTGCCTCGAAACGGGTGCAGCGAACTCCACGGGCGCCACAGCCGCGAGAAAAAAGACCCCGAGGGGCGATCGCGCCACGAACCCTTCATCGGTGGGCCCGAACGCCGACGCGGCCGACCGTGCGCGCGAGGCGCGAGACCGGCCTCGCCAACACGAAGAACGCGACGGCGTTCACGACCATCGAATTCACGAGACTGCCGTGCCACAACGAGAAGTTCAAGACGCCGGCGCCGCCGGCGGTGTAAATGACCGGCGCCGCGAGGCCCGCGCCGGCCGCCAGGATCGGCGTCACCCACCAGGCCGCGGAGTCGAGGTCGCCGACGCCCTCCTTGCCGAGTCGTGACGCGCCGAAGGCGAGCACGACGCCCACCATCGCGGTGAGTCCGAAGGGAGTGGTGGCGTGTGTGTCAAAGAAGACGCCTCCCACGACGGCCGCCCAGATCGAGAGCGTCGTGAATCCGGCGAGGCCGAGCGCGAAGGGCCAGAGCCACACCAACATGAAGACGACGCCGGCGATGCGCCACGTCGAAAAGACCGACAGTTGCACGCCGATGACAAACATGGTGACCACCGTGACCGGGATCAGCGCACGGATCACGTCGAAGGCTCCCAGAGCACCACGTCGAGGTAGACGAGGTTGCGCAGGTCGGCCAACGGATGCAACGAGAGATTGTAGGTGGCCGCCCCGGGCGTCAGCGTCACCTTCGAGACCTTGGCGACCGGTAGGCCCGGCGGATACAGCCCGCCGTCGAGACCGTTGGTCGATAAGACCGTGCCGGCGCGTACCGAGGACGTGAGCGGCACGGCCGTCGCGCCGAGGCCGTTATTGACACCCTGTCCGCTCACGACGATTGACGTCTTGCCCGAACCGAAGGTCGCGCCGATGAGTGAATTCACGTCGGTGATCAGGCGAACCGTGGCGCCGTGCGGGGTCGTTGCGGTGACGATGCCGACCAGTCCCCCATTGGCGACGACCGGCATTCCCGCCATGACGCCGCTATCGAGGCCCTTCGAGATATCGATCGTCGCGGCGAAATTCGTCGGTGAGAGAGCGCTCACCTGGGCGGTGACCGTGGGCAGCGACCCGACGAAGGGCACGTCGAGCTGGGTGCTCAGTTGCTCGAGCTGTCGATTCTCGGACCACGCTTCGTTGGCTTTGAGTTCAGCCTTCCCGAGTTCGTAACGCAGCTTTTGATTCTGGGAGACGACGTCGCTGTAGTTGATCGCGCCGGCGAACATATGGCCGATTGGGCGCGCGATCTCATTGACGCTCCAACTGAACGGAGAGGTGACGAAGTTCGCCGCCGTGCGGAGTCCTGACACGACACCGCCGCTGAGGTAGAGGACGACCAGGAGTATCGAGACGGTGGCGCCGATCGTCCACGTACGACGCCTCGTCCGATCCGTGGCCACGGGTTAGCGCGTAGGACTGGTCTTCAACATGCGCGCGAAGACGTCGAGTTCTTCGAGGCACATGCCGCTTCCTAACGCCACGCAATTGAGTGGGTCGTTCGCCACGATGATGGGCATGTTCGTCTCGTACTCAAGTCGCGCCGCGATGCCCGCGAGCAATGCGCCGCCACCGGTCAGGACAATGCCCTGTTCCATAAGGTCCGACGAGAGTTCCGGCGGCGTGCGATCGAGCGTCACCTTCACCGCGTCCACAATCGCCTGCACCGGTTCTTCCATGGCCTTGCGAATCTGTTCGGTCGAGATGATGACCGTCTTGGGCAGTCCCGTCACGAGGTCACGACCACGAATCTCGGCGCGCAACTCCTCTTCGAGCGGGTAGGCCGAGCCGAGTTGAATCTTGATCTCTTCGGCGGTTCGCTCACCGAGGGCTAACTGGAACTCTTTCTTCACGTAGGCGATCAACGCCTCGTCGAGTTCATCACCACCGACGCGGATCGACTGACTCGTCACAATGCCGCCCAGCGAGATGACGGCGACCTCGGTCGTACCGCCGCCAATATCGACGACCATGTTGCCGGTCGGTTCATGAATCGGTAGACCGGCGCCAATCGCGGCGGCCATCGGCTCTTCGATGATGTAGGCCTTGCGCGCGCCGGCGAACTCGGCGGCTTCCATGACGGCGCGCTGCTCGACGCCGGTGATGCCCGACGGCACGCAGATGACCATGCGCGGTTTCGCGAAGCGGCGTTGATGGACGCGGTGAATGAAATAGCGGAGCATCTTCTCGCAGATTTCGAAGTCCGCGATGACGCCGTCCTTCAGAGGGCGGATGGCCTGGATGTTGCTCGGAGTACGACCGATCATGCGCTTGGCCTCGGCGCCGACCGCGAGCGGCTTTCCGTCCTTCACGTCGACGGCGACCACCGATGGCTCGTTCAAGACGATGCCGCGGCCTCGCACGTAGACCAGCGTGTTCGCGGTTCCGAGGTCGACCGCCATATCACGACCCAAAAGCGAGAAACGACTATCAACCATAAAGACCCTTTAAGTAGTGACGACGATGCCCTCTTCGACTACAAGGCTAGGACACCAGGCACGTGCGGGGCCACTAGACCTGAACATTCACGACGCGTCACGACCTGAAATCTTGGGAAAATCCCATTTCGCAAGGGAAAACTGGAGTCGCCGAACACATGTTTCTGCGATGGTTCAAACGTTGCCATGTGCCAGGCCCGAAAGTTCCGAAGCCTCCAGCGAATCTCTGGCGTACCATCAGGACTAACGCACTTGATCGCGAAATCACTTTCGTCGTCGCGGTTCGACAATGAGTACGAGTACGATGAAAGTGCCCACCGAAATGATGTAGCCGAAGTGGACCAATGCCCACGGCGTAAATTCAAGTACTCCACCTCGGGCGCCTGAGCGCACCAACACCGTGCCTTCGGCGACCGCTCTCGCTGCATGGCGGTTTAGGGACCAACCTCGTTGACGCGTGGCGTCAACGGTTACCCAGCCCGGCGTACTTGAAAAAATTCGGCACGCCAAACCCCGAGCGCAACGACGACGCCATCGACAAATGGGACGCCACTCGGTTGGGCCAAGGTAAAAGGATGAACCAACCCCGCCGGTTCTACAGACCCGGGCACCCAAGGGCCAGACTGCGATCATGCGCGCGGCGTTCAACGAGAAGCCTCTTGCAGTCGCCGCCGTCTTGGCCTACGCGCCTGAAGTATCAGAGCCAAAAGAATGTTCAGCGCTCAACCCGGCGCCTACAACTACTCAAATTTAATTGAGTTCATTCGTCAACCGCGTCGTCAATTCATCGGTGACAAGGTCACTGATCTGTTTCTGGCTTCACAAACTTACTTGAGCAAAGATGTTGAACACCACAGGACTATTGGAGGTGGGCATTGGGCAACTCAATTGCCTGGTCGTTAATGAGTTTCGTGCTTGGCGTCATAGTGGCTACTATCGCAGCAGTTGTTGCACCTCAACTTCTGCACTCAATACGTGAGAGTTACTCACGTTCAAGGGCCTTGTCGCGATTTCGACCAACTCTGTTCCGGTATGACTTCACACGTCTTGGGCAGTTTCAGCTGGGCTCCTGGTCAATCAATCATCCCTTGAAAGGTTTCGAATTTGAGATATCTGATCCGCCGATCCAAACATGGTGCGATGAACGATTTCTTGAGGCAAAGCGCCTTGAGATTCACCGTGAAGGCGGACCGGCCTGGTTCTTGACTGACTTTGAAGTTGACGACAAAGAGAGCCCCCAATCGCAGATATTCCGAGCGACTTTTGCGCCGTCGACTTTTCGTGACTACCAAGCAATAAGCCACCTTTTGAGAGAAGACCAAGATCTGGCGAGCGAATTGTTAGCGCGTGCCCGTGAACAGAATGGTCCGAGGTCGTTGGTCCGTGGAAGTCCGAAGACCGCGTTCGGAGTTCAGGTAAACGTTATATCTAGACAGGAAACGTTTCTTGCGTTCAGGAGGTCAATGACAGTTGGAGAACATCAGGGGCTTTGGATGCTCGGGTGCGGTGAGACAATGTCCGAATCCGATCTATTGGGATCAACTCCTGAATCGGGCCAACTAAGTATCGTCTCTTTCTGCCAACGAGCCCTTCGCGAAGAAGTTGGACTGGAGCCAAGCAATTATGGAGATATTCACATCTCGTGGCTTGGACTCAATCTACAACAAGGGTCCAATCTCTTGGTAGCCCATGTTGAATCCAATCTGTCGGAGAGTCAAATTGAGAGAAGAATCTCTCAATGTCCCGGCACTCAAGAGATGACGGAGCTTGATTGGTATTCATTTCGTAATGGACGAATCAAGGATCTCATCAAAGAAATGGAACTGAGTGGTATCGCCTCGAAAAGACGCACGGAGCCAATGTCGCGTCACTGGGTGCCGGGGCAACTCCTCATACTTCATGAGTTGTTGCGGGCACATCCCACACTTTTGGCCGAACGGAACAGAATGGCGACGTAGAACGGCACCTGAAGAGTATGTGCGCAAATCCGGCGAATCTTTGAAAACAGCTCGGGTAGGCGTACGCACGGGCAAGAAATAATGTCGACCCGTCTTTGTTCATGATTTCGAGGGAAGACAATGCAACTCCGTTTTCACTTGACGAGTGTCAGTCCAGGGGGTCCGCGCAACCGCTCCCGTGTACGACGCGGAGCCATGCCTTCAGACGCCCTCACGTCACCCCGGCGCTACCGCTACTTTTCTTAGCTCGTTGTACGATTGAGTTGTGCAGAGGAAAGATCGAATAGTTGTTGAGTCATTTGATTGCGCGCAAGGTTTTCTTAATCTTCTAATTCAACTTTTGCCACCAGTCCTGAGAAGAATTATTTATAGAGTCACGTTTAAAGAATTTGGGAAAAACATATACATTGGCCCAAAGTGTTTCTTTAGATATCCGTGGAAAATCCTTATTGGTTCAAATTCGAGTATTGGTCGAGGCTGTCAGATCTATCCGAGTTTTCAGAATAAGGATGCTTACGTAACAATTGGTAACGACGTTCTAATCGGTCCTAATTTGTGTATTTATGGTGCAGGTCATCCAGTTGCGTCACCGATTGATAAACATATTGGTGAAAGTGTCAGCATTGGGGACAGTGTCTACATTGGTGGAAATGTTTTAATTCGTTATGGGGTGACAATAGGAGAGAACTCGATAGTAGCGATGGGTAGTGTTGTGGTCTCTAATGTGGAGCCTTTTTCCGTCTACGGAGGTAACCCAGCGAAGTTATTGAAGCGAACCGCTTAGAACACTGACACTTCGGAAATACGCGGGGTAAGAATCAGGTCGGACTCAACGTTCTTTGACTCGTAGTAGTAGGTGGAGCGCGGGATGTTGAGCAGTTGGCACTGGGTGGAGACGGGTAACTCCAGACCGGGATCGATCATCAGCCGTCTCTGCGCTGATGACTACTCACCCCAGGCCGCGACTCTAAAAAATCGGGCTCTCTTTCCAGTCGACCGATCTTCTTGTAGAGCGCGTCGACATCGACGCTGGCTTCGGTCCTCGTGTGCTTGCCATCGAAGACGCTCGGCGCCAACTCCAGCAGTTGCTTCTTCCACTGGGTGATCTGCGTCGGATGCATGGGCTACTCAAAGTGGCCATTTACCAGACTTTCCAAGGAGCGGTTCCACTCGACCAAATCTCCTCTAGTAACTGAAGTTCTCGAATGGTATCGACTGGCTGAAAGAAACCCTCATGGCAATATACCGATAGTTGGTCATTCTTCGCTAACTCGCCAAGTGGGCCCCGTTCGAAAAGTGTCTCGTCGCCTGCAATCTTATTGAGTACCTCTGGCGACATCACAAAATAACCGCCGTTGATCCAGCCACCATCGCCAGTTGGCTTCTCCAAGAATTCTGACACCCGGTCACCCTCAATCCTCAGCGCGCCGAATCGACCGGGTGGCTGGACCGCCGTTACTGTTGCAAGGCGACCTTGAGAGAAGTGAAATTCAATGAGTCGCGCTATGTCCACACTTGCAATTCCATCACCGTAGGTACAGCAAAAGTCTTCATCACCAATGTACTTAGCAACCCTCTTGAGTCGGCCACCAGTCTGCGTATCGATTCCTGTATCAACCAGCGTTATCCGCCAAGGTTCTGTCGCAGACTGGTGAACCTCAAGAGTGTTGTCGTTCAGATTGAACGTTATGTCAGAGGTGTGAAGGAAGTAATTAGCAAAGTACTCCTTAATCATGTACCCCTTGTACCCACAACAAATAATAAAGTCCGTTACTCCGTAAGCTGCGTAGGTTTTGCAGATATGCCACAAGAGTGGGCGGCCACCAACCTCGACCATGGGCTTAGGTCGATAAGTTGTTTCTTCGGTCAATCGGGTACCTCGACCTCCAGCCAAGATAACGGCTTTCAATTTACCCTCCGGCCTATCCCCTGTTGTCCGATTGATTCATTCTGCCTCAGAACGGAGATCTGTGTGAGTCGCTCGACTTCTTGCACGTAGATCATCGACAAAATCACTCATCAACGAGGCCAATAATCATGTTGTCCTGTAGTTCCTCTCGTGAAAGAAATGGGGACAGATCTTCCAACGATGGAGACACGATCCGTCCATCAGCCAATTGCTTCGAACCAAGTTTGGGAGCAAATGCTACCGATTCGTCCAGCATTACTTCGCACACTGCAGGGCCGTCAATTGCCAATGTCGCTGCAATTACTTCAGCCATTTTCTCATGATGAGCACAGCGTTGGTACGGTATACCAAAGGCTTCACTTACGCGTCCATAATCTGGAAATGTAACCCCACTCTTGGGGCCGCCGCCCACTTCCACGCCGCCAAAAAAGTTGCGATGAGTCTGGAAAATTGACACATAACCACCGTTGTTTAAGATGAATATTTTTATTGGGAGATTGTTTCCGACAATTGTCTCAAGCTCCTGCAAGTTCATCATGATGCTTCCATCGCCAGCCAAACAGACAATAGGACTATCCCCTGAAGCTCTGCATGCGCCGATAGCAGCAGGTAAGTCATAGCCCATAGTGGCACAGCCAGAATTTGTCCAGAGCCGCTGTCCAGGTTTGAGATCTGCGGCCTGGAAGCTAACTACACAAGCAGTCCCGTTTCCTGTAACGATCGTTTGTCCTTCGGGTAGCTGTTTAAACAGTTCTTGCATGAAGCAATAGGGATTTATAAGCGTGTTGTCCCAATACTCTGGTAGGACTACTGGGAAGCGAAGCTGTCGCTCTTTGCACCATTTCAGCCACTCTAAATGTTCCTTAGTAGCACCTGAATAATTCTGGGCTACGAGCGAGGGTAACAAATCGGCCAGGTCAGCAAGCACGGGCATGTCCGCCGTAACAGTAGGCTTTTTGAGCTCAGTTTCGTCAATGTCCACCCATATCTTAAACGCCGCGCGAGCGAAAGAGCTCCAGTTGTAGCTCACTTGGCGAATATTGAGTCGGCTCCCAAGAATGAGAAGAAGGTCGGCATTTTGAACTGAAAAGTTGCCACCACGGTCCCCAACGGTCCCTGGACGCCCAACGTATTGTGGATGTGAGTTCCAAATGACATCATGGGCGTTCCATCCAGTCACTACTGGAATGCCGAGTTTTTCCACCAGTGATATGAAAGTTTCATGCTGGCCGCTGAGGCGAACACCTCCCCCGGCAAACAATACGGGACGTTTGGCGGAAGCAATTTTGTCAAGGATACTGCTGCTTATAGAATCAAGATCGGAGCGCTTCCAAGGTTCGTTGAGTTCAGATGGGTCGAAACCCTTCAAATTGTCAGGATCAATTTGAGCAGCCTGCACATCGAGTGGTATGTCAAGCCAGCATGGACCCGGACGACCGGAAGTTGCAAGATAGAACGCCTTTTCGAGATGGTATCGAATTGACTCAGGTTCTGTCACCATTACGCAATATTTTGTTATCGGACGAACCAATTCTTCAATGTCAAGTTCTTGATCGCCGTATTGTCTTAGCGGTAAGCCAGTACTTCGAACGGTCGTTTCCCGTTTTACCTGACCAGACAGAATGACCATTGCGATTGAGTCAACATAGGCCCCAAAAACTCCAGTAATCGTATTGGTGCTTCCGGGACCAGAAGTAACATTTACTAAGGGCAATCTGTTTGTGAGTCGGTAGTACGACTCTGCCCCAATCGCGCATGCCTGTTCATGATGATTGAAGATGCACTCGATCTCTTCATGAGTTCCAAGGGAATGATTGAGATGCATTGCACCACCACCCGTAACCATGAATACATGCCTTACGCCTTGTTCGACCGCTTTTTGCGCCACATAATCCGATAGTTTCATAATTCAGTTTCCATTCCAACCGTTCCACAAAGCCGTTCTTAATATCGCATCATCCAAAGACACGGTTTTGAACAGTCCAAGCTCATTGCCAATGCGAATGGTTTCGGGCACGTACCGGCCCGTGTTCCAGCCTTCATCTCTTTCACCTAGCACCTGGAAATCGCCATCGGCCAACAATCGTGCTGTGCGCTCCGCTAGGTTGCAAATTGATATTGACTCATTTGAACCAACGTTATAGGGCCTTAAGGGTTTCGAACGTATCAATAAATGCCACAGCCAAATAGTGAGATCTGTGGCATAAAGATAAGAGCGGCAAGGTGAGCCATTACCTCTAACTACCACTTGTCTATCGTGAATGGCATCGAGGATGAAATTACCTGCGGCGAAATGAGTATCTAAATCTAATCGAGGACCGAGCAACGCAAAAATACGCGCGATACTCACGTTTACTCCATATTGCTTATTGTAAATTGCACATAGCATCTCTGCCGCACGCTTGCCTTCGGCGTACGCCGCTTTAGGATCAGTACAGCCAGGTGATCCAAGCCAGTCTTCCGAAATCCTCTCTAACTCCCACGGCTGCTGACCGTAAACAGCCCCCGAACTTAAGAAAAGCATTCTTTGAACGGATTTCTCGACGGTGAAGTCAAGAACTCTCTGCGTTCCCTGAACGATGGTGTCGAAGATCCGTCGAGGGTTCGATTCGTTGAGAACTGCGCTTGCATCGGTCGCACCGTGAATTAGATGGGTAAAACTTCCGGTTGGCGAATCAAAGCTGCAAATGTCGCCGCGAATAAAATGAAAGTTCGGGTAGTTGGCAAGGTGCGGTAGCTTTTGCTGAAATGCCTCAGGGTTCCTTGACAGAACTGTCACATGCATTCCCAATTCGAGGCGTTGATCCGCAAGACGCAGACTTTCAAGCAGCCAACTTCCAATGAAGCCCGTCCCAC
>Ga0209483_1001767_pt1 | contig 15993 bp, 10 predicted proteins | sample NGEPerA_FD_184508 | JGI IMG/M metagenome (GOLD analysis project Ga0209483, IMG submission 184508) | Arctic peat soil microbial communities from the Barrow Environmental Observatory site, Barrow, Alaska, USA - NGEE PermafrostL2-A... | ecosystem: Environmental > Terrestrial > Soil > Wetlands >... | reverse complement strand
ATGACGGCCAGAAAGACGATCATGATCGGCTCCAGCAGCGACGTCATGGCGGCGACCGCGTTATCGACTTCTTCGTCGTAGTTGTCGGCGATCTTCATCAACATTTCCGGCAGCGCGCCGGTTTGTTCGCCGACATCGACCATGCTGATGACCATGGGTGGAAATACGCCCGAAGCCTCCAGAGGCGCGGTGATGGTTTCGCCTTCTTTGACGCTTTCGTGGACTTGCGAAACGGCATTGCCGATAATGACGTTGCCGGATGTTTCTTTGACGATGGTCAGGGCCTGCAAAATGGGCACGCCGCTGCTGACCAGGGTGCCCAACGTGCGGGTGAAACGGGAGATGGCCACTTTGCTGACGACCGGGCCAAGGACGGGCACAACCAGTTTAAATTTATCCCAGAGCTTGCGGCCAAATTTGAGCCGGATGAAAATGTTAAAGACCACGACGATGGAGAGGAGTTCGATCATGGTGCGGCCAATGTGGTCTTTAATCGCATCGCTGATATTGAGGACGAAGAGCGTAAAACCGGGCAACGATTGGCCGTTGCCGAGGGTGCCCTCGAAGATTTCCTTGAACTTGGGAATGACGATGACCATCAACACGCCCATGATGGCGGTGGCGACGACCATGACGGCGCAAGGATAGAACATGGCGGCGATGACTTTGCCGCGAATCTTCTGCGCCTTTTCCATGAATTCAGACAGACGTTTGAGGACGACTTCGAGCACACCGCCGATTTCGCCGGCCTTGACCATGTTGACGAAAAGGCGGTTGAAAACTTTGGGGTGCTGGGCCAGCGCCTCGGAAAAGGTGCTGCCGCCCTCGATGGAGACGGACAGTTCACCGAGGATCGTTTTGAGGTTGGCGCTCCTTTCCTGTTTTTGCAGCACGCGCAACCCGCGCAGCAACGGCAACCCGGCTTGCACCAGCGTGGCTAATTGCCGGGTGAAAGTCGTCAAGACTTTCGATTTGACACGACCGCTGAGGCCGGGGATTCTGATCTGGAAATTCATCCCGCCGCCGCCTTTTTTGCCCTTGCCCACGGCTTTTTTGGCGGCACCGGGGGCGGGAGCCCCCTTGTCCTCGACCACTTTGGTGGGGAAGAACCCCATCTCTTTGATGCGGCCGATGGCCTCGTTTTGGTTGGCGACTTCGAGAGTACCCTTGGTTTCCTTGCCCCTCGAGTCCATGGCGACGTAACTATATTTTGGCATAAGACTCAGGTATATTTGACAATTTCCTCGATCGTTGTATCACCGTCGAAGATTCCGCGCAAGCCATCCTCGCGCAGAGTGACCATCCCCAGTTCCACTGCTTTTTGACGAATTACCACCGTGGGCGCGCGGTCATTGATCAGCCCCCGAACGGCCTCGGCCACGACCAACAGCTCGAAAATACCCCGCCGTCCTTTGTATCCGGTATCATTGCAACCCGCGCAGCCGCGGCCGTAATAGAAAACTTTGTCCCCCACATCGTGCGGCGAAAGATTGAGCATGGAAAGCTGGCTTTCCGTCGGCTCGAAGGGGGTGCGGCACTTTTTGCAAACGGTGCGGACCAATCGTTGCGCCAGCACGGCCATCAAGGTGGAGGAAATCAAGAATGGCTCCACTCCCATATCGATCAAGCGCGTGACCGCGCCGGGGGCATCGTTGGTGTGCAGGGTGCTCAAGACCAAGTGACCCGTCAGCGACGCTTGAATGGCAATTTGCGACGTTTCCAAATCGCGCATTTCCCCCAGCATGATGACATCCGGGTCCTGGCGGAGAAAGGAGCGCAGGGCCTTGCCGAAGGTCATTCCCACCGAATCATTGACGGCCACTTGCATGATGCCCTCGATGTCATATTCCACCGGGTCTTCCACGGTCAGCAGTTTGGAGTCGATGGTATTGATGGTGCGCAGGCAGGAATAAAGCGTGGTCGTTTTCCCGGAACCGGTGGGGCCGGTGACGACAAAAATACCGTTGGGTTGTTGAATCGCCTCGAAAATGTATTCCTGCACCGGTTTGGGCAAACCGAGCGTTTTGATATCCAGATTGACCGCCGCCCGATCCAGCACGCGCAACACCACCGATTCACCAAATTGAGTGGGTAGCGTGGAAACGCGCAAGTCGATGGTGCGGCCGGCAATCGGCATGCTGATGCGCCCGTCCTGTGGGAGGCGGCGCTCGGAAATATCCAGGCCGGACATAACTTTCAAACGCGAGATGACCGGCAACGCCAAGTGCTTGGGCGGCGGCGACATTTCATAGAGCGCGCCATCGACGCGGTAACGGATTTTAAATTCGTCCTCGAAGGGTTCAAAGTGAATATCGCTCGCGCGATCCTGCACCGCTTGAAACAGCACGAGATTGACGAAACGGATAATCGGCGTCTCGTTGGCCAGGGAGGTTAAGTCCGAAGACGAGCCGCTGGCGGCGGCTTCGGCGGCTTCGCGGGCGATGTCATTGTCCTGGCCCAACTCCTTGATGATGTCGGCCACGCTCGAAGTGGAATCCCCGTAGTAGCGGCTGACGGCTTTCTCGATCTCCTGTGGGTCAGCCACCACCAGAACGATTTCCTTGCGGATGACGTAGGCCAATTCATCGACCGTCGCGGGGTTGAGCGGATCCGCCAGGGCCAATTGCACGGTGGAATCATAGACTCCGACCGGCAGGCATTTATACATGCGGGCGGCATCGGCAGGGACGGCGGAAAGAATTTCGGGAGTCAGGTCGCGCTGGTTCAGTTGGATGACTTCGGTGCCGAGATGATTGGCAATCAACTGAAGCTGCGCATCCATGTCGAGCAAGCCGAAGTCCTGCAAGATTTCGCCCATGGATTTGCCGCTGCGATTGTGCTCCTCCTTGACCTCCTCCAGTTGGAGGTCGTCCAACAATCCTTGGGAACGAATCAAATCCAATAGCGGGCTGGTTGTCATTGGGCCATTTCGGGTTGCTGGGCGGCGAGTTCGGCCTGGGCGGCTTCCCACTCGGCCAATTTCTGGATGACGGTGGCGGGGTCCTGGGATTTATTGATGACTTCTTCCCGGGCGATCAGGCCCTGTTGATATTTTTCCATCAGGTAGCCGTCCAAGGTCACCATGCCGTACTTGGCGCCGGTCTGGATGTCGGAATTGATACGGAAAGTCTTATTGTCACGGATCAGGGCGGCGATGGCCGGGGTGTTGATCATGATTTCATAGACCGCGATGCGCCCCGGCTTGTCAATACGCGGAAGCAACAACTGGGAAATGACCGCCTGTAAAACAGTGGAAAGCTGGATGCGGATGGTTTCCTGCTGGTTCATTGGAAAGGCGTTGACCAGACGGTCAATGGTCTTGGCCGCGCCGGTGGTGTGCAAGGTGCCGAAAACCAAGTGGCCCGTTTCGGCGGCGGTGATGGCGGCTTCCATCGTTTCCAAGTCTCGCAATTCGCCGACCAGAACCACGTCCGGGTCCTGCCGCAAGGCGCGGCGCAACGCTTCGGCAAAACTGGGGACATCCACATGGACTTCGCGCTGGGTGACGATCGCTTTTTTGTGCGTGTGATAATATTCGATGGGGTCTTCCACTGTGATGATGTGAGCATCATCGCGTTCCATGTTGATGATGTTGATCATCGAGGCCAGCGTGGTCGTTTTGCCGGAACCGGTCGGGCCGGTGACAAGGATCAGCCCGCGCGGCTTGTGCAAGAGCGTATCAATGGTGTGGGCCGGCAGGCCAATCTGCTCCAAGGTGAGGAGCCGGGTGGGAATTTGCCGCAAGACCAGCCCGAAGTTCCCTTTTTCCTTGAAGACGCTGACGCGAAATCGGGCCATGTCGCCGAAGGCGAACCCGAAGTCCGCCCCGCCGTTTTCGCGGACGTGCTGGATGTGGTCTTCGGAGGTAATGCTGCGCATCAACTCTTCGGCGTCTTCCGGGCGCAAAGGCGGTCCATCGACGCGGTGCAAAGTCCCATGCACCCGAATCACCGGCGGCACGCCCACACGAATATGCAAGTCGGAAGCCCCTTCGGCGACGACCAACTGCAAGAGATCAGACATTGAATAGGACATACAAAATTTATTTCAGTCGTCTAAAATATCATACTTATGCGACATCGCCTACTGTGGCGCGAATGACTTCTTCCGCCGTGGTCAAGCCGGCCATGACCTTGCGGGCGCCGTCCTCGCGCAACGTCCGCATTCCCATTTCACGGGCGCGCGCGCGCAAGACCGACGAGGGCACGCGGTCATAAATCAATTTACGCGCCTCGTCGTCAATGACAAAAATCTCAAAAATACCGAAGCGCCCGCGGTAGGTCGTTTTATTGCAATTATTGCAGCCTTTGCCCTTCATAAAGGTCGCCCCGCTGGCTTTGCTGGGGTCGAGGCCCAACGATTCCAATTCCGCGTCGCTGGGCTGATGGGGTTGGGCGCATTTCTTGCAAACTTTGCGGACAAGGCGCTGGGCCATTAAAGCGCGGATGGAAGAGGCGACGAGGAAGGGCTTGACTCCAATATCGATCAAGCGCGTGACCGCGCCGGGAGCGTCATTGGTGTGCAGAGTCGAGAAAACCAAGTGACCGGTCAACGACGCGTTGATGGCAATCGAGGCCGTCTCGATGTCTCGAATTTCTCCCAGCATGATGACGTTGGGCGCCTGCCGCAACATGGCGCGCAAGGCCATGGAAAAGGTCAAGCCAACCACATCGCTCACCTGCACCTGGTTGATGCCGGCCAGCAGGTATTCCACCGGGTCCTCCACCGTGATGATTTTGCGGTCAGGGCGGTTGATGAAATTCAAACAGGAATAAAGGGTCGTCGTTTTGCCCGAGCCGGTCGGCCCGGTCACCAGCAGGATGCCGTCGGGCAGCCCGATCAACCGCTCGAAGGTTTGCTGGTCATCGGTGAAAAAGCCCAATTCCGGCAAGCCCAGGCGCAATCCTTCTTTGTCCAGAATGCGCATGACGATGCTTTCGCCGTGATTGGTCGGCAGGCAGGAAACGCGCAAGTCAATCAGTTTCCCGCTGACTTGGGTCTGGATGCGTCCGTCCTGCGGAATGCGCCGCTCGGCGATGGACATGTTGGACTGGATTTTCAGGCGGCTGATGATCGAGGCCTGCAGGCGCTTGGGCGGGCTTTTCATCTCGTGCAGCACTCCGTCAATTCGGTAACGGACGCGGAAAGTCTTGGCCAGCGGCTCCAAATGAATGTCGGAAGCGCGCGCTTTGAAGGCCTCGACGATCAGCGTGTTGACCAGTTTGATGATCGGGGCGTCGGCTTCGACGGTGGCGCCGTCATCGGCGACGTCGCCTTTCATGCCCACGCCGATTTCCACTTCGCCTTCGGTGATGTCCTGAATCATCGTGCTGACGGAGTCTTCATTGGCGCCGTAATACTTCTTGAGGGCGGCGTCAATGTCTTCGTCCACCGCGACGCGCAATTCCACGTCGGCATTGACCATGCGTTGCAGAGCGTCGATCACATCGAGGTCCTGAGGATCGGAGACGGCGATGACCACGGTGTCCCCGTGTTTGGCGATGGGCACGGCGCGATAACGTTTGGCCACGGTGCGGGAGACAGAGGAAATGACGTCATCGGTCAAACGCATGTCGCTGAGGTTGACGAACTCGTAGCCGAAGTGGTTGGCCTTGGCTTGGGCGACATCGACCGGGCGAATGATTTTGTGGGTGAGGAGAAGATCCACCAGGCCTTCGCCGTTGGCTGCGGATTCCTCCCGCACGGGCGCAAGCTGATCCTCGCTCAGTTGCCCCATGTCAATCAATAAATCTACCAGATAATCATCTTTGGCCGACACAATGAACCTTTTTTTTCTTAGAGTGCTTCCTGAAGCCTCTAGTCTATCGGGCCAAAATGCAGAATGTCAACGCGGACTAGAAAAAAATGCATTCTGGCCCGCTTTCCTCCAGTCGCGCCGTCCGCCGGCCCGGCTGGCAAAAAGACAGAGAGGAGGTTTGACTAAAGAAGGACAGAACTTTTTTCGTGACTGGGTCCCCACCTCACCTCGCGAGCGAACCGGCCTCGAAAACTCTTTATGCCAAACAACCTCTCTATCGAGTTTTCTGAGAGCCAAATCCGTGCCACGAAAAAAGAAGCTCACCGGGTCTCACACCGTTGCCCCACAATCCTCGAATTTCCTCACAAAATAACAAAACAAGGGTTTGGCGCGGCGTTTCCATCGTCCGCAAAATTTAAATTTTTTCACGCATTGCGCGTCTTTTTCACGCAGTTGGATAAAATTGGGTGGGGTCAGAAATTGCGATAAAGAAGAATCATCCCATTTGAAACCGTCAAAAATATTCCTAGAACCGGGGGTTCCCCAAGCCACCTCCAGCTTTCCCCCGGTTCTAAGGAAATTTTTTTCGTCAGCACTACCTCCCGGCGCCTTTGTTCTAGCCTAATTCGTGCCAATTGGATGGAGGTTACTTGCTTTGCGAACCGGTCAGCTTCATCAACTTCAAATCGACGGCATTTAAATTGGTGGCCAGCACTTCAATTTTCTCCTCTTCATTGGGAGCCAGGGCCGCGCCCGTTTTGCTGGTCGAGCCGAGTTGAAAGCCTTTCGGATCACACACGGCCAATTGCGCCCGCGGGGTCACGGTCGATGGCCCCAGATTGGTGACATAAAATCGCCCCTTCAGGCCGTCAATCGTGCCCATCAGGGTAATCTTCGAGACGGCGAGACCAGCCTCGATCTTGGCGACCACTTCAACCGGCCGGGCGGCTCCCGTTGCAACGCCTGGAGCTGAACGAGCCGCAGGCGGAGCCGAACGAGCTGCGGGCGGCGGCAAAGCTTCGCTGGGATCCTGGTCCAAACTGGTTGGGGCATAGCGGTGCGTGGGATCCTTCATAATGGGGTGAAGCACCCTGTAAGGGGTAGCCACCGTCTGAGCCGGCAAAGGAAAGGCTCCCGCAAAAAACAATATGGCCAGCCATCGTCTCATGGAATTCTTAATGAATACCCTTAACCCTGCTCAACCATGTGTCAAGCCGATGTTTTGATTGAGGATATTGCTGAGGATTCCAACATGACTTCCCCGATTTCCATAAACTATTGCCTCCAATAACATTGCAATGCTGCTCCTTGGTAATGGAGGGTCAAACCATGAAGATTTTAAGCGGGGCAATTTGCGTGGCGACGACGGTCGTGACCGTTCAGGCACAAACTAACCTATGGACTAGTGTAGTGTCTCGCAATTAACTAGACATATTATCAGAGGACGGCTTCGTTGGTTCGGGCCATTTCTCTCGTAATCCACGATTTTTATATGTCTAGTCATTTCCGGGACACTACACTAGATTGCCCGGCGGCAATTGGGATGACAAGGCATCCTGGTCGCTGGGGGTTCTGCCTGGAGCAGGTCAAAACATTTACATCACCAACGCTGCGGAAAGAGTGGTGGTGATTGATTCTGAAACCGCGCAGTCGGCGCCGACCTCATTGACAATGCAAACTCTTACTCTCGGCGCCAGCAACGCCCTAGTCATGGATAACCTGGGGACGAACACTCCGGTGACGGTCACCGGGGTGCTGGTGTTAAATGAAGGCGCAGGTCTGACCAATTCTGCTTCGGCGCTTGATTGTGGCGGCTTGGCTGCGTCGGGCCCCGTCCTCCAAGACGGCGGCATTATGAACGTGGGCGGAGTAACGCTGGTGGATTATGGCGCTTATATTTTGAGCAACGGCGTATTCAATTGCGGGGATTTGGAACTTATTGACGGGGGAAACTGGACGTTCACTCAAGAGGGCGGGATCTCGAGTATCACAAGTATTCAGTTGGTTGATGGCGCGAACTTTAACCTCAACGGCGGGGAAATGTCCGTGGGCAGCATTGGTTTTCAAGAGGGCGGCGCAGTGGCGCAAAACGGCGGGGCCAACCACGTCAGCGGCCTCGACGTTTATTCTGTCGCGGGAGCAAGCTACACCTTAAACAACGGACTGTTTTACAGGGGAAGTCTAAGCATCTCGGCTGGAATCGCCGACGGAGCGCAATTCCTTCAGTCAGGGGGAACGAACATCGTGACGAATAGTCTCTACCTTGCCGGCGAGGCGTATCATTATCCCTGGGATGGGGTCAGCGCCAATTATAGCTTATCCGGCGGCGCTTTGATCGCGCAATCGTTGACGTTAGATACATCAGGGGGCCCATCTGACTTTTGGGTGGGGAATGGTTCGGCGTTTTTCGCTGGAACGATTGACGTGAGCAATGTGACGTGGGCGCCCGGAGCAGTGAGCATCGGCAGCGGCGCGTTGGGTTGTGAGAATTTTCTGAATTCCGGCGGCACAATTTTTATGTCGCAGACGGGCGGCGTCCTGCTTGTGACAAACCTGTTTCAATTCGGAGGATATTACCCGCGGCCGTATGGTTTTGGGGCGGGACACGGCGTTTACACATTATCGGGTGGGACAGCTTTCGCGAGCAATATTATCATTGACTCGGAATGGAACATCGGCGGTTCGGCAGGGGCGATTACAAATCCGGGCTCCTTTCAACTCTCTGGGGTCTTGGATATCGGCAGTTCCCAGCAACTGGGCATATTCATTCTGGCGACGAATGGCAGTTCGCTGTTTGCCGAAGATGGCACGCCAACCGGCGTTCCGGCGGTGACCCATGCACTGATCAACTTTACCGGAAATGACGTTCAACTAGCTTTCGCCAGCAGCAGTGGTATGGCTTGGACCAATGGAGTGAAGCTGGTGATTACGAACTGGGAAGGTAGTTTGAATGGCGGAGGCGCCGAACAATTAAAGTTTGGCGGCAGTTCAAGCGGCTTGGCGCCAGCGCAACTGGCGCAGATTCAATTCGTCAATCCGGGGGGCCTTCCGGCGGGAACGTACTCGGCGCAAATTCTGGATTCCGGCGAAGTTGTGCCGCTCAATACGCAGTGGGTGGTGATGACGGAACAGAATAAGTCTTTGTGTTTGACGTGGCCGGCAGGAACAATTTTGCAATCTTCCACCAACGCGGCCGGGCCGTACACGGATGTTCCCGGCGCCGTCTCGCCTTATACACCTGCCATGACGAACGAACCTCGGCAATTCTTTCGCTTTCGGCAATGATCTTCGTCTGCTGATCAAGTCAGCATTATTACTGGCGCTGCATCGTATGCATTGGGAGGAAAGAATCCGGCTATCGCGAAAAATTACAACTCGTATCGGGAAACCGGCAGGGTTATGACGTGTGTCAGCTGCCCTCCCAGTCCAAATTCCCAAGAGGAATCGAAGCGCCAGCCCGGGCTGCTTGGGACTTGTTCAACTGTCACGGAGGCAGGGATTCGTCGTCCTTCGTCGGCGCCCGGTTCCATCCATTGCTCGACCAGACGCCCAAGATTCGCCATGGCTTCTTCCCGGGTTTTTCCTGAAGCAATACACTTAGGCAGCTCGGAAGCGGCGGCGAAATAAGTTCCGTCGCACTCACTCCAAGTTATATGGGCTGTATATCTCATCCTTGTTTGCAGGTGGAATCTACTCTATTCGTGCCAGCTTGCAACCTTAGTTCCGCGTCGGGAAAAGTCCGTTTAGCGGCGCAGGAACTTCGCCACCGCCTCAGTGCGGGTGCGGACTTGCAGCTTTTCGTAGATGCGCCGGATGTAGGTGTGGACGGTCTCGTAGCTGATGCCCATTTTTTCGGCGATCTCTTTGTAAAGAAATCCCTGGCTAAGATGATCCAGGACTTCCTGTTCGCGGGCGGAGAGGGTTTCGCCAGTTTGAGGAGCCGCGCTGGTTTTTTGGAAGGATTGCACGACTTTGCGCGCGATGTGGGTGGTCATCGGCGAACCGCCCCGCCGCACTTCGCGGATGGCATCCAATAATTCCGCCCGCGGCGCGCGTTTGAGCAGGTAACCGGTTGCGCCGGCAGCCAGGGCATTGAAAATGTTCTCGGTATCTTCGTAGGCGGTCAGCATGACGGCGGCGATTTGCGGGGCGGCTTGTTTTAACCGCCGCACGCACTCGACTCCGTTGATGCCCGGCAGGTTGATGTCCATCAGAACGACGTCGGGAGGGTCTTTGGGCAAGCCGGCCAGGGCGGCTTCGGCATTGGCGTAGTTACTCAGGCAGCTAAATCCTTCGGAACGATCCAGCAGACGGCACAAGGTCGCCCGCAATTGGTCGTTGTCTTCCACGATGGAAACGGTGATCGGCATTTTAAGACTTTCGCAATGGGACGGTCAGGCGCACCAGCGTGCCTCCTTCTTTTCCCGGCCCCATGAAAAATTCGCCGCCAATATCTTCCATTCTTTTGCGCATGTTGCGCAATCCATTTCTCGACTCGGCCGCTTTTTCTTTCGATCCGCCCGGCCCGCGCCCATTGTCCTCGATTTCCAGCGCAAAATGGCCCGGCTCCAGGCGCAAGCGCAGCCACGCTTCCGAAGCGTGGGCGTGACGGACAATGTTGGTGACGGATTCCTTGGCCGCCAGAAAAACGTTGTGCCGCGCTTCCGGGGTAATGACCAGGGGCGGCAATTGGGCCGGCACATCCAGCCGATAGCGCAGGCCGGCCACCGCCAGATATTCCTGGGCATTTTTGCAAATGTAATTGACAAGCCCGTCCAGGGTGTCGTTGGAAGGGTTGACCGTCCAGACAATCTCGTCCAGGGCGAGGGCGGTTTCGCGGGCGGTCTGGGAAATTTGGCGGGCGTGGTTTTCGGCTTCGGCTGGAATATCCTTGTCCGCCTCGACCATCTCGCCCAAAAGGGAAAGCTGGGTCAGACTGGCGCCCACCTGGTCGTGAATATCGCGGGCGATGCGGGCGCGCTCCTTTTCGAGGGCCTGCTGCTGCGTCAAGCCGGCCAGTTGCCGATGCAATTTCTGGGTCGATATGTAATGGACGGCGCCAATAACAATGCCCAGAAGAGCCAGCGCAGCCACGGTGCGGAACCACCATGTGTCCCAGAAGGGCGGCAGGACGATGATGGCCAGGTGCGCGCCCGCCCGGTTCCAAAGGCCATCTTCATTGCAAGCCTGGACGTGGAAATCATATTTTCCCGGTGGCAAATTGGGATACCGGGCAAATCGAACCTTGCCGGCTTCAGTCCAAGCGGTCTGGTAGCCCTCCAAACGGTAGCGAAAGAGAGCGCGACCGGCGGCGGCCAGATTGAGGCTGGTGTATTGGATTTCCAGGTTTTCCTTTCCCGGTGGGACGGTCACGGACGTTGGGGGAGGAAGATGGAGTCCGGTGGTATTCCGTTGGCTGCCCACCAACACGGTTTCGATTATTACCGGGGGCGGGATGGTGTTGGACTGAATTTCGGAAGGTTTGACCGAAACCATTCCCGCCGTGGTCGGAAACCACAATGTGCCATCCTGCGTCCGGCAGGCGGCCGGTTGCGAACCGTAGGTGCATTCGTTAATCGGCAAGCCATCCCGTTTGTCATAACCCCGGCAGGCCAGAAACAGGGCGCTCCCGGCGGCAAAGTCATTCAAATCACGCTTCGGGACCCGCATTAAACCGACATTCGAGCCAAGCCAGAGAAAACCCTCATCGTCCTCAATCAAGTAATCGATGCTGTTTCCGGTCAGCCCCTGATCGGTTGTGTAATGAGTCCAGTGTCCATTCTCGAGCCGGATCAAGCCGTTCCCAATCGTTCCAATCCAGAGTACGCCAAGTTTATCCAAATAAAGGCAGGAAATGTTATCGCTGGGGAAGCCGTCCCGTTTTTGGAAGGACGTAAATTTGCCGTCACGCCAGAGGTCCAACCCGCCATGCTCTGTGCCAATCCACAGGTTCCCCTGGGCGTCATCGGTGATCGCGCGGACCAGGTTCGCCGTCAGACCGTTGTTGGTGCTCGTTACGGTCCATTGTTGTCCATTCCATGACGCCAATCCCCCCTGGGTTCCAACCAGCAGCCGGCCATCGTGCGCTTGGTAAAGGGCGGAGATTTCCGGGTTAATGGCACCGAGGCAGCCGGGCATCAATTTGAACATATCGCCTTCCAGGCGAAAAAGAGCCAGCCCTACGGTTGCCACCCAGACGTCCTGGTTTTTGTCCATCAGCACCGCCTTTGGATTAAATCGGCTCAACGGGCCTGGACTGGAACCGACGTGCAGGGTCACGCCATCCTTAAAGTGCCGAACATCCTCATTTTTCGGACTGAACCACAACCCGCCATGCCCGTCCTCGCAAATGGATTGCACGTCCAAGCCCGCCGACGAATCGAGCACATGAAAAATGGAGCGCTTGACCCGGTTCAGAGCCGGGTCGCCATCGAGTCCAACCCATAAGCTCCCTTCGGAATCCACCACCAGGGAGCGGACGTAATTATTCGATAAACCATTGGTCGTGGAAATATGAGTGGCCTGGCCGGCGGCATCGAACCAGTAAACGCCCTGGTCATAAGTCCCGACGACCAAGTTTCCCTCCCGGTCTTCGCAGGCGGCCTGGACCAGGGCAACATTGGGGCGGTTCTCAAGCCACGGGAAAGAGCCGAAGTCTTGCTGCAATTTGGCGCCCGCGTATTTTTGGATTCCCCCGTCGGCGATGCGCCAATATCCACCCTTGCGGCTGGCCAGCAGGAAATCCAGTTCCCGGATGGGCATATTTTCCATCTGGGGCAGGGGCGCCTTGGTGCGCACTGCGGCCGGATCAATGCCGAACAATTCACGGTCCGTGCCCACCCAAACCATGCCGGAATTCTCCGCAATGACCGCTCGTCCCGAGTTATAGGATTCGCCGGGAATGTTCCAGACATCCACCTGGCCGTGCCAATAACGGGCCAGCTCGCGGTCCTCCGTCAGCAACCAGACGGCGCCTTGGGAATCCTCGCAAAGCGAAGCCAAATGCCCCTTGCGGCGGCCCTGGCCCAGTTCGAGTTTGAGAATCTGGCCATTGGTCACCAGCATTGTGCCCGAAGTCTGGGTGCCAATCCACAGATTGCTTCGGCTGTCCTCGAACAACTTGACGATCTGGATGCTGCTCAGATTCGTCGTCGTGCTCTCATCGAAAACGGTAAAGCGCACCCCATCGAACCGCACCAATCCATCCAGCGTGCCAAGCCAGAGATAACCATCGTGGGACTGGGTCATGGCGATGACCGAGCTTTGCGGCAAAGCCCCTTCGCCCGTGCCCCACACATCCACGCAGTACCTTCCGCCGGCCCCAGCAGAGGACACCCCGGCCGCCAGCGACAAAGCGCAAGCGGCGAAGCGCGTGGCCCGCGCGCGGAAGTTCTTTGCCATGCGAGTATTGTCAGGGCGGCCGCGCGTCTCCGCCAAGTTTAAAGTTTATACAAATTCTTGGCGGGCGGCGACCATAGAACGGAACTATGGAACTGAAACCATCGAAAGATGCCAAGCGACCCTGGAGGTGGCTTCTGGCGGGATGTCTTTTCATCCTGTTGGCGGCTTGGTTGCTTCCCTCGTTCAAGACAAAACAGGCTTCCGGGCCTTCTCTCTCGACCAATGCATCGAACGCCGACCACTGGCGCGCGCTCAATGACCGGTGGGCGGCGTCGCACGCCGCGAAGGCGAATTCCGCCTCGGCCGAGGAAATTGTGGCCAGGAGATTGAAACAGTTTGGAGCCAAACGGCGCGCGCTCGTCGATCAATTGGCCAAAAAATATAAAATTGATCTTCCCGCTGACGTGAAAAGATTTTTCGACGCGCTGGACGCGGGAAATTGGGACGACATACATCGTCTCTACAAGAGCCTGGACGCTCTCAATAGCCCCGGCTCTGACGTGCGCAAGTACTGGCGGGCGATTCTGGAAGCCTACGGCGCCGCTGAACAAGTTCATCTTTGGCCGGCGCAACAGTTGCTTGATTACGGCAATGGCGTGTTGAACTCCTTGAAGCCGGGAATGGTCTATTTTGGGGGCACCGATCCGGGCTGCTTTATTTGCACCATGCTCAACGAAACCAGCCAGGGGGAACAGCACCTGACGCTGACCCAAAATGCTTTGGCGGATTCGAGTTACCTTGAGTACTTAAGCGCCATTCACGGCGACAGTCTCAGCCTTCCGACCCAGGAAGAACAAAACAACGCGTTCAGCCAGTACGTTGAGGACGCCACCAAACGCGCCCAGCACGACGCCCAATTCCCGGAAGAACCGAAACAAGTTCTCCCAGGCGAAAATATTACCATAACCGACGGACACACGAGCGTGAGCGGACAGGTCGCCGTGATGAGCATCAACAATATCCTGACGCAAACGCTCCTGCAAAAGAACCCGGACCTTTCGTTCGCCATGGAAGAGTCCTTTCCCATGGCCTCAACCTATGCCGGGTCAACGCCTTTGGGACCAATCGTCCAACTCCGCGCCGGGGACAGCATAACAGCGGATGCGGCCAGCCAGGTCGTCAACTACTGGCAGAACGAAGCCCAAAACCTCCAAGCCGGGGGCGAAACCTCAACCACCGTCCTGTCCTCCTACGCGCACGACGCCACCGCGCAAGGCGACCTGCTGGCCAAAAATAATTACCCAGCGCAAGCCGAACAGGCCTACCAGACCGCCCTCGATATTTCACCGGCCAGCGTCGAAGCCCTTTCTGGATTGACCCGCGCGCTGACCCAACAGGGCCAAGTCGATCAAGCCGCGCAGATCCTCGACACATTTCTCCAAAACAACCCAGCGCAAAGCCAAGCTGTGAGCAACCTCCGGCAGCAACTTGGGTCGGTGCCTCATTGAGGAGATACTTGGGGTCACGTCTCAACATTCAACAATTAACGCCATCGGCCAGCGTGATTGGATTTCCACGAGGAGAAAATGTTGAATGTTGAGACGTGACCCCAAGGATCTGACCGACCATAATCATACCGATTCCTAAAACGATAACGGGTTTGCTGGACTGTTTTATCGCCCAATGACCACATGGCTGTCTTTAAAATGAGTGCCAAAAACGGGATTTGCGCTAAAGTCAAAAGGTGACAACCAAATCTTGCGAGGCGGGTGGCCTTCTCTTTCGGCTGCGCTTAGTTCTCGGACTGTTTATGCTGGGATTAGCGCTGAGCGGCGTGACGGCTTTTCCCCTGCAACGTGAACTCGAAGCGTTGACTTCGGCTCTCGGTCTTAGTGGCGCGACAGCCTCCGCTGTCCATAGCGGGTTGGATGGGTGGCTGATACACGTTCGAGATGGGCTTCGCGACGTTTACTCCCACTATCCGTGGATGGCGTACGGCACCGACTGGCTGGCCTTCGCCCACCTGATTCTTGGCGTATTTTTTGTGGGTCCCTTTGTCAATCCAGTTCGCAATATTTGGGTGCTCTGGGCGGGGCTGATCGCTTGCGTGCTGGTTCTTCCTCTGGCTTTAATTTGCGGGCCGATTCGTCACGTCCCCTTTGGCTGGCGGCTCATCGACTGTTCGTTTGGGGTCTTCGGCGCCCTTCCGCTTGTCTATTGCCTGGTTCTGACGAAACGCCTTGATCGCCTGTCCGCCGCGTGAGCAAAAGGTTGCGATTCGGAGATATGGCCCGTAAGCTCTGACGTTCCGAGAAGCGGAATTTTGCAAGCACATAGAGTCCGTGAAATCCCGATTGTATTTTTTCATCGTCCTGACCGTCGCCAATCTCATTGTTCCATGCAGTCAGGCCCAAGACCCTGAGTTTTACGAACTTCCGCTATCGGCGACGCCGAGCGCCAGCGCATTAACTTTATTCTGCGTGCAACTCATCCCGAATTCAGGAAGGCCCAGGATGCCAATAAATAATTGACTCACTCTCACTACTGTCCGGGTATTGAAAGGGGTGAACGCGGAAATAGCCAATGTTTATGGGTCTTTAGTGCATGAACGAGGGTGTGAGCGACTTGAAGTTTTTATGCGGTTTTCTAGCATATCCTTTGCCCGACTCCCCGGATGTATGCCGGAAAACTTGTTTTCGCCCAACTCACCGACCTGATCCACCCCGAGCAATTTCACCGTTGTGTGCGGCGCTACCATGGAGACTACAAAATAAAATCCTTCTCCTGTTGGAGCCAGTTTCTTTGCATGGCTTTTGGCCAGCTCACCTTTCGGGAAAGTCTCCGCGATGTGGAAACCTGTTTGCGCTCGCGCCACGGGCAACTCTATCACCTGG
>Ga0209483_1001765_pt1 | contig 16000 bp, 13 predicted proteins | sample NGEPerA_FD_184508 | JGI IMG/M metagenome (GOLD analysis project Ga0209483, IMG submission 184508) | Arctic peat soil microbial communities from the Barrow Environmental Observatory site, Barrow, Alaska, USA - NGEE PermafrostL2-A... | ecosystem: Environmental > Terrestrial > Soil > Wetlands >... | reverse complement strand
GCCGCGGCCTCGGCCAGGCGGAGCTGCAGCGTGGCGAGGTCCGCCAGGCGCTTGCTCGAATATGTGGAGGCGCGCAGGCGCATCGAGGCGGTGAATTCCGCGACCGCGCCCTGCGCCAGCCCGAGCGAGATGGCCGACAGGATGAAGCAGAACAGGCTGAAGGTCGGCAGCCGGTAGAGCGGCCCCGGGTTGAGCCGGCTGCCCGGCGTCGGGCCGCCGCCGATCTCCGCCGGCGTCAGCGTCATGTGATCGGGCACGACGCAATCCGCGATCTCGACGTCCTTGCTGCCGGTGCCGGCGAGGCCGATCGCGTGCCAGGTGTCGATGATGGTGTAGGCCTTCTCCGGCACGATGAAGATGCGCGGCTCCGGCGGCTTGCCCTCGTCCTCGACCAGCGCGCCGACGATGTTCCAGGTCGAGGCATCGATGCCGCTCGAGAACGGCCAGCGCCCCTTGAGGCGATAGCCGCCTTTCTCCTTGCGCGCGCGGCCGCAGGGAAAGGCGAAGGCCGAGCCGATCAGCACATCGGCGCCGTCCTTGCCCCAGATCTCCTGCTGCGCCTCGGCCGGCCACATGCCGAGCATCCAGTGATGGCTCGCGAGGTTGGTCATCACCCACGCCGTCGAGCCGCAGCCGCGCGCCAGGATCGAGCCCAGCTCGACGATGGCGCGATAGGGCAGCTCGCTGCCGCCCAGGCGCTTGGGCTGCAGCATGCGGAAGAGGCCGCTCCGGTGGAGATCGGCGATGGATTCATCCGGCACCCGGCGCAGCGCCTCGGTCTGCGCCGCGCGCTCGCGCAACACCGGCACCAGCGCCAAAGCGCGCGTCTTCAGTTCATCGAGGCTCGGCGGCGATGCGGCGGGGCGGGATTCTTGCAAGGGCTCAGCGCTTCGGATGAAGGTGGGCGGATATTTCCCGGGGCACGCCGTCGAGGAAAGCGGAAATCATCGCGGCGATCACCCCGTCGAGATCGTCGGGCACCGGCAGGCCGTAAATCCAGCGCCGCATGCCGATATAGAAGATCTGCGCGTGCAGACCCCAGACCAGCTCGGCCTCGGTCTCGCTCATCGGCCGCTCTTCCGGCGTCGGCAATCCCCCGGCATGGCGCAGCTCGGCGACCACGGCGGTGATGACGCGCTCGCGCAGCATCTTGAAGAACCGCGCATTGATGTCGAGGCCTTTGAGGCCGCCGAGGATGAACAGCCGCACGCGCTCATAGCCGATCGCGGTATGGGCGTATTCGGTATAGAAATAGGTCAGCCGCTCCTTCAGCGGCCGGGTGCGGTCGGCAAGCCGCGTGAACCATTCGGGCTGCCACGGGTCGACGAAGACCTCGCGATAGACCCGCTCGATCAGCGCCTGCTTGCTCGGGAAATAGCGGTAGAGCAGCGGCTGGGCGATGCCGATGCGCCGCGCCAATTCGCGCGTGTGGCCCTCGTAACCCTGCTCGGCGAAGAAATGCACCGCCGCCTTGGCAATCAGATCCTCGCGCTCCTGCGGCCTAAGCCGGCGGCGCGGCGGCTTCTTGGCGGCGCGCGGCGCGCGGCGGCGGGGCTTCGGCTTTCCTTTCGGCGCCACGATGTCCTCCGCTGTGCCGCCCGGTTGACGGCCTTCGACGATTGCGCCCATTCTTCAAGCAAGCCGGCATTTAAGCAACCGGCGTCGGGGAGGGTTTTCTGAAGGCGCCGCGCTTCCGCTACCTGAAGCCGCGCTCGCTCGCTGCGGCGCTCGCCGCCTTTGCCGCCGCCGGCGAGGGCGCGCGCTGGCTCGCCGGCGGCCAGAGCCTGGTGCCGGCGCTCAACATGCGGCTGCTCGAGCCCGAGTTGCTCATCGATCTCAACGGCCTCGCCGAGCTCACCGGCATCGACGAGACCGCAGGAGGATTGAGGCTCGGTGCCTTGACGCGCCATGCGGAGCTATCGCGATCGCCGCTGGTCGCGCGGCTGGCGCCGCTGCTGGCGCGCGCCGCGCCCCATATCGCGCATGCGGCGATCCGCAACCGCGGCACGCTGGGCGGCTCGCTCGGCCATGCCGATCCGGCGGCGGAGCTGCCGGCCTGCGCCGTGGCGCTCGACGCCTTGCTGCATATCCAAGGTCCCAAGGGCACCCGGCGCATCGCCGCGCGCGATTTCTTCACCGGCGTTTTTTCGACGGCGCTGATACCAGGCGAGATCATCGTTGCCATCGAGGTTCCGAAGCCCGCGCCCGGCACGCTGCCGCTCTTCGCCGAGCTGGCACGCCGCCAGGGCGATTACGCCATCGCCGGAATCGCCGGCACGGCTCGGCTCGAAGCCGGCTTGCTGCGCGAAGCACGCCTTGTGTTCTTCGGCATCGGCGACCGGCCGGTCGAGGCTCCGCAAGCGGCGGCGGCGCTGGTCGGGCGGCAGCCCGAGAAGGTCGACGCGGCGGTGGCGGCGCTGGCGCGCGACCTCGATCCCACGGCCGATCTCAACGCCTCGGCGGCGATGAAGCGGCAATTGGCCGGCGTGCTGCTGGGCCGCGCGCTCGGCGGGCTGATGGTGCAAGCCGCATGAGCGAGACCATCGCCATCACGCTCACGATCAACGGCGAGAGCGTCGCGCGCGATGTCGAGCCGCGCCAGAACCTGGTGGATTTCCTGCGCGACACGCTGGGGCTCACCGGCACGCGCTGGTCCTGCGAGCACGGCGTGTGCGGCGCCTGCACCTTGCGCGTGAACGGCGCGTTGACGCGCGGCTGTCTGGTGTTCGCCGTCCAGCTCGACGGCGCCGCGGTCGAGACCATCGAGGGCGCCACGCAATCCGGCTCGATCGCCGATCTGCAGCAGGAATTCCACCGGCGCAACGCCGTGCAATGCGGCTTCTGCAGCGCCGGCATGCTGCTGACGGCGGACACGCTGCTGCGCGAGAAGAGCGATCCCTCGCGCGAGGAAATCCGCGACTTCATCTCGGGCAATTACTGCCGCTGCACCGGCTATCAGGCGATCGTCGATGCGGTCGAAAGCGTCGCGGCCCGGCGAAAAGGGGGCAAGCCCAAGACGGGAAAGCCATGAGCAACCCGCTCTCCTTCCTCGACCGACCGAACAGCTATATCGGCAAGAGCGTGCCGCGACCCAACGCCAAGCGGCTGCTCGCCGGGCGCGGCCTCTATGTCGATGACATCCGCCTGCCGCGCCTGCTGCATCTGGCTTTCGTGCGCTGTCCCTTCGCCCATGCGCGGCTGAAATCGATCGATGTCGCGGCGGCGTCGCGCGCCCCGGGTGTCGCGCGGGTCTTCACCGCCAAGGATCTGGCGGGCCATTACACGCCCTGGGTCGGCGTGCTGACGCATCTCAAGGGTCTGAAATCGCCGCCGCAGCATCCGCTCGTCATCGAGATGGCGACCTGGCAGGGCGAGCCGGTGGCGGCAATCGCCGCCGAAAGCCGCGCCCAGGCCGAGGATGCGGCGGCGCTGGTGGCGATCGACTGGGAGCCGCTGCCGCCGATCACCGACATGGAAGCTTCGCTGGCGTCGGGCGCGACGCCGATCCACGCCGCCATGGGCGACAATCTCGCCTTCACCCGGAACATCGAGGCCGGCGAGGTCGATGCCGCTTTCGCCCGCGCCGCGCATATCGTCGAGGAGGAATATTCCTTCGGCCGCCACACCGGCGTCTGTCCCGAGCCGCGCTCCATCCTCGCCGATTACGATGCCAGCGAGCCGCGCCTGACCGTGCATTATTCGAACCAGGCGCCGCACATGATGAAGGAGATCTTCGCACGGCATTTCGGCGTGCCGGAGGCGGCCTTGCGCGTCATCTGCAACGACGTCGGCGGCTCCTACGGCATCAAGATCCACGTCTATCCCGACGACATGACGACGGTGCTGGCGAGCATCCTGCTCGGCCGGCCGGTGAAGTTCGTCGCCGACCGGCTCGAATCCTTCACTTCGGACATCCATGCGCGCGAGCACCGCGTCAAGGCGCGCCTCGCCGTGGCGGCCTCCGGTGAAATCCTCGCCTTCGCCATCGACGATCTGACCGGCATCGGCCCCTATTCCACCTATCCGCGCACCAGCGCGGTCGAGGGCAATCAGGTGGTGAACCTCGTCGGCTCCTGGTACCGCGCGAAGAACTATCGGGCGCGGCTGCGCGTCGCCTTCCAGAACAAGCCGCCGACGACGCAGTACCGCGCCGTCGGCCATCCGATCGCGGTCGCGGTGACCGAGGCGCTGGTCGATCGCGCCGCCGAGGCTCTGGATCTCGATCCGGCCGAGCTGCGCCGCCGCAATCTCATCCCGGACGATGCCTATCCCTGGACCACCGCTTCCGGCATGAGATTCGAGAAGCTGTCGCACCAGGCGGCGCTGGAAAAACTTCTGAAGCTGATGGATTACGACGGCCTGCGGCGCGAGCAGGCGGCGCTCCGCAAAAAAGGCGTCCATCGCGGCATCGGCCTGGCATGCTTCGTCGAGGTGACCAATCCGGGGCCGGCCTTCTACGGCATCGGCGGCGCGCCGATCTCGGCGCAGGACGGCGCCACCATCCGCCTCGATCCCGGCGGCAGCGTCACCGTGGCGATGAGCGTGACCGAACAGGGCCAGGGCACCGAGGCGATGGTGGCGCAGATCGCCGCCTCGGCGCTGGGCCTGGCGCTCGACAAGGTGCGCGTCGTCACCGGCGATACCGAGCGCACGCCCTATGGCGGCGGCACCTGGGCCTCGCGCGGCGCCGGCATTGGCGGCGAGGCGACGCTGCAGGCGGCGCAGGCGCTGAAGGGCCAGATTCTCGATCTCGCCGGCGCCATGCTGCAGACGCCGGCGGCGGCGCTCGATCTCGCCGAGGGCTGGGTGGTCGATGCCGCCGGCCAACGCCGCATCGCACTCGATGAGGTCGGCCGCGCCGCCTATTTCCGCGGCGACACGCTGCCGCCCGGCGTGCAGCCGGAGATGGTGGCGACGCGGCATTATCTGCCCAGGCTATATCCCTTCGCTTTCACCAACGGCATCCAGGCCTGCCATCTCGAGCTCGATGTCGAGACCGGCTTCATCCGCCTCCTGAAGCATTGGGTGGTCGAGGATTGCGGCCGCGTCATCAATCCGATGCTGGTCGACGAGCAGATCCGCGGCGGCGTGGTGCAGGGGCTCGGCGGCGCGCTCTTCGAGGAATGCGTCTATGACGCGGCGGGGCAGTTGCTCAACGGCAATCTCGCCGATTACCTGGTGCCGATGGCCGCCGAGATGCCCGATATCGCGGTGGCCCATATCGAGACGCCGACGCTGGAATCGACGCTGGGCGCCAAGGGTGCGGGCGAGGCGGGCACCGGCGGCGCGCCGGCGGCGGCGCTGAACGCGCTCAACGACGCGCTCAGGCCCTTCAAGGTGCGGGTCAACGCCCAGCCGCTGACCCCGCGCCGTATCCTCGCGGCGCTGGGCAAGGCCTAAATCCGGGCCAAGAGCGGCCTTGCCGCTTGACTTTTCTTATTGATCGATTGAACAATAAGCCATGAAGCTCGGTTTCTTCACCATGCCGCTCCACCCGCCGGAGCGCAACTACACGCAGATTCTCAAGGAGGATCGCGAGGCGATCATACTGGCCGACAAGCTCGGCTTTATCGAGGCCTTTATCGGCGAGCATATCACCGACAAGGCGGAGACCATCACCTCCTGCCTCGCCTTCATCGCCAGCCTGATGACCGAGACCAAGCGCATCAAGCTCGGCAGCGGCACGATCAATCTGCCGAACGGCCATCCGGCGGCGATCGCGGCGCAGGTCGCGATGATCGACCATTTGCTCGAAGGGCGCTTCCTCTTCGGCATCAGCCCGGGCGGGCTTTTGTCCGATTCCGAGGTGTTCGGCAATCTCGACAAGGACCGCACGGCCATGTTCGTCGAGGCGATCGACATGGTGCTGAAGATCTGGTCGAGTCCGGCGCCCTACGATCTCGAAGGAAAATTCTGGAACGTCTCGACGCGCAAGACGCTGCTGGCCGATATCGGCCAGGGCATTATTCAGACGCCTTATCAAAAACCGCATCCGCCGATTGTCGTCACCGCCGTGGCGCCCTTCTCCAAGGGAGTCACCGCTGCGGCCCAGCGCGGCTGGACGCCGATCTCGGCTAACTTCCTGCAGCCGGTCTGGGTCGCGTCGCACTGGCCGATGTACGAGCAGGGCTGCGTCAAGGCGGGGCTTCCGGCGCGGCGCGAGGATTGGCGCGTCGCCAAGAGCGTCTTCGTCGCCGATAACGACAAGGTGGCGCGGCGCTACGCGATGGAGAGCGCCAACAGCCCCTATCGCTTCTATTACAACCAATTAATGATCAAGCTGATCGGCAACGGCCGGCCCGAGCTCTTCAAGCACGACCGCGCCCTGCCCGACAGCGCCGTGACGCTCGACTACGTCATGGACTCGCTCGTCATCTGCGGCGACGTCGACCGCGTCGTCGACCAGCTTCTGGCCTTCCACGGGCGAACCGGCGATTTCGGCACGCTGCTCTATGCGGGGCATGACTGGGTCGATCCCGGCCTGGCCAAGCGCTCGATGGAGCTGATGGCGACCAAGGTCATGCCGCGCGTCAACAAGGCGCTGGGCCGCGCCGCTGCCGGATGAATCTTGCGCGATCCGGCGGATAGTCTCTATCCTGACCGGAATAAAGGGGCGAAGGGCGAACAGCCCGCAAAAATGCCCTAAACACAGGCGCCGGGAACCACCGTGCGCCGGGGATCAGGGAGGATTTTCATGGGCATTCGCGTCAATCGTCGCAAGTTTCTTGCCGGCACCGCCGCCGTGGCGGGCGTCGCATCCTTCCCGATGCCGGCCATCGCGCAGAACAAGCCGGTCAAGATCGGCCTGCTGACGGTTAAGACCGGACCGCTCGCCGCGGGCGGTGTCCAGATGGAAGCGGGCGTCGTCACCCTGCTCAAGCAACGCAACTACATGATGGCCGGGCGCAAGGTCGAGTTCATCTCGGCCGATACCGGCGGCAATCCCGCCGGCGCCAAGACCAAGGCGCAGGAGCTGGTCGAGCGCGACCAGGTGGACGTGATCCTGGGCCCCCTGGCCGCGTTCGAGTTGCTCGCCATCAGCGACTATGTCGCCGAATCGAAGACGCCGATGCTGAGCCTCGCCGCCGCCGAGGACGTCACCCAGCGCAAGCCGAACCCGTATTTCGTGCGCGCCTCGGCGACCTCGTCCCAGGCGATGAAGCCGCTGGCCGATTACGCCGCGAAGGAAATGAAGCTCAAGACCGTCGCCACCATCTCCGAGGATTTTGCCTTCGGCTACGAGCAGATGGGCGGCTTCCAGCAGGTCTTCGAGGACAATGGCGGGCGCGTCATGAAGAAGCTGTGGCCGCCTTTGGTCACGGCGGATTACACGCCCTATCTGGTGCAGCTCACCGGCGTCGACGCGGTGGTGCAGGGCTTCGCCGGCTCGAATCCGGTCAAGTTCATGAAACAATATTCAGACCAGGGCCTCAAGCTGCCGGTGCTCGGCGGCGAGACCGCCGGCGACGACGCGCAGCTCAAGAGCTTCGGCGACGAGGCGATCGGCATGATCAGCGCCTGCCCCTACACCATCGATCTCGACACCCCGGTCAACAAGCGCTTCATCGCCGATTTCCAGAAAGAGGCCGACAATCTGCCGGGCTTCTACGCCGCGGGCCTCTACGTCAACGGCCAGGTGGTCGAGGCGGCGCTCAAGGCGACGGGCGGCAAGACGAGCGATCGGCCCGCCTTGATCAAGGCGCTGCGCGCGGTCCAGCTCACCGAAACCCCGCGCGGGCCGGTGAAGTTCGACCATTTCGGCAACGTGATCGGCAACATCTTCATCCGCCGCATCGAGAAGGGCAAAGACGGCAAGCTCACCAACCGCACGCTCAAGACCTATACGAATGTCGGTCAGTTCTGGCCCTATGAGGAAGCGAAGTTCCTTGCGCAGCCGGTCTATTCGCGGGACTTTCCGCCGCTGAAGAGCTGAGCGGCGACGCGGGCGCCCGTCTCGGGCGCCCGCGGCCGGTGACGGAGCGACGGAGAGCGCCGGGCGATGAGTCTGTGGTTGTTGCTGGCCGTCAACAGCGTGACGCTGGGCGGCCTGCTGTTTCTTCTCTCGGCCGGGTTCTCGCTCATCTTCGGGCTGATGCGCATCCCGAATCTGACGCATGGCTCGCTGTTCATGCTCGGCGCCTATTTCGGCGCGAGCTTCGTCATCCGCTACCACCTGCCGTTCTGGCTGGCGGCGATCCTCGCCGGGCTGCTGGTCGCCGCTTTCGGCGGGCTGATCGAGCGCTTCCTGCTGCGCCGCCTCGCCGGCAGCGAGCAGGCGCAGGTGCTGGTGACGCTCGGCATCTCCTTCATGGTCGCCGATTTCTGCCTGATGGTGTGGACGGGCGACCCGATTTCGGTGGCGACGCCGCCGGGCCTGGTGGGCGCGGCGCATATCGGCGCGCTGATCTTCCCGATCTATCGCCTCGCCATCATCGCGATCGCCGTCGTGATCGCGGCAGCCCTGTGGCTTCTGCTCGATCGGACGCGGCTCGGCGCCATGATCCGCGCCGGCGTCGACGATCCGCAGATGGCGCGCGTCGTCGGCATTCGCGTCTCGCGGCTTTTCACCATTGTCTTCTGCCTCGGTGCCGGGCTCGCCGGCTTCGCCGGGATGATGGGCGCGCCCATTCTCTCGGTCTATCCGGGGCTCGATGCCGACATGCTGCCCTTGGCGCTGGTGGTGGTGATCCTGGGCGGCGCCGGCAGCCTGCCGGGCTCCCTGGTCGGCAGCTTCATCATCGGCTTCCTCTATAATTTCGGCCAGGCGCTGCTGCCGGAGCTGGCCTATTTCGTCCTCTTCCTGCCGATGGTTCTGGTGCTGGTGCTGCGGCCGCAGGGCCTGTTCGGGCGACCCGTGACATGAGCGGAAAGCGCGTCGCCTTGGCGCTCGCCCTCCTGGCGCTGCTCACGGCGCCGTTCTGGGTCGGCGGCGTTTATTACGTCAACATCGTCAGCCAGATCCTGATCTATGCCGTCTTCGCCATGGGCGTGAACATCCTGCTGGGCTATGCCGGGCTGGTCTCGCTCGGCCATGCCGGCCTCTTCGGCATCGCCGCTTATGCCACGGCGATCGCGCTCAGCGCCGGGCTACCGCATAGCGCGGCGATCCTCGTGGCGCTCATCGCCACGGTGGCGGGCACGGCGGTTTTCGCCGTCCTTGCGTTGCGCGCGACCGGCATCGGCTTCATCATGATCACGTTGGCGCTGGGCCAGATAATCTGGGGCCTGGCCTATCGCTGGATCAGCCTCACGCGCGGCGACAACGGCGTCAACGTCGTGGCGCGGCCGGAAATTCTTGGCCTGTCGCTGGCCTCGGCGGAGGCCTTCTATTACGCCACGCTGGCGGTGTTCCTGCTGGCGGTGGCGGTTTGCGCCATCTTCGTCGCGTCGCCCTTCGGCGCCAGCCTCAAGGGCGTGCGCGACCAGCCGCGGCGCATGAACGCGCTGGGTTATCACGTCTGGGGAATCCGGTTTTGCGCCTGCCTGTTTTCGGGCCTGCTCACCGGCATCGCCGGCATCCTCTTCGTCTACTACACGCAGTTCATCAGCCCGCAATCGCTGTCGCTGACATCCTCGGCCGAAGTCGTGCTGATGGTGATCTCGGGCGGTTCGGGCACGCTCCTGGGGCCCCTGGCGGGGGCGGCTCTCGTCGTCGTCATCAAGAACGTCGCCAGCGCCTATATCGAGCGCTGGAACATGCTGCTGGGCGCGATCTTCGTCGCCATCGTCATCTTCATGCCCGAAGGCTTGGTGCCGGGCACGACGCGGCTCGTCCGCCGCCTGTTCAAGGGCCGCGCCGCGCGCGCGGCGGAGGATGCGCGCCCATGACCGCGCTGGCGATCGCTAAGCTCGAGAAGTCGTTCGGCGGCCTCCGCGTCACGCGCGGCATCGATCTCGCCGTCGCGCCGGGCGAGCGCCGCCTCATCATCGGTCCCAACGGCGCCGGCAAGACGACGCTGTTCAACCTGATCGCCGGCGAGCTGCGCGCCGATGGCGGCTCGGTGGCGCTGTTCGGTCAGGAGCTCACGCGCCTGCCGTCGCGCCGCCGCGCGCATCTGGGATTGTCGCGCACCTATCAGATCATCACCCTGTTCCCGCGCGACACGCTGCTGCGCAACGTCATGCTGTCGCTTCTCGGCCTTTCGGGCCTGCGCTGGAATCCGCTGCGCCGCTTGGAAGGTCAGCGTCATCTGATGGCCGCCGCCGAGCAGGCGCTGGGGCGCGTCGGCCTCGCGCATTTGGCCCTGCGGCCGCTGTCCGAGACGTCCTACGGCGAGCGCCGCCGCGTCGAGATCGCCATGGCGCTGGCGCAAAACCCGAAAGTCCTGCTGCTCGACGAGCCCTTCGCCGGCCTCTCGGTCGACGAGCGGCGCGACGTGCGGAAGCTGCTGGCCGGCATCCCGCGCGACGTCACCATCGTCATGATCGAGCACGACATGGATGTGGCGCTCGATTTCGCCGAGCGCATCACCGTCATGCATTTCGGCGAGATCGTGGTCGAAGGCACGCGCGCCGAGATCGTCGCCGACCCGCGCATCAAGGAGATCTACTTTGGCGAATGAGGCGCTGGCGCTGCGCCAAATCGACGCCTTCTACGGCGACAGCCATGTGCTGCACGACGTCTCCTTCGCGCTGGGCGAGGCGCGGCTCCTGGGATTGCTCGGCCGCAACGGCGCCGGCAAGACCACCTGCATGAACGTCGCGGTCGGGCTCCTGGGCCCGCGCCGCGGCGGCGTCAGCCTGTTCGGCGCCGCCGTCGGCGGCCGGGCGCCGGAGGATATCGCCCGGCGCGGCGTGGCGCTGGTGCCGCAGGGCCGCCGCATCTTCAAGAGCCTGACGGTGCGCGAGAATCTGCTGGTCGCTTCGCGTAGCCCCCAAAAGGCGGGCGCGCACGCGCCGTGGAATTTCGCCACCGTCTACGCCACCTTCCCGCGCCTGAAGGAGCGCCAGCATCAGGTCGCGGGGTACCTCTCGGGCGGCGAGCAGCAGATGCTGGCGATCGGCCGCGCGCTCATGTCCAATCCGCGCGTGCTGCTGATGGACGAGCCCTCGGAGGGCCTGGCGCCGCAGATCGTCGCCGAGGTCATGGCGACCATCAGGCGCCTCAAGGAGCAGGGCCTGTCGATCATCCTGGTTGAGCAGAACGCAAAGCTCGTGTTCGATATCGCCGACGACATCGTCATCCTCAACAGCGGCCGGGTCGCGGTCGCCGGCACCTCCGCCGCGCTGATCAAGAGCGGCCTCGACCTGCATCAACATCTCGGCATCTACTGACAAGCAGGCCACAGGGAGATTCAGCACATGGCAAATCAGCGCCAACTCCGCATCGAGGACGAGCCGCTGCTCAAGGGCAAGGGACGCTACACCGCCGATCTGCGCGAGCCGCGCCAGGCAGCGGCCTATTTCCTGCGGGCACCCATGGCCGCCGCCGCCATAGGCGGCATCAGGACCGATGCGGCGAAGAAGCTCCCGGGCGTGCTGGCGGTGCTCACATCCGCCGATCTCGCCGGCACCGGCAGCCTCGCCGAGCCCATTCCGGTGCCCGGCCGCGGCGGCAGCAAGGTCGTCGCGCCGCGCTGGCCCGCGCTCGCCGAAAAGCGCGTGCTGCATGCCGGCCAGCCGGTCGCGGCGGTGATCGCCGAGACGCTGGAACAGGCGCAGGACGCCGCCGAGCTGATCGAGATCGATTACCGGGAATCGCCGGCGGTGATCGACGTCAAGCAGGCGCCGAAGCCGGGTGCCGCGCAGGTCTGGCCCGAGGCCTCCGGCAATGTCTGCCTCGATTTCGTCTGGCCGATGTCCGAAGGCGGCGCCAACGCCAAGGAGGTCGACCGGATCGTCGCCGCGGCGGCGCATGTGGCGAAGCTCTCGCTCACCCATCAGCGCATCGCCGCCGTCACCATGGAACCGCGCGCCGCCACCGGCTGGCACGATGCCGCCACCGGCGAATACACGCTGCGCTGCGGCTCGCAAAGCGCGTGGCTGATGGGCCAGCAGATGGCCGGCCTGATGGGCGTGAAGCCCGAGAAAATCCGCGTCATCTGCGAGGATATCGGCGGCGCCTTCGGCATGAAGACCGGCGCCTATCCGGAATATGTCGTGGTGCTGGCGGCGGCGAAGCTGCTCGGCCGGCCGGTGCATTGGCGCTCGAGCCGCGCCGAGGCGTTCCTCACCGACAACCAGGCGCGCGACATGGTGACCGACGGCGAGCTGGCGCTCGACAAGGACGGCAATTTCGTGGCGCTACGCGTCAAGGTGCTGGCCGATATGGGCGCCTTCGCCACCGGCGCCGGCCCGCTCACCGCGACGCTCAATCTCGCGCGCTGCTTTCCCACGGTCTACCGCATCCCGCGAATCGCCTGCGACGTGCTCTGCCTCTACACCAACACGGTGCAGACCGGCGCCTATCGCGGCGCCGGCCGGCCCGAGGCGAACTATCTCATCGAGCGCCTCATCGAAGAGGCGGCGAAGGTCAGCGGCATCGACAGCGTGACGCTGCGGCGGCGCAACTTCATCACCGCCGCTCAAATCCCGTTCAAGGGCGCGATGGGCACGACCTATGACAGCGGCGATTTTCCGGCGGTCTTCGACAAGGCGCTCGATCTGGCCGACGTGAAGGGCTTCGCCGCCCGCCGCCAGGAGAGCGCGGGCAAGGGCAGGCTGCGCGGGTTGGGCATCTCGTGCTTCCTCGAGCATTCGGGCGCCTTGCCGCCGGAGGGCGCGGCGATCTCCTTCCCGGCCGACGGCAAGCTGGTGGTGGGCTTGGGCGCGCAATCGACCGGCCAGGGCCACCTCACCGTCTTCACCCGCGTCGCGGCGGAAAAGCTCGGCATCGACCCGAAACGGATCGTGGTGCGCCAAGGCGACACGCGGCTCGGCGTCGAGGGCCATGGCAGCTTCGCCTCGCGCTCGGCCGCCGCCGCCGGCAGCGCGCTCTTCCGCACCGCCGAGGCGGTGATCGAGAAGGGCAGGAAGGTCGCGGCCCTGATGCTCGAGGCGTCGGAGGCCGATATCGGCTATCGCGACGGCGCCTTCGAGGTCACCGGCACGGACCGGCGCATCTCGCTGTTCGACGCGGCGAGGAAATCGGTCGAGCTCAAGGCCAAGGGCGAGATCGCGGAAACGCTCGATACCAATTTGGTGTCGCAGACGCCGCAGCATTTCCCCAATGGCTGCCATATCGCCGAGATCGAGATCGATCCCGAGACCGGCTATCTTTCGATGCTGGCCTATAGCGGCGCCGACGATTCGGGCCGGCTGTTGAACGCGATGATTGTCGAGGGCCAGGTCCATGGCGGCGTGGCGCAGGGTCTCGGCCAGGCGCTGATGGAAAACGCGGTCTACGACAAATCGGGCCAGCTCCTCGCCGGCTCGTTCATGGATTACGCGGTGCCGCGCGCGACCGACATGCCGCCGGCGTTCAACGACGCGTTCCTCGAGATTCCGTGCAAGACCAATCCCCTGGGCGTGAAAGGCGGCGGCGAGGCGGGCACCACCGGCGCCCTGGCCGCGATCATGAACGCGATATCCTCCGCGCTGCCCGGCGATGCCGGCCGCCATCTCGACATGCCGGCGACGCCCTTGAAGCTCTGGCGGGCGTGCCAGAACGCAAAAGCAACGGGAGCGCGCGCATGACGCTGACCTTCACCTGCGCCCCCGCCGGCGGCCATGGCGGGCCGATCATGGCGCGCGCGCGTTCGGGCAAGCCGCGCCACGCCACCGTCGACATTCATTGCCACGTCTTCACGCCGCGGGCCGCCGGGTTGATGAAGGATCTGTTCCGGCCCGAGCACGACCCCTACAGCTTCCACCACAGCGCCGCCTCGAAGGAGGTCGACGCCAATCAGGCCGCGACCATCGCGCCGCTGCTGACCTCGGTGGCGGAACGGCTCAAGATCATGGACCGCGACGGCATCGACATCCAGGCGATCTCGACCGCGCCGATCCAGTTCTACTATTGGGCGCCGGCCGAACTCGCGGCGCAGACTTCGCGCATCGTCAACGACAATCTGGCGAGCATGTGCGCAGCACATCCCGACCGGTTCGTCGGCTTGGCGACGGTGCCGATGCAGGCGCCCGAACTCGCCGTTCGCGAGCTTGAGCGCGCGGTGAAGGAGCTCGGGTTCAAGGGCGTCGAGCTCTGCCCCAACGTCGCCGGCGAGGAGCTCGCCGACGAGCGCTTCCGCCCGTTCTTCGCCAAGGCGGAGGAGCTCGGCATCCTGATCTTCCTGCATCCGCACGGCTTCGCCGACCGCCGGTTGGCGAACCATTTCTTCTCCAACATCATCGGCAATCCCTTGGACACGACAATTGCCGTGCATCATTTGATCTTCGGCGGCGTGATGGAGCGGTTCCCGCGCCTCAAGATCGCGCTGGCGCATGGCGGCGGCTATCTGCCCGCCTATGCCGGACGCATCGATCACGCGCATGGCGCGCGGCCCGATGCGCGCACGCGGATCGCCAAGAAGCCGTCGAGCTATCTGAAAAAACTCTATTTCGACACCATCGTCTTCACCCATCACCAGCTCGAATATCTGGTGGCGCAGTACGGCGCCGATCACGTCCTGCTCGGCACCGACTATCCCTTCGACATGGCGCTGCCCGATCCGGTGGCTTTCGTCGAAAAGACGCGCGGGCTGAAGGATCGCGACAAGGCGCTTATCCTCGGCGGCAACGCGGCGCGGCTGCTCGGCATCAAGCTGCCGCCGAAAAAAGGCACGGCAAAAAAAATCGGCGGGAAAAGGAAAAAGCCGCGGCGGCGCTAGGCGGCGGTTTTCTTACTTGAAGGCCTTCATCACCTGGATGATGGCCGGCCCGACCAGGACGATGAACATCGCCGGCAGGATGAAGCAGATCATCGGGATGGTCATGATGGCCGGCAGCTTGGCCGCCTTTTCCTCGGCGTTGAGCATGCGCTCCTCGCGCAGCTCGGCGGCGAGCACGCGCAGCGCCTGGGTCAGGGGCGTGCCGTAGCGCTCGGTCTGGACCAGGGTGTTGATCAGGCTGCGCATGCCGGGGATGGCGACGCGCTTGCCCAGATTCATCAGGGCGTCCCGTCGGTTCGGCAGGAAGCCCAATTCGAGGGCGGTGAGCTGCAGCTCGTCCGACATTTCCGGGAGAAAGCGGCGGAATTCGCGCGCCACGCGATGCATCGCGCCGTCGAGGCCGAGGCCCGATTCGGCGCAGATCATCAGCAGGTCGAGCGCGTCGGGCAGCGCGTTGTGAAAGCGCTTCTGGCGCTTCTTGATGATGTGCTTCAGCACGGTCGGCGGCGCATAGGTCGCCACGATGGCGACGCCGGCCCCGAGCATCGCGGTATGCAGCCCGGTGAGGTCGAAGGGCGTGCTGCCGATGATGGCGATGCTGGTCAGGGCGCAGGGCAGCAGCAGGCGGATGCCGATATAGACGACCAGCGCCTCGCGCGTGCGCCAACCCGCTTGCGTCAGCAGGCCGACATTCTTTTCCGCCTCGTCGCCGCGGGTGAGCTTCAGCTTCTCGGCCAATTGCCGCAGCATATTGGTGGCGACCTTGGGCCGGTTGCGCGGGCTGACGGTGTCCTGGGCGCGCGCCGTGCCGCGACGCTGCACGATGGCGGCCAAACGCTCGCGCAGCGCGCCGTTTTCCTGCAAGGCGACAAATCCCAGCCACAGCACGCCGAAAACCGACGCGGCGACGGCCAGGGTCGCGAGCATGTCGCCGCCTTGTGCGATAAGCGAGAACATGCTCAGACCTCGAACTTTCCGAGACGCAGCATGGCGTAGACGCCGATCGCCAGGGAGACGAAGGCGGCGCTCAGATACAAATGGCCCGATTCGGTGTTGAACAGGATGACGACGTAATCCCAGTCGAGCAGCGCCAGCACCCCCATGACGACGAAGGGCAGCGAGCCGATGATGGTCGCCGAGGCGCGCGCCTCGGCCGAGAAGGTGCGCACCTTGAGGTGCAGCTGGCGGCGGCGGCGCAGGATATTGTCGAGGTTTTCAAGCGTTTCGGCGAGATT
>Ga0209483_1001764_pt1 | contig 16006 bp, 17 predicted proteins | sample NGEPerA_FD_184508 | JGI IMG/M metagenome (GOLD analysis project Ga0209483, IMG submission 184508) | Arctic peat soil microbial communities from the Barrow Environmental Observatory site, Barrow, Alaska, USA - NGEE PermafrostL2-A... | ecosystem: Environmental > Terrestrial > Soil > Wetlands >... | reverse complement strand
TTTCTGGTCTTGTTCCGGTTCTGGGCCTGCAAATTACCGTTCAACTTTTTTCAACACAGCGGAACTTGGCGTACACGTAGGGATAATGTGGCTGAAACCAGTTGCGGAAGGAGCGCCGCAACATGCAGGCAGCGGTGCGCGGCGAGCCGCCCTTCATCACGAAATGTTTTCCATCGAAGAAATTCGCGGAATAGCCGGGATAGAAAGAAAATGGCTGAAAGCCAGGAAACGGTTCAAACGGAGTGCGCGTCCATTCCCAACCGTTGCCTGCGAGGTCGGCTACCCCAAAAGCACTGTTGCCCGCCGGATACGATCCTACGGCGACAGGATCCCAGCGCTGAAAATCAAAATTGCCATGTTCGGCGGACGGAGCATCTGCGCCCCACGGATAGGCACTTTCCGTGCCATTGGGGGTGCCGCATGCCGCTCGATGCCATTGTGCCGCGCTGGGCAATTCTTTGCCCTTCCAGCGTGCATACGCCGTGGCTTCGTCATGGCTCACGTACACGGGCCAATCCGGTGGCAAGGGAATCTCGGCAAACATGGCGCGGTAAACCCATTCATCGCCGTTGCGAGCCCAGAACGACGGCACGTGATGTTTTTCCGAGGAAATCCACTTCCAGCCCGCATCGGTCCATAGTTCCCGGCGTTCGTAACCGCCGTCGCGTACGAACTCCAGGAAATCCCGATTGGTTACGTTTAATGCGTCGATGCGGAACGCGGGTACGTCCAGTCGATTTTCTTCGAATTCATTATCCCACCCGAATGCGCCATCTTCCTGGCGTGGCAATCCGAGTGTGGCCACTCCTTCGGGAATCTCAACGCTTCGCGGGGCCTGGGCTGGAGCGGTTGGGGCCAGTGGCGTATGCTGAGCGAGTTTGCGGTTCCCCGGCAACTGGTGCAGCATGTAGCAGAGGGTCTCGCAATGCATCAGACGATGTTCGATCGCCACCTCAAGCAGGCGCCCAAGATCGTTCCGCGCGAGTTCCGGATCGTCAGCTCCGGCATCTCGAATCGCGGCATTCAGCAGATCTCTGAGACGCCGGTTGTACTCCCGAACCGTGTCTACCGAAGGCCACTCGGCAGGCTGGTCCGTGGGCAGTCCACCATCCACCGGATCGATTCCAAACGCGAAAAGTTGGTCAAACTTGGGATCGAAGGACGAGAGGCCGAGAGGCTCGCGCAAAAGATTCCAGTCAAAGGCCTCCAAATGGCCCATATAAAAAATGATTCGGTGGCGTTCAGGAACCGGGCGGTCATAGAGCGCGCCCGGATGCACAATACCGAAAAGTTCTTCGCTGCGGGCCCGTGCCGCGCGGAGGCGCTCATAGAGCTCACTCGCGCGAGAGGATTGTTCGGCTGCTGTCGAAGTCATAAGTCACCAGGCTGTTTAGATGTGATGGGCGCGAGCTGGATTCACCGTCGAAGAACAATGCCTGCAGCCACCATGATCAGGTGTTCGCAAATTGGAAGTCAATACATAGTCTCAGGGAGAGCTTTGCTGCCGGCCACAGGGCCCGGGGGTGGCAGGGCGTGACTTTGCCAACTGATTCATTACAAGATGGATACGCTATTTTATTTCAGAACGCCACCTACAGGCTGCCCTCCGGTACGCCTCTTATTTCCAACTTAAATCTTATGGTCGCTCGGGGCGAAACCCTAATTTTGCTGGGGCGGAGCGGTTCGGGCAAAACCACCACACTCAAGCTGATCAATCGGTTGCTGGATGCGACTGAGGGCGAGATCCTGATTGCCGGTAAGCCGATTCACAGCTTAAACCCTATTGAGCTACGGCGCGGGATCGGCTATGTCATCCAAGACGCTGGACTTTTCCCTCATTGGAGTGTGGGTCGTAATGTGGGCCTCGTGCCCAAGCTGCACGGCTGGCAGGACGAGAAGATTAAGGCGCGCGTCCGCGATATGCTTTCCCTGGTGGGCCTCCCGCCTGAGGAATTCGCCGAACGGCGTCCCTCCGGCCTCTCAGGCGGCCAGAAGCAGCGCGTAGGAGTCGCCCGCGCCCTTGCCGCCGATCCTCCCATTTTGCTGATGGACGAGCCATTTGGCGCGCTCGATCCCATTACGCGCGCAGACCTGCAGCGGGAGTTTCGGGACCTTGCCGCGCGGCTCCATAAAACAATCGTGTTCGTCACGCACGATGTACGGGAAGCGCTTTACCTGGGCACCAGAATCGCCGTGCTCGATCAGGGCCGATTAGTCGGCATTTATACGCCAAAAGAATTCCTGAAGGCCAGCGAACCGGAGATCCATGCGTTTGCCGCGTCCCTGCATTCCGGCGCGGCGGGGGAGGGGGCGCAATGAAATGGTATGAGTTTCTCTTGCACAACCGCGCGGAAGTCTTTCAGCGAATTATCGAGCACCTCGGCCTGGTCGCCGCATCGATGGCTATCGCGCTGGCGATTGGCTTGCCTGTGGGCATCTGGCTCGTACAACGTGCAAAATGGCAGCGTTGGGTGATCGGGGGAGCTAACGCGTTGCAGACGATTCCCAGCCTCGCATTGTTTGGTTTCCTGATTCCAGTTCCTTTCATTGGCGGGGTGGGAGCAAGTACAGCGATCGTCGCCCTTTCGTTGTACGCGCTTCTTCCCATTTTGCGGAACACGTGCATCGGGATTCTGGAGGTTGACCCGGCGGTCGTGGAGTCGGCGCGAGGCATGGGCATGACTCCGCGCCAGGTGTTGTGGCAGGTGCAGCTTCCTCTCGCGGCTCCCGTGCTGCTCGCGGGAATCCGGGTGGCGACGGCCATGTGTATCGGTGTTGCCACGGTGGCTGCGGCGATCGGAGCAGGCGGCCTGGGAGTTTTTATTTTTCGCGGGCTGGCCATGGTAAATAATCAAGTGATTCTCGCCGGGGCGATTCCCGCGGCAGGCATTGCGATTGCCGTGGATTCCGGATTGGGTTACTTTCAGAAAAGTGTCGGCAAACGATGAATGATTCGCCCGGTTGGACCATACCGAAACGCGGAGGGCCACGGTTTACGGCGTGCGCGCTGTTTCTTGGCGCGCTCTTTTTATTGTTCGCTGCAGGCTGCAAAAAAGAGCGCGGCGGGGAAGCCATCGTAGTCGGTTCAAAAAATTTTACGGAACAAATTATTCTTGCGGAATTATTTGCGCAGCAGATTGAGGCGCACTCCGCGCTGCGCGTGGAGCGGAAACTGAATCTCGGCGGCACGTTTATTTGTCAGGATGCGCTGGTTTCCGGGAAAATTGATTTATACCCGGAATACACGGGCACTGCGCTCACAGCTGTTTTAAAAGAACCTCCGCAAAACAATCCCTCGGAAGTCTTTCGCATCGTGAAGGAAGAGTATCAAACCAAATTTAATGTCGAGGAAATGGCGCCGCTCGGTTTTAACAACACATTTGCAATGGTCATTCGCGGCGAAGACGCGGAAAACCTGCATCTGCGCACGGTTTCGGACATCGCGCCCTACGCTCCAAAATGGCGTGCGGGGTTCGGCTATGAATTTATGGAAAGGCCGGACGGGTACGCGGGTTGGGTGGCGGCTTATGGCCTTCATTTTGCGGCGGCGCCGCGCATCCTCGATCTTGGTTTGCTTTATCGGGCGCTCGCGGATAAGAAGGTTGATCTTGTCGCGGGGAATTCCACCGACGGGGTCATCGCGTCATTGCACATGGTCGCGCTTGAGGATGATCGCCATTATTTTCCGCCCTACGAGGCTGTGCCGCTTGTGCGCCGGGCGACTCTTGAAAAGCATCCTGAAGTCCGCGATGCGATTGGCGCGCTCGCAGGAAAAATTTCCGTGGATGAGATGCGCGCGATGAACTATGCCGTGGATGGCGAGCAGCAGGACCCCGCCGACGTGGTTCGCGCATTTCGCAAATCGAAGGGTCTTTAATTTGCTGCACGAAAGATTTTAAGAGATCCCTAAACGTTAATTTCGTTTCAGGGACCGTCCTCCCTCCTTGCATGATTCACCGGATGTGGCCCACATTCACAATAAAGAGCTCTCACATTTCGCCGATATATCCAAGGATGAAAGAAAATAGAACCGAACCTCGGGTCAACATGAACCTGCCAATCGTGGCATGGTGGGAGGACGAAGCTGGAAACCAGCACTTTTCCCATGGAAAATTGGAAGATATTTCCAATGCCGGGTTGCGTTTTCGGTCGCGGGAGGCAATCCCGGTTGGAACAAAACTCTTTCTGCGCACGCCGATGGGAGAATATGTCGGCAAAATCGTACGGTCTAGTCAGAATGGGGTGGAATTTGACCTGGGGATAAGAAAAGTGTCTGAGCGGGAGCCCTCGGGGAAGCATGTCAAGCTTAAGTGACACGGCGCGATCCGACACCGTTAAAATGAGAAGTGCAGTTGCCCGCGGCATTTCGCGTCTGCTAGAGTGCCTGCGTATGCCAATCGACCCGATTCAAATTTCTAAAATCGAAGTTGCTTTTGCCGGTTTTCGTTTCTCTTTCTGACATGACCATTGACAATCGAAAGCTCACTAATTTTGCGAAAGCGATTCGCGGCCGGCGGATTGGCGTGGTCGGCGACTTCATGCTGGACCGCTATGTGTGGGGTTCGGCCACGCGGCTGTCGCCGGAAGCGCCCGTACCCGTTGTGGATTTTAAGGACGAAACGCAGGTTCTGGGCGGCGCGGGAAACGTAGCTCGAAACCTGGCCGCTCTGGGCGCGAAAGTTCTTCCGTTCGGAGTGGTCGGCAAAGATGAAGACGGGCGTGAAATCCGCGAATTATTTGAAGCGGATGGCATGGCCACAAAGGGCGTGATCGCAAACACCTCCCGCCTCACGACGGTTAAAACACGTATCGTCGCGAAAAATCAGCAAATCGTGCGCGTGGACCGCGAACGTCGCGAACCCATTCATCGCGAGTTGGAAGAGAGCCTTGTGCGCGCCATTCTTAGCGCGCTCCCGCGCCTCGATGCGCTCGTCATTTCAGACTACGACAAAGGAGTGGTAACGGACACGCTTGTGGAGAGCGTCCTTGGGGAATGCGTGCGGCGCGGCGTGCCCGCGCTCGTGAAGCCCAAAGAATCGCGGCTTCTGCTGTATCGCGGCGCCAGCATGATTGTGTGCAATGCGAAAGAAGCGCACTTCTTTATTAGCCAAAAATTAGAGGATGACGACGCGGTGGAGCGGGGAGGAAAATCCCTGCTCGCACACTTTGGATGCGCCTCCGCCGTCATCACGCGCGGGCGCGAAGGGCTCAACGTGTTTGAGAAAAATGCACAGAAAAGTTTTCATGTTTCGGCCACGAGCAGCGAGATCAGCTACGACCGCGTCGGGAAATCGGGCGTTGACCGCGCCGCACACGGCCGCCAGGTTTTCGATGTGACGGGCGCGGGGGACACTGTGCTTTCCGTGCTGGCACTGGCGACCGCCGGCAGGATTCCTACCCGCGAGGCAGCTGTGCTGGCGAATGCGGGAGCCGGAGTTGTCGTAGGGAAGTTGGGCACTTCGACGATAACGCCCGCGGAATTATTTGCAGCCCTGCGAGAACTTCGTTAAGAATATTTCTGAACGATTTCAGTAGGACAGGCTTCAGCCTGTCTGGTTTAGATTCCAGCAAACTCAAAACTAAACCCGACAGGCTGAAGCCTGTCCTACTCATGGCGGGGGGAAACTCATCGACTGGTCCGAGCGTTCCACCCACAGCTGCACTTCGCGATTCCGCGCGGTTTTAATCGTCTCTTCGGCCTTCGGAAACGTATCGTACTCACTGAGTTCAACCACGACGACTACGCCGGTGCCGCCCTTTGGAGGCACTTCCGCGGTTTCAATCCGGTAGCTTTTGATGGGACTGTAATATCCGTCGGGCCCCCAGAAACTCAAAAAATCCTGATAAGAAAAACCGGGATGCGGATGCCAGATCTGGTAGGCCTGCTGCGTATTTCCCACCACAATCGCATCCATAAACCGCGTGATCGTATGTTTTTCGGTCGTGTATCTAGCAAAAAACCAGATGCTTCCCGCCAGCAACAGCGCCATTACTATTCCGCTGATGACGTAGCGTAAGGCCTTGGATTTGGGTTCTTCCGCGCCTCCGTCGAGTATTCCCATGAACATTTCTCCTTTATTCATGCTAAATCTGCCTCTTGAAGAAAGCAACGGAGAGTCCGACCAGGACAATGGAAAATCCGGTCAGGGTAAGAATATCCGAATAGATGCCGGGAAACCCCGTGTTTTTCAAAAGTAGCGCCTTCAGCGCGTGAACCGCATACGTGAAAGGGTCAATGTAGGAAATCCAGCGCAGCCACACGGGAAATCCTTCAACTGGATAAATCGCGCCGGAGGGAAAATAGAGCAATGTGTTCAGCACGCCGAACAGCGCGCGCGGCACGAGAGGATCGCTGATGCGAACCATCAGCAAAAACATGAAACTGATCATGGCGATCGAGGTGATAGCGAGCACCCCCATCAGATACAGCAGACGCACCGGATCCCACAGGTGATCGATGCCGGCAATCAACCCGCCAATAATCGTGATCGTCGTTCCGGCCATCAATCCCTTAAATGCGCCGGATAGAATCAAGCCCAGGATCAATTCTGTTTTTGTGATTGGCGTGACCAGATAACCTTCGTGCAGGCCGCGCGATTTGTCGTCGATGAACGTAATGCCTCCGCCGATCATCGCCACAATAAAAATGGACATGGCAATCGATCCCGAAAGCAAATATTTGATGTACTCGATGTACGGATACAGTTCGACAACCTGCAAATCCACGAGCGGATTGAGGCGCGGCAGCGGAACCGTGAGGCGCTGCCCAGGCTGAAACGGGTTGAGTCCCTGGTTGATGTCTTTCACCAGGTCCTGCATGCGCGTCAGAATTTCAGACGTGACGAAGTTGTCCGTATTGTCTTCGATAAAGGCGATGCGCGGCCGGTTTCCCTGATCCACGCGGCGCGAATAGTCCGCCGGAATGTAGACGACGGCGCGCACGAAGCCGGCGCGCAAATCGACAATGGCATCGGAAACGGAATTGTAATTCTCCACCTTCATCGTTCCTGGCCCTGCCACGATCGCATTGAATCGTTCGCGCAGGTCGCGCGAATAGGCCGTGCGGTCCTCATCCACCAGTGCGACGGTAATACCTTTTATTTTTCCGCCGAATGCGTATCCCAGCACGACGAGCTGCATCAGTGGAAAAATCATGGAGCTCATCATGAGCGCCGGGCTGCGGAAAAATTTCCGCATGTCGCGTTCGATGATGGCGAAGATGCGCTGGAATTTCATGCGTGCTTCGTTGTCCCCTCGAACATGAATCTATTTATAGATATGGCTCATGTCGCGCTTTATGGTGTCGGAAGCCGCATCGCGCAACTGCCTGCCTGTGTAGTATAGGAAAACGTCGTCGAGCGTGGTGCCTTGTACCGAGACGCGCCGGACATTTACGCCGCGTTCGCGCGCCGTATCCATCAGTTCGCGCACGGTCAGCGGGCCGCTGGTGGTGGAGATGTGGGTGAAATCTTCATTCACCACCACGCTGGCCACTCCGTTGAGTTTTTCGAGAGTCGCGGTCCAATCCGCGGGCGGATTTTCAAATTCCGCTTCGACGATATCGACGGCCGGAACGCTATCTTTTAGTTTCAAGGGCGTATCGAGCGCGACGAGCTGCCCGTGATCCACAATCGCAATCCGGTCGCACAGCTTATCCGCCTCGTCCATGTAATGCGTGGTCAGCAAAATCGTGAGGCCCGCGGACGCTTTCAGTTTGGTGATCATTTCCCAGACGGCCGTGCGCGAAACAGGATCGAGCCCCGTCGTCGGCTCGTCAAGAAACATAATTTTTGGCGAATGCACGAGGCCGCGCGCAATCTCCAGCCGCCTGCGCATTCCGCCGGAAAAACTGCCCACCAGTTTGTCGCTGAATTCCGTCAGCCCCACCGATTCCAAAAGTTGCGGAACGAGTTGCTGGCGCTGGGCGGTTGTCAGCCCGTAGAGCTTCGCATGGATGTTCATGTTCTCACGCGCCGTCAATTCCGGATCGGATGTCAGCGCCTGCGGAATTACGCCGATCGAGTGGCGGACGCCGTTGGCGTCGCTCACCACGTCGTGTCCGCCCACGCGTGCCGTGCCCGACGTGGGCGGCGTCAGCGTGGTCATCATGCGAATCAGCGTGGTTTTCCCCGCGCCGTTCGGGCCAAGCAAACCGAAAATTTCGCCCGTATGCACGGTGAAACTGATTTCCTTCACGGCCACGAAATCGCCAAATTGTTTTTTAAGTTTGATCACTTCAATCGCGTTCGCGTCGGTGGTGTTCATGGATTTGGTTGTGGCTTTTAGTAGCGCGGGCTTTTGCCTGCGGAATTTAGTCCTTGCAGGGCCAACCCCCGCAGGCTAAAGCCCGCGCTACTGAAATCCTACAGCTTGCGCCACCAGCTTTGATCTGAGGGCAGGGGCGGCAGCAGCACGGTCGCGGTCATGCCGGACATCAGCGTGCGCCCCGCATTTGGCACAGCTACTTTTATTTCAAATGTTTTAATGTCGCGCTTGGTGCGGCTCACATCGCGCTGCGTCGCAAAATCGCTTTCGACGCCTTTAAAAATCACCGTACCCTCCAGAATCTTTCCGGAAGGGAGCTGCACATTAATCTTTTGATTGAGGCCCACGCGGTCAATATACGTTTCTTCCACGTCCGCTTGCACCCAGAGATGATCGACGTCGAGCACGGTCACGATCGGCTCGCCCACCTGCAAAACTTCGCCCTGGCGCGCGGCGCGCACGGAGACGATGCCGTCCTGCGGCGCAAACACTTTTGTGTAGCTGAGGTGGACGTCCGCCGTGGCTTTGTCGGCGCGCGCCTGCTGCAGTTGCGCGCGCGTGGCGGCCACATCGCTTTGCTGCACGTCCAGCTGTTTGCGATTTGCGTTGGCCACCGCGACCTGCGCCTCTGCCGCGCGCACCTGATCTTCAAACGATTTAACGGCGGCTTCGGAACTTTGCATGGCGGCCAGCGCAAGATCGCGGTCCTGCGCGGCGGCGACGCCTGCGTCAAATAAACTTTGCGTGCGCTTGTAAGTGGTCTGATCGCGCCAGAGATTCGCCTGCGCCTGCGTGAGTTGCGAACGCACGGAGGTGAGCGTGGCTTCCGCCTGGCGAATGGACGCGCTCGTCTGATCATCCGTCATGCTGCGCGTTCCCGTCGCAGACGCAACTTTATTTTCCAGCATGTGAATGTTAGCTTCCGCCGAATCGCGCGCCGTGAGCCACTCCGCCGGATCGATTTCGGCAATCAGGTCGCCCTTATGCACTTCCGTGCCTTCGTCGACCGTGAGCTTGATCATGCGTCCGGCAATTTGCGAGCTGACGATGACGTCGTTGCCAGTAACAATCCCGGTGAGCGGAATGGCGCTGCCTCTCGGCGTGGTGGTGAAATACACAACCACGGAGATGGCGAACAACACTCCGATGAACACAAAAAATTTGGAAAGTTTCATTGCCTCTCTGCCCCGGGCTCAAGCAGCGCGTGCCAGGAAACTCGTTAGCCGCTGACATGCCAGTGTAAGGTACGAATTTCGCAGGCTCAAGGAATTGCGGGAGTGAGTGTGTTCATCTCAACGCGGGTTGCCCTATGTAGGACAGGCTTCAGCCTGTCTGGTTTAAATTCAAGCGAACCCAGAATTAAACCACACAGGCTGAAGCCTGTCCTACCGAAACCTACGGATTCGGCTGCGGTGCCGGGGTTCTTGGCGTGCCGCAACGGCCGCGCATTCCTTCGCGGAATTTTTCGCGTTCCTCGGGCGTCATGCTCTCCCAGCGCTGCCGCATCCCGCCACGCCAGCCGAAGCCGCCGCGACCCGGACGGAATCCGCCGAACAGCAGCCGCCCCAGCAGCATCAATCCGATGGCCTGCCAGAACGTAATGAAGTGGAGCCCAAAAAGGCCAGGCATCAGAAAATTCCACAGATGCGTAACCACGAAGCCAAACGCCGTGAAGGCCACGGCTCCGATCACTATAAATTTCAAGACCCGAAGAAATCTGCTTCCTCTCATCTCGTTTCTCCTTATGGATTCAAAAATTCATCGTAAATCGTTTGCAGACGCCGCCGCAGGTAGAGCACGGCGTGATGCTTGCGCGAGAGCAGCGTGTTGACGCTCACTCGCGTTTCCGCCGAAATCTCTTTAAAACTCGCGCCGTCATATTCGTGAGCGATAAAAACTTCACGCTGGTCTTCGGGCAATTCTTCGATCGCCGCGTCCAGCTCTTCCATCAAAATGCTTCGCGCGTACGCCGCCTCAGGGCCCGCATCGGGCGACGGCAGCAAATCTTCGAGCGTCAGCGAATCCCCGCTTTCTTCATCCGCATCTGTTGCGGCGCTAAACGCCTGCGGCTTTTTCTTGCGAAAGCGGTCGACGATGCGATTGCGCGCGACGCGAAACATCCATGCGCCCGCCTGCTCGATCGGCTTCATGAGCCGGTATGCTTCAATCAGTTCGTAAAAAACGTCCTGTAAAATATCTTCCGCATCGGCCTCATCAGGGACACGCTTGCGAATAAAATTGCGCAGCCGACCTTGTTCTCGGCCTATCGTTTCGGTGAGCCTTTGGTCTTGCTCAGCCATAATTAAATTTGTACGTATTGCTTTTTCCATCTAGGAATGAAGACGTTTGAACAGCGGAAATATTGCAGGAAATTTTTAGAGAGAAGAATTTCGCGGCCTGCGTGGTGAAACGATTGAGGTTACGCAGTTCCCTTGGCGGCGGCTTCGAGCGCGTCTCCGATGAGAATGGTTGGTTTCCATTCGTCGAGAAACACGGCGCCGAGGTTGGTGTAAAAATCGATGGCCGGTTTGTTCCAGTCCAAAACTTCCCAGCGCATGCAGAAATATTTCTCGCGCCAGGCGATTCCAGCGACATGCTTGATTAAAGCCGTGCCAATCCCGTGCTTGCGTGCGTCCGGCCGCACATACAAGTCATCGAGAAACAGTCCCGCGCGCCCCTGAAACGAAGAATAAAAGTCAAAAAACACGGCGTATCCCACAGCCTTGCCGTCCCATTCGGCTATTACGGAGCGGAATTTCGGGCGCGGCCCGAAGCCGTCGCGCAAAAGATCTTCTTCTGTCGTGCCGACTTCGTGTTCCAGATGCTCGAAGGCCGCGAGTTCGCGGATCATTTCGGTCAAGAGAGCAGCGTCATTTACGGTGGCAGGGCGAATCGAAAGCATCGGCACGTTCCTATGTAATGTATTTCTGAAAGCGCGATTATAGACTAGGTTCAACGCGAATGTCGCGTGCCAGTAGGACAGGCTTCAGCCTGTCTGCTTTTGTGTAAGCCTACCGCAATCTAAAACCAGACAGGCTGAAGCCTGTCCTACTCAAGGGCCTCGTTCGCAGCGGCAGCGGGCAGCTCGATCGTATATTTCGTACGCATCCTTTCGCGATGTTGCGAGAGCGCGAGTTCAATTAAGCGGTCGAGCAATTGGCGGTAAGGGAGGCCGGAAGCTTCCCAGAGTTTTGGGTACATGCTGATCGATGTGAAGCCGGGGATGGTGTTGATTTCATTCAGCAGAATTTTCCCCGTGCGGTTCTCCAAAAAAAAATCGACGCGGGACATCCCCATGCATTCAAGAGTGCGAAATGCGCGCACGGCATATTCCTGGAATTTTTTCACCTGCGCCTTGGTCAGCTTCGCGGGGATCATCAGGCGCGTGCCTTCTTCCAGATATTTTGCGGCGTAGTCGTAGAATTCGCGGTGCGGAACGATTTCTCCGGGAATGGACGCCTTCGGATCTTCATTGCCGAGCACGGACAACTCGATCTCTCGGCCGCGAATTTCCTTCTCCACCATAATTTTTTGAGCGAATTCTCCGGCAAAGTCCATGGCCTTTGACAGTTCTTTCACGTCATGCGCCTTCGTCATGCCCACGGAACTACCGAGCGTCGCGGGCTTCACGAAAACGGGGAATCGGAATTTCTTGCGAATTTCGCGCAGCACTTTCGCGGGCGATTTTTCCCACGTCGAGCGCGGAATCGCCAGGAATTCGCCGACAGGCAATTTGGCCTGCAGGAACAAGCGCTTCTGCACATCTTTGTCCATGCCCACGGCGGAGCCCAGAACTCCCGAACCAATATATGGGAGCCCGGCAAGATCGAGCAGTCCTTGCACGGCGCCGTCTTCGCCAAATGTGCCGTGCAGCACGGGAAACACGACGTCCACGTGCATCGAATCCGTTCGCGAATTGTTGGCAGGAACCAGCGCCGCCACATTCGGATCGGCGGAAAGCATCACGCTTTCGCCTGTGCGCAGGACTTCGCCAAGCGCGGGCTTGCCGTGCGCGCTTTCCGGGAACGGCGGCAGCATTTTGTGCGCCGCGGTTCCGGCAAGCCAGCGGCCCTCTTTCGAGATGCCGATGGGCACAGGCTCATACTTTTCGGGATCGAGCGCGGAAATTACCGACGCGGCGGAAAGCAGAGAAACTTCGTGCTCGCCCGAGCGTCCGCCAAATAAAATGCCAATGCGTAGCCGTTTTTTTTCAGTGCTCATAAATTTATGTGGTCCGTTGGTGTGGGTTAGAGTAGCGCGGGCTTCAGCCTGCGGGGTTTGGTCCTTGCAAGGCCAAAACTCCGCAGGCTGAAGCCCGCGCTACTTAAATCGCTATAAAATTTTCTTCCCTAGCCCGGATAGGACCATTTCTACTCCCAGCAAGGCGGTCTGATTGTGCAGGTCGATGACCGGATTAATCTCGACCACTTCCAGCGACACCATCGCTTCGCTGTCCGCGATAATTTCCAGCGCAAGATGCGCTTCGCGGTATGTCACGCCGCCGCGCACCGGAGTTCCCACGCCGGGCGCGTCGTCCGGATCGACGAAATCGAGATCGAGGCTCACCGCCACGCCATCTGTATCGTCCGTGACAAAGCGCAGAGCTTCGTTCATCACGTCACGCATGCCGCGCTCGTCAATATCGCGCATCGTGAAAACGTGCACGCCGGATTCCTTGATCAGGCGGCGCTCCTTCACATCCAGATCGCGGACGCCCACGAGCACCACGTTGCGCGGCTCTACTTTCGGTTTGTAGCCGAGCAGTTCGACCAGTTCCGGCGCGCCGTACCCCATAATGGCCGCGAGCGGCATCCCGTGAATGTTGCCGGAGGGCGAGCTTTCCGGCGTGTTCATATCTCCGTGCGCATCGAGCCACAAGTAGCCGACGCGCTTCGATTGCGCGCGATAATGATTCGATACTCCTGAAAAAGAACCCACAGCCAGCGAATGATCTCCGCCCAGCACCAGCGGAAAATAACCTTCCGAGAGGGATTTTTCGACCATCTCCGCAAGGCCGCGGCAGGTTTCCGCAATTTCGTGCAAATATTTGGCGCGCTTTTCGCCGTAGGGCTGCTCTTCCGGCTGCCGCACATAGACGTTGCCGATATCATCCACCGTGTGCCCAAGCGATTTCAAACGCGATTGCAGGCCTGCCACGCGCAGCGCCGAGGGACCCATATCTACACCGCGGCGGCTCTGGCCGAGGTCCATGGGAACGCCAATAATCCTGATTTTTTGGGCCATAAGTTGTCAGTTCAGCGCGCCCCTCTATAGTTGCTGTATTGGAGGGGCGGCGGCGAGATCAAGGATAGACTCTGTAGATCATGCGTGGGAAGGGAATGACTTCGCGAATGTGCTCAGTTCCGCAAATCCATGCCACCGTGCGTTCTAGGCCCAGTCCGAACCCCGCATGGGGCACGCTGCCGTAGCGGCGCAAATCGAGGTACCACTGAAAAGCCTCTTCCGGCAGATTGTGCTCCCGCAGGCGTTTTAACAGCAGATCGTAATCGGCCACGCGTTCTCCGCCGCCGATAATTTCGCCGTAGCCTTCCGGAGCAAGCATGTCGAATCCCAGCGCGAGGTCGGGCCGCTCGGCATCCGGCTGCATATAAAAAGCTTTCATCGCGGCGGGGTAGCGATGCACGATCACTGGGCGGTCGTAGGTGCTGGAAAGAAGTGTTTCTTCGTCGCCGCCAAAATCGTCGCCCCACTTCGCGGGATTCCCGCGCTGCTGCAGAATTTCGATGGCTTCGTCGTAGGTGATGCGCGGAAAGGGCGCCGTGACGGTCGCAAGTTTGGAAGTGTCTCGGCCCAGTGTTTCGAGTTCCCGTGCGCGATTCTTCAGGACCGATTGCACTACGTGGCAAACGAGGCCTTCGCCGAGCGCCATCATGTCTTCGAGGTGCGCAAACGCGGCTTCCGGCTCCAGCATCCAGAATTCCGTAAGGTGGCGGCGCGTCTTCGATTTCTCCGCGCGGAACGTAGGCCCGAACGTATAAACCTTGCCCAGCGCCATGGCTGTGGCTTCCACATACAGCTGGCCCGACTGCGTCAGGTACGCTTTTTCGTCGTCGATGTATTGCACTTCGAAAAGCGTAGTCGTGCCTTCGCAGGCGGCGGGCGTAAAAATCGGCGCTTCCGTCAGAATGTAATCTTGCGAAGCCATGTATTCATGCGCGGCGCGCACGGCTTCCGCGCGGATGCGCAAAATCGAAGCCTGGCGCGGCGTGCGAATCCACAGATGGCGGTTATCCAGCAGAAAATCGACGCCGTGCTCTTTCAACTGGATTGGGTACGGAGTATCCGCGGGGACGCGCTGCACCACTTCCAGCGCCGTAATCTGAATTTCGAATCCGCCGGGCGCGCGTTTATCCGCGTGAATTTTACCCGTGACGATGACGCTAGATTCCTGCGTCAGCCCGCGCAACGCTTCAAAAGCGGTCGGCTGATCCTTCAGTGAGACCACGCCCTGAATCGTTCCGGTGCCGTCGCGAAAAATGGGAAAGAGAAGCTTGCCCGCTTCGCGCAGATTATAAAGCCAGCCCTGCAGCGTGACTTCCTGCCCGTCATGTTTGCCCACATTTTGAATCGATACGATTGGCATGTAGTTTCTTTCGGTTTATGTAGCGCGGGCTTCAGCCTGCGGGGTTTAGGCCTTGCTAGGACTAACCCCCGCAGGCTAAAGCCCGCGCTACTAATTCGCCTTCGCGCGTTCCTCTTCTAGTCTGTCAAACACAACTTGCACTCCGCGCAGGGTTTCCGCGAAGGCCTGCACTTCCGAAGAGCCTGCCGCCGCTGCGGGTTCTTTCAACTCAAGTACAGCCGGCGCGTCTTCCGGCAGACCCCCAAGCAGTGCGCTCCAGTCGATGGTGCCCTCATACGGCAGCAAGTGATCGTCGCGCTCGCCGCGATTGTCGTGCAGGTGCGTCGTGACCACCAGACTGCGCACGGCTTCCAGCGCTTCGATCTCTCCGCCTTCCAGATGCGCATGCCCTGCATCGAAGCAAAGCTTTATGTTCGTCAGGCACGTTTGCTCCAGAAAATTTTTCAGATTCAAGGGCGTCGCCATTTCGCCCGGCGTATTTTCCAGCGCGAGCGTAACGCCGCGCTGCCTCGCAAAAATGGAAAGGTGCTCGAGCGAACTGAACGCCGCGTCCCATTTTCGGTCGTCAGGAATATCTCGCTGCCTCGCCACATGCTGCACGCAATAGCGAAAGGGAATCTGCTCGACAAGGTCCAACGCGCGCTTGATTTCGTCCACCGCTTCCTGGCGTCGCAAGCGTTCCGGATCGCAAATGGAAAGCGGCGCGCCGCTTTCGCGGTTGAGATGGAAATCGCGATTCGTCGGCGAGTGAATGGAATGCAACCCCAGATGATTTCCGGTGAGCCATGACGCCAGTTCGCGCGCGCTGTCCGGGTTGCGGTAGTCGAAATGTCCACGCGAGCAGAATAATTCCACCGCGGATGCTCCCGCGCGCGCCACTTCGCCGATGAGTTCGGCGGTGAGTTTCCGGTTTACAAACAGATAAGTGGAAAGAATGCGTTGCATCTTCACGATCTGCGGGCCCTGTTTCATTTCAAATGAAAACTGTCCGACTCTAAGCGATGCCCTGACAGGCGTCAAGACGCGCCACTCCGGCCGGGCGGCGGAATGAAAAACAAAACTCTATTTTTTATTTCACGCTTTTCCGGAACTTACTCTTCGCGCAAAAATTCGGCGTCGGGCGAGCCGGGAATCAAT
>Ga0209483_1001762_pt1 | contig 16021 bp, 12 predicted proteins | sample NGEPerA_FD_184508 | JGI IMG/M metagenome (GOLD analysis project Ga0209483, IMG submission 184508) | Arctic peat soil microbial communities from the Barrow Environmental Observatory site, Barrow, Alaska, USA - NGEE PermafrostL2-A... | ecosystem: Environmental > Terrestrial > Soil > Wetlands >... | reverse complement strand
CTTGCATGCCCAGGGCGATTGCGGCAGCGTTCGAATGATGCGCGCTCCCCGCCGGCCCTCTTATCTCCACGCGACAGTCGCAATCGGCTTGCTGACGATCGCGTTCGGCGGGGTTGTCGCTGCCGCTGCCGAAATTCCCGCCATTGCCTCCCGCCAGCGCGCGGAAAAGAAGACGTTCACCGACAGCGAGATCACGGAAGGCTTTTTCAAGACCGCGTTCGGCGCCGAATTTCAGCTCGCCGGCCGGGTCGACCGCATCCGCAAATACGACATGCCGGTCAGGGTATTCGCCGACGGCAACCGCCCGGAACGCAAGACGCAACTTGCGAAAGTCGTGGCCGACATCGGCCGGCGCATCCAGCATATCGACATCGCGATGGCCGACAACAGCGAGGCCGCCAACATCCTGGTCAAGATGGTTCGCGACCGCGACCTCTATCGCACCATCACGTCATTCTACGGCAGCGAGCGGGCGAAGGAGATCCGCACCTCGCTCGATCCGCAATGCCTGTCCGGATTCCGCAAGAACGACAATTACGAGATCGAGCACTCCGACGTCATCCTCACGGTCGACAATGGCGATTTCGTCTTCCTGGATTGCGCCTATGAGGAACTGCTGCAATCGCTCGGCCCGATCAACGATACCTCCTCGGTGCCATGGACCATGTTCAACGACAATGTGTCGATGGGTTTCTTCGACGTCTACGACCAGTACATTCTGAACGTGCTCTACGACCCCCGCATCAAGGCCGGCATGACGGTCGAGGAGGTCAAGGCGGTGCTGCCCGCGGTGCTCCCGGATGTGCGCGTCTGGGTGAAGAAGGTCAACGATCTGTCGGATTGAACGACGTTTTAGTTGCAGATTGATTTCAACGATGCCCATTCGGTTTCCGTCAGCAGTGGCGGCCCGGTCGGCGGACGATCCTCGCTGCTCATGCGGGCGAGGCGGTCCTCGGTCAACGGATGGCTCGACAGAATCGACAGGCTCTTGTCGACTTCTCGTCCGGTGACACGGAACAGCAATTCGCCCATTGGCTTCGTCGGGCGGCCGAGCCGGTGCATCGTGTCGATGGCGAAGGTGTCGGCATTCTGTTCGGCGTCGCGCGAATAGGACGACGTCACCAGCGAGCGCGAAGCAAAAATCAATGCGCCGGAGCCGGTGACATCGCCGAACAGCAATCCGATCAGGAACGACGAGCCGCCGTTGTAGATCAAATTGCGCGTCGAGTCGCGATGCCTGAGATGTCCGAGTTCGTGCGCGAGGACGCCGGCGATCTCGTCGGCATTCTCGGCCTTTTTCAACAGACCGTTGAACAAATAGACCGTGCCGCCCGGTAGCGCAAAAGCGTTGGGAATGGGGGTCGCCAGCACCTCGCTGCGAATTTCCGTATCCAGTCCGGCGGTATCCGAAACGACATGAACGAGCTTGGCAAAGGCCGCCTGCCCCGCCCCATTGTTGCAAACCTTGTTGCCGAAAATCGCGCCGATCTGCTTTTCCGCGACATCGCCAAGGCGGCGTTCAAATGCCGGCGGCACCAGCGGCGCGAGGCGATCTGCGGCCAGCGGCACGCCAAACAGGACCACGGCAACAATGGAAGCCGCCGCGGCGAGCGACCAGCCGATGATCGCGCCGACGCCTTGCCGCCCCGGGACGTTCTCGTCCAGCCGCGCGCAACGCGAGACAAGTTTTGTCGCGAGCGCCGCATCGCGGATTTCGAGCCGCGCGAGCGCCGGCGCGGTCAGGCAGGTCAGGCGCAGGATGCCGGACGGGCTGTCGGCGCGGCGGATATCGGCATAGTTCCACTCGCTCGCCTCGTCCGGGGCCTCCCGCAATTCGAGGCGATCACCAAATACCAGCGTCACCAAACGGCGGCGGCTCGACTTACCGTCGAAATAAATGGCCGTCGCACCGATTCCGGACGACGTTGAAATATCTTCCGGCCCGCTATCCATCGCTGCAAGTACCCGCCCGCTAGAACCCGGCCATATCAAGCCCGTCGGCAAGGCCTTCACCCAGCGCGCTGGCGACGTCGCCTGCCACCGCGACATTGGCTGCCGCTTCGATATGATACACCGTCGTCGATCCGATCACCCTCGCCCAGAGATCGCGCAACAAATAGACGCGCATCACCACGTTCATGGTGAGTATCAATGCCAGATAGCCGATCCCCAACGCCACCAGCATTGGAATGCTTCCCTGCAAATTGCCACCGGCGAACAGCTTTGCCATCGGTGTATGGTTGATGCCTGCCACCAGAGCCGCGCAACCGAACAAATAGGCCGCGAACAGCGCGACGATCAACAAGCCCCACCCGATCACTTTCCAGTAAAGGCCGATCAAGGCTCCGCGCCGCAAGGCCGATTCAAGCCGGACCTCGCCAAAGCGGATGCCTGCAAGCCACCAGCGCCATTCCACGGCTTTGAAAATGGCGTAGAGAAACGGGGTCCCGACGGGTATCAGAAGTCCGCCCACGCCGGGGACGACTTTCGTCAACGGCCGGAGATGGGGAAACCATTGGGCCAGCGGGACGATGAAGATCACCAGGGGCAACACGACGATGGCCGTCAGCCATATCCACCAGGCGCGCTTGAAGAAATCCCAGCCGCGGCCTTCAAAGCCGCCCTGCAGGTCGCCGTACCAGGAATGGCGCATCTTGTAGCGCTCAAGGGCTGCCTCCCGCCACGGCAGGATCAGCCCGAGCGTCAGCACCATCAGCAGCGCCCACAGCGTCGCCCGCGCCGCATAGGCCCAGCCCGATCCCGTCATCCAGAACCGCACTCCCCGCCATATCGTGCGGGTGAGGCGATAGCGTCGCGCCCGATAGATGGCGAATTGCCCGAACATGTAGAAGAATGCCAGCAAGGGCAGGCTGGCAAACGCCTTGAGCCGCGCCACTTCGACGCTGATCAGGAAATAAAGCAGATAGATCGGCACGATGATCGCTAGCGCGAACAGGAATCCGAACAACAATTCCTTGCCGGTGCCGGTGTATTCGAAGGCGTCGTCGTCAACAGCCGTCTGCGACCACAAATGCCTGCGGATGTCGGTGGCAAGCCAGAAGCGGTAGAAGCCGACGGTGATGAGTTCGAGCAGCGCGCCTCGCGTCACCAGCCGTCGGAACTCGCCGCGGTTGCCGGAAAATGCGACGGAACCCGGCAGCGCCGGAGGCACGACGGCCATTTGATTCATGGATCAATTCCATAAAATAAGCGGAAGATGATTGCCTAATCCGTATTTGTCGCCCAATCCGTAACTTCGTTCGAACAAGTTTACGCAGATTTCTCGAACAGCTCGCGTCCGATCAACATGCGGCGGATCTCGCTGGTGCCGGCGCCAATCTCGTAGAGCTTGGCATCGCGCAACAGCCGCCCGGTCGGATAATCGTTGATATAGCCGTTGCCCCCGAGCAGCTGGATCGCATCCAGCGCGCATTGCGTCGCCTTTTCGGAGGCATAGAGAATCGCGCCGGCGGCGTCCTCGCGCGTGGTCTCGCCGCGGTCGCAGGCTTTCGCGACCGCGTAGACGTAGGCACGGGACGCATTCATCGTCGTATACATGTCGGCGATCTTGCCCTGCACCAGCTGGAAATGGCCGATCGGCTGGCCGAACTGCTTGCGCTCATGGACATAGGGCATCACCACGTCCATGCAGGCCTGCATGATGCCGAGGGGACCGGCAGCCAGCACCGAGCGTTCGTAATCAAGACCGGACATCAGGACGTTGACGCCGCGACCGACCTCACCGAGCACGTTCTCTGCCGGCACCTCGCAATTGTCGAACACGAGTTCGCCGGTGTCGGAGCCGCGCATGCCGAGCTTGTCGAGCTTCTGCGCGGTGGAAAATCCCTTCATGCCCTTTTCGATGATGAAGGCGGTGATGCCGCGGGCGCCGGCGGAAGGATCGGTCTTGGCATAGACCACGAGCGTTTCCGCGATCGGCCCGTTGGTGATCCACATCTTGCTGCCGTTCAGCACATAGCGGTCGCCCTTTTTCTCGGCGCGGGTCGCCATCGACACCACATCGGAGCCGGCGCCGGGCTCCGACATCGCCAGCGCGCCGACATGTTCGCCTGAAATCAGTTTTGGGAGATATTTCCGCTTCTGCGCCTCGCTGCCGTTGCGCCGCAGCTGATTGACGCAGAGGTTGGAATGCGCGCCGTAGGACAGGCCGACCGCGGCAGACGCGCGCGAGATTTCCTCGACCGCGAGGCAATGTTCGAGATAGCCCAGCCCCGATCCGCCATACTCCTCCTCGACGGTGATGCCGTGCAGGCCGAGCGCGCCGATTTTCGGCCAGAGATCCCTGGGGAATTGATTGCTCTTGTCGATCTCGTCGGCGCGCGGCGCGATCTCGTGGCTGGCGAAATCATGCACGGTCTCGCGTATCGCGTCCGCGGTTTCGCCGAGATCGAAATTAAACATCCGATGCGCGTTGGGGATCATGGTCGGCCTCCGGGCGAATGACGCGGCGTTTTGTCGCCTTAAGCCTTAATCATTGGCAACAGTCTTGTCACGGCAGGAAGGCGCCGGAAGGCTTTCCGTTGTATACCACGGGAAGCCGTCAGCCGATGCGATGAGATGGCCAAACTCGCCCTTGCTCTGGCGCGTGCAACGGGATGTAATTCGCATTCAACAGCCGCCCCGGAAGCTAAAAGCCGGACAATCAAGGAGCTGCCCGATGCACGGGACGATCGACAAGGAAGCCAGTCAGGAGGCCGCGCGGGATCGGGCGTATTCGCTGCCGCTCGATCAACTGAACCCCGGGGATCCCGAACTGTTTCGCTCCGATACATTCTGGCCGTATTTCGACCGGCTGCGTGAGGAAGAGCCCGTGCATTACTGCCGGGATAGCGTGTTCGGGCCCTATTGGTCGGTGACCAAATACAACGACATCATGGACATCGAGACCAATCACGCGGCGTTCTCGTCGGCGGCTTCGCTCGGCGGCATCACCATCCGCGACGCGCCGTCCGACCTGAGGCGCGAAAGCTTCATCGCCATGGACCAGCCGCGCCATGGCCCGCAGCGCAAGACGGTTGCGCCGATGTTCACGCCGACCCATCTCGACCAGCTCGCGATCAGCATCCGCAAGCGCTCGGCCGAGTGCCTCGACAACCTCCCGAAAAATGACGTGTTCGATTTCGTCGATCAGGTCTCGATCGAACTGACCACCCAGATGCTCGCCGTGCTGTTTGACTTCCCCTGGGAAGACCGCCGCAAGCTGACGCGCTGGTCCGACGTCGCCACCACGCTGCCGGGACCCGACGGCGTGGTCGCCACGGAAGACGAGCGGCAGGTCGAACTGCTGGAATGCGCGAGCTATTTCGCAAAACTCTGGAAGGAGCGCATCGACCAGCCGCCAAAGAGCGACCTGCTGTCGATGATGGCGCATGGCGATGCGACGCGTGACATGGACCCGAAGAATTTCCTCGGCAATTTGATTTTGCTGATCGTCGGCGGCAACGACACCACCCGCAACACCATGTCGGGCAGCATTTATGCGCTGAGCAAGCATCCCGACCAATACAAAAAGCTGCGCGAAAACCCGGCGCTGATCGACAGTTTCGTGCCGGAGGTGATCCGCTGGCAGACGCCGCTGGCGCATATGCGCCGCACCGCGCTCGAGGACGTCGAATTCCGCGGCAAGCAGATCAAAAAGGGCGACAAGGTCGTGATGTGGTACGTCTCGGGCAATCGCGACGAAGCCGCGATCGACCGTCCCTACGAATTCATCATCGACCGGGCGCGGCCCAGGACCCACATTTCCTTCGGCTTCGGCATCCATCGCTGTGTTGGCATCAGGCTCGCCGAACTGCAACTGAAGATCATTTGGGAGGAAATCCTGAAGCGCTTCGACAATATTGAGGTGGTCGGCGAACCGAAGCGGGTGTATTCGAGTTTTGTGAAGGGCTACGAGACCCTGCCGGTGCGCATCGCCGGCTAAAGGGGTTCCTTCAAATATCAATTGTTGGACGACGAACGATGAACATCCAGACAACGGTCCGGGCCGACAAGGCCGAGCTCCAGCGCCAGGCGCGCGAGGAGGCCTATTCCACGCCCCTGAAGGATTTCCATCCGGGCGCGCCACGGTTGTTCCAGAACGACACGCTGTGGCCGTTCTTCGAACGGCTGCGCAAGGAAGAGCCGGTGCACTACTGCACCAACGCGCCGATCGAGCCCTATTGGTCGGTCACCAAATACAACGACATCATGCATGTCGACACCCATCACGGCCTGTTCTCTTCCGACGTCTCGCTCGGCGGCATTTCGATCCGCGACGTGCCGCCGGGCTATGACTATCCGAGCTTCATCGCGATGGACCAGCCGCGGCACTCCGCCCAGCGCAAGACCGTCTCGCCGATGTTCACGCCGACGCATCTCGACGAACTCGCGATCCTGATCCGCGAACGCACCGGGCGGGTGCTCGATGCACTGCCCCGCGACGAGACCTTCAACTTCGTCGAGCGGGTGTCGATCGAACTGACCACGCAGATGCTGGCGACATTGTTCGATTTTCCGTTCGAGGAGCGCCGCAAGCTGACGCGCTGGTCCGACGTCTCTACCGCGTTACCTAAAAGTGGCGTGGTGGAATCGGCGGAGCAGCGCCGCGCCGAGATGGACGAATGCGCGGCCTATTTCACCAAACTCTGGAACGAGCGCGTCAACGCCGAGCCGCGCAACGACCTGATCTCGATGATGGCCCACAGCGACGCCACCCGCTACATGGACGCCGACACCTTGATGGGAAACATCATCCTGCTGATCGTCGGCGGCAACGACACCACCCGCAACACCATGAGCGGCTCGGTGCTGGCGCTGAACGAACACCCCGAGCAGTACCAGAAGCTGCGCGACAATCCGGCATTGATCGATTCGATGGTGCCGGAGGTCATTCGCTGGCAAACGCCGCTCGCCCATATGCGGCGCACCGCGCTGGTCGATACCGAACTGCACGGCAAGACCATCCGGAAGGGTGATCGCGTGGTGATGTGGTACGTCTCCGGCAACCGCGACGAAGAGGGCATCGAGAAGCCCGACGAATTCATCATCGACCGCGCGCGGCCGCGCACCCATCTGTCGTTCGGTTTCGGCATCCACCGCTGCGTCGGCATGCGGCTCGCCGAACTGCAATTGAAGATCGTGTGGCAGGAAATCCTGAAGCGGTTCGACCGCATCGAGGTGGTCGGCGAGCCGAAGCGGGTCTATTCCAGCTTCGTGCGCGGCATCGAATCCCTGCCGGTGCGCATACCAGCATGACCGGACCGGCCTCTTGATCGCCGGGTTGGACCCGCCTATCCACCGAATGCATTTTGACGGGGCCATTGGCCCCCGCGCTTTCGATCTGCCAGCCGAGTTCCCATGACATCGACAGAACCAGAAGAACATTCCGACATCCGCGAAGCCGTCGCAAAACTCTGCGCACAATTCCCCGGCGAATACTGGCGCAAGCTCGACCGCGAGATGGCCTACCCCTCCGCCTTTGTCGACGCGCTGACGGAGGCCGGCTACCTTTCGGTGCTTATTCCCGAGGAATATGGCGGCGCCGGGCTGAAACTGTCGGCGGCGACCGCGATCCTCGAGGAGATCCACCGCGCCGGCTGCAATGCCGGCGCCTGCCACGCCCAGATGTACACCATGGGCACGGTGCTGCGGCACGGCAGCGCGGAGCAGAAGGCAAAATGGCTGCCGGGCGTCGCGAGCGGGAAGTTGCGTTTGCAGGCGTTCGGCGTCACCGAGCCGACCAGCGGCACCGATACGTCCTCGCTGAAGACGTTTGCGAAGCGCGATGGCAATGACAGCTATGTCGTCAACGGCCAGAAGATCTGGACCAGCCGCGCCGAATATTCCGACCTGATGGTCCTGTTGGCGCGCACCACGCCAAAGGAGCAGGCGCGAAAGCGCACCGAGGGCCTTTCGGTGTTCCTGGTCGACATGCGCGAGGCGCGCAAGGCCGGACTGACGATCCGCCCGATCCGCACCATGATGAACCATTCCACGACCGAGGTGTTCTTCACCGACATGAAGGTGCCGGCGGAGAATTTGATCGGCGAGGAAGGCAAGGGCTTTCGTTACATCCTCTCGGGCATGAACACCGAGCGCATCCTGATCGCGTCCGAATGTATCGGCGACTGCAAATGGTTCATCGCCAAGTCGACCGCCTACGCCAAGGAGCGTGCGGTGTTCGGCCGGCCGATCGGCCAGAACCAGGGTATCCAGTTTCCGATCGCCAAGGCCTATGCGGCGATGCGCGGCGCCGAATTGATGGTGAAGGAAGCCACTCGCAAATACGAGGCCGGGCTCGATTGCGGCGCCGAAGCCAACATGGCCAAGATGCTGGCGGCCGACGCCTCCTGGGAAGCCGCCAACGCCTGCATCCAGACCCATGGGGGGTTTGGCTTTGCCGAGGAGTATGACGTCGAGCGCAAGTTCCGCGAGACGCGGCTCTATCAGGTGGCGCCGATCTCGACCAATCTGGTTCTGTCTTTCATCGCCGAGCATGTGCTCGGCATGCCCCGCTCCTACTGAGAAATCGAGATGCTGCCGCTTCAGGGAATAACCGTCATCGCCGTCGAACAGGCGGTCGCCGCCCCGTTCTGCTCGTCGCGCCTGGCGGATGCCGGTGCCACTGTCATCAAGATCGAGCGACCCGAGGGTGATTTCGCTCGCGGCTATGATAACGCCGCCAAGGGCCAGAGCAGCTATTTCGTCTGGCTCAATCGTGGCAAGCAATCAGTCGCGATCGATCTCTCGACCAAGGGCGGCCGCGAGCAACTCGAGGCGCTGATATCAGGCGCCGACGTGCTGCTGCAGAATCTCAAGCCCGGCTCGATGGACAAGCTCGGCTTCTCGCGCGAGCGCCTGCGCAAGGATTATCCGACACTGATCTGCTGCACCATCACCGGTTATGGCGACGAAGGGCCATACAAGGATCGCAAAGCCTATGATCTCCTGATCCAGGCCGAGAGTGGGCTCGCCTCGATCACGGGCGGACCGGAAGGCGCCTCCCGGGTCGGCATCTCCGTCGTCGATATCTCGACCGGCGCCACCGCGCAGGCCGCGATTCTGGAAGCGCTATTCGCGCGCACGCGCACCGGCATGGGCGCGGACATCCGCATCTCGATGTTCGACGTGATGGCCGACTGGCTGGCGGTGCCCCTGATCAATTCGGAAGCCGGCAACCCGCCACAACGGATTGGGCTGGCGCACCCCTCGATTGCGCCCTATGGCGTGTTCCAGTCAAAGGACGGCAAGGACATCCTGATTTCGATCCAGAGCGAGCGCGAGTGGAAAAAGCTCTGCGCCGAGGTCCTGAAGCAACCCGACTTGCCGAACGATCCGCGGCTCGCCAACATTTCCGAACGCGTCCGCAATCGTCAGCTCACCGACAAGATCGTTGCCGATGTCTTTGGATCGCTGAACCGTGACGAACTGATCCAGCGGCTTGACGGCGCCGACATCGCCTTTGGCGAAGTCAACACCATGGCCGACCTCGCCGCGCATCCACATCTGCGCCGCATCGAGGTCGGCACACCAAAGGGTGTCGTGACCTATTCCGCCCCGGCCGCGATCTTTGTCGACGAGCCACGTACGTATGGCCCGGTGCCCGCGATCGACGAGCACCTCGCACTTGGAACTCCTCGGGCACGGAAATCGTCATGAGCGAAAAGCTCGATCTCGACCATCTGAGGCAATGGATCGGCCGTAGCACCGAGGCCTCCGACATCGTCACCGCGCACCTGGTCAAGGGCCTGCGCGCCACGCTGTTCATGGAGATCGGCGAGCCCAGGCCGGGCGATGCCGCGCCATGGACGGTGCATTGGTGTTTGGCGCAGCCGGTTTATCCGATGTCGGAACTTGGTCCCGACGGCCACCCGACCCGCGGCGGTTTCCTGCCGCCGGTGCCGCTGCCACGCCGGATGTGGGCCGGCGGTGAACTGGAGTTCTTCGATGCCTTGCGCGTCGGCGACGAGGTAACGCGGGCCTCGAAGATCACCGACGTGACCATGAAGGCCGGGAGCACCGGCGTGTTGTGTTTCGTCTCCGTCGATCATCTGGTGACGACGCCGCGCGGCACCGCGCTGCGCGAGCGGCAGGACATCGTCTATCGCGACATTTCGACGGCGGCTTCCGCCCCGGCGAAGCCCGCGGCCGCGCCGCCCGCTGCACGACACCGCGAAAGCCATATGGCCGATCCCGTGCTGCTGTTTCGCTACTCGGCGCTGACCTTCAACGGCCACCGCATCCATTACGACCGCGACTACGTCACCAAGGTCGAAGGCTACCCGGGCTTGATCTTTCACGGCCCCATGCAGGCCGCGTTCCTCGTAGAACTCGCGGCGAAATTGCACGGCGGCGCGGCGCCGCGGAAATTCAGCTATCGCGGGCTGCAGCCCTTGTTCGAGGGCTCGGAATTCAGCGTCAATGCCAACGATACCGCTGGTGGCATGGAGTTGTGGACGGCGAATTCGGCCGGCCAGCCGACCATGAAGGGCACCGCGACGTGGTGATTATTCACACCGTCATTCCGGGGCGTGTCGAAGACGCGAACCCGGAATCTCGAGATTCCGGGTTCGATGCTTCGCATCGCCCCGGAATGACGTAGAGGCAACATTGTCCCGCAAACCCGCCAAAAGCATCCGCAAATCCGTGACCGTCAAACAGGCCACGCTCGACCTCTTGCGCGCGTTCGGCATCAAGAAGGTGTTCGGCAACCCCGGCTCGACGGAACTGCCGTTGCTCGCTGACTGGCCCGACGATATCGACTATGTGCTGGGTCTGCAGGAGGCTTCCGTGGTCGGCATGGCCGACGGCTATGCGCAGGCCACCCGCAACGCCGGTTTCGTCAATCTGCATTCGGGCGCCGGCGTCGGTAACGCGCTCGGCAACATCTATACCGCCCACCGCAACCAGACCCCGCTGGTGATCACGGCGGGCCAGCAGGCGCGCAGCATCCTGCCGCTGCAGGCTTTCCTCTACGCCGAGCGCGCGTCGGAATTCCCGCGGCCCTATGTCAAGTTCTCGGTCGAGCCCGCGCGCGCCGAAGACGTTCCGGCGGCGATCGCACGCGCTTACTACGTGGCGATGCAGCCGCCATGCGGCCCGACCTTCGTGTCGGTGCCGATCGACGACTGGGCCCATCTGACGCTGCCGGTCGAGGCGCGACGCGTCAGCCGCGAGCTCGGCCCCGATCCGGACGCCATGCAGGCGCTCGTCGCGGCGTTCGCTGCGAGCAAGCACCCGGCGGTTGTCGTCGGTCCCGGCGTCGATCGCGCGCAGGCCGTCGATCTCCTGGTGCAGGTCGCGGAGAAAGCGCGGGCGTCGGTCTGGGTCAGCCCGTTCTCGGCGCGCTGCAGTTTCCCGGAACGGCATCCGCAATTCGCGGGCTTCCTGCATGCGTCGCCGGCGCAGCTCTCCGAGGCGCTTGGCACGCACGATCTCGTGGTCGTGATCGGCGCACCGGCTTTTACCTTCCACGTCGAAGGCCATGCCTCGATCTTCGATGGCGTGACCACGATCTTCCAGATCACCGACGACCCCACCGCCGCCGCGGTCACCCCCCGGGGCACCAGCATCATCGCCACCATGAAGCCGGCGCTGTCGATGCTGCTGGAATTACTGCCCGAGACGAAGCGCGCGATCCCGGCGGGACGCAATTTGCCGGCGGCACCAAGTGCGGCCGATCCGATCCCGGTCGAATACCTCCTGCACACGCTCTCGGCCGCCATGCCCGACGACGCCATGCTGGTGGAGGAAGCGCCGTCACACCGGCCGGCGATGCATAAATTCCTGCCGATGCGCGGTGAGGGTAGTTTCTACACCATGGCGAGCGGCGGCCTCGGCTACGGCCTGCCGGCCGCGGTCGGCATCGCGTTCGGCCGTCCCGACATCCGCACCGTCTGCCTGATCGGCGACGGTTCGGCGATGTATTCGATCCAGGCGCTATGGACCGCGGCGCAGCGCAAGCTGCCGCTGACGGTGGTGGTGATCAACAACCAGGGCTATGGCGCGATGCGCTCCTTCAGCCAGGTGATGCAGGTGCGCAACGTACCGGGCCTCGAACTGCCCGGCATCGATTTCGTGAAGATCGCCGAAGGGCTGGGTTGCGACGCCGTGCGCGTGACAAAATCATCCGAACTCACGCCCGCGCTGCAGCGCGGCCTCGCGCATGGCGGTGTCAACCTGATCGAGGTTATGGTGGATTTCGCGGTCCAGACGCTCTACGCGCAGAAGGGCTGAATCCACGCCGTCATTGCTGTGCATGTTCACAATTGCGAGCGAAGCGAAGCAATCCAGCTTTCTTTGTGCTGCCGCATGGAGTGCTTCGCTTCGCTCGCAATGACGAAGGTCACTTCCCGTAAGCTTCCCGCATCTTCGCCTGGATCTTCGCCATGCCCGCGATCCAGCGGTCGTAATTCTCGGTCTTCTTGCGCATGTAGCCGAGCACTTGCGGATGCGGCAGGATGACGAACGTCTCCTGCTCGATGCCGGCAAGCGCATCCTGCGCCACCTGCTCCGGTGTCAGGTCGCCGTCGCCGGATTGCGGGCCCTTCGGAATCGAACGCAGCATATTGGTGTCGACGCCCTGCGGACACAGGATCGAGACCTTGATGCCTTGGGCGCGGTGCGAGATCGCGAGGTTTTCCGCAAACCCCACGGCCGCGTGCTTGGTCGTGGAATAGGCTGGGCTTCCGACCTGCGACAACAGGCCCGCGGCCGAGATCGTGTTGAGGAAGTAGCCGCCGCCGCGCGCCTTCATGCGCGGGACCAGATGCCGCGCCGCATAGACATGGGCCATGACGTGGATGGCCCAGCTTCGCGCCCAGGGCTCGTCGGACGCCCCGCCCGCATTCTCCGACAGCGGATCGAAACCGCCGCCGATCCCGGCATTGGAGCAGAACAGCGCAATCGGGCCGAACTGGCGTTCGGTCTCCTCGATGACGTGGAGGATGTCCTTCTCCTGCCCGACGTCGCACTGAAATGCCGCGCCGTTAATCGAGGCCGCGACCGCCCTCGCCCCTTCACCATCGAGATCGGCGACAACCACCTTGGCGGCGCCAGCGCGATGGAAGGCCTCGCACAGCGCTCGCCCGATGCCGTTGGCGCCGCCGGTGACAACCACGACCTTGCCCGTCACCTGCATCGCGTACCTCGATTATCTGAAAAAATATCAGGCCAATACCAGATCGAGCACGGCCGTGTAATGGCAGGCCGCGCCCAACAGCACGAAAGAGTGCCAGATCACGTTCTGGAAGCGAAGCCGCTGCCAGGCGTGGAAAATGATCCCAAGACTATAGAGCAGCCCGCCGGCGGCAATGAACCACAGGGTCAGGGTCGGCAGCGACGCCACACCGGTGTCGTAGACCATAAAGCCGCTCCAGCCCATCGCCAGATAGAGCCCGATCGCCACCCGATCGAAACGGCCCGGGAAAACCAGCTTGATCACGATGCCGATGATCGCCACGCACCACACGCCGATCAACAGCGCGATAGCGAAGGTGCTGTCCTTCATCTGCATGATGAAGGGGGTGTAGGTCGCCGCAATCAGCACATAGATCGCCGAATGATCGAACCGGCGCAGCACCCATTTGGCCCGCGATACCGGCCACAGATTATAGGTCGCCGACAGCACCAGCATGGCGAGCAGCCCCACGACGTAAACCGATACCACCGCGACCTCGAGGCCGGTGGCGTAGACCGACGTCAGTACGACCAGCACGGCGGCGGCGACCAGCCCGCAGAACACGCCGATGCCATGCACGACGCCGTCGGCGATCAGCTCGGCGCGATCGTAGTTCCAGCGGACCGCGCCGGCCGCGGCGTGGACGGAGGTCGAAGCAAGTTGTTTCAGCCTGAAGACAGTCATGGCGGTTCCGGCAAGCCTGGTCATGAAGCCGTAGATAGTAGTCCAAACGGGGTCAACGAACCCTAAAACGCCAATCGCGTCCTAAGTATGAAACTTGATTTTGGGCCGCCCATCGCCACTTTTGTGGGCAGCGCCCGCCGATTACCTCCGTCACCACCGAGCCTCTCCCCGCATGGCCCCCCATTTCTCCGAGATGATCGAGGAAGCGCGCCTGTCGGCACGCGCGATCCGGGATTATGGCGAGCATTTTTTCGATCCGACCATCCGGCTCGGCGTCACGGGCCTGTCGCGCGCCGGCAAGACCGTGTTTATTACGGCTCTGATCCACGGTCTCACCCGTGGCGGCCGCTTCCCGGTATTCGAGCCGTTCGCGAGCGGACGGATCGCCCGCGCCCGGCTCGAACCGCAGCCCGACGACGCGGTGCCGCGCTTCGACTATGAGAACCATGTCCGCACCCTGATCGAAGCGCGGCGCTGGCCGAACTCGACGGTCGACATCAGCGAATTGCGGCTCGTCATCGACTACCAGCGGCAAAATGGCGCGGACCGGACGCTGACGCTCGATATCGTCGACTATCCCGGCGAATGGCTGCTCGACCTGCCGCTACTCAACAAAAGCTACGAGCAGTGGTCGCGCGAGAGCCTGGCGCTGTCGCGCGAGCGGCCCCGCGCCCGGCTCGCGGCGCAATGGCGCGCCCATCTGGCGACCTTGAGTGCGCGGGACAGTGCAGACGAGCAGGCGGCGCTGACCTCGGCGCGGCTGTTTACCGATTATCTTCGAGCCTGCCGCGACGAGCGTTTTGCCATGAGCCTGCTGCCGCCCGGCCGTTTCCTGATGCCCGGCAATCTTGCAGGCTCGCCGGCACTGACGTTTGCGCCGCTCGACCTGCCGGCAGACGGCATTCCGCCCGAGGGATCCTTGTGGGCCATGATGGTGCGGCGCTACGAAGCCTACAGGCATGTCGTGGTGCGTCCGTTCTTCCGGGATCATTTCGCGCGGCTCGACCGCCAGGTTGTCCTGATCGACGCGCTCTCGGCATTCAACTCCGGCCCCGATGCGCTGCACGATCTCGAAGCGGCGCTGGCCGGCATTCTCGATTGCTTCCGGATCGGGCGCAGCACCTTCCTCTCGAGCCTGTTCCGTCCGCGCATCGACCGTATCCTGTTCGCCGCGACCAAGGCCGATCACCTGCACCATTCCAGCCATGATCGCCTCGAGGCGGTGCTGCGGCGAACGCTGGCTGGCGCCGTTGCGCGAGCCGCGGATACGGGTGCTGCCATCGACGTCGTCGCGCTCGCCGCGGTGCGCGCCACCCGCGAGGCCATGGTTGCGCGCGGCCGCGACAAATTACCCTCGATCCTGGGTACGCCCGCGCCCGGCGAGACGGCAGGCGGCGAAGCCTTCGACGGCGACACCGAGGTCGCGACCTTTCCCGGCGACCTGCCCGCCGACGCCGAAGCGCTTTTCACCGGCGAAGGTGCGTTCCGCGGGCTCTCCAGCGCCTCGGCCGACAAGAGCGATTTTCGCTTTCTGCGCTTCCGGCCGCCGCGACTCGAGAGCGTCGGCGCGGAGGCGCCCACTTTGCCTCACATCCGCCTCGACCGCGCCCTCCAGTTCCTGATCGGAGACAGACTGCAATGAGCGAGCGCATTCGCAAGCCCGCGACCTTCAAACTCGACGATCCCGGCGTGATCCTCATGGATTCCGACGATGCCAGCCGCCCGTCCCGCGGCACCGTGCATGTCACCCCGGAAGCCGACCTCACGCCGTTGCCGGTCCCTGTCGACGCGCCGCTGTTGCCGGCACGACGCGGTTTCCGCTGGGGCGCGCTGTTCTGGAGCGCGATCGGCGGCCTGGTTGTGCTGGCGACCGGACTCAGCATCGTCCATCTGATCGAGGATTTGTTTGCGCGCAGCGAGAGTCTTGGGATTTTCGGTCTGGCACTCGCTCTCATCGCCACGCTGGCCTTTGCGGTGGTTATCGCGCGCGAAGCGCTTGGGCTGGCGCGGCTTGCCACCATCGAAAAACTGCATCGGCGCGCAGCCGAGGTGCTCTTGAGTGATGATCGCGCGGAAAGCCGGGCGATCGTCGCGGAATTGACGGCGTTGGCGCACCAGAACCCGCACCTGGCGCGGGCCCGCGCCAGGTGCGGGTTC
>Ga0209483_1001761_pt1 | contig 16022 bp, 16 predicted proteins | sample NGEPerA_FD_184508 | JGI IMG/M metagenome (GOLD analysis project Ga0209483, IMG submission 184508) | Arctic peat soil microbial communities from the Barrow Environmental Observatory site, Barrow, Alaska, USA - NGEE PermafrostL2-A... | ecosystem: Environmental > Terrestrial > Soil > Wetlands >... | reverse complement strand
GCGATTCTTGATTCTGAAACTCCGACATATCGAAGCGGAATAATTGTCCCGGCCCGAAAATCTGGTTTGTCGTCACGATGACCGTTTCCGTTTTGCCGACGCCCGTCGGGCCGAGCAGCAGAAAACTGCCGCGCGGACGGCCCGGTTTCGTCAGGCCGAATTCGCCGCGTTGCACCGCCGAGACGATGCGCGGCAGCACTTGGGACTGGCCGCGGATTTCGTGTGGCAGCAGCGCGTTCAGTTTCTGGAGTTTGTTAAGTTTGATTGTGTCTATGGTTTTATTCATCCCCAACTTCTAGCAGGAATCCATTTTCAAGATGTGTGCCACGCACGCCATCGCGGTTTTTACTTCAGGCAGAGTAGGCGCGTAATGCAGCGAATGAATCGCTGACCGAAACATAAAAATAAAACAACGCGTATGAAGATCATCAAACACATCCATCCGAAAATCCGTTCGCGGCTGCCGTCGCTCCTCGTGGCCGCCGCCGTTCTCGCCCTCAACACCCTCCCGGCGCTCGCACAATCCACAACCTTCAGTTCCACCGACCTCAAGACCGGCATCAGCAACAGCCTCGCCGTAATCATGATGTTCGGCTTCGTCCTTGGAATTTCGTGCGTCATCTATGGCGGCTTCGCCATCCGGCGTGGCGACGTTGACCAGGGCAAGATGTCCATCATCGGCGGCGCGATCATCGCCGCTGCTCCGGCGGTCATTTTCGCCTTCTTCAAAATCTTCGGCCTCGACTCCAACAGCGCCGTAGGCGTCGGCACTTTCTGACAAGGCGAAGCCTTGACCTAATAACCAACCCTCAACCGCCCACGAGCATGAAATCCGAACTCCGTTTGACCGATACCAACGCCGCGTCCGATTCCAAAGGACGCACATGGGGTCTCGAAGGCGGCTTGTTCTGGTGGCTCGTGGGCGGTGTCGGCGTGGCCATCACGGTGTTCTTCGTCCTGCTCGTGATGATGAACACCTCCTTGCTGACGGCCTTCCTCGCAGCGCTCGTGCCGCTCGGCATTTGCCTCGCCTATATCTTCGGTTTCCGGCAGGGCAAGCCGCCCGGCTACGACCGCGATTGTTTTGAACATTGGTTTTCCGGCGGCGGTTTCGCCCCCGAAGTTCAAACCATCTACTCATTCAAGCATCCATTGGTGGAGGCCAGACCATGAATGCCGGCGCACTGAATCATCTCGAATTGCTGCGGCGGACGTTGCTCGGACAGCTTCAAACTGCCGATGTCAATCTGCGCTCCGGGCTGCACCAGCACGGCATGGATGCCATCGTCCGCGCCCATCTGGAACGGGCGCTCGCCCATATCGCCGCCGCCGCCACCGCCCGTTGTCACTGTCACCAATGCTCCCATTGTGCATCCCATCCGTTCACCCAGAGGCCACCTATGAAACCGCGCGATTTTCTCAATTTTTTCAAAACCAAGACCGGCAAGCTCGTTGCCTTTATCGCGCTTTTCGCCGCCGCACTGATCATTTTCAGTGTCGTGCGCAAACACCATCCGTCCACCGATGATGCGGTCAGCGTCACGGCTCTGGCCACCAACGCCACGGACAAGCCGCAGGTGGTGCAGTCCGTCACGCGGCCAATGCAGGTTTATTATCCGCCGCCGCCGCCCAAGGCGGAGCCAACGACGTTGCCGTCATCGTCGCAGTCTGCTTTTCCGAAACCATCTCCGTTGCCGGTGGTTCCCGCGAACCAAGTTCCAACGCTCTCACCCATCAGTCTGTTTGCCGACAGTTCAGCGGGAATTCCGCCAGCCAAAAAGTTGAGCGCGGTGTTTGCCCCGTTCGGACGGCTGATTCCCTGTGAGACGGTCATCACGGTGGATTCAGCTTCCATCCAGACACCCATCGTCGGCCTCATCACCGAGAACATATATTATGGTGGCAAGTTGGTTATCCCGGCAGGCACGGAGATACATGGGACGGCCCAAACCGACCATCAACGTGAACGCATCGCCAGCGGCAATAGTTGGACGCTGATCTGGCAGAACGGGATGGAAATGCAAATCAAGGCCATCGCCCTTGACCGCGAGTTTGATGATGAAACCAATCAATCCGGCTGGGCCATCACCGACGGCAGTGCTGGTCTGCGCGGCGAGGTCATCAAGTCCGACAACCTGGCCGACATCAAACTGTTTGCCGCCACGTTCCTGTCCGGCGCGGCGGGCGCGTTGACGGAGAAACAACAAACCGTCTTCGGTCCCATCAACAGTCCCACGCTCAACAACGCGCCCTTTGCGGGCGCGCAGGCGGTGCTGCAAACCTACGCCCAGCAAATTTTGGATTCGATTCAAAAGGACGGTTTCTACGTCCGCGTGCCGAGTGGAAAACAATTTTATCTCTACGTCCTTCAAACCATTGACGCCGCCGATGCTTCGCTGGGCGGCACCGCCATTCCCGTCACCCAGGAAAACGACGAACAACCCCCAACCAAATCAAAACCATGAAAATGTTTTATCTCATTCCGCTGTTGTTTCTCTCCGCGTGTTCCACGGCACCGAAGTTGACACTGCGCCCACAGCAACCGCCAATGACGAACGCCGACGGCATTCGTTATCCCGAAGTCCTCCACGCCTACCACATCGGACGCTACACCGATCCGAATGATGATTTAATCATGCACGAGCAGCACGTCGTCTATCGCGTCGAGGAAAATACGCGCTGGAATTTTCATCCCGGCCCGGCTGACGGCAACCTGCCCGCATTGCCGTCGCGCGACGCGGCGTTCGCCCCGGCTCCGGTCAACGATGCCATTCTTGCGGAAGTTAATTCGCAGCGGCTCGCCACCACCGAAATTATGATGCAGGCCCGAACCCTGTCTGCGGCTTTGTCACAATTTCAAATCGCGTTGCAGCAGACCAAAACCAATATTCAGGAAACTGTGATTCTCCGCGCAACGGTGAACGAGATGAAGCAGCGGCTCGACGCGCTCGAATCTGCGCCAGGACAACTGCCGCCACCGCCAATTTCCACGACCAACGAACCGCCTGATCCGTTGAGTCCATGAAACACTTTGTCGGCGCATTGAAGCCGGCAATTCTAAACAAACATAAACCATACAAACTCATTATGAGCACAAAACCAAAAACACCGCCAAATGGCGCGAACGGCGCGGGTGCGCCTGCTGACCCCATCACTTACCGGATCAATCCCGAAGTGGAGGCCAAAATAGATGCCCACATCAAAGAAAATCCAAAGTATTGGAATTTCATTCAAACCATGCCCCGCGAACGGCTCGAACGCACCGCCGTCCTCAACGAAGTGCGCGAACTCGACCGCCAGCAGCGCATTCGTGAAGGCGTCCTGAAACAAATCAATCAGAATCCCGAATTGAAACGGGCTTATGATCTGCTGGTGAAAAACGTCCCGGAAGAAGAGAAGGAGGGAGTCATCGCCCAAATTGGCCGGACCGCGCGGCGCGCGGTTGCCCGCGTGCAAGGCCAGCACCAACAGCAGAGGCCGGAAGGCGTTGGCGTCTGAAGCCGCCCACTTTGTTGGCCGCAGTCAAACCGAACACGGAAGCCTGTCCTCGCGATGGGCTTCCGTGTATTTTTCTGGATGTCCCCCTGCAAGACCGATGCAATGGTTCAAACGGCAATTTTACAGAATGTATTCACTTGTTGCCAACTGCACACATTATGTAATAATTGATTCGTGGCAAAGAACCACCAGGAAAAGGTGCTGAAGCTTACGCGCAAGCTGGGAGTGCTGCGCCCGCGTGACCTGAAAGCCAGCGGCGTTCCGCGAACCTACCTCAAACAACTGGTTGAGCGCGGTGATCTGCTGAAGACCGGCCGGGGGCTTTACGTCCAGACCGATGCACCGATGACTGAAAACCATTCGCTTGCGGAAGCGGCCAAATGGTCGCCGAAAGGCGTGATCTGCCTGGTATCCGCCCTCCGTTTTCATGGTCTCACCACCGAGAATCCCGCCGAGGTCTGGATTGCGATTCCACGCGGAACGCGACCGCCAAAATCCACCACCCCGACACTGCGCGTAGTGACGCTTTCAGGGGAAATGATGACCGAGGGAATCAAACGGCATGTCATCCAGGGCGTGTCCGTGCCCGTCTATGGCGTCGCAAAAACCGTGGCCGATTGTTTCCGTTTTCGCAACCGCATCGGCGTCAACATCGCGGTCGAGGCGCTGCGCGATGCGTGGCGGGACAAAAAGGCCACTTCCGGGGAACTTTGGCATTACGCCAAGGTCTGCCGGGTGCTCAACGTGATGCGCCCTTATTTTGACAGCCTCGCATGAAAAATCATGCTGCTTCAGTCCACGCTCGACTGGCTCAACGCCGGACCAAAACGGGCGAAGATTACAACGTGCTCCTGGTGCGGTTCACCTTGGAGCGTTTGCTCTACCGACTTTCTGTTTCCAAGCATCGGGAGCAATTCGTTTTGAAAGGCGCGATGCTCTTCGCACTCTGGGAGCCGGAAATGCACCGCGCAACACGCGATTTGGATCTGCTGGGATTCGGACAATCAACGCCGGAGCGGTTGGCGGACATTTTCAGGGAATTGTGCAATTTGGAGGTCGAAGCCGATGGCGTTGTTTTTGATCCGCGCTCGGTCGTGTGCGAGGACATTCGCGCCCAGGATGAATATGCCGGAATCCGGGTGAAACTGCGGGCCACCGTTGGCAAGGCCGTGGTGCCATTGCAGGTGGATGTCGGTTTCGGCGACGCGCTGCCCGTTGCGCCGGAGGAAATCACCTTTCCCGTCATGCTGGGCATGGCGGCTCCCAAACTGCGGGCGTATTCGCGCGAAACCGTCGTGGCCGAGAAATTGGAAGCCATTGTGAAATTAGGAATGTTGAATTCGCGTTTCAAAGATTATTTCGACCTGCATTACCTCGCACAAAAATTCCCCTTCGAGGATGCATTGCTGGCCAAGTCCATCGCGGGGACGTTTGCCCGCCGTGGCACCGCGTTTCCCGAAGGGCTGCCGGCTGGCTTGACGCGAATGTTTGGGACCGACCCGGCGAAAATTCGGGGTTGGCAGGCGTTTTGGCGAAAGGCCGGGCCGAAGGCCGCAGCCCCGACACTCGAAGCCGTCATTCAATTGTTGGTCGAATTTTTGGAACCTCCGCTGGACGCGGCTGCAAATGGAAAAACACTGGCAGTGACTTGGAAATCAAAAGGCTGGCAGAAGTGAAGCACTCAAAACGAAAACCAATGCCGGTTCATTTCCGTGACAACACCAATTTCAGGCTGCTTTCCGACGGTTTCGGGGCATTTTTAATGAGGATGATCTTCCGGCCACAGGCGTGGTTCGCCGTCAAATTCCGCACTCACCACTTCGCGGACATCACCCATCAAAGAGCCGGAGTCGCCAGCCTTGATTTTCACCTTCACCGGCATCCATAGAACCTTTGAGGCGTGTCCTTTTATCCCCGGCAGTTCGGCGGCAATTTCCTTGACCATTTTTGCCGTCGCATAAGTGGCCGGCCCGGCATAACCGGACACAACCAGCCATACATTGCCAGCCGCGCGTCGTTGTGCGGCAATGACGCCATACATGGTCCAGACTTTGCCCTTGGCCGAAACACCGTGTGGAATGCCATCAAGGATAAATGCTCCCGCCTGTTTGCGTTTCACGAGTTTTGCAATCGCTGGCAAATCGGATTGCAGTTCACGCCACGTCAGCCCAAAAGCACTGCGAAAATTTCCAGCTTTTTGTGGAAGCCAGGTAAAGAAGAACGGCAATTGTCTGCCCGCCTTGAACTGCGGCGTGGCAAATGGCTGAACCCCGAACATTCGCGCGAGCATGACCTCGCTGCTCAAGGCGGCCAGCGGCGAACCGATGGAGACCACCGACGCCCGGTCATCATCCAGAATGTGATGCCAGCGCTCGGATTGGAGTGCCGCCGGTTCAACCGGACTCCGCCAAAGCACATCTTCAATGTCAAACTCGCGATGCAGGTCGAATTTGGAAGTCTGGGTCAGCAGCTTGGCCAATGAACGCGTATCCCACCGGCTCATGTCAGTCCGCTCTTCGGGCCGGGCTTTTGCACCAAGCATGAAAACCACACGGGGGGAATCCACCAAAACTTCCAAAACACCACGGGTTTCAAGAATCGGCAACTGTTGCAATCCCACCCCGCGTTTTTGGAAATAGGTGTTCAGCGCGACCAATATGTTATAGGTCAGCCCGACTTTATGCGGCATGTTTTTGATTTTAGCCAGAGTCCGGCGATTCAAAAAACAACCGGTTCCAGCTTCCCGGTTGGCTTCGTTGATCAGTTCTGCCAGGCGGTTCAATGTGATCGCACCGGAGGTTTCATTGGCGATCAGATTGCTCAAACGCAATGCGGGTTTGGTGCTCATATCGGTAATATTTAATCCACGCACGTTAAATTTGAAAGGTCATTCAAGGGACAACTTTTGACCGTTTCAGCCAACCGGACAGATGAAGAACCGGTCCTTCACGCTTGACGCCGCAAACCGGATCGTGGCCGCAAACATCCGTTGGCAGCGTCAGACGGAACTCTATGATTGGACGCGAACCCAAAAAAAATTCCAAATATGAAAACCGATGCTCAATCAAGCGTTTTCAGTCACGACCACCAATCAGAGCTTCTTCGAGCGGCTTGGCGACGGATCGCAGCCGTCAGGCTTTGACATCGAATCGGTCATCATCTACCGCTGCATCGTTGGTTCGCGTGCTTATGGGTTGGATAATGACGAATCCGACACTGACCGGCGCGGCATTTACCTTGCACCCGCCGAATTGCAATGGTCGCTCTTCGGCGCACCGGAACAATTCGAGGACAACGCCGAACAAAGCTGTTTCTGGGAATTGCAGAAATTCATCATCATGGCACTCCGGGCCAATCCAAATATTCTTGAATGCTTGTATTCGCCGATGGTTGAAAAGGTCACGCCGCTTGGTCAGGAACTTCTGGCGCTGCGTGATGCCTTCCTGAGTCAAATGATTTTCCAGACCTTCAACGGCTACGCCATGAGCCAGTTCAAAAAAATGGAGCAGGATCTCCGCAATCACGGTGAAGTCCGCTTGAAACACACCATGCACCTGCTACGTTTGTTGCTTACTGGGGCAGCCACATTGCGTGATGGCCACGTTCCCGTGCGCGTCGAGACACATCGGGAACAATTGCTCGCGGTAAAACGCGGCGAGTTGCCGTGGGCCGAAGTGGACGCGTGGCGGAAGGAGTTGCACCGCGACTTTGAATGCGCCCTGACCGAAACCAAACTGCCCGAACTCCCCGACTATGAAGCGGCGAATCGCTTTCTCATCAAGGCGCGGCGAGATATGGCAAACCAACGATGAACGCAAAAAGCTCCGAACATGATCACTGAGTTAACTCTGAAAAATTTTCGGGGATTTGAGCGGCACGTCGTTCCATTGAGACCGTTGACGATTATTGTTGGTAAGAATAATGCCGGTAAATCAACGGTCGTTGAGGCGTTACGGTTATTGAGCGCGATAACAAGCCGCTACCAATCGCTCGACTACAGGCGACTGCCGCGATGGCTGGATCGTAATCGTCGCGAACGCGCCGTTTACCCATCGACAAAAGATTTTGATTTTCGGCACGAAGCGGTTTTTCATCGTCTGGGAGAAGCTCCGGCAGAAATCTCAGCCAAGTTTACGTCCGGAGAAAAGGTTGAAATTTTTATTGGTCCGGAGTTGGAGGTGTTTGGAATTATCAAGGACGCCAGCGGCAATGTCATTGAAAGCAAGGGGCAGGCAAACCGTGTCCGACTGCCTCAGGTCAGCATTCTTCCACAAATTGGTCCATTGCAGGAAGAAGAGCGGGTGCTTGATGAGGGTTACATTCGCAGATCGCTCGCATCTTCGCGCTCCTCTCTCCATTTTCGGAATCAGTTGCATTATATGCGCCACCATTTCCGAAACTTCAAGCAGCTAGTCGAAGAAACGTGGCATGGGTTGTCTCTAGATGCAGTAGAACTCAAGGAGTTACCCCCGGCAGACAGGGGCGCATCCTTGTTCGTTCGGGACATGGACTTCTCCGCCGAAGTTGGGTGGATGGGCCACGGCCTTCAAATGTGGCTGCAAACAATGTGGTTTTTGACTCACTGCGCTGGTGCTAACAGCATGATACTCGATGAGCCGGACGTCTATATGCATGCGGATTTGCAACGTCGTCTCATAAGACTACTCCGGGCGCGAAAACACCAGACCATCGTCGCCACTCATTCAATTGAAATCATGTCAGAAGTTGAACCCGATGAAGTTTTGGTGATCGATCGCAGACGAGCGAAGTCTTACTTCGCAGGTAAACACCCAACAGTTCAGAGCCTTCTGGAAAGCATAGGGAGCATCCACAATATCCAACTTTCGCGTTTGGGAGCATCGCGTCGCTTTCTCATGGTCGAAGGAGACGATGTCGATTTCCTTAAGAGATTTCAAAACACGCTCTTTCCGGACAGCCAAATTCCTATCGACACAATCCCGCACAAATCTATTGGCGGATGGAACGGTTGGGAACGGGCTGTGGGATGCGCGACATTTCTCAACGACGAGGCCGGAGAAAGCATAAAGCCGTATTGCCTTTTAGATTCCGATTACCAGACCCCAGATACGATTCAAAGGCGGCAAAAGTCGGCAGCTAGTCATGGGGTTCAATTACACATTTGGAAGCGCAAAGAGATCGAAAACTATTTTCTTGTTCCGACGGCGATTCTGCGGTTAATCCAAAGAAGTATTCAACCAACAGGAGAAAAGCCAACACTTCAGGATGTTGAAAAAAAGCTGGACGAGGTAGCCGAACGCTTGCGGATGGATACATTCAACGCAATGGCTACGGCCTTTCAAGACGAGGACCGATCCGGTGGTGTCACCGGAGCAAATAAAAAAGCCGAGGCGCGTCTCAACACAGTTTGGAAACAAAGTTCAGGAAAGTTGACCGTGGTGTGTGGAAAAGAGGTGATTCATAAATTGTCGGAATGGTCAAACCGGAAATATGGTGTCTCTTTCAACGCGGTGAAACTGGCACGTGAACTTTCAGAATCGGAGATTGATGAAGAGGTCAAGTCCGTGTTGTCAGCCATCGAAAACTGCGATGATTTCAAGACGAATAAAGCGGTATGACCATTGACCCACGCCTTCATCGCATTGTCGCAGCGCAACCGTATCCGTTGTTGTTCGCGACCATCAGTGGCGCGCACCTTTACGGGTTTCCGTCGCCGGACTCGGACTTTGACCTGCGCGGGGCGCATGTGCTGCCGCTTGAGAAAATTGTCGGTTTAGATGTGCGTGATGAAACGGTTCAGGACTCGCGCGTCATCGACGGCTTGGAGATGGACATCGTGAGTCATGACGTGCGGAAGTTTTTCAGCCTGCTACTCAAGAAGAACGGTTATGTTCTGGAACAGCTTGTCTCACCGCTAATCGTCCAAACGACACCGCAGCACGCGGAGTTGAAAATCATCGCGCGCGGATGTATCACCCGGCATCACTCGCATCACTACTTCGGGTTCGCGGAGACTCAATGGAAGTTGTTTCTGAAAGAATCGCCGCGACGAGTGAAGCCTTTACTTTACGTTTATCGCGTGTTGCTGACGGGCATTGACTTGATGCGCACGGGCGAGGTGCAGGCAAATCTCGTCACACTGAACGAGGAGTTCCGGTTACCATTTATCTCCGATCTTATCGCCCGTAAGCTGGTCGGGCCAGAACAGTCCACGCTTGAAGATGAGGACATCGCCTTTCACGAATCAGAATATCAACGGTTGCGTGCTGAATTACAGTCGGCGCATGAGGCGAGCCGGTTGCCGGAATTGCCGAGCGAGGAAACACGAGCGGCGTTGAATGACTTGCTCATCAGGATTCGGTTGGTCACTGAATAAACGTGGTCACGGAATTGTGAGCGGATCAAACCGCCTTGATTGAAAACCTTCAGTGAAAGTTTCAGTAAAACCTTCAGTAAGTGGGTAAGCAATGGTTCGTCCGGGTAGTGCAAGAGTTGCTTGCATTTGTTGGTGAAATTTTGTATTTTTAGCCCTGAAAACGGACGTGAACCGCCCGATTCCGACTCCCGCCTCCAACTCCAAGTTGCACTTTTGCAACGGGTTGCAGATGCCAGAGGAGGTCAGTGCCAGTGAAAGTGCCAGTGAAATCATTACCGGGCTACTACTCAACAACTACTCCGGTAAAACTCGGCAATCACTCGCGACGACGGGATTCGCCGCCCGTCTGGTGTGTCTGACACACCAAAAGCCGCGTGCGGCTTCATAACATCGGACAAAGAAAGTCTGAGTTATGAAACGTCGTTACATCCTCTACCGCCGCAAACGCGGCGGCATGTTCTACATCGAAGACACCGAAACCCGGAAGCAGGAAAGCACCGGCACGCGGAATCGCGCCGAGGCCACATCGCTGCTCAACGCCCGCAATGAATCCATCCGCCAGCCGCATCTGAATCTCCAGATCGCGAAGGCATACCTGGCCGGAACGGATTCAGGCGTCGCAACCCGGACATGGCAACAAGCGCTTGATGCCATCATCGAGACCAAAAGCGGTTCAACCCAGGATCGCTGGCGACAGGCAGCCAAACAAGCCGCGTTGGACCTTATTCGCCATCGCGTCATACTTGAAACGCAAGGCGAGCATCTGCTCGCCTGCCTCAAGGCGGGCACGGTCAGCACGAATGTCCACCTGCGAAAACTGCACAACTTCTGCCTTTCAATGAACTGGCTGCCGTGGCCGATTATTCCCAAGCGTCTCTGGCCGGAAGTGCGCTTCAAGGAAAGACGCGCCATCACCAGCGAAGAACATCAGCTCATCATTGGGCGGGAAAAGAACCCGGAGCGGCGCAGCTTCTACGAACTGTGCTGGCATCTCGGCGGTTCTCAAACCGACATCGCCAATCTCAAGGCAGAAGACATTGACTGGCCCAACCAAACCATCGCTTACAATCGGCAGAAAACCGGCAGTCTTGCGATGATTCATTTTGGCCCGGACATTGAAGCCCTCTTGCGGCAAATGCCGACGACAGGGCCGTTGTTTCCCTACCTGCAATCCGTTCGCTGTGGCGACCGCGCCACGGAGTTTCACCAACGCTGTCTGGGGCTGGGAATCAACGGGGTTTCGTTGCACTCTTACCGCTACGCTTGGGCGGAGCGGGCGAAGACATGCGGCTACCCGGAGCGGTTTGCGCAAGAAGCTCTCGGACACAACAGCAAGGCCATTCATCGTGCCTATGCCCGCAAAGCGCAAGTCAGACTGCCCTCGTTGGAAAGCTACGAAAAACAAAACGTGGAAGGCCGCATTGTCCCATTGCTCCCGCGCCTGCCAAAGCCTGAAGCCAATGGTCACTCGTTTTCGGCGGCTGGTTAAGTGTCCGGCTTTCTAGGAATCGCCATAGCCGTCTGCGCCAGTGATAAAAATAATTAAACTATTTTTCACCTTGCAAACATTGAATGAAAACGGTGTCGAAACTGAAAATCAGCCAAGTCTCCCCGCGTAAAATCAGCGTGCTTTTGTGTCAAGTGCCGGCGGCAACGGCGGTTTTGCTCAATGTTTGCAAGGGTTCGGTCACTCAATTCGCAGTTCAACAAAAGCGAGCCTGATAAAATAGTGGTGTCGTTGAATGAATCAGCGACGCAACCAGGAAAGCAAATTATGGAAACAACTGAAATGACGGACACACTCAAAAGCATCAACACAACTCCGCATCTTTGCCGGAGCAAGGTAAAACAAACCGCACTGGAAATTGCTTCCGCGATCCGGCCAGCCAATAAATTCAGCCGGGTTGGCATGAGCTTCGTTGAACGCATCGAAGCAAAAGTCCGCGTTGCCATCCGTGAGGAAGTCAGGATTCATCCCAGCAAAGGCAAGACACTTTTATGATACGTCCACCCGACGCGTTGAATTGTATGCCTCACGCGCGCCCGCGAGCCTGTTGCTTGCGGGCGTTGCGTTCCCGCCAGTAGCTGGCAATGGCATCGCTGGCGCGGGCGAGCCATTTCTCGTCGCGCCGGAATTGTTCCAGCGTTTCCGTGGCGAAGAACTTCGTGCTGTTGCGGGCGGGATGGCCTAGCGGTTTCAACAAGCCTGCCGTAACCAGCCTCGGAATCTCGTGCGGTTCAAAACCGAGAAACCACGCCGCCTGATTTGCGTCGAGCCGGGCGGGAACGACCTTCCAACTGAGAAATTCCGTTTGTTGCGCGGTCACATTCATACGGTAGTGATGACTTATAGATGGGTTGGTGGCCGCTCTCGCGGGCGGCGGAACACGGGCATGATCTGGCCGGCCTTCAAATCCTTTAAGGTCAGGCGGGGCAGAATATCCGTCACCTCGACCTTGAGCGCGTAAGCCAGAACTGGAATATAAAATGCCGGCACCACGGCCCGGCCAGTTTCCCAATTGGCAATCATATCGCGCGTGATCGGGGCATGAAAAGCGCGAAGCCAGACGGAAAGTTCGTCCTGGGAACGGTGCTGCTGTCGGCGAAGCTGGCGCACGCGCAGTCCGATTTGAGAATAGATGGTCGAGTTCATACTGGAATGGCCGCCCCGTGAGCGTGGCGGGACAAATGGGTTTGAGTTTATTTTTCGCTGTGTCATAACGTGTTTTCACCGGGCCAATTTGCCTCGGCCTGTCTTTGCCGGTCTTTTCCTGCCTCCCTATCCAAAGGTGCGAACTGTTCACGGAATTCACGCCGCAGCCAATGACTTCCGGCATCGGAATTCAGGAGTCGGCGCAATTTTGCACGGCCCTCACGAATACGGAGCGAGACAAGATCAACAGAGCGATTGAGCTTGGCGGCGATTTGCCGCCGGGTCAGTCCGCCGTAATAATACCACAGGATGACTTGGCGATGATTCCGATCCAAGGCGCGAAGCAGGGCCATCAACAGGGCGCGGTTGTCATGCCACACGAGGTTCTCAAACGGATTATTGCGGTCCCTTTCACTGCTCACATGGGCGAAACGGCAGGGCTTGCGGTCGAAATTCCGAAGAACATTGTCCAAGGCCAACTGGCGCGTGGCGAAGTCCGTTCGGACCGCAATTGCCGGTTTTAAGGGTTTGCCAGGCTTTGGCGGCGGCAAAAGCGCCGGGAGGGCGAAAATTTCCGCCGGGTTGAAACCGGGCAGCAAGTCGATTACTTGGGCGTTGAGGGTATGGGCCAGGAAAGGGACCAATCGCGCCGGAATTTCACTCCGGGAGTTTTCCCAGTCGGCAATCACGGTTGGGGTGATAGGCACGCCCAACTCATGGCAGCGATTTGCATAGGCTTGTTGGGATTTGAACCATTGTTTGCGGAGCGCATGAAGACGCTGGCTCAGGTTATGAACAGGTGGATTCATACGGTGACAGACACATGGTGTCTGGGGTGCTTGACCCGTTTGGAATTTTGGGTTTCAGTAATTTTTTCCTCATTACCGCCGTCGGCGGCTTCCGCCTGGCTGGGAGCCTGATTCTTGGTGAGGTCGAGTTTTTCCTCAATCTCACTCTGGCGGCGGGTCAATTGCTGAAAACGCTCCTCGCGCTCGAAGTGCGCGCCGACTTTTTCGCCAAGCTCCTTGACGCGTTTGTTGGCATCGGTGATGTCCAACTCCAATCTTTCCGCGCGTTCCTCAAAACCCTGAACCGTCGCTTCCAGCGAGCGAATGGTGCCGAGCGCGGTGTCCGTGACCCGCGCGCCGTAACTGTTTTGGCCGCGCAAGACCATTTCAGTGGTGTTGTTGAAGCTCGGACGCATGAACAAATCAAAACCGGCGAAGCATCCGATTTTGATGTCGTCGCCAAACCGCGCTTTCAGTTTTTCCGCCCGGCGCATAATCAATTCGCCTGCGATGCCCCGGTTGTTGGATTCCTGTCCGTCGAGTTCAATGCGGAATTTATCACCCGACGTGTCCAGACGAACTATCAAGTCCTGCCGCAGATTCGTTAGGCGCGTGGTGAAAATTTCGGCATCCTCGTGCGAGCGGCGGAGATTGGAACGGATGCGGTATTGTTCCTCGGCATGGGCGGAACGCAACCGGGTGAGGCGGATCAATTCCGCGTCCACCTGGGCTTTTTCAATCACCAGCGGATTGCCCGACGCGATGGCCTTCACCTCGGCGTAGGTCAACGCAGCAGAGTCCAAATCCTCAAGCCGTCGAATCGTCATGTCACCGCTCATTACCTGCGCGATGAACTTGGCCTTCGTTTCCAAGGTCTGCCACATATACGCATCAAAGCTGCCCTCCGTGACATAGCGAAAAATCTGGATGACGGAATTCTTGTTGCCCTGCCGTAGAATCCGTCCCTCGCGTTGCTCCACGTCTGCCGGTCGCCACGGCGCGTCGAGGTGATGCAGGGCAATCAACCGTTCCTGCACGTTCGTCCCCGACCCCATCTTCTGCGTGCTGCCGAACAGCACGCGGACTTTGCCCGAACGCACATCACGGAACAGCGTCAACTTGGAAGCATCGGAATCGTGATCTTGAATGAAGGCGATTTCGTTGCCAGGAATTCCTAACCGTTCCAACTTCTGCGCCATGTCATTATAGACGGAGAAGCCCCGGTCTTTCGGCGTGGAGAGGTCGCAGAACACAAGCTGGGCGGAACGCTCCGGTTTGGATTCCTGCCAGATGCTAAAAATCTTTTCAACGGCCAGATTCACTTTGCCCTGTGGTTCGTCCGGCGCGGCTGGTCTCATCAGCCGAAGATCCAAAGCCGCTTTGCGTCCCTCGGACGTGATTTTGAGCATATTGTCTTCGCTGGGATCAACGCGGCCGGTTTTCAATCGCTCGGCACGCGCGGCCAGCGACTGGACGAACGTCTTGAGTTCCTCCGTGGCCGGCGCATTGCAGATGACCGGCTTTTCGCCATCCAGTTTTGGACGTGGCAGATTCAACATCGCGGCGGTCTGCACGTCGGCGGACTGGCGGAACATCTGCATCAGTTCCGGCACGTTGATGAAACGCGCGAACCGAGTATTCAGCCGGTAGCCGGCGCCGTCCGGCGAAAGCTCCATCGCCGTCACCGGTTCGCCGAACGTCGCCGCCCACGAATCGAAGTGATGCAGGTTGTGTTTCTTCAACTCGTCATGCTGAAGATACCGCTGCATGGTGAACATCTCGGCCATGCTGTTGGCGATGGGCGTGCCCGTGGCAAACACCACGCCTCCCCCGCCGTTCAACGACTGGACGTGGCGCACTTTCAAAAACATATCGAACGCGCGCTCGCTGGCCGTCTGCGGCAGACCCGCAACCCGCGTCATCTTGGTGACGTAAAACAGATTCTTGAAATAGTGCGCCTCGTCCACGAGCAGCCGGTCCACGCCGAGTTCTTCAAAAGTCAACGTGTTGTCCTTTTTATGTTCGGCAGCCAGCGTTTGAAGTTTGGCTTCGAGCCGCTTCTTCGCCTTTTCGAGTTCCTTCACTAACCGGCGATTGGAGCTGTCCGCGTGTTCACGTTTGATCATTTCCAATTCGTGAAGCTGCTCCTTGAAAAACCGTTCCTGGGTTTCGCGCGAAAGCGGGATGCGTTCAAAGCCGGAGTGCGTGACGATGACGGCATCCCAATTGCCGGTGGCGATGCGGCTGAACAGTTTCTTGCGGCTTTGGGTCTCAAAATCCTCTTTGCCGGCGGCCAGGATGTTTGCGCCCGGATACAACGTCAGCAACTCGGTGGAGAACTGGCCGAGCATGTGATTGGGGACGACAAACATCGGCTTGCCGGACAAACCGAGCCGCCTCGACTCCATCGCGGCGGCTACCATCGTATAAGTTTTGCCCGCGCCAACGACATGGGCCAGCAGCGTGTTCGGTGTCTGCAAAATGCGCCAGACACCGGCCTTTTGGTGTGCGTGAAGTTGAATCGCCCCGCTCGCGCCGGGCAACGTCAAATGGTCGCCGTTGAACGTGCGGACGCGCGTGTGATTGAACGTGTCGTTGTATAGGCGGCAAAGCCGTTCCCGCCGTGAATCATCCGACCAGACCCATTCTTTGAACCGTTCCTTGATGCGCTCCTGTTTTTCGCGCGCAGCCTCGGTTGACTGCGCGTTGACCACGGGCTTTTTGTCCA
>Ga0209483_1001760_pt1 | contig 16054 bp, 18 predicted proteins | sample NGEPerA_FD_184508 | JGI IMG/M metagenome (GOLD analysis project Ga0209483, IMG submission 184508) | Arctic peat soil microbial communities from the Barrow Environmental Observatory site, Barrow, Alaska, USA - NGEE PermafrostL2-A... | ecosystem: Environmental > Terrestrial > Soil > Wetlands >... | reverse complement strand
CGAGCACGACCACGGTCGAATGCCCCAGCGCAAAGAAAAAACCGACCGCGACCGGCCGCTTGCCCTCCTGCATCAGCTTGCGCGTCACATTGTCTATCGCGGCGATATGGTCGGCATCGATGGCGTGACGCAGCCCGAGGCTGTAGGCGAGCACCGCGGTTCCAATCAGGACCGGCTGATGCGCGAACGCCACCAATGCCCAGATCCAGGCCGCCAGATTGGCGATCAGCAGAAACGCGTAGATGGCGACGATCCGGCCGCGAAAGCCCAGCCATCCGGGTTCGGCGCTATCGATCGATTTCACAAGCCCGGCCAATGGCGGCCCCTCCCTCCCGCGAGACATTTTCGTCGGTGTCACCGCAGCGAAAGACCGCCCCATGCGCGCGCTCCGCACGCCGGAAGGATGACATGTTCAGGCCGGTCTCCTGGCTCACGGGTCAAAACCCTTCCTCGCCTTCCCGGGCTTTGTCGAGAAAGCCCAGTGGCGTACCGAGAAAGGACTCACCGCTTACAGTTGCGGGCGCAGCTTGCGGATTTGGCCTGCCATAAGCGAAGGCAGGCCGCACCGAATTCCCTTTGCCGATCAACGCGATCGACGTCCCAAACGCCGGCACTGCAAACCAACCGGGGTTTGTTGTCAAGACTAGCGAGATGTAAGCGCACCTGTAACCTTCGGAGGCCGGCTACGACCGCTCGGCGCCAGAATCTGATGCTCCGTCAAGGGTGTGACCCTCGATGCTCGAATGGTGCCGATAACCCGGCAGCAGGTCCGCAACCGCACTACCGGCAAGCGATGGAACCGGGCAACCAATCGGGAGTTGACACCAATGTTCTTGCGCGCCTGCCGCGCTTGAGGCGTTCAGCCACAAGAGGCGTTCAGCCACAAGGTTTTTGAGATGCCTGAAAAGACAAGCCTTGAGCCCGCGGGTGGACGAGACTTCAGCAAACTCTTCGGTGATATCGCTAATGCTACAGCCCAAGCCGCCGGTCGCGCGCTGACTTTCGTGCTGGCGGCCCTTATCGTGATTGTATGGGCTATCACGGGGCCGCTGTTTCAGTATTCCGATACGTGGCAGCTTGTGATCAACACGGGCACGACCATTGTCACGTTTTTGATGGTTTTTCTGATCCAAAACTCGCAGAACAGGGACAGCGCCGCGATTCAGGTCAAACTCGATGAGTTGATCCGAGTCAGCACGGCACACAACTCCTTCGTTGGAATCGAGCATCTCTCCGACGATGAACTGCAAGAAATCCGTACCAAATGCGAGCGGCGCGCCGAGGCCGAAAAACTCGGCGAGGCTTCCGTGGAGCGAGCGGGCAAGAAAGCAAGGCAAGCGGCGGAAAGCGCGGTTTGATGGCATGGCAGCCACGGGTGCAGACCGGGCCCCGCGACTTGCTGCTCGTCAGGTGTTCAAAAGATTTTCGCCCGGGGGCGTTTGCGGTGGCAACCATCGCTGATGGAGCGGCGCGGCGTGCGGTTGGGGAGCCGCGAGGTTCCCGGCCTGGTCCCCGAGGCCTGCAGGACACCCGGGACCACCATCGCCCGATACCTTCGGAGCGGCGGCAATTGGCCAAAATGGCCGCCGGGTCTCGGTGGCCGAAACGGTGGCAACTTGACCGATGGTCTAAATCAGACGAAAAAAACCTAATGATATCTGGTCGGAGTGGCAGGATTTGAACCTGCGACCCCTGCGTCCCGAACGCAGTGCATGTTTTCCAAATCATTGATTTTATTAGGTTCCCCTACCCTTTCATCGCGTTTTGTTCACGTCTGATTGGAGCATTTCATTGCGATATCGTTGCGCCTCGTGTGCCGTTCTATGTCACTCACCACGCAAGTTAGACGCAGCAAGGCTTGAAGCCAGAAGCCGATGATTAAGAGTCAACGGTACGGCATGGAACTTCAAAGCCTATTCCGACACGTTCGCGTTTCGATCCCCACTGAGAGCACTTTAGAATTTTGCTTTGTCGGAACGGGCAACTGTCATATTTGCTGAAGTAGCCATCGTGCGGCGGCCCGAATTTGGCTAGAATTTCGATAATTTCGACTCAGATGAGCATTGCCACTCCGCCCAATCGGACTGGCAGCATTATGCTTCTCAACACTACGCAGCGCGGCTTAGCCGCTCAATCTCTTGAGCGAACTCGAAGCGCAACTGATCCGCCTCATCTTCGGGCAACCATTTTGCCATATTCGGAAATACGGTCTGCCACATCCGAGCATCGCGCTCTGACCAAGGCATCTTATCAGCCGATCGCACTTTCTCTAGCAAGGATCGCAAACGCAGACGCACGGCCTCCGGATCAGGCAGTGTATTTTGGCGAGGCGCTTGTATGCGATCACCGCCTGATCCAAAAAGGCTGCCTTGCGCAGAGCCTTCCCCAAACAGATCAGTCTCGTCCGTCATCCAATTCTAGCCCTATAGGGTCGAGGCCGAGGGCCTCGCGAGTGAGTGTTGCTTGTAACGTAGCTTCTAGGACGATATCGGCTTCGGCAAACAGGTCAATTAGCTCAGCTACTCGCCCACAGATATCGCGCATCTCTTGGACCAACGCGAGTTCCGCAGGCAAGCCAATCCTAGCTTCCAGCCAGCGAGGCAATAACCGATAGCCGCTGACCGAGAAATCCCAAACTGACTGTGGGATGCCCGTAACCTGACCGGTTCCATCGCCGCACAAAGTGATAGAGCCGTCTACGTATTCGACCGGGCCCATCACTCCTCGCGGCTGCGTTATTATGCGCGCAAAATTTGCTCGGCGATAGGCTTCGGCTGGCCTCCTTCCGAAGGTTTCAACAGCTCTGATGCCCCTTCCAACCCGAGAGGCATCTTGAAAAATCTCGTGTTGTGCGGGAAATGGGACGTGAGGAAAGACGTCCTCAAGATCTTCTGCGAAGCGGAGTGTGTAAGACCTTGCAGAAAGCAGACATAGAATTGCGTCGAAGACATCTTCTGGGGTGACGACCTCTCCATATGCGGCACTCAAACTTTCTACGAGTGCGGGCGATAGGTTTGATACGCCCACATTTAATCGTCGATCGTAGAGAGGAAATGCATAACCGCCGTAGCTGCCTCGAAAAGCATGATAGTCAGGTAAGAGGCCATGACACCAAACGCCTGGGCCGGCACCGGTTCCAGATGGAAGCGCGTACAGACCAACGTTATCGGCTCCCCAAACGCGTTGCATCATCGGGCCTGGCCTGTTCAGCAGCCGCAGGTCATTGAAAAACCATCGCCTATCGAAGGGACGATAGGAATAATATCTCTCAAGCGCCGTGTCGTAAGTTGGGTCTGCTCGAGTTCTCAACGACGGCTCAACCTGGCACCGCAACCCGGCTCGAAGCACGCTAACGTAAACATCGTCATTCCCACTTTTCATTCCTGATTTTGTGAAAGTGAATATCTCTCTCAAATCCAACCATTCGCCATTTTGAAATGGCTCCGGTCTCATATCGTTAAGTGGTCCTCTCGCAACCGGCACGGCGTTTGGTTGTGTCCCTAGCTCAATTCCGCTGGTAAGCCAGTCAAGTTTCGACCGGCGGGAAAAGTGACCTTCCGTCCAGCTGTCCAAGTAGTGCACTTCTGCCATTTGGCCTTCTGGCTTGGTACCATCAGCGATTGCGAGCGTAATCGCAGTACCAACCATGATGTTGAAAACACCTTGATCGGCATCTACCCCCGCTCGCTCACCCCGGCGCACGTCACCACGCAAATCAATTATTTCGATACGGTCAAAACGTTCGCGCATCATTTTCCGAAGGCCAGCATAGGGCCAGCCCGTGAGGAATTTCCTATTTGAAATAAAGGCCACGACGCCCCGTTTAGGGGCGTTCTCCGCCTCGAAGAGCTTCCAGATTGACCATCGCCAAAATGCAACCGATAGCTCAGGGAACGTATTGAGCTGGCCGCCATGACCAGAATTACGCACCGGCTCTTTAAGATCGTCCCAGATGTGATCTAGCCAATCGCCGACAAGGGTTCGGTTTTCACCTTCCAACAAGCGACGATAAGGAGGGTTCCCAATAATCGCCAAGATGGGTTGCTCCGTCTTAATTCGATTTGCCTCTCTCCTTTCTTCAGCTATGCCGTCGGACACAAATCCAAGCGGACCTACTGCAGCGGCGGCACCCGGTTCGGCAAGTGTGTCGGCTAGATAGACACCAAGTCGAGGAAGAGCATTTTCGCCAACAGGTGCCGCACGTCGCAGAGCGTGGTGAAGACGATAGTGTGCGACAGCATAGGGACCAACCAATAATTCGAATCCGTACATCCGACGAGCAAGATCTTGTAGGGCGAGGCCAGCCATGCCTTCGCCCGCCTCGACCAGCACTTGCTCCCTGACACGCTCCGCAATGCCCAGCAGGAAGGTACCGGTTCCGGTGGCCGGATCGAGAATTGTAATTGCAGGATCACGCAAACCCTGCGCATTTAGATTTTCGCGAATAACTCTATCAAGAGCACTCGTCATGTACCGCACGATTTCAATCGGCGTGTAATAGACCCCATATCGCTCGCGGGCGTCGGGGTCGAATGTTTGAAGGAAGTCTTCGTAAAAATACAAAATAGGATCGCGACCATCAGGCCTGATCTCTAAAATCTCAGGAGCAAAGCTGTTTACGGTGTCGCGCATCACTTCAAAACCGATGCCTACATCCTGAACAACTTCGTCGAGGCTCAACACGCGGAGCGCCGTGCGCATTAGGGGATGCTCTGGCGGCATGTGCTGCCAAGCATCAGCCCCAACGGCTTCTCGTGTTCCCTCTCGCACTAGCAACAGTCCGAAAGCAAGCGTCTGGGCGAATGCAGCAGAAAACAAGACGTCGAAATCCGTGGCGCTGTAGCCTGCGGCCTCGGGATGGGCATAGAGGACGTCACGAAATTCTTGCCTGACTTGCAACAATGCATGACGTGCAGGACCGCCTTCGTGCAGTTCCGCCAATCGATCTTGGACGATGCCGCGGACTAAGCGGGCCGAGTGCGCCATTAGAGTAGCCAGATGTTCAGCGTCGCGCGCATTTGGCTCTTGGCCCGCGGCTGCTGCCAATCTTTCAACAAGGTCCAAAAAAGGGCCAGCATTGTGCTGGGCAATTGCTCGGTCTGCCCTGGTGTCGTCCCGGTCCGCACGAAGAGACTGTTCCGGCACCACCTCCGCTGTGCCCATCTGTTCGTCGCGATGGAATAGCCTGAACTCGGCGAAGTTACACGTCGCCCAACATGTCAGCTCCTTGAAGCGTTCAAATTGGCGCTTATCATGATCGCGCCAGCGGGTTGGATCGGCAGGCTTTGAGGGGGCCTTAAGCTCAACAAATGCGCGCGGGGGTGCTCCTTGTCTGACCAGTGCAATATCCGGCCGCCCCACACCAGGGTTTCGATACTCGGGCATGACAACGAGTCTCGGCACCAGTGGCAAAAAGGGAAACAATCCTTCGAGCAGTTGCTGGAAGGCTGGAGCGAGTGCGGTTTCAGGAACGTCCGCATTTGCGCGGCGGAGTTCTCTAATTCTGCGGGCGTATTCTTGAAGGCAAGCGGTAACTGTCATGATGGAACTAGCTAACGCGCGAATCAGCCCGTGTCACTATCTGTGAGTGCGCTCGAACGAATAATCCAGGCCGCGTACATATGACGTCGGCGCTCCACAGCACGGCAGGAGCGCGAACAAAACAAAGCTAAGGCCATTTAACGTAAGAAATAGATGCCGCAAATCAGGGCGACGTCAATCTCACCTCAAAAACCACAGCGCTAGTTAAACCGACTACATGAAGTTGGCGTCGATAGTAAGTAATCAAAGGAAGCCAGCGCTTAGCTGAAATGGGGATAACCGGCGCCAGGCGGGAGGGGCGCCGCGGTATCATCAACCCTATGGACACAACAACAGAGGCGCGCCCTGCCGCGCCCGGCGACGCCCCCAATTATTCTGTAACCGTTGAAGAGGCTGCGGCACTTTACGAACAGGCCGGAATCCCCCGTACCATCCGCCGTGTGCAAAAGTATTGCGCGCGCGGCGATCTTGATTGCAAAAAAATCGAAACAGAGGCCGGCGAAAAATATTACATCACCTTGGCATCGATAGAGCGCCACGTTGCACAAATAAGCGACGCCCAGGCCGCGGCCGGGCGCGCCCCGACGCGGCTGGACGCGTCCGAGCGTCCGTTACAAACAAAGGAAATTCTCAGCGACGAACCAGCAACGCCCCCCAGCGCCCAGGCACGCTCCGACGCGTCCGGGCGCGACTTCCAAACTTTATATATCCAACAACTCGAAACAGAGAACGCATTTTTGCGCGATCAAACTGTTGTGCTTCTTGAACGCGTGAAAGAGACCAACGTGCTCACACAAGGTTTGCAGCGATTGCTCTCGCCGCTGCTGCGCTCACCGGAAAAGCCAGACGAAGACAAACCAGCCGCGTCCTAGTTACCCACGTCAGCTCTCCACAGCTACATCCCGCGAACTATTGAGAAGGGGATATACTTTAGGGATCATGAGCGACACCGGAGAAACATTCCTCACATCAAACACCGTACAAGCGCCGGAAAAAATTGAGCGCTTGTTTATGGAAAATAATTTACTCAGAATTATGGGCTATCTTTTTTGCCACGATCCGCGCGCGGCGGTAAAACACACGGAACCAATTACCGGCATCGACAAGGTTTTAAAAAAGCAAATCAGCATCGAACCGAATCCGAATTACGGACAGCCGGGACCTGCCGACTTCAAAATTTTTCTCGCCATTTTGAAAAAGCTTTCAGACTATGGGCGACCCGTTCCGAACAAGGTATATTTCTCACAAATAGAACTTGCGCGGCTCACTGACCGGTCATGGGGCGGTCGAACCGGAAAAGATTTTATTCATTCGTTGTACACGCTCGCACACACGCGCATCACCATGCCGTTTTATCGACCGGAAAAAGAAGAACCCTTTATCGCCAATTTCAGCATCCCATCTGAGTTCGGTATTCAACCGAAAGGCAGCGGCATCGAGTCGTGCGAAATCACCATTCCAGAATATGTGCAACGCAGTCTCGACGATCGATTTTTTTCTTGCCTTAATTACAATCGCATCCGTGGCGTGCCAACGATTCAAGCAACACTTTATATCCGCCTGTTTCATCATTTTTCTAATCTTGCAGAGAACGGCACACAAAATTCCGTGCAAGTCCGTAAACGATACGACGACATTTGCAAGTCCTGGCTTGGCGGCTTGATCGTGCACACGCACAAATCAAAAATCATGAATGCACAGCTCGGCATGCATCTTAACGCATTGGTCGCAGACAAATTCTTGCGCTCATTTTCCATTGATCGAAATGCCGCTGACGACGGTTTCAATATCACCTTTATTCCCGGCAGCGGTTTCCGCGACGACTATAATCGATTTTAAAAAGGGCGCTTTCAAAACGAATTGCAGTTCAAATTCTACGAAGAACAGGAAAACATTGGACACCCCATGGAGCTTGTCCGGCGCTTCCACGAACACCGGACTGGCGAGAAAATTACCGCATCCCATGTCACCGCGAGCGAGCAGCAATATGCGCTCACACTTATTAAAGAGCTTACGTTCGAGGGTGCCCAGGCGTTCGTCGAGTACGGCGTTAAGCGGGCCAGGGCGGCTAATTATGCCGTCAATTCACTCGCCGGCCTCAAGACCTATTCCGGGGATTTTCTGAAAAATAGGGACGCAATTACCAAAGCAAAAGAAGCCGCCGCGGCTCGCCTCCGGAAGGAGCAGGACGAACGCGACGCCGCCGCCTACGATCAATATCGCCGGGATAAAGCAGATCAACTATTTGCTGACGCTCCAGCCGCCATTCAGGAAAGCATCCAAGCAGCCGCCGTGGTCCGCGCGAAAGCCAACGGTGGCATCCTCGGACGAACAGGCAGTAGCCTGGTCGTCCGCATGGAGCGCGATAAGCTCATCGGCGAGCATTTTGGGATCCCCTCCATGGATCAATGGCTAGCCGACAGAAAGCTCAACTAGCTGCCATCAGCCCCCGGAGTAGCCGTCCGTCCACGGTGGCTTTTCTGCACCGGAGGGCATGGGGGATCGACCCCAATTCCACCCTGGGGGTTTGACTTCAAATCATTGGGGGTCTGACTTCACAGCCTTGGGGGTTTGACTTCAAAAACATGGGGGTTTGACTTCAATTTTCGACCCCTCGAATCCCAGAAAACCCATACACAGAGCCACTTCTTGAGAATCACATCGCCTCTCAATTATATTCAATAATAAGCTCAACTAAACACACGTGTGTTTCGCTCGCTTTTGAACAGCAAAAGGACGGCCGCGAGGCAGATACAGGGGCACCTATTGGTATCTGCCCCAATGTGACGACCTCAGATCAACAAATCCTTGCGTATCCTCGCAATTTCCCCCGCTTTTTCGTCGGGCTGGCGCCCGACCCCGTGCCTTCACTTCACCTGCAAATCTAAACTGGGGTTTGATTTGCTAAGGAGGTGAAGCTGAAGGCCGCCGTTGTTAACCGCCGCTAAGAAGCGTCGGACGCCGGCTGAAGGCACGGGGTCGGGCGCCAGGAGGCGCTTCCGACGGCGCGGCTAAGAAGCCGCGTCCGTCGCCGACGAAAAAGCGGGGGAAGACATCACCCGTGACCACGGGTGGGTCGCTTCGCTCCTCGGTACTCGCAGGGGCGAGTGCTAACAACGGCTCACTGGTTTTGGGCTATCCACACGAAAACGCCGGACCCCACAGGGGTCACATTGGCAACTTGGTGCCTACCCTAAACTGCCAGTTATACTAAAGCCACGGAGGACCACCATTGCGTACTCCGGGCCAGCTTCCGAGCACCAAGTCGGCATACGCGCCACCACACGCAGCCCGACGGACCAGAACGATTTATCTCCCACAAAATCGTTCGGCCAACATCGAAATTCGTTGTTTTGCGCCGGAAGCTGCCTCGGGCTTATGCAACGGATACCACCCATAGCAACAACGTCTCACGGCGATATATTCCTTACGGACGACGAGCGCCAAAAGCACCTGGTGCTCTTTGGCAAGAGCGGCAGTGGGAAATCGACGGTTCTTTTCAACCTCGCTATGGCTGACATTTTGGCAGGACATGGCGTCATATTTTTGGACCCTCACGGGGACACGGCCGAGGCCATTATTGACGCGATGCCGCGCAACCGGGTGCACGATGTCTGCTATTTCAACGTCGCCGACGCCGAATATCCGGTCGGCTTTAACCCGCTAGCCGGCATCCCGCCGGCGCGACGGGCACTTGCGGCTTCCGGCATTGTTTCCACCTTTGCGCACCTGTGGGGAGATTCCTTCGGACCACGGTTGACCCATTTTTTGTTTAATGCGACCGCGGCGCTACTCGAAAGTCCCCATACGACGCTACTCGATATTTCCCTCATGTTTACCGACGAGCGCTTTCGCGACCGCGTGGTCGCCAGAGTTACCGACCCGATAGTCGGGCGGTTCTGGCGGGAGGAATATCCGAGTTACGACCGCAATTTTGCCAGTGAGGCCGCGTCGCCCGTTTTAAATAAGGTGGGCCAATTTGCCGCTTCGCCGATCGTGCGCAATATTCTGGGCCAGCACACGCCGAAATTCGACCTGCAATATGCCATGGATAACCGGCAGATCGTCATTGCCAATCTGAGCAAGGGTCACATCGGCGAAACCGCCAGCAATTTGCTCGGCTCCCTCCTTATTTCCCACCTGCAGCTCCTCACCATGGCGCGCGCGGAATTGTCGGCAGCAAACCGCGTGCCGGTCTACGTCCACGTGGACGAAGCGGCCAATTTCACCACCGCCGCGTTCGCCAGTCTGTTGTCTGAGGCTCGGAAATACCGAACGCACTTCGTGCTCGGCACACAATACACCTCAGCTTTACGTCCGGAGGTGCGCGACGCGATCCTTGGCAACGTGGGCACGTTGATGATTTTTAGGGTTTCGGCGGCCGACGCCGAGATCCTGGCGCCGGAATTTCATCCCTTGCCACCAAATGAATTGGTCGACCAGTGGCCGTATCGCGCTTGGCTGCGGCGGATCGATAACAATCAATACCCGATCGAACTGGCGCCGCCGGCGCATCCTTCACGCCACGCGCTGGAGCGCGTTATATCCACCAGCCGCAGGAAATTTGCGCGACGGCGCGATCAAATTGAGGGGTCGTTTCATTGACGCGCTGCCGTCCTCGCGCCGGCGCCCGAACCTTCGATGACGGAGGTTCGGCTTGCCGCAGCGGACGGCCGCGCAACATTCAGAGATCAAATAATGTCTCATCAGCACCGGCGTTACGGTTTGCCTACTGCAAACCACCTTGCCGCAGACGAAACATTATTACCGTGGAAAAGCGCCGCACTGGCACCGCGGCGATTAACGGCGGGGGAGTGCGCAGCTGCCAAAATCCGACCGATATGGTATAATTTGAACCATGACAAAGCTGCTTGAAGAAGCCGTCGCTGAGGTGTCAAAATTGCCGGACGCAACGCAGCAGAGCATCGCGGAAGACCTTATTGCCCACGTTAAAAGTGTTGAGCATCTTCGGACTGAATTGCAAAAGGGGATTGATTCCCTCGATCGCGGCGAAGGCCAGGAGCTCGATATTGAACAGGTGATTAGGACTGCCCGCGCGGCGTATGAGCGAGAATAATCGGAAGATATTTCGATCGCCGTAAGCGCAGGAAGATCTCCTTTCCATTTGGCAATTTGGCGCAGACGAATTGTCGCCGTGTCAGGCGGACGAGCACTTACGTAATATAGAGGATATGTGCGACCGTCTGCGTGTACATCCCGAGCTGGGCCGCAAGCGCAACGAACTTATCGCCGGTCTTTATTCCATTCCAGTCAGCCCTCACATTGTTTTCTACCAGCAATCGCCGAAAGCCATCACCATCGTGCGCGTATTGCATGAGGAGGTCGACGTGCCGCAACATTTTCGCCATTAGCGCCGCCATCCGCGCCGGCGTTCCGGCCTGCACATCCTGCAGTCCGACTTGCCGCCAGATGCCAGGCAATTTGCGCAAAGGATTGTTTCGCCGTTTGTCCGCTTTACCTCCGAGAGCGATCAAAGCGGACGTGATGGGATGTCTCAAATGTGCAATGAAGCGACATGCGCGGGGATTTGCACCTAATTTCCGCACGGGCTAACCCGTTGGAATTGTTGGACCGCAATTCTGGTGCAGAACTCTTGATGTTTGCACGTGGCTTCGGCTATCTCGCCGGGTAGGGGATCGGCTCGACCAGCAATAGCGGCAGTAGCCGCTCGGATGCCGCCCCAAAAGCAACCCAGTCCAATCGTCCGCCGATCATGGTTCCAACTACTGAACTCGCGTCGGCTTTATATTCGGGAGTCTCCACCATCCATCGGCTAGGCGTGTTCCCAATGCTCCGGAAATAGTCGGTTACATGTTCCCGCATATTTCTCAAATCGCGAATATCCTGCGCCGAGAAGCTGTCGATTTCGGCGAAATTAACAGAAGCGCAAAGCCCGAAGGTCGAAACCCAATCTCGGAATTCAAGCAACTTGTGCGCGGCAACGGCGAAGAAGTGGCACTCGGCGTGAAAGGCGTGGATGGCCTGGCGACGCTGCGGGGGGGTGCTGGTTATGTCGAGTGCGGCCTGACGTTCTCGTGCTGCCGACACGCGGGTCGATTGGGTGACGACGGCCTGTGTCCACTGGACTAAGCCCTCGAAGGCCATGAATTTCTCCTCGTCGGGCGTCATGATCGGTATTGGTGGGGTCTTTGTCGCTTTTGCCATCGCCGTCGCTGCCCTCGATCAAGGCTGATCTTTCAAAGATGCTTTTCTAAGCCAAACAAGATAACGCGCGAATTTCTTGATTTCTGCGCACGCGGGGGAAGCATCACAAAAATGGGCATCGCCAGAATATGGCTCAACAAAGCCATAGAAAATAGGTCGCGCAAGATATATCTTGCGACCCTTGCTCCGACGTGGATGCACGCGTTGCACTTCAGACTACAATGTTCATCTTGCTTATGGTATAATGCCGGCATGACCACCAAGGATATCAAATCCCTTTTGGAGCGTGTTCAGGCCTGGCCCGAAGAGGCGCAGGATGAGCTCGTTGATGTCGCCAACCAGATTGAAAGTGAATTGCAAAACCGTGAGTATCTTGCCACGCAAGAGGAATTGCGGGTCATTGATGCCGCAATGAGCGCGATCGATCGCGGTGAATTTGCAACCGACGAAGAAGTAGCGACGGTGTTTGCAAAATTTCGCCCGGCATGAAGGTTGTCTATTCGAAGCGAGCGCTCGCTGATCTTGAACAGATAGCAGATTATTATGTGGCTCACGCAAGCCGCACCATCGCAGAATCAATCGGCCACCAGTTCGAAACCGTCATTAACCGGATAGCGCGCAATCCTGAATCGGCGCCACGTGTGTCCCAACGCACTCAAGTCCGGGCGGCGACCGTCAACCGCTATCCATTTCGAATTTTCTACCGCCTGAACGACGATACCATAGACATTTTGCATATCAGGCACACGTCGCGGCGCCCTTCGGAAATGTAATCCCGCTGCCCTCCCCAGCGCCGGAGCCCAACCCTTCAAGCGACAATGTTCAATCGACATGCACCCAACCGTCTACGGGCTATGCGGGGTCGACGACTTCCCAAATAGTTCCGAGGCCGAATCCAGCCAGAAGTCCGATCGGATAGAACCAAACTTCGTGAGCGTCCGTCGGAGAGGCCCAATGCAGGAATCCCAATACGCCGCCGCCAGTCAGCACGAGAGCCGCGCTGGATAGAGCGTGTTTGTCCCATTCTTTGGCTTCTTGCACGAAGAACCCAGTTAGCATGCCGATCAGCACGCCGAGCGAGGTGGCCCCGAACTCTGGGACCTTAACATTTCCAGCGTAGGCTTGTAGGAGACAGAAGACGATAGGAATCACGGCAAGGGTAAGGCCAGCCCAAAATGTAAAATTTTCAAACAACGGTTTCCTGGGTGTCATCTCATTCCCCTTGACCATGAAACGAATCCGCCGATAACCCTACTCTAGCCGAAAGCGTGCGGCTAAGCCGAAATTCCGAGTTACCAGCGGCAATGTCGGCCAAGATCATGTGGTGGCTGCTGACCTTACTTTTGCTCGCGCTTTCGAGCCTAAAATTGGCAGGTTTTAAGAGAGGGCGTGCTCCCTGCGGGGCGCGGTCTAGCGCACCCAGCTTGCCAGCGCATCGATTGTGCCATAGTGGTGGTCGATCTCGCCGCCATCTGAGAGATGGCGGGATGACAGGTGGTGCGCCGTGATAACGAACGCTGTGCTTACGACAGCCCTTTCGGCGTTGACGGCGCTCGTAACTATTGTGGTGACAAACTTTTTCACGCGGCGGCGTGAGCACGAGGCCGACTGGCGAAAACTAAAACTTGCGCAATATCAGCAGCTCATCGTTGCGTTTTCCGCCATCGAGAAAAGCCGTTACACTCCAGAAACAGTGCGCCAGTTCACGGACGCTGTGAATGCCATGGCCTTGATCGCGTCACCGCCGGTTCTTCGTGCGCTTCAACTTTATCTCAACGCAAACGCATACAACAACGTTGCGCGCACTGAAGCTGAGAGCAGCAGGCTGTTTAGCCTTTTGATTCACGCACTCCGTTTCGACATTCAACCACCCCGTCATTCAGACGACCCAAAATTCCAGTTTTCGCTTCTCTCACTGCCGCCAGAAGCACAACCAAACGACAAGAGAAATTGAAACCCGGGCGCGTCTTGGTGACGAGAGATCGCGCTTTTTAAGAACTCCGTCCCATCTTAAAAAGATGGTCGACCGTGCTCGCTACCGTCAAGGTCGCTGCGCGCCGCCTCTGGCGGTTGCCTTCGGCAAACCTTGACCTTCGCTGTGCGCGGCGCACCTTCGGTAGTTAGGCCGGGACGGAGAAACACGGCCACCAGCCGAACAAAGAAACACTGAGAAGCCTCAGTGATTTTCTATATTTCTCTTGCTGCCGAATACCCTTTCGAAAATTTCGCCCATCCGCCGCCCTTTGATTTTGGGCGATTATCCGGGACTTGACTTGTTAGATCGACCACGCTATATTCCTTTCACGTTGAGAGGACATACCATGCGCCGCCCGAAACCAGTTCATCAGATGACCGTTTCGCAGTTCGAGACGGCTTTCCCCGATGAGGAAGCTTGCAAGGCTTACTTGGTAGCGCGCCGCTGGCCTAATGGCGTTAAATGCCCGCGCTGCGGCGCTGATGCGTCCGCCTTGGTCGGGAAGCCTTTCCACTGGCAGTGCTACAAATGTGCTCCCGTGACCTCCTATCGCTTCTCGCATATCGCCGGGACCATCTTTGAGAATACGAACAAGCCGCTGCGGGAGTGGTTCAAGGTCGTTCACCTGATGCTGACCAGCAAGAAGGGCATCAGCGCACTGCAAATTCAGCGGATGATGGGCTTTGGCTCCTACGGCACCGCCCATTCCATGTGCCACAAAATCCGCACTGCGCTCGTTGAACCCGAAACCAAACTCGGCGGCATCGTTGAAGTCGACGAAACCTATGTCGGCGGCAGCAACCGCAATCGGCATTGGGATAAGAAGCAGCCCGGAACTGGCGTTGCTGGCAAGTTCATCGTGGTCGGCGCGGTCAAGCGCAAAGGCAACGTCATCGCCCGCGTCATCAACAATACGGATACCGAGACCTTGGACAGCTTCGTTCGGCAAGCGGTCGCCGAAGATGTCAGCTTGATCGCGGCTGATGAGCATTCGGGCTATCGGAAGCTCAAGGACGATTTCCCGCACCGTTTCATCAGTCATTCCAAGAAGCAATATGTTGACGGCGTGGTTCACACCCAAACGATTGATGGCTTCTGGTCGCTGCTCAAGCGCGGCATCATGGGCAGTTTCCACAAGGTTAGCCGCAAATATCTGCCGCTGTACGTTGCGGAATTTCAGTTCCGGTATAACAACCGGATGAACGCCGACATTTTCGACGCCGCGATAGCGCGGTGCTGAGACACCAGAAAAGCCGCAGAAAACGGGGTGATCTCAGAATGAGCGAAAAATATAGCGAGACTAGAGAAAGTACCGATTCCAATACAAATCGATCCAAACACAGCAGCGCTAAGAGAATACGGAAGATTGAATCTTATCTTAGAAACAAAGGCCGCAAAAAAGGCTGGCACCCCCAAGAGGAAGAGCACAAGCGTGGGGAGAAATCCTATTGGGGGATTCAAAACACCACATCTATCTTTACTCTCTTCTTTAGCGTGATAGCTGCTAGCGCTGCCGCCTATGGGGCTTGCATCGCAGTCAAAGCATTCCATGAAGTTCAGCGGCAGGCTAATGAGGCCAAGCGGCAAGCCGACGTTGCCGTTTCCGATCAGCGCCCATGGCTGCACTTGGAAGACGCTAAAACCGAGCAAATCAATTATTCCGTTAACGGGCTCAGTTTCACGACGCGATTTATCGTTAAAAACTACGGCCATTCGCCAGCGACTCACGCCTACGTTCGCACAGCGGTCATTCTTCGAAAATTTGATGTTCTGGCTGAAGAAAAGGCGCTCTGCGAAGCCTACGATTTCCAAAACAAAGCCGGGCAGATTGTCTTTACGGGCGCACCCCAAGAATTCCCGGTTACCTTGTCTTTCACTAACGACGACATCGCAGCGGAGCGTCGCCTTTTCGAGAGCCAAGGGAGTAAAATGGTCGTGGCTTGGATGACTCTTTTGGCCTGTGTGCAGTATGATAGCATCTACGACACCCTCCCACATCATGAGGGGCACGCTTTCGATCTCAACCCCGTCGACATAACCAACGCAAAAGTCGGCGACGTACTTAGTGCCCCAATGGGCCACTTTAGCATTCTGACCCCCATTATCGTTGATTAACGCCAAGAGGACAGATACTGCTGTCAGCAGGACGACTAGTAGAAAACAAAAGCAATTTACCCACAAGTCAAGTCACGGATAGTCGCCCGATTTTGTGGGCAGTTTCAATCAGCTCTTCGAGAGCTGCATCACGCCACCCCCACTACAAAATCTGCTTCACCATCTTACGGAGCTTGCGTTCCTTTCGAGAGACGGGCGGCGGTTTGAAGTCCTTCATATCTAGAAATATATTTATTC
>Ga0209483_1001759_pt1 | contig 16057 bp, 12 predicted proteins | sample NGEPerA_FD_184508 | JGI IMG/M metagenome (GOLD analysis project Ga0209483, IMG submission 184508) | Arctic peat soil microbial communities from the Barrow Environmental Observatory site, Barrow, Alaska, USA - NGEE PermafrostL2-A... | ecosystem: Environmental > Terrestrial > Soil > Wetlands >... | reverse complement strand
GTCCCACTCCGCGTCGGTCAGATCGGTAGGGTACGGTGTTCGCATTCACCCATCTGCGGCTGTCCCTCGGACAAGGCAAATTTCTTGCGGGATTTTCTGTAGGACACCCTCTTAGCGCTCAAGAGGGTTCCGACCAGCTCCCCCGTCTTGTCGAGGAGCCCAAGTAACGGTCGGATGCCGTGCTGATGCGCCGACGAACCTTTCGATGCGTCGACGCGCAGCTTCGGTGCTTCTCCAGTCCAGGCGGAGTTGTGGCGGGCGGCCCCGGAGCCGCCCGAACGAGACCTCACCGCCAGCTGCGCTCGGCGAGAGAGATAGCCTTCCAGGCTGACGATTGCGTGGTCGAAAACAATGATGCCGAGGAGGTCTCCGACTTCACAGAGCCGGCTCGTGAGATCGACATTCGCGCCCGCATTTAGAGCAGGTCGTGGCGTTCCCGCTCGCGGGCTGGCGCAAGAGTCCCATTCGGCCATGAGGACTACCTCGGCAGGCGAGGTTGTTTAGCAGCCGCGGTCGGCGCCCCTGAGGTTTGACTCGAATAAGCGATAGGACTGGGCGTCACCGCCCAGTCCCAATTGGCCGGTCCGGACCACCGCTTCAGTTCATTTGAATGCCTATTTGTGAAAACCCACTCGGCGATTCGATGCAGAGGTATCCATTGCTGCACCTGTATGCTAGTTCCCATGCGGTACCGCTGATAGCGAGGCTAGGGCTATGACCACCGTAGGGAGTGATAGTAAAATTGTAGTCGTCGAAAGCATTGCTGATTACGCCGATCGAGGCGCCGAGTCCGGCCAACCATAATCCCACGTACCAATAGCCGTTGGTATCGACGCCGACGCTGGGGCTGGTTCCGGAATACACACCCGTACCAAAGTCCCCGCCTCCAATGCCGTTACCTGAGCCGCCCCACAAGTGTCCATTGGACCCTTGGAAAGCGTAAAAAATCTCGCTGTTCGGAAGTGCCGCGATGCTGGGACTGGTTCCCCCCGCCATTGCCCCGCCGGTGTCATAGCCGTTGAACGGACCTGTCATGCTGACCCAGAAGTGCCCATTGACCCCGTGAAATGCCATCGCGAGCTGGCCGTTTGCGAGTGCTGCGACGCTGGGACTGGTTCCGCCTGCCATCCACCCCCCCGTGTCCTCGCTGCTATAAATGCCACGGGGGCCGATCCAGAGATGTCCATTGCTTCCCTGAAACCCGAATGCGATCACGCCCGCGAGAATCGTGAGGCTGGGACTGGTTCCCCCCGCCATCGGCTGACCCGAGTCATAGAAAACCCCATTGGCGTCGAGCCAAAAATGACCGTTACTCCCCTGATATGCAACGTAATACAAACCGTTATACATATTGACGGTACTCGGAGCGGTCCCAGATTTCATATAGTTGCCGGTGGCGATCATGGTTCCGTTGTTATCGATCTGAAGTTGATGAGAGCTATCCTGGAACGCGAAAATCTGCGCCTGCGCCGCCCTTTCTGCCCCGAAGCCCATCACAACAGTAGCGAATGCAATTAACGGGATTGTTTTGACCGCGAAATTGCTTTTTCTCATTCGATCCATCCTTTCATATCGGTTGTCCGACGATTCCGTTCAGGGAGAGATGCTCCCTCTCGCTTCTTGCTTCGCCCGCTAGGTCGGGACGTTAGTCCCCATTCTGCGGGCACTATCAAACCCAGAGACGCGGGTGTCAAGCAACGCGAGCTGAAGCGACCAGACAATCGTTCGTTGGGAGCGGGATGCCGTTTTGGGGTTTCGAAACCGCCGATGGGTCGCGGGTTGAAAAGGAACGGCACGGCGGCAGGTCTTTGGTGTTTCGAAACCGCGCCATGGGGTTTCGAAACCGCGGATGGGTCGCGGAATGGAGAGGAACGGGCAGCGTAACAAAGTGCGTCGCGTCACATGGAGCATCTGTCAACGCTGGGCGCGTCGACGCCACATAGTGCTCGGACACGCGGCAGATGGCAGGCACGCCAACTTTGAACCGACATTGCGCACTAATCCGAGGAACATCTCGAACGCGACGTGGGTGATGCCATCCGGGCAACAACGAATGAGAAGCGAGGGCGTTTTACGAGATCCTGGAATCGTGCGAGGATACAAATCCAGATCTTGTGGCAGGGTTCTTTGCCCCTTCAGGGATCCGCCGTCCCTTGTCCCTTCGGCGGCGATATGAGACCATTGAGTTGGTTGCGTTCTTTCCAGGGCTGGATGGCAAGGTGGCGAGCGTTGACGGTACCTGATTGCATGAGATACACGCCGATCGTCGATTCGCTCGTTCGCCTCGGCTGTGCCCTGCTCTCGTTTACGTTGCTCTGCTGCAGCAACCAGACGACGCCTCATCCGGCCGGGTTGCTGGTCCCGGGTCCGTCCTCCGTCGAAGCCTACGCTCACGTTGATGCGGGAATACGTGCTTTCGGGAGCAACGCCAATCCGGTGTTGCCCGGGTACAACGCCGATCCTCAGGTCGCGCTATTCGACGACACGTTTTACATCTACCCGACGACAGACGGATTCGCCAACTGGGCATCCACTTCATTCAGCGTGTTCTCCTCCACGAACCTGGTCAACTGGACCAATCGCGGTGTGATTCTCGACTTGCCAAAGGAGTTGACTTGGGCGACCAATCGGGCCTGGGCGCCAGGGATCGCGCTCAAGGGCGGTGTCTACTATTTGTACTTCGCTGCGGCTCAAGCGATTGGCGTCGCCACTAGCGCCTCGCCGACCGGTCCCTTCAAGGACGCGCTGGGGCATCCGCTCATTAGCGCCTGGTCGTACGGCGTCCAGACGATAGATCCCTACCCGTTCATTGATGATGACGGAATGGCATATCTTTATTTTGGAAGTGGCGGGGCGCGCGTCGTCAGGCTGAGCGGAGACATGATCTCCTTGGCCGGCACACCCCGGGACATCACGCCGACCGGATACAACGAAGGGAGTGTGATGCTCAAGCGCGGCGGCACCTACTACTTCTTCTGGTCCGAGAATGATACGCGAAGCGCCAAGTATCAGGTTGCCTATGGGCGCGCGCAGTCACCACTCGGTCCTTTCGATCGAATAGGCGTCATTCTCGAGGAAAACCCGGCGCTTGGTATCTTGGCAACGGGTCACAACTCTATCCTGGCGCTTCCCGGACGGGATGAGTACTACATGGTCTATCACCGCTTTGCGATCCCGGGCGGCGACGGGTATCACCGCGAGGTCTGCGTCGATCGGATGTACTTCAACAGCGACGGGACCATTGTCCCCGTGAGACCGACACTCCAGGGACTTCGGGCCGGCGTAAGCCCCTCCCCGTTCGAGCTACCGGTTGGGGCCGCGACGACTAAATGATCCCTTAGAACGCCCCAAGCCCTGACATGAAAGAATCGCCGCCGCGTGGCTATGCCGGTCAGTACATTCTGATCATCTATCCGGTGGGGCAGTGAACCCATACAACGAACGGCGGAGACGTTTGTTCATCAGGTTTCTAACGGGAGATGGTCGTCGGCAATTTACGCGAACTTGCTAGCTATATCCGCTGGGGCGATGGCCACGGAGAACGTGCAAGCGACTTGGCCCACGACGTAGCCTGGTCCGAAACCCGCCAGGCAGGTCAGGGGCCCTCTACCCGATAACGGGAATCCTCCTCTCGCCAATGTTCGCGGCTGCCGCCATGCGTTCCGCTGCAGCTTGGTGTGGGTCCCTTGGCCGATGAGATCGCTGATGCGCTTGGCGGTCTTCTCGTCGTTAGCGGTGTACGTGAGCCGGATATGGCAGTTGTCGAGGATCGAGTTGTCCTGCCCGTAGGTCGCCTGGAGCTGGTTCAGGCTCTGAGCGATCAGGTACGCCTTGATTCCGTAGCCGGCGAGGTACGCGAGGGACGTCTGGAAGAAGCTGAGCTTGCCGAGGCTCGGGAATTCGTCGAGCAAGAAGAGCAGACGGTGGCGGTAGGCGGGCTTCGCCCCGAACTCCATCTTCTCGGTCAAGCGCCGGCCGATCTGGTTGAGCATCAATCTAATGAGCGGCCGGGTGCGGTCGATGTCGGAAGGGGGCACGACGAGGTACAGGCTAACGGGGTCGTCGGCGTTCATTAGATCGGTGATACGGAAGTCGGACGAGGCGGTGTTTCGGGCGATCAGCGGGTCGTTGTAAAGATTCACACAGGTTTTTGCGGTGGAGACGATTCCCGCCAGCTCATTTTCGGATTTATCGAGCATTTCTCTCGCGCATTGCTCCACAACTGGATGCGGCCCGTCTGGGAGATGTCGGGTTGCAAGCATCCTTTGGAAGGTCATATCGATCGGACATTCCGGATTTGATAGGAACCGGGCGAGCCCGGCGAGCGACTTGTCCTTCTCGGCGTATAGGATGTGAAGAATCGAGGCTGCGAGCAGCGTGTGAGCGGATGTTTTCCAGTGATCGCGCTTCTCCGAGCTGCCGTCCGGGTCGACGAGGATGTCGGCGATGTTCTGGACGTCGCGCACTTCGGAGTCGCCGCGGCGGACCTCCAATAGAGGGTTGAAGCGAACGGAGTCGGGGGCGGTCGGTTCAAATCGCCAGCACCGCGAGAACTGCCGCCGCCAGCCGGAGGTCCTGGTCCAAAGCTCCTTCTTGATGTCGTAGACGAGGGCGCTGGCCTTCCAGTTCAGGAGGGTTGGGATAACGGTCCCGATCCCCTTGCCCGAGCGGGTCGGGGCGAAGGCGATCACATGCTCCGGTCCGTCATGGGTGATGAGTTGGCCCGGCCGGTCCATGCGCCAGACGCCGGGCCGATCGCCCGGCGTGAATCGGGCGTCGTTGGTCTGGCAAAGCACGATACCCCTGCCGCTCAGCAGACCCGCTCGCTTGAGAACCTTCATGCCCCCCCAGGTCGCCGAGCCGTGGGAAGTGCTGGGCGCCTTCTTGCGGCTGAAGAGCGCGACTAGAAGCGGTACGCATGTGGCCAGGAGGACCGACCGGCCGATTAGCTTCACGGTGTGAAAAATTGCCGGCGCGTAGGGTCCGAAGTCCGAGGCCCAGGAGAGCCAGGACCAGGGGGCGTAGAGGCGCAGCTCGCCAAGGGTCGCCGCCGGCGCCCCGAGCTGCTTCTGATAGCCGAGCAACGACGCCGCGTATTGGGTCGCCACAGTAAAAGCCACCGTGTTCAACACGACGGCCGACACGAAGAGACCGAGTAGGAGGCGCTTGCGGGTCATCTTATTCCTCTCCTCTGGCGAGCCGTGGCGCTGGCCTCACGGCTATCGAAACTGTTTTTCACGCTCTGAACCTTGGCCTTGAGAGCGTCTTCCTTGACGCTCTCTCAGACGAAGAATTCGCCCGCTCGTTGAGCTTGCTTGACGCGGTGCTGATCCACAACGTCCCGTGGGAAGGAATGCTACCCGGATTCATCGTCGGGCCGGCGGCCCAACGAGACCTCGATGACATCGAACAGCAGGACGCTCGACTTATGATTCCAGTTGTCCTGAACATGCAAGATACAGGCTTCGTGTTTCGGGTTACCGGGCCATGCGTTGTGTTCTTCAGTGACACAGGCTCCATTTCCGGGCTCCGCGTCAAAGGCCCCACCACACACGTCATGGAACGGACGTCGCGGTTTACGAAGTCCGTGTTTCCTGAGATGTGGATTCGTACTCACTGGCCCGCCGTTCCATTAGGCGTCGACCTGGAGAACGGGCTGAAAGCGATGGAACATCCGATTCTTATCGAGGCGGAGGTCCAGGATGAATCACCGGATGCGTCCTAAGAATCTGCCGGCGGTGGGCTAGCGTCACGACCCGCGAAGAGTCGCAGCACAAACTGCTCCTGCTCCGCCAGAAGGTCGGGCTCAGTCCCGTTGTGTGCCTTCATGCCCCGGACGATCTTGCGCGGAACCCCCATGCCCATATGCTCCAAGTATCCGTAGTCGCGCATCACGTCCTTCAGCAGTTGATTGCGCGCAGCGCGGCAGCCGGTACGCATCCGTTCCGGCGTGATGCCGTTGGGGAGCCTGCCAGGTGAGACGATCTCTAGTCTGTCGGTGTAAATGGCAAGCTCGATGTCGGTGCTTGTCAGCAGATAGTCGCGATGAATGAGCGCGTTCACGATGGCTTCGCGCAGCACTTCAGGCGGATAGACGGGGCGCTCGATCCGGCGCGCGCCGTCCAGACTCGCGCTTGCTGGAATATTGCGTCGAACGAAGTCTAGAGCCTGCTCCGCAAGGCCATTCTCGACGATCGAGCCATTGGAGGCTATTAGCGGCGTCATCGGACCGCGTAGCGACGCACGCTCACGAGCAGCATAGTCCTTCTGCGTGCCTTCAAATGCGACAGCATCGATGCCGCTCTGAGGCAGGAAGCGATTCGGCGTGGTTCCAAACAGCAGCATCCCTCCGACAGTCACGCCCTCTTCGGTCATGATCTCGGTGTTGAGAAGGAGGGTCTGCCACCCGGCCTCGTCCTCATCGTCGGGCACTTCCTGTTGTCGGATACGCGCGAAGTAATCTCGCAGTCGGCGACGATCGAGGTCGGACAACCTTGCGCCGGAAACCGGACGCAGCTCCGCACGGAAAGAGCCTCGTTGCTGAAAGAGCCTGCCCAGCTCCTCGGGAGTCGGCTCGCGGCTCTGGGTCCCGACGCGGATATAGTAGGTGTTGCGGTTCTGGTGCCAGACGCTGTGCACGTCATAGCCAGGCGTCACGCTGACGATGGCGACATCCTTCCCAGGCTCGACGTCGCGGATAACCTCGAAAAACGGAATGATGCTCGGCCGAATTTTGTCTCGGCAGGCTGTCATCACCCACTCTTCGAGATCGGCGCGAGTTGTTCCGAAGATCGACCCGTCATCGTCGACGCCCAACAGTACCCGACCGCCATCGAGGTTGGAGAACGCGACGAGGGCCTTCGCCAATGCGTGGTTCTCAAGCACGTCGCGCTTGAAATCAACGCCGGAACTCTCCCCGTTACGAATCAGCTCCAGCAACTCTGTGTGAGTCGTCATTCTCAGAATCCGTACTTCGAGCGGCGCATCTCGAACGCTTCGCGGCCACCTTCGAGAATCTCCTCCACAAGATCGCGCACTGGCTTCGCGTCGATCGACGCCATGTGTTCCGGCGCGATCTTGGCGCGGCCCTCCTTCGCCTCGCCGGACGCAGCGAGGCCCAGGATAAGCTCGGCATCCCCCAAGACGGGAATGTTCGCGTTGTGGGTCGAGAAGACAAACTGACGCCGCCGCTTTTCCTGACGCATGATGGGGACGACGCCCTCGGTGATGAAGCGGTTGTCGAGGTCATCCTCCGGCTGGTCGACGACGAGCGGCGCCTCGGACTCAAGCAGCAGCAATAGCAGTACGGCCGTCGCCTTTTGGCCGGTCGAGAGTTGTTCCAGCGTCTGCCATGTCGGAGGCTCCCCCTCCGGCGCGGTATTGAGTTCGATGGCCGCTGTCGCGGAAAGATCAAGCTCCTCGATCCGCATAAAAAGGTCGGGCGCAGCCTGGGCGATCCTCTCGGCCGAGCCGGACGGGAGACCGAAATGCTTAACCAGCGCCTCCTTCCCTTCGCGGCACCGCTGGGCAAAATCCGGAAGGGAGAGGTGTTCGGCGGAGCGCAAGCGTTCGATCGCGGCGGCAAGGTTGCCTCCGACTTCTCGAAGGAGATGCTCAAGAGGTTCGCGGTTACCGGCCATGGCTACCTCGACACGGACGCGCTCACGCAGCTTGCGCGATACTTTCTTGGCGGCGCTCTCGAGTTCCCGGTATTCGCTCGCCTTCGTGTCTTCCCACTCGGTCAGCAGCTTACGCCGGCGGGCTTCATGCGTTGCCAGCTCGCGTGCAAGCGCTTCCTTCTTTTCGCGAAGGGGACGCAACTCCTCAATTTGTTGCCGCAGCCGGATGAATTCGTTGCCGTCGATCTTGGATTTCTGAAGCTCCCGGAGGAGTTTCTCGTAGGTCTCCACGATCGCCTTACGGCGGGCATTCCATTTGGCCTTCGTCGCGTCGATCGCCTTCTCCGCATCAGCCAGGGAAGCAAGCATCTGCGCGGAGGTAGCCTGGAACTTGCCGCTTAGCTCATCGAGAATCCGCTTAAGCTGACCGAGCAGGTGAGCGCCGGGCAGACCTTCGAGTGCTTTTGGCGTCACGAAGGCGGTATCCAGGGGAAGGGCTTCCTCTATCTCCGCTTGAAGCGCTCGAACCGCTTCAAGTCGTTCCGTAACGTTCGTGAATACCCGTTCTTCACGAATAAGAAGCGTCCGTTCCTTGAGTTTTTCCTCCAAGCCGGCATCTTGGAAGCGCTTTTGCGTCTCTTCGAGCCCCGGAAGTGTGGCGAGGCGGTCATCAAGGGCCTTGGTTTCGCGGTGTACATCGAGGAGTCGGCTGCGAGAGCGCTCTAGATCGAGCTTGAGCTTGGACTTCCGGCTCGACAAATCCGAGTCGCGATCGACGAAGCGCTCCAGGAGCAGCGCGAGTTTCTCGCGACTCTTGGTCAGCTCCGAAATCTCGTGCTGGCCAAAAACCTCGACGCCGGGCATGACGTCGCGCGGAGATAGCGTGAGGACTTCCCCCGACTCGTCTTTCACAGTGGGGGGATTGGGAATGGACCGCTCGATTGTGTAGCAGCGCTGCGAGGGCGTGTGTGAGCGCACCAACAGTGAGACCTTCGTACCGGCGCGCAGCACGTACCGGATCACGCCTTCGTGAGATTTTCGCGCGTCCTCGCCAAGTGGTTCGATGCCAAGCACGTAGCGGAGGCTCTCAATGAGCGTTGACTTGCCGGTGCCGCGCCCTCCGACGAGAACATTGAGGTTCTCGTTGAAGTGGACACCCGTGTCGTTCAAGAAACCGCCCTCCCATGTCATCGCAAGAAACTCGGCATGCGGTTCCGGGGCCGGATCGCTGTTGAGACGAATACGGGATTGTGGGTCGAGAAACGCTTGCCGTAGGCCTTCCACTGAAACCGCCGACATCTTGATGAAGCACGATGCGCCGGGCTTCTGAAGATCGGCGGGGTCGCTCACGTCCGATGCGTTGATGACGGCGCAGGGCGTCGCGCGCTTATGGGCCGCGTCTTCATTTTTGAGAATAGGACGGACGTTCTCAGGGGCCTGGTCGACTGGACCAGCTATGGCGCAGGCGAGCAGGTGCGGGTTAGTCCAGGTTTTGACTCGCGTCTGGCCGCTGAGTTTTTTGAATAGGCCACCAGCGTCAGCCAGTGCGTGCGCCGCGATGCAGGCCGCACCCCACTCTTTTGCACGCGTCGGCAACTCCTCTGAATCGAGTTCGCCGGTAGGCGATGCTTCGCTCGCGTCACGGACACCACACTCGCCGATCAGCCGTTCGAGGCTGGCTTCCTTGTCCTGGTCAAATAGGCAGAGGAAGTGGACGCCATCTTTCGCGACCGCCTCGAAGCCGCCGAAGACGTGAAGCCCTGCAGCGCGAGCTGCTTTCACCAGGCCAGCGGACTCTTCTACACGGTAGTGGTCGGTAACACCGATCACTTCGATCGCGACGGCATGGCACGCGGCAATGATTGCCTCGTTGTACGAATCCTCGTCCTGGAATGCCGTCTGTTTGCTGTGGCGACCAAGGTACGCGAATGGATTAACCTGGAGCGCACAGCGATAGAAGCGCGCTCCATTGGGCAGCGTTAAAGCCTTCTTGAGGCGTGCAGATGGCGTAGTCCCCGTGTCGTCGCCGCGCTCAGCTGCCGCCGTAGATCTTCTCGCGCTCACGTCGGGTCACTCCACACGGGCAATGTATTTTTCGGCTGCGTCGCGGACAACCCAGGCGAGGGACACCTTCTTGCGACGCGCAAGCTCCTCGAGCGCCTGATATAGCTCAGCGGGAAAGCTGATCGACGCGCGTGGGCGCGCGAGCTTGGCTTGGCCATTCTGCTTTCTCCTGGTACTCATCGCCTACTGCCTCGCGTGCACCACACTACACCAGGATGGTGTGCGACGCAACTAATGGATATTATTTGAGAATAGCAGTCGCAGTGGTAAGAAGGGCCGCAGCCGCCCCCGGTCGAAGGCCGCGCCCTTCACTGCGGCGCTTCGTCGCGGGTTTGCTGGCCGCGTCGAGAGCGGCCGAAGACCGGCAACGTCTCGGTACGGCCGCCAGCGGTCTGATTGAGCGCATATTTCGGCTGGGCACACTCTGCTATCCTGCGGCGCGATGACTGCGCCGGGCTGGTATCCCGACCCCCAAGATCAACGGACGCTGCGATGGTGGGACGGCCAGCAATGGACCCCCCAAACCCATCCGCCCGCCCAGCAAGCGCCGATATCTGCGACACCTGTGCCGCCGCCGGCGATGCCCCCGGGGGGCATCAGCGAATCGAGCGCGCTCGAGGCGGCACAGCTTCAGCAGGCAATCGAGAATCTGCGGGCCGAATACAATCATTGGAAGCAACAGATCATCGAGACTAGCAGCCTCGCGTTGCTTCAAGAGGTTGGGATTTATCAGTATCACCATCGCCTGCAAGACGCGGCTGCCTATAAGGAACGGCTCGACGACATCTCGGGACGTATTCGTGAGATGGCAAAACGTGACGGAGCGGCCGTTCAAAGCGGCGTCGGCTGGGCCATCAACGGCTCGGCGGCGGACGGCGCGAAGATGGTGAAGGACCTCGGTAAATTGATGCTGCGATCCTACAACAATGAGGCCGACAACATTGTGCAGACGATGCGGCCCTATGCCCTCGACGCCGCGGTCAAGCGCCTCGAAAAGTCGCGCGACACTGTATCGAAGCTCGGCGCGTCCCTCAAGATCAGAATCACCCAGGACTACCACGCCTTGCGCGTGGAGGAACTGGGTCTCACGGCCGACTTCCTGCAGAAGCAAGAGGAGGAGAAAGAGGAGCGGAAGGAGCGGCTCCGTCAGGCAAGGGAACGTCGCGCCGACGAAGAGCAGGCCCGCATCGAGATCGAACGGGAACAGGAGCGTTTCGAGAAGGAACGGGCGCACTACGAAAACCTTCTCGTCGCGGCTCGGGCTAACGCAGACCATACTGCCGTCGAAAAGGCCGAGACAAAGCTTCAGGAGATCGAGAACGCTTCCGACGATCTCGAAAAGCGATCGGCCAACACGCGCGCGGGCTGGGTGTACGTGATCTCAAACATCGGCGCGTTCGGCGAGGGGGTCGTGAAGATCGGGCTTACGCGCAGGCTCGATCCGACGGAACGCGTCCAGGAGCTTGGCGGCGCGTCCGTCCCCTTCGGCTTCGATGTGCATGGTTTCGTGTTCAGCGACGATGCGGTCGGCCTCGAAGGAGAACTGCACGACGCGTTCGCCCACCGTCGAATGAACGCGGTCAATGCGCGGCGCGAGTTCTTTCGAGCGACGCCGGTCGAGGTGGGGGAGGTTCTCGTGAAGCTCGATAGAGCCAAGAACACAAGTTTCAAGTACACGGAGGTGCCGGAGGCACTGGAGTACCGCCAGAGCCTCGCGATACTAGAGAAAGCTGCGGTTGATCGGGGAGCCGGGACCTCATGAGTCGCCATCACCACCGCGGGTTGTTCGCGTCGTTCGCTGCTGCCCAGCAGAGGTCTGAGCGCGAGGCCGCAAAGCGATATCGGTTCGACGTAGCTGAAGAAAAGAGGCTTGCGGCCGAAAACCTGAAGGCATTTGCGGGAACCACCGTCGAGGCGCACGAGAACCATCTTGAGATGATTGTTACTCTTCATCATGACGCGGCCGACCCGTCGGATTGGGCTCAGGTCATCGCGTCCGCGCCCCCGCCGCCAACTCAGGAGCGCGAAAGCCAAGCGCGCCGCGCACTGGAGTCATACCAGCCCTCGATACTCGACCGGTTGTTCGGAGGTGCCAAAAAGCGCCGTGCGGAGCTGGAGGCAGTCATACCTAAGGCGCGCGCCGAAGACGAGGCGGCCCATCGCGAGGCTCTGGAGCAATGGAACCAATACCAGCACACCGCGCGAGGAATCGTTCAGGGTGACCTGCAGGCCTATCAGGTCGCGATCGAGAACCTGGGAACGTTCGAGGAGATCGAGGCCATCGGCGGGAAGGTCGTGACGCGCGTCATCGAGCAGGCGGTCGTCGAGGCCTCGGTGTTCGTTCCTCATACCATCGTGCCGACGGTGGAGCAGAAGCTGCTCGCGTCGGGGAAGCTGTCGACTAAGGACATGCCGAAGGCGAAGTATTGGGGGTTCTACCAGGAGCACGTCTGTAGCGTGGCCCTCCGGGTAGCGCGTGAGCTGTTTCACCTCCTCCCGGTCGGGAGGGTATTGGTCGACGTCGGTACTGTCAGGCTGAACACGGCGACGGGCCACATGACGAATGACACGTTCCTATCGGTGGATTTTGATCGTGAGCGGCTGCTGAGCGTCAACTTCCGGCGGATCGATCCGTCCGATGCGGTCCAGTCCTTCACGCATAAGATGGATTTTAAGAAGAGTACCGGCTTCGTGCCGATAGAGAGGCTTCAGGCGTTGGCCCAGCTCACCTCCCTGTCATGAGGGTGGGAGCATCGGTCCGCGCAAAACCGCTCCACTGCCAACATCTTGCCCACCAGTTGCCCAAACAGATCCAACCATCCCAAACTCGAACCGACCAGACCTCACGAAAGCTGCGGCAAGCGCGCGGGAGTCTGTGCAAGCCCCCGAAGTATCGGGGTTGACTGACGTTTTCGGATAACGGCGCCTTTCGGGACGTTACGTGCAGTTGTCCTTCCCAGCCGCTCGAAATTTGCGGCTCGCCAGTCCCTCTCCTGCACACAACCTCCCGGACGGGGCGGCGGACCTGCTGCGGAGGGCGTTCGGGGGACCGGTGTCGCGTCCGCGCGAAAATGGGAGTAGCATCGTGCTTGCTGGCCGGCAGCCAGCAGTGGGGTGACTCGTGCAGCACAACTTCCGTCATTTGCCAAACGAGGGTCGGTCGGTGGCGCTTATGAAAGGGCGCAGCATCGCGATCGGAATCTCAATATTGCTGTCGATCTCCTGCGCGCGCCGAGATACGAACGCGGTCAGCTCGGCGCTCTCGATCTCCCCAGTCGGCTGGCAGCTCCTCTGGCAGGTCGGGCCGCTGGCGCGTGAGTACTCGCCTCTGGCGTACGATGTCGACGACCAGCGCCTGCAGGTGTTCGGCGGTCTCTCGCCAGCGACGGAGTCCGTGGATCAGGACACTTGGGAGTGGAGCGGGGGGTTCGGTGCCTGGCAGGAACGCACCCCGACGGGGGCGGGGCCTGCGGGCCGATACCTTCACGTGACGGCCTACGACACGGTTCGAAAAAAGACGCTCGTGTTCGGAGGCTTGACGACGAACAGCGTCTTCTTTAACGATCTATGGGAGTGGGACAGCCCGACCGAGACCTGGACCGAACGGGTGATCTCCGGGCCGCAACCTTCTCCCCGCTACGCGACCGGCATGGTCTGGGACCTCGCGCGGCAGCGGGCGGTCGTATTCGGCGGCGCGGGTCCCAACGGCGTCTATTTGAATGATCTATGGGAGTGGAACGGAACGACCGGGACCTGGACCAATCCAACGCCTGGCGGCGCCCAGCCAACCCCGCGCGCTTATCACACGATGGCCTACGATTCCGTCCGCCAGAAGGTCGTCGTTTACGGTGGCACCGATGGAACGAATTCCTTCGACGAGACCTGGGAATGGGACGGAGCGGCGCAGACCTGGACCCAAGGCCCCGCAATCGGGTCGACCGGTAACACCACTCCCGGCTCGTCTCAGACCGACGACGTCGGCATCGCCTACTCCTCCATGGCTTTCGATTCATCTCGCGGCAAGATCGTCATGTATACGAACACCGATGTATCCCCCTCGAATCAGTCGCGCCGGGTGTGGGAATACGCCCCGCTGGCCACACCTCCCAGCTGGACAGCCGACGCGACGACGGTGGCGGGTGTCGCCACCGGCCCTTATCCCGGTAGTTTCGCTTACGAAGCGGACCGCAACGTCCTTGTCGCGTTCGATGCGCGCGGCAATATCTGGGAGTACGATCCGGTCTCCGCCGTTTGGACGAATCGCGTGCCAAGCGGACCCCTCGCGCGGAGCAATTCGGCGATCGTCTACGACAGCCGAGCGAGCGAGATCCGCGCCTTCGGCGGCACGACGTGCTGCGGAGCAGCTTTCGGTTTCTTCCAGGACCTGTGGTCGTGGCCCCACGTCGGAGGCTGGAACGACGGGAACTGGGACAACCTGACGAATGCCAATTCCCCGGGGCCTTCTGGGCAGTATAACGCGGGCGCTACGGCGTATGACTCCAAACGAGATCAACTCCTGATCTTCGTCTCGCCAGGTACTGGCGCGGCCACGGTCTGGACCTGGACATCGTCAACAGACAGCTGGACGCAGACTCCAGCGACGCTCCCGGCGACCGGGCCTCTGCCCAACACGGGCGGCACTGGATTTCCGACGTTCTATGACCAAGCCCGTGACAAGGTCGTCATCTTTGGCAACCAAATCTGGGAGTTGGACCCAGCGACTGCGACGCTGGTGCTGCGGGGCGCGATACCGGCTTCGCCAGGCTTGGCTGAGCTCCCCATGATGGCCTACGATCCCGATCGGAGCGTGGCATTTTTCATCAATGCGGACGGTAAGGGAGCCGTGCGGCAATGGGACGCTCAGACGAATACCTCCACCGACTGGGCGCCGCCGGGCGGCGGGGCAGGGCCGGCCCTGCGGGTCAATGAGGCGGTCGTGTTCGATTCTAACCGCCGCGTTGTCATCATGATTGGGGGCAACACGCCCACGGTCGTTGTGGGCGGGGTGAGAACAGGAGGGACGCCGCTAATTGACACGTGGGAGTGGAGTCCCGTTTCCGGAACCTGGACCAACACCACAGACTCGACACTTCCAAGCCCGCTCTCGCTCGTCGCCTTGAGGTATGACTCGGTGAACGCGCGGGCGCTCGTCTTCCAAGGAGGCCTCAGTTCGGTCCTGCCGAACAACGACATGCTGGACCAGATCTGGCAGTACCGCGGTCCGGTGGCACCTCTCGACGGCGGCGCCGACGCCGCATCGGACTCGGGGACCGCCGGAAGGGGCGGAGCAAGAGCGGACGGAGGTGGTGTGGAAGCTGGCTCAACCCCAACGGGCGCCGGGGGGACCGGCGGCGGCGCTGGCGCCGCATCGAATGGGGGAGCAGGTGGAACCGGAGGGGGGACCAGGGACGGCGGTGGTCCCGACGCGCCCCTGAGCCAGACCGGCGCAGGCGGGATGGGAGGACTTGCAGTGGATGGTGGCGGCGGCAACAGAACACCGGATGCGTCGGTTACGACGGGAATGGCGGGAGGTGCAGGAGGGCGTGGACCCCTCGATGCGGGCTCGCACCACGACGGGAGCGCCGGGTCTTCGGGCGCCCCGACGGACGGCGGGACCACGAGGAGCGGCTCCGGCTGCACCTACGTCGCGGCAGGCTCTCCTGGGTGGGGTGAAGTCGTTGACCTCCTCCTCGCCGCCCTGGCGTTTTTCCGGCTGCGCAACCGTCAGAAGGCGCGCACCCGATAATCAGCGGCGCACCCGGCGACATCTCCAGAGGCGCCTCGCCGCGCTCTCTCCATGACCATAGTCATGGCCATGGTCATGCTTCTCTGTGGGGTTGGCAGATCGGCGATTACCAGGCGTTCGGAATGGCGCCTCAGGCCAGGAAGACGCGCTTTGTCCTGCCTGTCCCCATAGCGTCGTACATCCTAGGCGAGCTGCACATCGTGCTCAGCCTTCCCAAGCTTCGCGCGCGCGGTACAACATGACCGCGACGCGCGTGTCACACTGCGAAGCGCGACGCCGCCTCGAACACGGCTGATACGTCCCGCGACCGCGCAGAGCGTTCGACACTCGTCCACTCGACCCGCTGATTTCCAATCGTTTCAAAAGCATCTTTGCGAAACTGCTGACGTTTCGCTTACCCTTGAAACGTTTCCGTTTTGTAAGTACCCGCCGCCGCTCGATAATCTAAGAAATCGCACTCAGGAGGCCGACGGTTCGATCCCGTTCATCTCCACGATTTTATTACTGTTTTTCCGGCAGAGGCAGACAAGAACGGGGTTGGGAAACGATTGGGAAACGGTTGCTCCCGGGTTTCCCATCGTTCAGGCGCTCAGTTACGCCCCCCCGCCAGCACCCTGAGGACCTGCCG
>Ga0209483_1001758_pt1 | contig 16081 bp, 16 predicted proteins | sample NGEPerA_FD_184508 | JGI IMG/M metagenome (GOLD analysis project Ga0209483, IMG submission 184508) | Arctic peat soil microbial communities from the Barrow Environmental Observatory site, Barrow, Alaska, USA - NGEE PermafrostL2-A... | ecosystem: Environmental > Terrestrial > Soil > Wetlands >... | reverse complement strand
AGATAGACGCTCTCGGCAAGGCGTTCGCGGTCGATCCGGCGCTGCCGGCCTCGTTCTACGCGGCGCTCGGCCGCCGGGTGGTCGGCGGCCTGGCGCTGCGGCCCGACCGGCTCGAACGGCTCGCGGCGGCGGCGCGCGAGCGGGCGCGTAGGGGGCCTCTCACGGCCGATGCCGAGCTGGCGGCGCTTGCCGGCGTGGCTCCGGGCGATCTGCGCCGCGTGCTGCCCGGGCTCGGCTATCGCGCGCTGGTCCGGGACGGCGCCGAGTTGTTCATGCCGGGGCCGCGCCGCCTCGACCGCCCGTCGCGACGCGAGGGTCTTCGACTGGCGCCCGAGGGGCACCCGTTCGCCAAGCTCAAGGAGCTGAAATTCGCGTGAGCGGGAGGGCTTCACCGTGGGACGAACCCGCCGCGGACCGGGCGAGCCGCCGGCTCGACCAGTGGCTCTGGTTCGCGCGCTTCGCCAAGAGCCGGTCGCTCGCCGCGCGGCTTTGCATGGCCGGCGAGGTCGCGGTCAACGGTGTCACCGTCAAGGCCAACCACGCGGTCCGCGCCGGCGACGCCGTCACCGTGCCCCAAGGCCCGTGGCAGCGCACGGTCGAGGTGCTGGCCCTCGGCAGCCGCCGCGGCCCCGCCAGCGAAGCGCGCACGCTGTTTTTCGAGACCTCCACGGCCCGCCGCGCCGATCTGTCGCCGGCCTGGGAGCCGCTGCTCGCCGACGACGGATCGGACGATTGACAGCACGGCTGCGGAATAGACCGGGCCGGGGGTCGTTCTACGACTATCGGGATAAGCGTCGGCCCGGCGTTGCGAAACCAGGAACCCCCCCTGAGAAAGCCTTATTTGATCAAGAGGGTAGGCTTGGCCGCCGATGCGGTGGCGCAATCATCTCCAGAGGTGGGGAGTGGCAGATTCGGCGGCAGATTTGCGGTTTCCAGCGTTCCGCGGCGCGCGCGTCCTGATCACCGGCGGCGTCGGGCTGATCGGCTCGGCGCTGGCGCGGCGACTGGTCGAACTTGGCGCCGAGGTGCTGCTGGTCGACAGCATGCTGCCCGAGGGCGGCGCCAATATCGCCAACATCGCCGCCATCCGCGACCGGGTGCGGGTCAACATCGCCGATATCCGCGACGGCCATGCGATGCGGCACCTGCTCGCCGGCCAGGATTTCCTCTTCGACCTCGCGGCGCAGACCAGCCACCTCGATTCGATGAAGGCGCCGTTCGACGACCACGCGATCAATGCGACGGCGCAGCTCCAACTGCTCGAAACCTGCCGCGCGGTGGCCCCGGAAATCACCATCGTGCACGCGGGAACCAGGCAGATTTACGGCCGTCCGCGCTATCTGCCGGTCGACGAGGCGCACCTGCTCGCACCGACTGACGTCAACGGCGTCAACAAGATGGCCGGCGAGGCGTACCATCTGATGTTCCACAGCGCCTACGGCATCAAGACCCGCTCGCTGCGGCTGACCAACGTCTACGGCCCCGGCATGCGGATCAAGGACGCGCGGCAGAATTTTCTCGGTATCTGGCTCCGCCGCGCGCTCGAAGGCGAGCCGTTCGAGGTGTGGGGCGGCGAGCAGCGGCGCGACATGGTGTTTGTCGATGACGCCGTCGAGGCGTTTCTCGCCGCCGCGGTGACGCCGGCGACCGAGGGGCTGGCGCTCAATATCGGCGGCGACGCGCCCTACAGCCTCGCAGAGGTGGCCGCCGCCCTGATCGCCGCGAACAACGGCGGACGCTGCGAGTCGAAAGAATTCCCGGCCGAGCGCAAGCGCATCGATATCGGCGATTTCGTCACCGACGACGGCAAGTTCCGCGCCCTCGCCGATTGGGCGCCGCGCACCGCGCTGGCGGAAGGATTAAGGCTTTCGCTCGATTATTACCGCCGCAATCTCGCTTCCTATCTCTAGAGAGGACGATGACCCCGATCCCGCAGACTGATCCGCGCGCCGGCTATCTCGACAAGAAGGCGGCAATCGATGCCGTCATCGCCCGGGTGCTCGACAGCGGCATGTACATCCTGGGGCGCGAGGCCGAGTGCTTCGAGAGCCGGTTCGCGAAGCTCATCGGCGCCGCCCACGCCATCGGCTGCGGCAACGGCACGGACGCGCTCGAATTGGCGCTGCGCGCCTGCGGGATCGGGGCCGGAAAACCGACTCGCGATCTGGTCTTCACCGTGTCGCACACCGCGGTCGCGACAGTGGCCGCGGTCGAACGCGCCGGCGCCATGCCGGTCCTTATCGATATCGAGGATGGCGGGTTCACGATGGACCCGGCGGCCCTGGAGCGCGCCTTGAAGTCGCCGCCGCCGGGGCGGCCGGCGGCGGTCCTGCCGGTGCATCTCTACGGCGAACCGGCGGCGCTCGGCGAGATCGCGGCGCTCGCCCGTGCCCACGGGCTGCGCCTCATCGAGGATGCGGCGCAAAGCCACGGCGCCGAATATCGCGGCCAGGTGACCGGTTCGATCGGCGATTTCGGCTGCTTCAGCTTTTATCCGACCAAGAACCTCGGCGCGCTCGGCGATGCGGGCGGGCTCGTCACCAGCGATCCCGGCCTCGCCGCGGCGGCGCGCGAGATTCGCGAATATGGCTGGCGCGACCGCTACGTCAGCGCCGTGCCGGGCATCAACACGCGACTCGACCCGATCCAGGCCGCGATCCTCAACGTCAAGCTCGAAACCCTGGCCGCGGACAATGCGCGGCGTCAGGCGATCGCGGCGCGCTACGACAAAGGCCTCGCCGGCCTCCCGCTCAAGCTGCCGGCGCGGCGCGCCGGCGCGGCCCACGTCTTTCATCAATACGTCGTGCGGCTGCCCCAGCGCGACAGTCTGCGCGAGCATCTGCGCCAGGCGGCGATCGGCACCGGCGTCCACTACCCGCTGCCGGTTCATCTGCACCCGGCCTATCAGGGCCGCGTGCCGATGGGCCCGACCGGGCTTTGCCGGAGCGAGGCGGCGGCGCGCGAAATCCTCAGCCTGCCGATCTACCCGCAACTCGGCGACGAAGCGGTGGACCGGGTGATCGCAGAAACAAGGCGATTTTTCCTCTGATTTCTCGTCTTCCCCGCTTTTGCGGGGGAGACGACCGAATCAGGCCTGGTGAATCAGAAAAATCCCGCCGGCGATGAGCGCGATGCCGCCCGCCTGCGGCCAGCCGAACGGCTCGTTCCATAGGATGTGAGCCAGCACCGCAACGATCGCGTAGCTCGCGCCCACCGAGGGGAACGCCACCGACAGCGGGATGCGGTTGAGCGCGACGATATAGGCGAGCGCCGCCAGCCCGTAGATCACCAGGCCCAGCAGCGTCAGCGGGTTGAGCAGCTGCGCGGCGAGGCTGGCCGCGCCGACCGCACCCGATTTGAGGACGATCTGCCCGGCAATCCCGAGGAGGATGGCGACACCGAGGCTCAAATAGGCAAGCGTCGCCGACATGGCCGGCCTACCCCCGGCGGCGCAGCCGCACCGGCGCGGGGGCCGCCACGGCCGCTTCGGCGCGCGTCACCGTGCGCACCACGGCTTGCGGCTTGCGGTTGGCGGTGAGGTACAGCCGGCCGAGATATTCGCCGACGATGCCGAGGATCATCAGCTGCACCCCCGACAGCAGCAGCACCGCGACGAACAGCGACGCCCAGCCGGCGGGCGGCGCGAAGAACAGCGCTTCGACGATCGCCGCCAGCCCGCCGAGCCCGCCGATGACGCTCAGCGCGAACCCGGTCAGCGTGCTGATGCGCAGCGGCATGACCGAGAAATTGACAAACATGCTCATCCACAGCCGCAGCAGCCGGCGCAGCGTGTAGTTGCTGCGTCCGACCGCGCGCGGCAAATGGTGCACCAGGAGCCGGTCGATCTTCTGCGTCACCTGCAGGATGAGCCCGTCGACATAAGGAAAGGGGCCGTCGTAACGGGTAATCTCGCGCACGAGAAAGGCGCTCATGCAGCGAAAACTCGACAGATAGAGCCCTTTCGGCTTGTCGAGCACGAAGCTGGCGACCCAGTTGGTGAACTCGCTGCCGAGGTTGCGCCATCTCGCGTGCTGCTTCTCGTCGTAATAGGTGTAGACGACGTCGGCGCCGGTCTCCTGCGCGTGGGCGAGCAGCCGCGCGATCTCTTCCGGCGGGTTCTGCAGGTCGTCGTCCATGTTGATGACGTGCGCGCCGCGGGTGTGGCGCAGCCCGGTCATCACCGCGTTGTGCTCGCCGTAATTGCGCGCATGGTCGATGAGGGTGATCGGGATCTTCGCCTTCGCAACCAGCTCGCGACACACGGCGAGGCTGTTGTCGGGGCTGCCGTCATTGACCAGCACGATCTCGTGCCCGCCCGGAATCGCGAGCGCTTCCAGCGCTTCGACCAATTCGCCGATGCTGTCGGCGCCGTTATAGACCGGGACGACGATCGACAGCGCCAGTATGGGGACAAGCTCCGGGGCGGCGTCAGCGCCAAGGGAATCAGCCCGAAGGGTATCAACCACAAGGGTATCAACCATGGGCGTACTCTGGTTTGGCGGCGATGGCGAGCACCGATCCGCCGAACGGCAGGCGGATGCCGGCGCGCAGCAGGCCGCGCTCGAACGTGGTGGAGGCCCGGCACACCGCCTCGACGATCGCCGGCTGCGGCGCGACGTCGCTGCCCGAGCCGGACGGCAGCAGCTTGCGTGTCGCCACCATCAGCGGAAACAGCAACATGTTCCAATAGCTGGCGTACATAGGACGGAACCCCGCGGCGCGCAGCAGCCCGACGATCTGCCGCTTGGTATAGCGCCGCGCATTGTAGACCGCCGCGTCGTGGCGCGACATCAGCCAGCGATAGGCCGGCAGGTTGAGGATCAGGATTCCGCCCGCGCCGAGGCAGCGGTGGAACTGCGCCAGCGCCCGCGCCTCGTCGACATCGCGGTGGCACAGCACATCGACGCAGACGATGGTCGCGAAGGCCGCGTCGGCGAAGGGCAGGGCGTTGACCGACCCGGCGCAAACGGGCTTGCCGCTTTTTTCGGCGGCCCACCGGCAGGCGGTCTGGTTGGCGTCGAGCCCGATCGCTCGGGCCTCGGGGATTTCCCGCGCGAGCCGGGCAAGAAACCCGCCGGTGCCGCAGCCGGCGTCGAGCAGCTCGCCGCCGCCGGAGAGGCGCCGGTAGAGCATCAGCAAATTGGCGTGGATCGCGGCGAACCACCACATTCGATCTTCGGCATGGCGCAGTCTGTCGTATTCGACCTGTTCCAGGCTGGTTCTCCGGGCGTGCTGACGGTGGGGTCGCGGCTCTCTAGAACGCCGCCAAGCGGTCGGCTATTCCGCGCTCAGCGATAGGCCGAGGTCGCGGGCCGGCGCGTCGCGGCGCCGGCAAGCGGGCGCCGGGCGATCCGCTCTTCGGCGAGCGCGTCGCGATGGTCGACCACCACCGACAGCAGCGCACCCATCCGCCTCACCTTGTAGACCGGCTGGTCGCTGACCGCGCGGTCAGCGTCCTGCATCGTGAAGCCGATGACGAAATCGGCGTTTCTCGGGAAGGTCACCGAGCGGAAGTTCGGCGGGAAATAATACCGCGCCGAGACGACCGGCCCGTCGACCGCCACGGTAAACTCGCGCTCCTCGAAATCGGCGCCGTATTGCCTGCGCAGATGGTTTTCGAGGCCGCGCACCGCCTCGGCGAAGGAATTGGCCCAATAGTCGAGCTTGAACCGGTTCTCGGCCCCCGCCACCCCGCCGACGAAGCCGTTGTAATAGACGTACTGATCAGGGTGCAGCATCACCATGATCGACAGATGCGCCAGCGCGTAGAGGCCGAGCGCGGCATAGACCGGCCTGCGAAACTCGAATTTCGCGAGCCGCTCGAGCGCGCGGTCGGCGACCAGGGCCGCCGCGACCGCGATCGGCGGCAGGACGAAGATGAAATGCCGCATGCCGTTGAACAGCACCGCGTTGGCGGCGATCGCGTAGACCACCGGGAAGACGATGGTGAAGCCGAGCATGAACAGCGGCAGCACGCGCTCGACCCGCCAGGCGCCGCGCCGCGCCAGATGGAGCAGCGCGACGGCCGGCGCGGCGAGCAGCAGCGCCAGCACCAGCTCCGGCAAGGCGAGGGCGATAAAGACCGGCAAATAGTCCCACGGCAGGTTGCTGGCGGAGAGCAGCTGGCCGTCGAACAGCACCTTGGCCCAGAAGATTTCCTTCGAGAACACCGCGAGCGCCTGCAGCGGGTGGCGGATCGGGTCGCTTTGCGCCCACGGCCAGAACACCAGCATCAGCGCATAGGCGATGATCGCGACCGGCAGGAACAGCCGCCAAAAGCTCGTCCAGCCGATGTCGACGAGCAGCGACAGGCGCCGCGCGGCAACCGCTCGCCAGGCGCCGTAGAGGCAGAGCATCAGGCCGAGATAGCAGAGCAGCAGCAGCCCGCCGACCCGCACCGCCATCGCCAAGCCGATCGCGATGCCGAGCTTCAGCACGAGGCGGAGCGGCGGACGCGGCAGGAACGGCACGATGCGCACCAGGTAATAGGTCGCCCAGATGCATCCCACGGCGAACGGAATGTCCTTGGGATTGTTGAACATCTGGCCGTAGTAATTGGGGATCAGCACGAGCAGCAGCGCGGCGGCGAACCCGGCGCGCGGCCCGCCGAGCCGGCGCCCCAGCTTCGCCGCGCCGACCAGCCCGACGATGCCGACCATGCCGTTCAGCAGGTGCCGGGTCTCGAAGATGCCGAGCGGCGAGAACCGGTTGACGATCGCCGCGATCAGGTCGAACAGCGCGCCGTAATTGTACATGTCGGCGTAGTGGTAGAGCAGTTCCCAATGCGGGGCATGCGCCGCTCCGACCAGCCAGAGGTAATGGGTGAGGACGAGTTCGCCGTACCAGTTCTGGCAATCCTCGTCCCAGGTGACCCCGTAGGCGCGGAACGTCAGCACCACCAGGAGCGCGGCCAGCGCGAACAGCGCCAGCGCGAGCCGGTCCCACAGGCATTTGCGCTGCAACCGGCCAATGACCGCAATCAACGAGGCCCTCGCCGCGCTGGGCGTGGCGCGGAGCAATGTTCCTAGCGCTTCCATCAATCGACTCGAAAACGGCCGCCCCGACAAGCCTTGGGGCCGGCGCATTGACACGCGCCGGCGTTGCAGGATCGTTTCGCCGACGACATGGGCGCTGTCAAGCCGCATTGGCGGCGGTTGTGGCGGCCGCGTTGCGACTCATAGCCCCACCTCGGCCAGGAGCGCGCCGACGACCTGCTCGCCGCCGAAATGCTCGCGCGCCAGCTCGCGTGCCGCGCGGCTGTGGCGGCGGTAGTCGGCGGCGACAGCGTCGATCGCGGCGAGCGCCTCGTCATGGGTGGAAAATTCGAACAGCCCCTCGCCGCATGGGTAGAGCCGGTCGAACCCGGTGCGCATCGTCACCACCGGCCGCCCGCTCGCGAGATAACAGACCGCGCGGTCGCTGAACCAGCCGCTATTGGTGCGGACGTAGATGTCCTTGGCGACGGTGAATTCGGCGCGCGAGCCGGCGATGAAACCGCGATAGCCGTCGATCTCCGCCGAGACCGGCCGCGGATCGATGAGGCGCCAGCCATGCCCCTCGACCTCGCGCCGCACGCTGTCGGCGGGCGGCAGGATCGCCATCCGAAAGCAGGAATCCGGCCGTTGTTCCGGGATGTCGAGAAACTTCACGAAATTGACGTGCTTCGACCACAGATAGGTCGCGCCGCCATAGTCGATGTCCTTGCCGCGATTGTCCCAGCTCGCGATCGAGGTGAAGCAGTCGGGCTCACCCCCAAGCCCTTCGGGCGGTTCCGGCCACAGATCGACATCGACCGGCGGGCGGGTCGGGCGCCAATCGATCCCCGACAGCGGGATCGGGCATTCGGCGCGGCCGATGTTGGCGCCGTAGGTGAAGAAATGCGTGTGCGCGTCGATATAGGCGCGCTCGTCCGGATCCCCCTTGGCATAGTTGATCTGCTGATAGCCCGGGTCGGTGTCGATCAGGATGCGCACCGGGCAATGCAAGTGGCGCTCGTAAAGATGGTGCGCGCCGCACAAATTGATCAGCGCGTCGGCCTCGCCGTAGAGCCGCTTGACCTCCTTGCGCGTCAGCCCGTAATAGGAATTGTCGACCCCGCAGCGATAGACAAACCGCTCGCCGAAGCCGAACCGCTCCATCACCCGGCGCAGATAGGCGAAATTGTAGTCGCAGCTCATCACCACGCTCTCGACCCGCGGGTCGTAGGGGTTGGTGCCGCTGTCCTCGACGTACCACGCCTCGTAGCCGAGCTTTTCCAGCGCGACCAGGTAATGCGCCGCCTGCCAGGCGATGCCGGCGAGCGGCATCTGGCCGGCGAAATGGAGGAGGACGATCTTGCCGCGCTGGCGCACTGACGGTTCAGTTCAGAAGTGACGGGTCGGCGGATAACGGAGCCGAAGCGATAAAATTTCGGCAATAAAATTTCGACCCTCACCCTGCCGCCGCTCTCCGGCCGCCATCGCGTCGTCCTGCGCACCGAGATGGCCGGGCCGGAGGGCGACAGCTTTCACGCTTGGGCGCATTGGCTCGCACCCCATTTTATGTAAGATCGCGCTATAAGCTCACCGCCGGAACCGAACGGAAGAAGCCGACACCATGACCTACGTCGTCACCGAAGCCTGCATTCGCTGCAAATACATGGATTGCGTCGAGGTTTGCCCCGTCGACTGCTTCTACGAAGGCGACAACATGCTGGTCATCCACCCCGACGAGTGCATCGATTGCGGGGTGTGCGAACCCGAATGCCCGGCCGAGGCGATCATCCCGGATAGCGAACCGGTTGCCGAGCAATGGCTTGAGCTCAACCGCCAATATGCGGCGAGTTGGCCCAACATCACCCGCAAGAAACCCGCCCCCGACGACGCCGACGTGTGGAAAGGGGTTGAAGGCAAGTACGATAAGTTCTTCAACCCAAAGGGCGGCGGCGATTAGGCTGCTTCACGCCGCGAGACGATCGGCGCGCGCGCCGCGCTGCGGAAGACGGTGACGCATGGCTGATGTGCTGGCTTCGGGCAGCGCAGTTGTGCTATACATTTTATTGGCGCTCTAGACGTCTTCCCCCCGTTCCGCGCTCTTCACCGAGATGTGGACAGTCGCCGCCGCGTTTGGCGACTCAGGAGGCGTCGTGACGGCGCGGGCTGGGGTCGGGGGCTAGAACGGTTATGATGATAGCGATTGACAACAAGACGCCATTTTCCACCGGTGACCTCGTGGTCTATCCGACCCACGGCGTGGGCAAGATCACGGCCATCGAGGAACAGGAAATCGCCGGACATACGCTCAACGTCTTTGTCGTGCTGTTCGACAAGGACCGCATGACGCTGCGCGTCCCGCTCGCCAAGGCCAAGCTTTCCGGATTGCGCCGGCTGTCGAGCCACAAGGAGATGGACGCGGCGCTTGCCAAACTGCGCGGCCGCTCGCGCGCCAAGCGAACGATGTGGAGCCGCCGCGCCCAGGAATACCAGGCCAAGATCGCCTCCGGCGACCCGGCCTCGATCGCCGAGGTCGTGCGCGACCTGTTCCGCAACACCGGGCAGCCCGAGCAGTCCTACAGCGAGCGCCAGATCTATCAGGCGGCGCTCGACCGGCTGGTGCGCGAATTCGCCGCCGTCGAGCGGATCGACGAGACGACCGCAGTCCAGCGCGTCGAGCAGATGCTGAGCGCCTGACTATCGCGGCATCCGCGAGGATGCCCCATCACGGCCGCGCCGGGACACGGAAGGTGAGCGCAGGCGCCTCGAGGCAAAGAAACCCCAGGTTCGCGGAGTTGCGCGGCGCCCGCCGGATCTGGGCGGTCGGCTCCGTGCATGGCGAGGCGCGGCGCCTCGCGCGGGTCCACGACCTGATCGGTGCGCGGTTTTCCGCCGGCGACCGCCTCGTCTATCTCGGCAATTATCTGGGCCACGGCGAGGATGTCGCCGCGACCATCGATGAGCTGCTCGATTTCCGCCGCCGGGTGCTGGGCCGCCCGCAGGGCTTTGCCTGCGACGTCATCTATCTTCGCGGTGCGCAGGAAGAGATGTGGCAGAAGCTGTTGCAATTGCAGTTCGCGCCGACCCCGCAGGAGCTGCTGGCGTGGATGGTGCGCGCCGGCGTCGAGGCAACGGTGCGGGCCTATGGCGGCGATCTGCGGCAGGGCTTCGCCGCGACCCGCGACGGGCCGCGCACGATCACCCGCTGGACCGGCAGCCTGCGCGCCGCGATGAACGCGGCGGAGGGCCACTCGACGCTGTTCGCGGCGCTGCGCCATGCCGCCCATACCGGCGAAGGCGGGTTGCTTTTCGTCCACGCCGGGATCGACCCCCGCCGCGCGCTCACCGAGCAGGGCGACACCTTCTGGTGGAGCGCCTCCGACATTCTCGACCTCGAGGCGCCGTTCGCCGATTTCCGCCGGGTGATCCGCGGCTTCGACCGTGACCGGCGCGGCCTCGTCGAAAGCCGGTTCGGCGTCTCCGTCGATGCCGGCGCCGGGCGCGGCGGGCGGTTGCAGGTGGCATGCTTCGCCGCCGACGGCTCGATCGTCGATTCCTGCGAAGCGTAGACGTTAAAAATCAGCAATCAGATCGCGGTATACCCGCCATCGACCAGGAGGTCGCTGCCGGTCACGAAACTCGCCGCGTCGCTGGCGAGGAAGAGCGCGGCCTGAGCCAGCTCCTCGGGTCGGCCGAGACGCTGGGTCAAATGCTTAGAACCCAGTCTCTCGTTCGCCGTGGCAAACGAGCCGTAGCGCTTCAGGGTCCGCTGGGTCTCGACCGCGCCCGGCGACAGGGCGTTGCAGCGCACGTTCTGCCCGGCATGGTCGATCGCGATGACCTTGGCGAGCTGGATGAGCGCGCCTTTTGTCGCACAATAGGCGGCGCGCCCGGCGCTGCCGACCCGGCCCAATTGCGAGGCGATAAAGATGATCGACCCGCCGCCGCCCTCGATCATGTAGGGCAGTGCCGCTTTCGACAGCAGGAACGCGCCGGTCAGGTTGATGTCGAGCACCATCTGCCACTCGGCGAGCGGGGTTTCGGTGACCGGGCCGCCGGGGTCGTGCGGCGCGGCGCCGCTGACCAGAATGTCGAGCCGGCCGAACGCCGCCTGCGCCGCCAGGGTGACCGCGCGGGTCTCCGCCTCGTCGGCGACATTGCAGCGCAAAGCGATGGCCTTACCCCCTGCGTTCTCGACCAGCCGCGCGGTTTCCGCCGCCGCTTCGGTGTCGATGTCGATGCAGGCGACCGACGCGCCGGCCGCGGCGAAGGCCACCGCGATCGCCCGGCAGATGCCGCCGCCGGCGCCGCTGATCAATGCCGCCTTGCCGGTCAAATCCATGCCCGCGCTCACAGCATCACCGTCCCGCCGTCGACCGCGATGGTCTGCCCGGTGACAAACCCGCTCGCGTCGGACAACAGCCACGCCACCGTGCCGGTGAGGTCGCCCGGAAGCAGATTGCGCTGGATCGTCTGCCCCGCCTTGACCGCCTGCAAGGCGCGGTCGAGCTTGTCGCCGAAGAATTCGCTGGTGCCCTCGGTCAGCACCGCGCTCGGCGCCAGCGCGTTGACCCGGACGCCGTCGCGCCCCAATTCGCGCGCCAGGCCGCGGGTGATGCCGATGACCGCGGCCTTCGACGCGGTGTAATGGAGGCCGAACGGCATGCCGTAGGTCGCCGCGAGTGAGGCGATGTTGACGATGCTGCCGCCGCCCGACGCTTGGACGATCGGCTGCCGCATCGCCGGCACCGCCGCCTTGCAGCAATTCCAGATGCCCTTGACGTTGACCGCCATGCAGGCATCCCACTCCGCGTCGTCGATCGCATCGAAGCGGCCGCCATGCAGCGCGCCGTAGAGCGCGGCGTTGTTGACGAGCCCGTCGAGCCGGCCGAACGCGGCCATTCCGGCTGCCACCATCGCCTGGGCCGAAGCCGCGCTGGTGACGTCGAGCGCCACCGCGACGCCGTTGCCGCCGGCGCTTTTCACCCGCTCGAGGGTCTCGCCGCAATCGTTGAGGTCGCCGACGACGAGGTTCGCCCCGGCGGCGGCGAGGTGTCGCGCGAATTCCTGGCCGAGCCCGCGCGCGGCGCCGGTGATGGCGACGGTCTTGCCGGCGAGGCTCATCGCAGGCGTCCGGACCGGCGTTTAAACGATCTGATCCGTCGCCGGGTCGATCAGGTGCATGTGGGTCATGTCGGCGACGAGTTTCATGGTCTCGCCGGCGTCCTTGGCGGCCATGGGGTTGACGCGGCCGCAGACCTCGACCCCCTCGACGATGAAATAGACCATCGTCTCCATGCCCATCGGCTCGACCACGTCGAGCTGCACGTCGAACGCGGCCGAGCCCGGCGGCACGTTGCCCCGGCCCTCGATGATGTCTTCCGGCCGCAGCCCGAACACCACGTCCTTGTCGACATAGGGCTTGTAGCGCGCGGTGCGACTTTCCGGCACCGGCAGGCTCAGTTTGTCGCTGAGGCGGATGTTGAGGTTGCCGCCGCCGTTGACGACGCGCGCCGGCAGGAAATTCATCGCCGGCGAACCGATAAACCCGGCGACGAACCGGGTCTTGGGGCTGTGGTAGACCTCGTTCGGCGGCCCGATCTGCTCGATCCGCCCGAAATTCATCACCACGACGCGGTCGGCGAGCGTCATCGCCTCGACTTGGTCGTGGGTGACGTAGACGGTTGTCGTCGTGACCTTCTGGTGCACCTTCTTGATCTCGGTGCGCATCTGCACGCGCAACTTGGCGTCGAGGTTCGACAGCGGCTCGTCGAACAGGAAGACCTTGGGGTTGCGCACGATCGCCCGGCCCATGGCGACGCGCTGGCGCTGGCCGCCCGAAAGCTGCTTCGGCCGGCGGTCGAGCAGGTCGGTGATGTCGAGGATCTGCGCCGCCGCCTCGACCCGCTCCTTGATCTCCTGCTTCGGGAACTTCTTTAGCCGCAGGCCGAACGACATGTTCTCGTAGACGGTCATGTGCGGGTAGAGCGCGTAGTTCTGGAACACCATGGCGATGTCCCGGTCCTTTGGCGGCACGTCGTTGACCAGCTGGTCGCCGATGTAGATATCGCCGGAGGTCGCCTCCTCGAGCCCGGCGATCATCCGCAGGGTCGTACTCTTGCCGCACCCCGAGGGGCCGACCAGCACGATGAACTCGCGGTCGGCGATGTCGAGGTCGATGCCTTGGACGGCAGGCGTCTTGTCGAAAGTCTTGACGATGTTGCGAAGCGCGACTTGCGCCATAATCTTACCCCTTGTCGCTCCGGAGATCAGGCCGGAATGTAGTAATCCATCAGGAAGCGTAAATGATAGACGGCGGCGCCGCGCCGAGCAGCGCCCCGGTCATGATCTGCCCAGTTGAACACGCGCCCTTGATCAGCGTGCTGACGATGTCGAGCGGCGGCACCGGCTGGTCTGCCGATGTCGTAAAGGGTCAGCGGATAGAGGAAATCGGCCCACGACGCGGTAAAGCAGAAAATCGTCGGGGCGATGTTCCCCGCCAGCGCCACCGCGATGGCGCCGCGACAATGATCCGCGGCGGATGCGGCAGCCGGCTACTGGCGCTTTCACATCGCTGACAACGGCGTCCGCCACAGGCGCTCCTACAAGGTTCACGCCGGTTGGCGACCGGCGTCTCGGGTGTCCGGCGCCGCTCGGGGCGTCCGGCGAGAATTGGCGGCATATTACCGCAGGCTTACGAAAATAACCCACGTATTTTCGGGGCGAGACAACGCGCCTCGCTCACCTCTCCGTGAGCTTCAGTTCGATCCGGCGGTTGCGCTTGTAGGAATCGTCGCCGTCGCCGGCATCGATCGGCTGGTTGTCGGCGAAGCCCGCGGCGGAGAGGTGATTGGCCGGGATGCCCTGGTCGATCGCATAGCGCACGACCGAGATCGCCCGCGCGGTCGACAACTCCCAATTCGAGGCGAAATCGGCGTTGTGGATCGGCCGGTGGTCGGTGTGCCCGTTGATCTGCAGCACCCAATCGATATCGGGCGGGATTTTGGCGGAAATCTCCTTGAGCGCGGCGAAGACCGGGTCGAGCTGCTGCTTGGCGGCCGGCGCCAACTCGGCCTTGCCGGGCGCGAACAGCACCTCGGCCTGGAACACGAAGCGGTCGCCGACGACGCGGATATCAGGGCGATTGCCGAGGATTTCACTGAGTTTGCCAAAGAATTCCGAGCGATAACGCGCCAGCTCCTCGACCTTGTTGGCAAGCGCCAGGTTCAGTTTTCTCCCCAGCTCGACGATCTGGCCCTGCTGGTCCTTGACCTTGGTCTGGGACAGATCGAGCGCCGCGGCGACTTTGGCGAGCTGGTCGCGCAGCGCCGCGATTTCGGCCGCCAGCTGCTCGACCTGGGTCTTCGCCGCCTGGCTCGTCTGCTGCTCGGCGGCGAGCTTGGTCTGCAGATCCTTGGTCTGGTCGCTGAGCGCTCCCGCGGCCGCGCCGGCGGCGCTGAGCTTGGCGTTGAGCGCGTCGCGCTCGTCCTGCGCCGCCCGGAGTTCGGCCGTCAGCGACGCCGAATTGCCGCGCAAGCTTTCGCTCGTCTGTTTTTCGAGCGCCAGCTCGTCGGCCAATTGGCTGATCCGTTGCTGGAGCTGCTTCAGCGCCTCGTCGCGCCCATTGAGTGCATCCGACAGATAAAATTGGCCGACGGTAAAGACCAGCAAAATAAATATGATGACCATCAATAGCTGTGCCAGAGCATCAACAAATCCCGGCCAGATATCGATACTCGGCCGCCGCCCGCGGCTGCGCGTCTGGGCCATCGCCTAGCGGCCGCTCTCGTCGGAAAGCGCGGCGATGGTCCGCGCCAGCAGGCGTATCTCGCCCCGCAGCTCAACCACGGTTTGCGCCCGGCCCTCGACGATGTCCTCGCTCATTCGCGCCATGTAGGCCTCGATGTTGCGCAAATGGTTGCGCAGCACATCGTCCTGGCCCAATGAGTTCTCGGCGATCGTCGCCAGGCGGGTGAGCGACGGCTTCAGCTCCATCTGGTTCTCGGCGAGCCGCACCATCAGCATCTGGCCGGCCTTCATGTGCTCGGATAGCGTGCCGAGCCGGTCGATGAGGGCGGGCAGGGTGGTGTTGGCGCCGATCCGGCTCTCCTCGCTGCGCGCCAGGATGCGCTGCAGGTTTTCCAGGCTGTCGGCGGTCTGTTCGAGCAGCGCCTGGAGGTAGGCCGGAACCGAGCCGTCACCACTGTCGCCGAAGCCGCCCGACGACAGCCGCGTATAGGTCGAGAGCCACTCCTCGAGGTCGTTGTAGAAGCGGTTCTGCGCCTGCCCCGCCTGCAAATCGAGGAAGCCGAGCACCAGGCTGCCGGCAAGGCCGAACAAGGACGAGCTGAACGCGGTCGACATGCCGTGCAAGGGCGAGCCGAGCGCCGTCTTCAAATCGGCGAAGGCGCGGGCGAGGTCGGTCGAAGATACGTTGAGCCCGCCGATCACCCCGCCGACGGCGCGCACCGTCTCCAAGAGCCCGTAGAACGTGCCGAGGAGGCCGAGGAAAACCAGCACGCCGATCATATAGCGCGAGGTTTCGCGGGTCTCGTCGAGCCGCGACGAGATGCCGTCGAGCAGGGTCTGCAGCGAGGTCGCCGACAGGCTGACCCGGCTACCCTGCCGGGTCCCGAGCATGCGCGCCATCGGCGCCAGGAGACGCGGTGGCCGCCCGCCGGGCGCGGTCAAGTCGCGGTTGGCGACGCGCTCGCGAAAATCCTCGATCCAGGCGGTCTCGGGGTTGAGCAGCAGCACCTGGCGGAAGATATAGACGATACCGATCAAGAGAATGCCGACGATCACCCCGTTGATCCCGGGGTTGCCCATAAAGGCGCCGCTCAGCGGCCGGAACAGTGCCGCCGCCAGCGCCGCGACCAGCACCAGAAACACCGCCATGCGAATAAGAAACCGGTCCGAGCGGTTCATCGCGTCAACCGGCGGACCGTGTCGCGCGCGGACCGGCCCGGTCCGATTGCGGCGCGGTCGAAGGATCGAGCGGCTGCAGGTCGGTCTGGAGCGGCAGCGACGGGCGCGGGTTCAGGGGCGAACCTAGCGCGACCGGCAACATCGCCGGCGGGATCAGCGGCTTTCCCGAACCCGGTTTGGCA
>Ga0209483_1001756_pt1 | contig 16098 bp, 11 predicted proteins | sample NGEPerA_FD_184508 | JGI IMG/M metagenome (GOLD analysis project Ga0209483, IMG submission 184508) | Arctic peat soil microbial communities from the Barrow Environmental Observatory site, Barrow, Alaska, USA - NGEE PermafrostL2-A... | ecosystem: Environmental > Terrestrial > Soil > Wetlands >... | reverse complement strand
GCTTGGGCCGTCGGGCTCGGGCAAGTCAACGATGCTGCGGATGTTGAGCGGACTCTCGACTCCCACGGCAGGGCAGGTCTATTGGCACGAGAAGCCGATTGCCGCTGCCGAAACCAACGTCTCGATCGTGTTCCAGAGCTTTGCGCTGTTTCCCTGGCTGACGGTGCTTGAGAATGTGGAGGCCCCGCTGCAGGCGCGCGGCGTGGACCCCGAAGAGCGGCGCGAACGCAGCATGAAGATGCTGGATACGGTGGGCCTGGACGGTTTTGAGGCTGCTTACCCCAAGGAACTATCGGGGGGGATGAAGCAGCGGGTGGGTTTTGCGCGGGCTCTTGTGGTGGAACCGGAAGTGTTGTTCATGGATGAGCCTTTCTCGGCACTCGATGTGCTGACGGCGGAAAATCTGCGCAGTGAATTGTTGGAGCTTTGGGCGAAGAAAACGATGCCCACAAAAGCCGTGTTTCTGGTTACCCACAACATTGAAGAGGCGGTGCTGTTGGCGGATCGCATCGTTGTGCTGGGCCGCAACCCTGGGCATATTCGCACTGACTTCCGCGTCCAGCTTCCGCAGCCGCGGGATCGTAAATCGGAGCCGTTCACGCAGTTGGTGGACTATATCTACAAAGTGCTCACCCGGCCTGATGTGGTTCCGGCAGAGGCTCCCGAACAGCAGGCCGAAACTCGCCCGCGCGATCAGCGCCAGATGCACTACCAAATGTTGCCGCACGCACGGCCTGGCGGTGTGGCCGGCCTGTTGGAACTGCTGCTGGACAAGGGCGGACGTGACGATATCTATCATCTGGCCGACGATCTGGCTTTCGAGATTGACGACCTGCTGCCGATTGTGGACGCAGCGCAACTGCTTGGATTCCTGAAAATCGAGGAAGGCGACGCGGCCATTACGGCGAGCGGCACGGAGTTTGCCAACTCGGAGATTTTGCGGCAGAAGGAATTGTTTCGAGACGCAGCGTTGGAGAACGTGTTGCTGCTTCGCCAGATTCGGAGGGCGCTCGAGGCAAAGAGCGATCACACAGTACCGGAGGACTTCTTTCTGGACTTGCTCGACGAGCAGTTCAGCGAGGAGGAGTGCCTGCGCCAGATGGAGACCGCGGTTACATGGGGCCGCTATGCGGAGTTGTTCGACTTTGATGCCGGCCGCCGCCGGTTTGTGTTGCCTGATGCGCCAGAAGAGGAGATTGCTGAGGAAACTGCCGGCAACGAGGACAGCAAGTGAAGATTCAGCACCCGCTTGCACGTTCTCTGGTTACCGCGCGCACCTGGCCGATTTTCATGGACCTGGCGGTGGCTGCTGTCGTGCTGGGGGGATTTCTGGCCCTGGTGAGCACGGGCGTTTACTGGTTGGGCAAGCCGGTTCCAGTTGTTCCGATTTCAAATTCGATAAGCGCGCTACCGCTGTATGCGCTTTACTCCATTGTGCGGATGGGGATTGCTTACCTGCTGAGCCTGGTTTTTGCGATTAGTTACGGGTACATAGCTGCGTACAATTCCAGGGTTGAGCCGTGGATGGTTGCGGTGCTCGACATTCTGCAATCGATCCCGGTGCTGAGTTTTCTGCCGCCGGTGGTGCTGGCCATGGTGGCGCTGGTTCCGGGGCACCAGATGGGCATTGAGATGGGTGTGATCCTGCTGATCTTTACGGGGCAGGTATGGAATCTCGCTTTCAGCTTTTATTCATCGCTGAAGAGCATTCCCAAGGAGATGTTGGAAGCGACGCGGATTTATCGCTACTCCGGGTGGCAGCGGTTCTGGCAACTGGAGATGCCGTACGCGGCGATTGGGCTGGTGTGGAATTCGATTGTCTCGGTTGCGGGCGGATGGTTTGCGCTCATCTTCTGCGAGACGTTTACTATGGGCGAGCGGAACTTCCAGTTGCCGGGGCTCGGGAGCTATATCCAGACGGCTACCTACGCCGGCGATGTGCGCGCACTGTTAAGCGGAATCGCGACGGTGATCCTCATTGTGGTTGCGACCGACCAGCTTGTTTGGCGGCCGCTGATTGCGTGGAGCGACAAATTCAAATTTGAGCAGGTGGAGTCGGCGGACCGCGTTACATCGCCGATTCTTGAGCTTCTGCGCAGGTCGAACCTGTTCAGTTCTATCCCTGGGCGGATTTTTGCGCGGCTGGACGAACCCATCTTCAGGCGGATGGCACTGAAACGGGAGAACCGCATCGTGCAGCCTCTGGACCGGGAGGAGCCTAAAGTCTCCGCATGGCTGTGGGCGCTGGGCGCGGCGGTAGTTGCCGTTGCATTCTGGGGTGGTGCGCAGGCCGCGTTCATGCTGAGAACCGTGACATGGCCGGAACTGCGGCTGCTGCTGGAGGGCGCGGCGGCGACTTTTTTGCGCGTGAATGCATCGCTGCTGATCTCTGCCGCGTGGACGATTCCGGTGGGGGTGGCTATCGGCATGAATCCGAAGATTGCGCGCGTGGTGCAGCCGCTGGCGCAGGTGTTGGCGTCGGTTCCGGCCACCGCATTTTTTCCAATACTGCTGATCGGGCTGGTGAAGATCGGCGGGGGACTGGGGATCGGCTCGGTTGCGCTGATGCTGCTGGGGACGCAGTGGTACATATTGTTCAACGTGATTGCGGGGGCAATGTCGATTCCGTCGGACCTGCGCGAAGTTTCAACGCTGTTCCACTTCACGCGGTGGCAGCGGTGGACGAAACTGATTCTTCCCGGAATCTTTCCTTACCTGATTACGGGGATGGTTACGGCTTCAGGCGGGGCCTGGAACGCTTCGGTGATGGCGGAGTACTCGCATGTGAAAGACCGGACGCTGGAGACGATTGGGCTTGGTGCGCAGATTGATGCGGCAACTGACAGCGGGCGGTTTGCAATTCTGCTGCTGGCTACGATCATGATTTCGCTGATGGTGGTGACGATGAACCGGCTGGTATGGCGGCGGCTTTACCGGCTGGCGGAGACGCGATATAAGCTTGAAGGCTGACGAGGGAGACTGTGCGACGAAAAGCAACCGCAGGTCCCCGCCACGGCGGGCTGGCATTCGACTACACCTCTCGCGATGAGACTGCGCTTCGCTTCGCTCAGAATGACAGTTCATTGAGAGGTACGGATGAGTGCGGAATTTGAGAGAATCTTGATTGCGAGGAGAATGGGATGATTCGTGCAGGGTTGATTGGGTTCGGTTTGGGTGGGCGCGTCTTTCATGCGCCGCTGCTCTCCTCCGTTGAGGGGTTGGAGTTGGCCGCGATCGTTGAACGCAACTCTAACCACGCCGCTGACCGGTATCCGGGCATTACGACCTACCGCACCATTGATGCTATGCTGGCGGACTCCTCGCTGGGCCTGATCGTGGTTACGACCCCGAATGACAGCCACTTCGAGTACGCGCGGCAAGCGCTGGAAGCTGGCAAGAACGTTGTGGTCGACAAGCCAATGTGCGTTTTCTCGGCTGAGATAGCCCAGTTGATGAAGCTGGCCGCGGCTCGAAGCGTGATGCTTGCGCCATTTCATAGCCGGCGCTGGGACAGCGATTTCCTGACACTCAAGAAGCTTTTGCAAGATGGACCACTCGGGCGGCTGGTTCACTTCGAGTCCAATATGGACCGCTGGCGGCCTGCACCGACGGCTAGGATGCCCTGGAAGAATGATCCTGCACAGGGCGGCCTGTTGCTGGACCTGGGAACTCACTTGGCCGACCAGCCACTGGCGTTGTTCGGAAATCCAGAGGCGGTGGACGCGGAGATCAAGCGCGAGCGTGACGGAGAAGGAGCGAATGACTGTTTTACGCTTCGGCTCCGCTATCCGGGCATGACGGTCGTCGTGTCGGCAAATACTCTTTCTACGTTGGAGCGGCCCCGTTACCACCTGCGCGGGACCAAGGGAAACTACTGGAAGCGGGGTGTCGACCCGCAAGAGGCGGCGTTGAGCCGAGTTACCCGCGTAGGCGATGGACCGTGGGGACAGGAGCCTACGGCAGACTGGGGAACACTTTGCGTGGATGTGGATGGCGGCCAGGTTACTCGTCCCATCGAGTCCATCCCCGGAGACTACCGGCTTTACTATGCGATTGTTCGCGATGCGCTGCTGGGGAAGGGGCCGGTGCCTGTTTCTGCATTGGCCGCATGGCGCGTGGCGCGGCTGCTGGAGTGGGCTGCGGAGAGCGCTGAGCAGCGGCGCGAAGTTGTGTGTAATTGGAGCGAAGAGCCAAGCTGATTGTGATGGTTACGGGTTGAAAGATCGAATTTACTTTACCTAGTGGTGCCGGGTTCCTTTTCTATGAGCGGGACCCAGAAACGGAACTTGGAGCCCTTGCCGGCGACGCTTGCAGCTTCAATGCCGCCGCTGTGCGCGGCGAGGATGGCGCGAGAAATTGCAAGGCCCATGCCGGAGCCTTTGCGGGCATTTGTTTTGTGCTTACCGCGATAAAACTTTTCAAAGATTAGGGGCAGATCGAGGGCGTCGATGCCGGGACCATTGTCTTCCACGCAGAACTCGAGGCGGCTGGGTGTTCGCCGGCTGCTTAGAGTGATGTGACTCCCGGGAGGAGTGTGAGTGGCTGCGTTTTCGAGGAGGTGGCGGAGGACCCGGCCGAGCAGGTGCGGATCGAACCAGACGGGCTGGTCTGAATCTTCCGGTGCCTGCGGGGCGATTGTGACGCGGTGCTCTGCGAGGGCTTTACGCGACTCTTCAACGGCCAGGTCGAGAAGTGCGTGGGGATGCTGGGGAACCAGGTTCACCTCGACCACATTGGCATCGATCTCAGCCATTTCGATGGCTTCGCCGATGAGCGAATCGAGGCGCGCGGCCTCTTCGTCAATGATGGCGACCATGTCTTGCCGGCCGGCTTCGTCGAGACCGCCGGACTGAAGCAGCGTGGTGGAAGCCGCGCGGATCGAGGTGAGCGGGGTGCGCAGTTCGTGGGTGAGCGAGTCAGTGAGCGCGGTGCGGAGGCGCTCGCCCTCGCGGGCGGCTTCAGAACGTGCCGAGGCCTCAATGGCGATGGAGCGCGCAATTACGATGGCTACCTGGGCGCTGACCGCAGTGGCAACCTCGTGGGAAAGCTCGGCTTGCCTCCAGGCGATTGCACCGACCGGGCGCATGCCCAGCATCAAGGGCCTGGCGGTGAGGTCGCCGGGAATTGCAAGCGTGGTGCCGGGACCCTGCGTGAGAGCTCGGAGGCTGGCTTGAATGCTCATGGGCAGTTCGGAGGTTGAGGCATAGAACCGGTCGCGGTCGCAGACGTAGAGGACAACGCCATCGAGGGAGAAGATGCGATCGATGAGACGGGGCAGGTCGCGGTTGAGACCCTCGGCGTCTTCGTAAAGCATGAGTTCCTGGCTTAGTTCGTAGAGCCGCTCGACATCTTTTCGCCGCTGCTCGGCCTGGTGGGTCTGGCGTCGAGCCTTCTCCGCCACCCGGCTGACGACCAGGCAACAGGCGACGAAGGTGAACATGTCAACCCATTGTTGAGCGCCGGCGAGTTGAAATGTGTGGAAGGGAAGCAGGAAGAAGAAATCCAGGAAGACCGCGCAAAGAGCCGCGATGTATAACGAGAGAGTGAGCCCGGCCTGAGTGGCCGACCAGACTACTAGGGCAAGAAACACTATGCCCGCAGTGGTCGAGTTGGCGCCCAATGAAACTAGTGCCAGGGTCGTAAGCGCGGCCATCGCGGTGGCCATAATCCAATGAATGATCCCCCGCGAATCGGAGAGTCCTTCCATCAACTTCATCAGAGAAATGATACCCTTCGCTCCCGATGATGTAAGCTTCCGATGAAAGAAGAACTTTCATGCCAGGCAGAATTCTTGTAATCGACGACGAAACGCAGATTACGCGGGTGCTGCGCGCCGCGCTTTCAGCGCAGGGGTACGACGTGCGCACCGCCAACGATCCCGAGGAGGGGTTGCGGACCTTCAAGGACTGGCCGCCGGACCTGGTTATCACCGACCTGATGATGCCGGGGATGAGCGGGGTGGAGGTTTGCCGCGCCATCAGGTCTCAAGGGTCGACGCCGGTACTGGTTCTATCGGTTCGGGAACACGAGCGCTCGAAGGTGGAGGCGCTGGATGCCGGCGCCGACGACTACGTGACCAAGCCGTTCGGGATTCAAGAGCTGCTGGCGCGGGTTCGGGCACATTTGCGCCGCGCTCCGGAGCGCACCACATCGGCCATTGAGGCGGGCGACTTTGTGATTGACTCGAACGCTCACAGCATAACGGTGCAGGGCAAGCAAATCCACCTGACTCCGAAGGAATTCGATTTGCTGGTGCATCTTGCTCGCAATTCCGGCAAGGTGATGACTCACCGCGCGTTGCTGACCACGGTGTGGGGAGCGCAATCGGCCCACCAGCCCGAGTATCTGCGCGTGTTTGTGGGACAGCTGCGCAAGAAGCTCGAAGGCGAGACGGGAAAACAGTACATCCAGACTGAGCCGTGGGTTGGCTACCGGTTTGTGCCCGAGGGGTGGAGCGGGAACAAAGAGTAGGTCTTCGGTTCAATTGCTTTTCGGCTCCGGGCGCGCATCCCGATCCCAGGGATAGCGGGGAATTCGCCACCCTTACGGAATATTTAGGAAATCCTTTCGATACTTATACCTGACACAACCCAGAATCAATCTTGTACCTGGCCGGATGCGTTCCGGCCGGAACTGTGAGATTTGCTATGCAGGATTTGACGATGTTGTTCTTCACGCTCGTTTTCTTCGCTCTGGCGTTTCTTTACGTCAAGGCGTGCCATAAGTTGAGGTAGCTCCATGGATCTGTTTACAGCGGTCGCTCTCTTTCTTGCCCTTGTCTTGCTGGTTCACCTCATCGTTTGCATGCTCTTCCCGGAGAAATTCTGACATGAGTGCCAATGGCTGGCTGCAGTTTGCTTTCTACTGCCTCGTTCTGCTCGCGACCGTACGCCCGGTGGGGATTTACCTTGCACGCGTGCTGGAAGGGGAGCGTACCTGGCTTGATCCGGTGCTGCGTCCGTTCGAGAGGCTAATTTACAAGTTGTGCGCCGTGAACTCCGGCAAGGAGATGAACTGGCGGGAGTACGCATTTGCTGTGCTGGGTTTCTCGGCTGCCAGTATGTTGCTTACGTACGGCATCGAGCGATTGCAGGCCTTTCTGCCGTGGAATCCCCAGGGACTGGCAGCCGTTGGGCCGGATTTGGCGTGGAACACCGCGGCCAGCTTTACGACAAATACCAACTGGCAGTCGTATACGCCCGAGTCGACGATGAGCTATCTGACAGAGATGGCGGGCCTAGCGACGCACAACTTCTGGTCGGGCGCGGTAGGCATTGTGGTGGCATTGGCGCTGATTCGCGGCATCAAGCGAACTGTCTCCCCCACCATCGGCAACTTCTGGGTGGACATGACGCGGACGCTGCTCTATGTGCTGCTGCCGGCCTCGTTCATCTATGCGTTGCTGCTGGTAGGCCAAGGCGTTCCACAAAACTTGAGCCGCTATACTGTGGCGCATCCGCTGGAGCAGCCTGCCCAAACACAGACTATCGGGCAGGGACCGGTGGCTTCGCAGGAAGCCATCAAGATGCTGGGGACCAACGGGGGCGGGTTCTTCAACGCAAATAGCGCCCATCCGTTTGAAAATCCGACTCCGTTCTCGAATTTTCTGCAGATTCTGTCCATCTTCATCATCCCCGCCGGGCTGACCTATACGCTGGGCCGGATGACGGGCTCGCCGGGCCACGGCTGGGCGGTTCTTGCAGCCATGTTTGTGCTGTTTGCAGCCGGGTTCGCGGTCTGCTATTGGGCCGAGTCGCAGCCACATCCGCTGATTCACGGGGCGCAGCAAACCCGCACGGCGGGTGCATCCGGCGGCAACATGGAGGGCAAAGAGGTGCGCAATGGCATAGCCGAAAGCGCCCTGTTCGCCACCATCACCACTGATGCGAGTTGCGGCGCCGTGAACGGAATGCACGACAGCTTTACCCCGCTGGGCGGCATGGTGCCACTCACCAATATCATGCTTGGTGAACTGGTCTTTGGTGGCGTGGGTTCCGGCTTGTACGCCATCCTCATCTTCGTGGTACTTTCCGTTTTCATTGCCGGGCTTATGGTGGGCCGCACCCCAGAGTATCTGGGCAAGAAGATCGAGTCCTACGACGTGAAGATGTCCATGCTCTATGTCCTCATCTTCCCGCTTATCATTCTGACGCTCACCGCCATCTTTGTGCTCTTGCCCAACATCGGGCTTTCCAGCCTGAACAACGCAGGGCCGCACGGGCTTACCGAGATCCTCTATGCCTTCACATCTGGGGCGGGCAACAATGGTTCGGCCTTTGCCGGCCTGAATGCCAATACCTGGTGGTACAACGTCATGCTGGGCTGGGACATGTTGGCCGGGCGTCTCCTGATGATGATTCCGGTGATCGCGCTGGCCGGCAATCTTGCCATGAAGAAGAGCGTGCCTCCTTCGCCTGGGACATTCCCGGTGAATACGGCGCTGTTTGCGGCTCTGCTGGTGGGCGTGATTTTGCTGCTCGGCGCGCTGACCTTTTTCCCGGCGCTGAGCCTGGGACCGATTCTTGAACACCTGCAGCTTCATGCAGGCCAGCTTTTCTAACCGATACCTCACCAGGAAAAGGCGAAACGGACTGTCATGGTTGAAAAGAAGAGTCTTTGGAACACGCAGATCATGCGCCAGGCGATGCTGGATGCTTTCCGCAAGCTGGACCCGCGCTGGATGATCAAGAATCCGGTGATGTTCGTGGTGGAAGTTGGCAGCCTGTTGACTTCTGGGCTGCTGATGGAAGACCTCAGAAATCATCGCCCCGGGTTCGGCTTTAACCTCCAGATCACATTGTGGCTCTGGTTCACGGTGCTGTTTGCCAACTTTGCCGAGGCGATGGCTGAGGGGCGCGGTAAGGCTCAGGCCGATACGCTGCGCAAAGCAAAAGGCGAGACAATTGCGAAACGGTATACAGCCGACGGCGGTTTTGAAGAGGTCACCAGCGGATTGCTTCGCGTGGGCGATGTGATCTACGTGGAAGCGAACCACTACATTGCAGGCGACGGCGAGGTGATTGAGGGAGTGGCCTCGGTGGACGAATCGGCGATCACGGGCGAGTCGGCTCCCGTGATCCGGGAGGCCGGCGGCGATCGCTCGGCAGTTACCGGCGGGACGAAGGTGCTGTCGGACTGGATCAAGGTTCGCATCACGTCCAATCCCGGCGAGACTTTTCTGGACCGCATGATCGCCTTGGTTGAGGGTGCATCGCGCCAGAAGACTCCCAACGAGATTGCTCTCAGCATTCTGCTCTGCGGACTTACTATCGTCTTTCTGCTGGCTGTGGTCACTCTTCAGCCCTTCGCCATCTATTCCAAGGCGCCCCAGACTGTCTTTGTGCTGGTTTCGCTGCTGGTGTGCCTGATTCCTACTACTATCGGCGGACTGCTTTCGGCCATTGGAATTGCCGGCATGGACCGCCTGGTGCAATACAACGTGCTGGCCATGAGCGGACGCGCCGTTGAAGCAGCCGGCGACGTGAACACTCTGCTGCTGGACAAGACCGGGACCATCACACTGGGCAATCGCCAGGCTACCGAGTTCATGCCTGCACCGGATGTAAGTGATGAGCGGCTGGCGAACGCTGCGCAACTGTCTTCGCTTTCGGACGAAACCCCCGAGGGACGGTCGATCGTTGTGCTGGCAAAGGAGAAATACAATCTTCGCGGACGCGAGCTGGAAAACATGCATGTTGAGTTCGTCCCCTTCACCGCGCAGACCCGCATGAGCGGTGTGAATCTTCCCGGCACGCGCATCCGCAAAGGCTCAGTGGACGCGATTACGCGATTCCTGGAAGACCAGGGATCGTCGCTGCCGCAGAAGGTTCGCGACGATGTGGAGGAGATTGCGCGCGCGGGCGGTACGCCGCTGGTGGTGGCGGAAAACGCCTCGGCTTTGGGCGTGATCTACCTGAAGGATATTGTGAAGGGCGGTTTAAAGGATCGGCTTGCACGGCTGCGGGCGATGGGCATCCGCACCATCATGATTACAGGCGACAATCCGCTGACCGCGGCTGTGATTGCACGCGAGGCGGGCGTGGACGACTTTCTGGCCGAGGCCAAGCCCAAGGACAAGATGGACCTGATCAAGCGCGAGCAGGCGAAGGGCAAGCTGGTGGCGATGACCGGCGACGGCACAAACGACGCTCCGGCACTGGCCCAGGCCGACGTGGGCGTGGCGATGAACTCCGGCACGCAGGCTGCGAAGGAAGCCGGCAACATGGTGGATCTGGACTCGAATCCGACCAAGCTGATTGAGATTGTCGAGATTGGGAAACAGTTGCTGATGACGCGCGGTGCGCTGACAACTTTCTCGATTGCTAACGATGTGGCCAAGTACTTTGCGATCATCCCAGCGATGTTTGCCGGAGTGTTTCCGGTGCTTGGGGTGCTGAATATCATGTACCTGCATTCGCCGCAGTCGGCGATTTTGTCGGCAGTCATCTTCAACGCGATCATCATCGTGGTACTGATTCCGCTGGCGCTGAAAGGTGTGAAGTACGAGCCCAAGGCCGCCGAGATATTGTTGCGCAACAACCTGCTGATTTACGGCGTGGGCGGAATTATTGTGCCCTTTATCGGCATCAAGGCTATTGACCTTTGCCTGGTCGCGATGCACCTGGCGTAGTACCGCGACCGCCTGGACATGTAACATCCCAGGTCTCAAAAGCGAGACCTGGGGCACCCGCCGTCAGGAGATTTGATATGCATTCAGTTTCGAGTAAGTTGATTTCGGAGAAAGACTCGACCCATCACGATGGTCTGGGTACATCCAAAGCACAGGCGAGCTCAAGCGGTCATTCCGTTTTGAAGACGTCGATTCTGTTTACGCTGGTGACTGCGGTCCTGCTGGGAATTGGCTATCCGCTGTTGGTTACGGGTATTGCCGCCGTGATGTTTCCGCACAAGGCGGGCGGCAGTCTGATTCTGAAGAACGGACAGGTGATTGGATCGGAACTGCTGGCGCAGAGCTTTACCTCGGACCGCTACTTTCATCCCCGGCCCTCTGCTGCGGGGAATGGCTACGATGCAACGGCCTCGGGCGGAACGAATCTTGCACAGTCGAATGCGAAGCTGGTTCAGCGCATCCAAGGGGACATTGACAAACTGGCCGCGGAAAATCCCGGCAAGCCTGTACCGATCGACATGGTGACCACATCGGGCTCGGGACTGGACCCGGACATTACTCCCGACAATGCGTATTACCAGGCGGCGCGCGTTGCCAAGGCACGCGGACTCACTGGAGACCAGGTGAGTGCGTTGATCAAGCAGCATACTGCGGGGCGCGATCTTGGGCTGCTTGGTGAACCGCGCGTTAACGTTCTGGGCCTTAACCTCGCACTCGACCAGATGGCGAAATAGTTTGAAATAGCAGCGGCTCCCCCATGCGCACTCCTGAGCGGGATGGCCCTTCCGGGCTATTCCGCATTTTTTGTTGCGGGATGCAGGCTTGCGGCGGCAGGGTTTGCCAGGCTGCGAAATAATAGAGCGGATGCAAACAACGAAAGCTCAGTTGGATGCCGTTGGGTTTGATTTCGGCACTACGAACAGTTCAGTCGCGCTCGTGAACGGAGAATCCGGGGTGCGGCTTGCCTCATTCCCGTCGCTCGGAGCGCAAGTAGAGTCGTTTCGCTCCGTCCTTTATCTTGAACAATTCAGAACAGGAAACGGGCTGCGGAGAACGCACGCGTTCACAGGCCCAGCGGCCATTGAGCGTTATCTCCAGGCCGAAGAACAAGGGCGTCTAATCCAGTCGCTGAAGTCTCATCTTTCCAGCCCCTCGCTCACAGGAACGGAGATCTTCGGCCGCCGCTACAAGCTGGAAGACCTGATCTCCCGCATGCTCGGCGATTTGCGCAAACATGCGGCACAGCAGTTTGAAAAGCCCATTCGCTATGCGATGGTGGGCCGCCCAGTTCGCTTTGTCGGCGCAGAAACACCAGAAGACGACGACTTTGCTGTTTCGCGTCTGCGGGAGGCATTTGCAGCTGCCGGCTTTGAACGTGTGGATTTCGAATTGGAGCCGGTTGCGGCGGCCTGCGCCTATGAGGCTACGCTTGACCATGACGAATTGATTTTGATTGGCGACTTTGGCGGGGGCACGAGCGACTTTTCGTTGCTGCGTGTCGGTCCAGATGTTCGCCGCCGCGGGCGCACTCCGCAGGATCTGCTCGGCAACAGCGGAGTGGGGCTTGCCGGAGATGCCTTTGACGCGCGCATCGTTCGCAAACTCGTCTCGCCCGCACTGGGATCGGACTCTGAGGCACGCTCGCTGAATAAGTTGCTGCCCGCTGTTCCGGCGTGGATCTATGCCAATCTTGAGCGCTGGCACTATCTCTCATTTTTGCGCACAAACAACGTTCGGGAGATTCTGAAAAGTGCACGTATTCGAGCGCTGGAGCCGGAAAAGATTCAGGCATTGATTACGCTCATTGACGAAGACCTTGGCTACCAGCTTCATCAGGCAGTGCAGCAGGTCAAGTTCGAACTGTCGCGCAGCCACAGCGCCGAATTCCGCTTTCGCGACGGCAGCATGGACCTGTGCATTCCCGTCACGCGCAGCGACTTTGAGTTATGGATCGAGGGTGATTTGCAGGCCATCGAGGGTGCGGTGGACAAGCTTATCAAGGCATCCGGCATCGATCCTCGTGAGGTCGACCGCGTATTCCTTACCGGCGGGAGCTCATTCGTGCCCGCAGTGCGCCGCATTTTTGAAACTCGTTTCGGCAAGGATCGCATTCGCAGCGGAAATGAGTTTACCTCCGTTGCCCACGGTCTGGCCTTGCGCGCGGCGGAGGCCTTGAGCAAAGACTCGTAAGAGCATTCAAGTCCGGGGCTGAAGTCCGCTTGATTTTTTCCGCGTGGCTTAGGGGCCACTGGGCTCCTGCTCCCTCCGATTGATTGCGCCTTTCCGGGTGCATTCGGCGAACAAGGCTATAGCATTTTCGGAATTGGTGTAGACCGAAGGCACTATGCTAAGTGGCTTTTTCCTCAAGAAAAAGCCACCTTTCAATCCTCTTAAAAAGTCTACGTGTATTCCGAAAATGCTCTAGACTTCTCGGCGGCCTTCGAGGGCGCGGGCCATTGTTACTTCGTCGGCGTATTCGATGTCGCTACCGGCGGGGACTCCCGTGGCGATGCGAGTGATGCGAACAGGGAAGCTGCGCAGCGCTGCGGCCAGCCAGTTGGCGGTGGCTTCGCCTTCGAGCGTGGGACTGGTCGCAAGGATTACTTCGTCTACTTCGCCGCGCTCGACTCGGGATACAAGCGTGGCGGCGCGCAATTGCTCGGGGCCTACTCCGTGCAGCGGAGAGAGGGTTCCGTGGAGAACGTGGTAGACGCCCTGAAATCCGCGTGTGCGCTCGACGGAGTCGATGCTGGTGGGTTCTTCCACTACGCAGACGAGGCGCTGGTTGCGGGTGGGGCTGGCGCAGTAGGCACAGGGGTCGATGTCAGTGACGTTGTTGCAGACGGAGCAGAGGCGCAGACTTGCCTTGAGCCCGCGCACGGCTTCAGCGAGGGCTGCCGCGTCGTCGTCCGTGGCGCGCAGGATATGGAAGGCGAAGCGCTGGGCACTCTTTGTGCCGACGCCGGGGAGCTTCTTCAGTTCTTCAATGAGCCGGGCCATGGGCTCGGCATAGCGTGACAATTTTCTGCCTCCATCTTTCTTGAGTGCTGGGAGTTTTTCTCAGGCTCCGAGGCCGGGAATCTTGAGGCCGCCTAACATGCCTTGCACGCTGGATTGAATCGCATCGTCAGCCTTGCGTCCGGCTTCGTTGATGGCTGCGACTACCAGGTCCTCGAGCATTTCGACGTCGGGCTGGCCGCCGCTGAGCCCAATGACTGCCGAAGGGTCAATGCGCAGCTTGAGGAGTTGTTTCTTGCCATTCATGGTAGCGGTGACAGCGCCGCCACCGGTGGAGGCTTCGACGACGGTCTCTCCAAGCTTGCGCTGGACTTCCTCCTGCATCTGGTTTGCCTGGCTGAGCATTTCGGACATTTTTAGGGGATTGAACATTACCTGGTCTCCTGAAGTGGTACTCCTGCTTCGATGGTGCGCTTACTTCTGATGAAGATCGACCACGCTTCGGACCTCTGCCTTGAAAATTTCCTTTGCACGCTGAACCAGCGGATTGGCAAGAGCTGCCTCTTGAACGCTGCCTGCCAGAGGCGCAGCCATCGGCGCAGCGGCCTGAGCCGTGCCTTCCCCAGGGACGACCATGAAGCGTGAGGGTGCGCCCAGGCGTTGCAGTTCCTGGCGGATGATCTTCTCTGCCGCGGCGTTCACCGTGAGGCTGAGCATCTTCTTTCCGACTCCAGGTACTTCGATGCGCACACTGGAGGTATCGAGCACCCATGTGGAGGCGCCAAGCAGTTGCGCGGCTGAACTGTGACCGGCATGGACGAGCGCGCTGCCGATCCCATGGCGCAGCGAGTCGATGTTCGGAGCGAGGCTGGGAGTTGGGTTGGGAGCTGTTGAAGCAGGAGCGGAGGTTTCAGGAGCCTTGGCGAGCGCGCCTTCAGTGAGCGTTGCGGTCTCAGCATAGCCGATTGACAGAGTTGCGACGGCGGGGAAGGGCGCGAGTTCCCGATGCTGGCTGGTGGAACCTTCTGCGGCTATCGAAGGTGATGGGCGCTCCATTGCGGCGACCGGGCTGGCTGAGGTGCTCTGTTTGAGACTCGGAGCGGGACTCCAGTTACTGGGTGCGAACGGGGAGATGGATGGAGGGGCCGGGGGCGCGGCAGGCGCAGATGCAACGGGTGAGCGCGAGGGGCTGGCCGCACGCGGAGTGGTGTGCGCGGCGGGAGTGTGGGCTCCGGCGCCGCTGGCTACGCCGCTGAGCAGCTCCTCGATGGGAAGCAGGCGCTGCGCATGAATCAGCTTGAGCAGGCCCAGTTCGAGGTGGAAGCGCTGTTCCTGGCGGTAGTTCAGATCGTCGAAGGTGCGTAGCACGATCTGCAGATTGCGGGTGAGTTCTTCCTCGGTAAACAGCAGTGCGGTGCGCGCGGCGCGGGCTCTCTCGTCGCCGGAGATTTGGAGAAGCTGGGTCTCAGCGCCTCCGAGCTTGGCCATGAGGGTGTTGCGCAGATATCGGACCATTTGCCGGGCCAGTGAGGAAGGACTGTGGCCGGCGTTGACGAGGAGGTTCACCTGTTCCATCAACTCTGCACTCTGGCCGGCTGCTACGGCCTCAAGCAGCCGCTCGAAGACGGCGTTGGGCACTGAGCCCATCAGCTCGCGAATCTGCACGGCGGAGAGCACGGGACGGCCATCTTCGACGGGTGCGGATGCGATGGCCTGGTCCATGATGGAGAGCGCGTCGCGCATGGAGCCGTCGCCGGCTTCGGCGAGCAGGGCGAGAGCGGTCTCTTCTGCAGTCACCTGTTCCTGGACGGCAATCATTTTCAACTGGGCAAGAATGTCGTCGAATTTGACGGCGTGAAAACTGAAGTGCTGGCAGCGGGAGCGGATGGTCTGGGGAATGTCTTCCGGCTGCGTGGTGGCCATCATGAAGATGACGTGGGCAGGAGGCTCTTCCAGGGTTTTGAGCAGCGCATTGAAGGCGGCATCGGTGATCTGATGGGCCTCATCGAGGATGTAGATCTTGTAGCGATCGCGGGCAGGGGAGTAGCGGGCAGCATCGCGGAGTTCGCGAATCTCGTCAATACCGCGGTTGGTGGCCGCGTCGATTTCGATAACGTCCACGGCGTTGCCCTGGCGGATTTCGGTGCAGGAGTCGCAGATGCCGCATGGCTCAGGGGTTGGACGGGTCTCGGTGCCGATCTCGGTGCGGCAGTTGAGTGCCATGGCTACGATGCGAGCGATGGTGGTTTTGCCGATGCCGCGGTGGCCGGAAAAAATGTAGCCGTGCGCGATGCGGTTCTGGCTGAGCGCATTCATCAGGGTGCGCGTGACGTGGTCCTGGCCGGCCACGTCGGCAAAGCGCTGCGGACGATATTTTCTGGCCAGAACCTGGTAACCCATGCGTGAACTTGCTCCCTGGGGTCCGCCATGGAAATTCAAGCGGCCTAAAGGCGATTGTATCGTTCCGAGGTGGGCAGGAGGCGCGGGGCGGGAGGTGGAAAAACCCGGTG
>Ga0209483_1001755_pt1 | contig 16101 bp, 17 predicted proteins | sample NGEPerA_FD_184508 | JGI IMG/M metagenome (GOLD analysis project Ga0209483, IMG submission 184508) | Arctic peat soil microbial communities from the Barrow Environmental Observatory site, Barrow, Alaska, USA - NGEE PermafrostL2-A... | ecosystem: Environmental > Terrestrial > Soil > Wetlands >... | reverse complement strand
CACGCCATCTCTTCCAAAGCTCTTCCTTTTGCTCAAACGACAGTCCAGGTCGACCCATTTGCGCCATTGCAAACTCCCCAGGGGCAGCATGTTTTCAATCATGTTGCTTTCACCCATTGAATCCACCCCAGCTAATTTCGCGCTGGCCGCGCGAAACTGAACATCCGTTCATCATATTCAAATTTAGCGAGCGGTCTAAGCGTCGCTTCACGCTTGCATGCAGATTGAATCGACTTCCCTGCCATCGCGCCCATCATCGCATCGTCGAAGTAACAGGGCATCGGGTGGGCAAAATGTCGGCAAGAACGGTTGGGGTGTTTCTCGCAGCTTTGTTCCTGACTCAGGCAGCGTCCGCGCAGGATTTGCGGGCGCCGCACGCAAACAGGAACAGCGCGCAAAGCGCGAGCAATGATTCGCTCGACGCGGGCGTGGCCCGCATCGCCGTGCGCGCCGTCATCACATCTCCCTCGCCGCCCGCGCAGAAAGATCTGCTGGGCATCTTTGTGTTGCTGTCGCTTCGCCAAAACAGAGGCCATGGCGCGTAATCGCAAACGTGGGAGAATGGGGATGAAGAACATTTGGTTTGCCGGCGCGGTTGCGCTGACATTCGCCTGCACGGCAGCGATGGCGGGCGAAACGGCAGACATTCCATCCAGCGCAGCAGTATCCGCAAAGAGTCCCGCCTGGCTGGGCAATGTCGCGGGCGAGAAGCTGGTCGCGGTGGACGGATCGACGATCACGCTTTCGCAATCGGATGGCGGCATGGCGCTTGCGCTCGTCTCTCCCAATGGCGCTGCGCAGAAAAGCGCATTCGTTCTGATGAGCGACCGGCTGGGCACGATCGCCGACGATTCCAACCATCTGATCGGCTTCTTTCGCGTGACGGATACGGGACTGGAAGCACAATTCGCCGATGGCCATACGCAATCGCTAATGGCCAATACCGCGGGCGGCCTCTCCATGACGATCCGCGCCTCCGCGAGCGACGCGACCTGCATGGCGTGGTATCCGGCCGGTCACGTTTTCGGCGAAGCGGATCGCCGCGCGGCGCTCGCCGCCTATGCCGACCGTCTGGGATTGAGCACGCCGGCGGCGGCCAAAGGCGCGCGCGCGAGCTGCGCGCCGGAGCCACAACCGGCGAAGAGTGTCGATCAACCGCGCGTTCCGCAAACGCTGGCGGTCGTGCATCCGACGATGGCGCATTCGCGCCACGGCGTTGTGAGCATGGCGGCAAAAGAAAGCAGCGCATCGGGCCCGATCCTCGTGCGCACGTCGGAAGTGCATGCGATCGATGGCGCCGCAATGCCTATCGCCAAAGCGCCCGTCCAAAAGCTCGCCGCACAAATTGCGCCGGCGCCGGAATTGCCGCCAGCCGCGCCGCAGCCCACGCGTATCGCGCTGACGACAAGCGTTCAGGCCGGACACGGCGCTTCGGATTGCCTGAGCGTCGATAGCGACGGCGCCAATATGGGCTTTCGCAATCGATGCGGCTTCAACGTGCAGTTCTCCTACTGCCTGCAAAAGGCGAGCGATCCGGGCGTGGCTTGCGATACCGGTTCCAAGGATGGCGACGTCGCTGCAAACGGTTTTGCATCCTTGCTGCTCGACACGAACATCAATGCCGACGATGCGGAGCATGATTTTCGCTGGGTCGCGTGCAGCGGCAGCCGCGGCGAGGTGGAAGCCTATCTCGACCACAGCGATCCGCCGGCCGGGCGCTGCGTGCGCGTCAACGCATCATAAAGAACAACAAAAAGGGGCAGACCATGAAGAGACTCTTGAAAGCCACGACGACGACGCTCGCGCTATGCGCTATGACGGGCCAATCCTGGGCGGCGGATGTTTGCGCGCGGCCCGGCGAGAAACTGGCGCTCAAGACGGCCGCGATGCAGCAGGAGCTGATGGTGGCCGCGCTCTATTGCAACGATATCCATCCCTATAACCGCTTCGTGATTTCCTACCGACGCGAATTGCAGGATTCCGACGCCGCGCTGCTCAGCTTCTTCGAGCGCGCCCGGCACGGCGGCGAAGCCGACTATCATTCTTACAAAACCGCGCTCGCCAACAATTTCTCGCTGGAAAGCCTGCACGGCATGGCCGCATATTGCGCGGCAGCGAACGAAGTCTTCGACGCGGCATCCGATCCGCGCGGATCGCTGCGGGATTTCATCGCCAGCCAATCGGTGATGGCGGCCAATGAATATCCGGCATGCAGCGAAAATCGCGACAGTGAAGAAACTGTGGCCGGCGGATCGTCGGCAGCCTACATGCGGCGCGCGTCAGAAGGCCGAAACTAGCCGCCGCAAATTTCAGTTTTTTGAACTCCCCCCCCCAACTTGACCCGGATCACTCCGGGCCTTTTTGTTTTGAAAGCCTCGCGGGGGTTATTCGGATGCCGGTGGCTCCGCAGTTTTCAGATAGGGCTCAACGGTCCCTTTATATTTGATCGTCATCGCGTTGCCGTGGCGGTCCACCGTTTTGCCGACGGCAAGACGTACCCAGCCCTCGCTCACGCAATACTCCTCGACATTGTTGCGCTCAACGCCGTTGAAGCGCACGCCGACGCCGCGCTCCAGCAGCGCCGCATCGTGATGGGGGCTTTTGGAGTTGGCGGACAGGCGATCGGGGAGTGTCTCGGTCATCGCGGGCGCTTTCCGGCAAAACGGATGTTTCGGCGCCCGGTCATAAAGGATGGGCGCGGTCTTTCCAACATGCGGCGAAGCTATGCGGTGAGCAGCCGTTCCAGCCAGTTCGCGTTCCAACGGCGCTTATAGCCGGCGACGGCGAGCCCGAAATAGACAGGATCCTTCAGCCAATGAATAAGCATCTTCCAGTCGCGGATATTGGGTGCGCGGCCACGCAGTAAATGCCGCAGCAGCGCCTCGGGCTGGCGCAATTCGCCGTCGGCCACGGTGACGACAGGGCCGGGCTGCCGCGATGAAACCCGCACGTCGCTATCGCGCCCGTCTTCGATCTTCGCGAAATTGGCGCCGGCAATCATCGCCGCGTCCATCGTGAAGAAGAAGCGCGGATTGCATTCCAGCAGCCACACGGTGCCGTCGGCCTCGATGCGCGCGTCAAAATTGAAAACGCCGTCCAGTTTCAGGCCCCGCACGATCCCGCCCACGATGCGCGCCAGTTCCGGCTCGCCCTGGAAAGTGAACGCGGCATCGGGATAGCAATAGGTCACCTGCTTGCTCACGACGCCGCCGCGGCAGAACACGCTGATCGAACGGTCCACGCCCTCGACATAATCCTGCACCAAGATGGGCGCGTAATCGATCTTCGCGGCAATTTCTTCCGCATTGTGCTTGTCGATGCGAATAACGCCGACACCACCCCAGCGGTTGACGGGCTTGAGGATCGCAGGCAGGCGGATCGCATCGTTCTTGATCGCGGCCACGAGCGCGGCGCGGTTGGCGAGCAGATGGCCTTCCGGATGGCGGATGTCGCGCGCCCGGCAGAAATCCATGAAACGATCCTTGGTCGCCAGCTGATCGAAGGCTTCAAGATCGGGAATCGGAAATACCGGCGTTTTCAGCAAGGGGCGGATGCAAGCCAGGAAGCGCGTCGTCACTGCGTCGGCCGGCATCACCATGTCGATGCCATGCGTGGCGATGAATCCTTCGATTTCGGCGGATGCTTTGCGCAGATCCGGCATCGGATCGAAACGGAATTCGTGAATGCCCGCGCAGAAACGCGAAACGCCCAACGAGCGGGCCTCCGACGTGGCGAAGACAAAAACCTTGGCGCCAGTCGCCGCCGCGCAGCGCATCGCGCGGTAAGGCGCCTGATAGGCGTGCGCCAGCAGGAGGATGCGTTTGGGTTCGCGGATCGCAGTCCCGCTTGGGATTATCGAACCGGTTTGGGCAAATGGCGCGTTCATAACGCAGCTGTAATGCAAACTCTTTGCCAAAATGCTGCTGATCGCGAAAGTCCCGTTGCGCCAATAAGAAGCGATCCATCATCCGCGCTGTTTCATAACGGGACGCTTTGCGGCGGCGATTTATTTCAGCCGGGTGAAGGCAAGCCGGTTTCCACGCTCGATGTAGAACATGCTGAGCCTTTGCAAGGACAGGCTATCCATTTCGAAGAACAGCACGTCCTCGCCTTCCTTGATTTCCAGATAGGTGCTCGCGGGCGTCAGCGTTTTGCCTTTGGCGTCGGGCGGCGGTGCGCTGCCGGAAAACAACGCCCATGTGCCCTTGGTTGTCGCGCTCGCGTCGCCTTCATAGCGGTCAATCGCCGTGCCGTTCGCATCCAGCTCGCGGGTGAAGCGCGTGTCATCCGTGCTCTGCCAGGTGCCCGCGAGCGCGCGACGAATGACGTCCAGCGAAGGCGCGGCGGCGAGTTGCTGCGCCATCAAGGTCACGCCAAGCGCACATGCGCTGAAGGCCAATAAAAATCGCATTCTTCTTGCCCCGGGGAGACCACGGTATTGTCGCCGGATGTCCTGCAAATAAAAAGGGCCGGACGGACGCCCGGCCCCGATTTCATGATTTGCCGCAGCTCTACGGTGCAGCGGTTTTTGCCGACGGCGTATAGGGCGTGAAGGGACCCAGGCGGCAAACGTCCTGCGACTCGAGAACCGTGATGCCCTCTGCATTGCCGCAGATTTCGTCGCCTTGCGCATTCACGACAAATCCGTGAAACGCGAGGCCGGGGCAAGCCCCCGCAAGCGTGTTTTTCCAGATCTTTCCGCCGCGCATGTAGAACAACACCGTCGTCGGATTGACGGTGTGCGTATGGTCGATCAGAAAGGACTGCAGACAAACATTTCCGTTATTCGCCGGCGCCGAGCTTGGTGCCGCCGTTGCCGCGCTTAAACTCAAACCGGCGATCGCCGTCGCGATGAGCAATCTTTTCATGTCATGCCTCCGTAAGAAAGAGCCCCCTCGCGCGACGCGGATTATCGCGCCGATGCGCGGGCCCCGGCAACCGCCTCTCCTTAATTTGAACAGTTGTTTCCGGCGCAGTGCTACGATGAAACCTTTGTGAACGGTCCCAATAGGCAGACCGAGTGAGCGCGGATCACACGGATGGTCTGCATATTGCCGCAAATCTCGTCGGGCGGCGTCGCCGTGTATTCAAACCCGTTGAACTTTAGTTCCGGGCAGGAATTGCGCAGCGTGTTCTTCCAAACATCGCCATTGTTCATGTGGAATATGATTGTGCGGTCGTCCGGCGTTTTGGTATCCTTGATGTCAAAGGTCCTGAGACAAACGGAACCGCCGGCGGCGGTCTGCGCTTGGGCTGCGGGCATCGCCAGCATTGCGAGGGCCACGGCAAGAATTATCTGTTTCATCGGTTTGTCTCCCTGAGTCTATCCGTGTGGGTGTGAACCATCTGGGGGCGGCGGCGGTTCCGTATATTCGCCGTTCCGATCGTCGGGCGTGGGCTGGGAATCGGGCGGTGCCATATCGTCCGGTGCATTTTGTGTATCGGGCGGGGCCATGTCTTCCGGCGCCGATTGCGAATCCGGTGGCGCTTCGTCTGGCCCGTTCATATCGGGGGGCGAAGAGCCTTCGTCGCCCGCAACGTCTGGATCCGGCATCGGTGGCGCGCCGCCGTCATAAGCACCGCTGCCGGCGTAGGGCTGGTCCGGCGGACCCAAGTCCAGCGGCGGTGCGGTGGCGCGATTCTGTTCTTCGCCGAGCGTTGCTTCACGCTGCAGCAATTGCGCGACCAGCAATTGCAGCTCCGGCGATGGATTTGTCTCGTCCTGCACCCGCGCCCGCTCGATGCAGGAATCCAGTGCCTTCGGCGCCGGATTCTCGCATTCGGCGATCAGCGCCTTGGCTTCATCCTGCTGCGCACAGGCGGGAAGACCGGCTGTCGTCAGAAAAATCAGCGAAACAGTGGTATAAAACGCTGCGCGCGTCATAAGCGGCTCCCCAAACCGGCAAGAAACGGCACGAACCGCCATCTTCGCGCGGAATTCGTGCGGTGCAAGGGCCAAGCCGCGCGCCTTGACTTGGCAGGCCCCTTTTATGATGGTCCGCGCTCTTTGTTTGATCGGAGAAAACCCAGTGTCTGCGCCTGTTTCCGCTGCGAACGCGCCCAACGTGACCATCACCTTACCGGACGGTAAGGCGATGACGCTCGCGCGCGGCGTGACGCCCGGCGAGATCGCGGCCTCTATCGGACCGGGATTGGCGAAGGCTGCTCTGGTCGCCGAAGTGGATGGCCAGCAATGGGACTTGTTCCGGCCCATCGAGCATGACGCGAAGCTGCGCATCATCACCAAGAAAGATCCCGAGGCACTGGAGCTCATCCGGCACGACATGGCGCATGTGCTCGCCATGGCGGTGCAGGCGCTTTACCCGGGCACGCAGGTCACCATCGGACCCGCGATCGATGATGGCTTCTACTACGATTTCGCGCGCGATACGCCCTTCACTCCCGACGATCTGCCGAAGATCGAAGAGGAGATGCGCAAGATCATCAAGGCCGATCTGCCGACCCGCCGCGAGGTGTGGCCGCGCGATCAGGCCATCGCGCATTTCGACGGCATCGGCGAGCATTACAAGGCCGAACTGATCAAGAGCATTCCGGCAGGCGAAGACGTTTCCATCTACTGGCATGGCGACTGGCACGACCTCTGCCGCGGCCCGCATTTTCAGACCACGGCGAAAATTCCAGACGCGTTCAAGCTGACCAAGATCGCCGGTGCATATTGGCGCGGCGATTCCAACAACGCACAGCTTCAACGCATCTACGGCACCGCCTGGCGCGACCAGAAGGAGCTGGACACCTATCTCCTCAAGCTTGAGGAGCAGGAAAAACGCGACCATCGCAAGATCGGCAAGGAAATGGAGCTTTTCACCTTCTCGCCGGATGTGGGCGCTGGGCTTCCGCTCTGGATGCCGAACGGCATGGTCATCCGCCAGGAGCTGGAATTTCTCGCGCTGCAGGAAGAACGCAAAGACGGTTACAAGCGCGTGGCGACGCCGCACATCGCCAAGGACGCGCTCTATCTGCGCTCACGGCACCTGCCCTACTACGCCGAGGATATGTATGCGCCGCTCGATATCGACGGCGAGAATTATTATCTGCGGCCGATGAATTGCCCGCACCATCATCTCATCTATGGGGCGACGCGGCATTCCTATCGCGAGCTGCCGCTACGCATCGCCGAATATGCACAGGATTATCGCTACGAAGCGTCCGGCGGACTGTCGGGGCTTATGCGCGTGCGCGGCTTTTGCCAGAACGATGCGCACATCTATTGCCGTTACGATCAGGCGAAAGACGAGTTCATCCGCGTCATGCATCTGCATGCGCGCTATTACGACCTGATGAATATCAAAGAATATTATATGCGTCTGTCACTGCCGGACACGGACAACCTCGCCAAATATGTCGATGAGCCGGGCAAGTGGCTCGCGGCGGCCGCGATCATTCGCACCGCGATGAAAGAGTCCGGGTATCCCTATATCGAGGCGAAAGGCGAAGCCGCGTTCTACGGTCCCAAGGTCGACTTCATGATCAAGTCGGTAATCGGCACCGAATATGCGATCTCGACCAACCAGCTCGATTTTCTGGCGACGCAGACGTTCGATCTCTCCTATATCGGCGAGGACGGCGACGAACATCCGGTCTATGTCATTCACCGCGCACCGCTGGGCAGCCATGAACGCTTCACCGCGTTCCTGATCGAGCATTATGCCGGCGCGTTCCCGACCTGGCTTGCGCCGATACAGGCGCGTGTCATCCCGATCTCGGAAAAAGTCAGCGACTATGCGCAGAAAGTTGTCGATGCCGTGTTTCAGGCGCCCGTCGTCAACGGCACGGCGGGCCTGCGCGTGGACATCGACACCACCAACGAGCGCATGCAGAAGAAGATCCGCGACGCGCAGCTCCAGAAGATTCCCTACATGCTAGTGGTGGGCGAGCGCGAAGCGGCCGAAGGCAAAGTTGCCGTGCGCCTGCGTTCGGGCAAGGATCTGGGCGCAATGCCGCTGGAATCCTTCATTTCCCGCATCAAGGGCGAAGCCGAATCCCGCGTCGATGTGACTGAATAACCCTTGCGAAACGGCCCGCGAACCCTATTCTCTGCGCGGAATTCGGCTCGACCGGCCGGATTTCACGCGCGAGCGGAAAATCAACGCCGTCGCGCCATCACGAAGGACAATCCACTGCGCCACTGACCGAAACATGTTTCGCGAGGCCTAGCTGGACCCGCGAAACGTGATAGCGCACAGACATCAACAGGAGAGAGTCATACCCCCTAGAAGATTTGCAGCAGGTAATGCCCCGGCCCCGTCCAAGGACGGCCCTCGCGTCAACGAGGATATCTTTTCCCGGACCATCTTCCTCATCGGAGATGACGGACACAAATTCGGTGAAATCGGAATAGACGAAGCCCGCGCCGTCGCGGAAGAACGCGGCTTCGATCTCGTGGAGGTTTCACCCGAGGCCAAGCCGCCCGTCGTCAAGTTGATGGATTACGGCAAATTCAAATACGAGCAGCAGAAGAAAGCCGCCGAGGCCCGCAAAAAGCAGAAGGTCATCGAGCTTAAGGAGATCAAGATGCGCCCGACCATCGACGATCATGATTACGAAACGAAGATGAAGGCGATGCGGCGCTTCTTCGGCGAAGGCGACAAAGTGAAAGTCACATTGCGCTTCCGCGGCCGCGAAATGGCGCATCAGCATCTGGGCATGGATTTGCTCACGCGCATTCAGAAGGATACCGAGACCTTCGCGAAGCTGGAGCAGTATCCGAAGATGGAAGGCCGTCAGATGATGATGGTATTAGCGCCCAAGTAGAGCGCATCAAACGCAAACCGGCGCGCCGCCAGGGCGCGCCGGTGCTCGGTGCAAAAAAATCAAATCAGAAGGTCGAATTCGCCGCGGCGGATGCCGTGTGCACGACGGCATTCCCAAGGTCCTGGAACGGGCCAAGCGGGGATACCTTGTCGTGATAATCCTGGATGTTCGGCCTGCCGGAGATCACCTTGTAAGCCACACGGCCGTCTTGCACGAGCAGCATCACTTCCGCCGACCAGCCGAAATTCACGGTCGTGCGCTCGAAACCCAGCACATCGAGAAACCAGTTGCCAGTACGCTCCTGATGCAGACGCTCGGGGCGGAACACATAGGCGGCGCAGTGGTCGCGCGCCTCGATGCAGGATTGAACGGCCGGATCGAGATGATCGAACTTGATCGAATCGCGCGGCATGAAACGTTCGATGACGCCCAGATAAGAAAGCATCTCGACATTGGGTGTGCTGGATGCGTCGAAACCGATATCACCGAGATCGGAAATGCGCGTCACGCCCGGCTGGATCTGTTCGTAGGCCGTCATGACCTGCTTGTAGGAATGGAATTTGGTGTTCTGAATGTCGGTTTGATAGGGCAGGAGGCCGAGGCCTCCGCAACCCACCAGAACAAGCGTTGCGGCGATGCTCAAAAATATGCGCGCATAACGGCGCGTACCGTCGCGGTTTCCCACACTCACCCCCAAGCCCATACGCCCAATTTATTTTTTTTGAGATTAGCTAAAATCAAACGGATTGGAAAGGATGTGCGCGAACATGGTAACTTCGACCGCCTCTAGGGCGCCGGAAAGCGCGCACAGCACTCAGCGAGCGTTTCGGGATCGGCATTTCCGCCCGAGAGCACTATGCCAATTGATAAGTCCCGGGCGTCGCTCGCATGCGCTAGCGCGCCCGCCAGCCCCGCGGCTCCGCCCGGTTCGACCACGATTTTAAGCATACGGATCGCCAAACTGACTGCGTTTGCGAGCGCATCGTCGCCGATTGTGACAGCGCGCGACATATGTTGCTTCGCAATCGCAAAGGGGACAGCCCCAGGCATTGGCGCCTGCAACGCGTCGGCAATGGACACGGCCTGGGCCGGCGCGGCTGTCCTGGCCCCCCTCTCTAGTGAGCGGCCCATGCCGTCATAATCGGCAGGCTCCACGCCGATGACCCGCGTGGCCGGACTGGTATGGGCGAAGGCGAGCGCCGTGCCGGCGACAAGTCCGCCCCCACCGCAGGGAACAAACACCCGGCCCAATTCGACGCCCAAAGCCCTCGCCTGCCGTGCCATTTCCAAGCCTGCCGTCCCCTGACCCGCCACAATGTCCGGATCGTCGAACGGCTTGATGAGCGTGGCCCCGCTTTGGGACTGGATGGCAGCGGCGATTGCCTCGCGGTCGTCCTTGCGGCGGTCGTAATACACGATGCGCGCACCATAGGACTTGGTGCCCTCGATCTTGGCGCGCGGCGCATCGGTGGGCATGACGATAGTGGCCGGAACACCGAACAGCGCGGCGGCGGCGGCAACGCCCTGCGCATGATTGCCGGACGAAAACGCGACCACGCCGTTGGCGCGCCGCTCTTCCGGGATGAGCAGGATGCGATTGCAGGCGCCGCGGAATTTGAACGACCCTGTTCGTTGCAGCATCTCGGGCTTCAAAAAAACGCGGCGTCCGAGACGCGCATTGAGCGCCGGATTTTCCAGCAATGGGGTCACAACCGTCCAGGGCGCGATGCGACGCGCGGCGGCCTCAATATCGGCGAAATCCGGAACCCGAAAATCCGTGGACATCAGCGCACTTCGCCACAAGACGCGCACCAACGCCAGTGCGAAGCCGCTATGCAAATTCGCGCTTGCAAAGCACGTTTGAGAGGGCGAAAGACGGAGAGTCGTCCAGCACTGCGAGGGCATAAACGCGATGCCGCATTCGGTTCGAGGCATCGTCCTCAAGATTGCGGCTACAATCAGCTTTTCGCTGATGTATGCGCTGATCAAGCTGGCGGGCGCGGTTCCCGTCGGCGAGGTGGTATTCTTCCGCGCCTTCTTCGCCCTCGCTCCACTGTTTGCGCTTTCTTTCTACACAGTCGGCCCCGCCAACGTCGCGCGCACCGCCCGGTCCGGCTGGCACATCCTGCGCTCGGCGGCCGGTGTGACCGGCATGTTCATGAATTTCGCGGCGCTCAAACTGCTGCCGCTCGCCGACGTGACTGCCTTCAGTTTCGTGGCGCCGATCTTTGCCGTTGTGCTCGCGGCAACGATGCTGCGCGAACGCGTAGGGCCGTATCGCGGCTTCGCTGTGGCGGCCGGCTTCGGCGGCGTGCTGCTGATGCTCGAGCCGCATGGCGGGCTTTTGCACATCTTCGCGTCGGGATTTTCATCCGGCGCGGCGCTCGCCATCATGGGCGCGTTTCTCTCGGCCTTCGTGGTCGTCTTTATCCGCCAGATGAGCACGACCGAACGCAGCGAGACAATCGTGTTCTATTTCATGACCGTCTGTTCGCTGGCAGGCCTGGCCACGATGCTTTGGTCCCGCGTGGCGCTGTCCGCGAACCAGGCGATGCTGTTGATGTTATGTGGCGTGCTGGGCGGCATCGGACAGATCTGCATGACGTTCAGCTATCGCTATGCGGAACCTTCGCTTCTGGCGCCCTTCGATTACATCGCGATGGTCTGGGCGGTCGCGCTTGGCTATTTCGTCTTCGCTGAAGTGCCGGAGCAGATGGTGATGATCGGCGCCTGCGCTGTCGTGGCGGCGGGACTGTTCATCGCCTGGCGCGAGCGCAACATTCACCTCGCACCGATACCGCCGTCCCAGCCCTTATGAACGGACGCGAGCATGCGTGCCACGCGCGCGAATTTCATCGACCTCGCCGACGAATCCATCACCGAAATAATGGGCAAGCTCACCGCGCACGCCGTCATAGAGCGAAGGGCCCTGACCGGCGCAGATCAGTTCATTGTCCTCCATTTCGCCGGACGCAACGAGCACGCCTCCTTCGAAGGTGAGCGGGAAGAGGACGCTGACCAGCGGCTTGAGCTGGTGGTAATCGATGCCATTGGTCAGACACCAGGCGTGGATTTTACAACCGCGTTGCTTGCGGTCGAGGAAAACGCAGGCGCCGTCGCGCGCAGCGGTGCGGCCGCTTGCACCGCCGGGAAACTCCGCATCCAGCGTGATTTCCGCGTCGAACCATTGCGCCCGCGGCACGCCGACATGAGCGGCGAAATCTTCGCCAAGCTCCGCGAGCCGCGCCATGTTCTCCACATCGATATCCACGCCATACGAACAGCACGCATCGCCGCAAAAATTGCAGGACATGCAATGGGTGAAATAGCGGTAGGCGAAAATGTCGGGATCAATGGCACGGATAACGGGCGCGCCGAAGATCGAGGGATACTCTTTTGCGAGCGCGATCATTGCAGCGCGGCCGCCATGATTTTTTCCAGCGCGCCCAGATAGGAAATGCCGGCGTGTTTGCAAGCTGCGGCGAAACCGGCATCCATGTCAATCGCCGGGTTGGGATTGACCTCGAGGATCAACGGCTGACCACCTTCCGTGACACGGAAATCCACGCGCGCAAATCCGCGATTGCCGAACAGCGTCCAGGCTTCGCGCGTCAGTCGCGCGAGTTCGGCGGCGAGCGCCGGACATTCTTCTTCCACGCCGAAGCTGCGCGCGCTTTTCTGGCTTTCCTCGCTGTCGTCGGCCCATTTCGCGTTGTAGCCGACAATGCGCGGCTTGCCGGGCGTCCAGTTGTTGAAAACGATCTCGGCAAGCGGCAATACACGCGGCTCGCCGTTTTCCTCGATCGCAGAAATGTTGAATTCGCGGCCTTCGATATAGGCTTCCGCGAACCAGCGTCCGCCATAGGTCTCAAAGCATTTCTGCGCGCGCGCCTTCACGTTCGCGCCGAACACCACCGCGCCGTCGTCGAGACCGAGCGAGGCATCTTCCGTCGAAGATTTCACGATATATTTGCAGCTCTGTTTCAGATCATGCCAATTCGGTCCCACGGACCATTCCGGGGTTGGCAGTCCGGCCGCGCGCATGATCTCCTTGGCGAAGGGCTTGTCGCAGGTCGCCACGATCGCGGCCGCGCCTCCGCCAGTGTAGCGAATTCCCATCTGTTCGAGATAAGCGGGCGCGACAGCGGAAAGCTGATCCTGCCCCATGGCGTGTTCGACCATATTGAATACGAGATCGGGTTTGGATGCTCCAACCGTCTGGGCGAAAACCTCGTAGTCGGAACTGAATGGCAAAAGTGTCGTCTGGTGACCGTGCTTGTTAAGAAGCTCAGCGATTTGCCGTGCCGTGAGGATCGAATCCTCAACCTCCGGCGGTGCTTGTGAATCCAGATCGAGATGCAGAACGACGACGCGCATGTGCCCCAGGAAACAATCTGATTCTTTCAGATCGGATCATGAGCCAGATTCTGCGAATATTCGCTAGGCCGCAACGCGGCGGCGCGGTGCCAAAGCGGGATGGCGCTTCAGAAACGAAGTCATTATCTTGCCGATGAGCTGGTCGTAGCTCATGCCTTCAAAATTCGCGATGAAGCAGAGGTCGGAGTGTTCGGGGCGCAGTCCGGCAATCGGATTAACCTCGATGAAATGCGGCCTGCCATTGCCGTCGCAGCGGATGTCGATGCGGCCGCCGTCGCGGCAACGTAGCGCCCGCCACGCGGCCAGCGCCACCGCGCCCGCTTCTTTCGCTTCGGGCAATGGCGAGGCGTGCACGATATCCACGCGCTCTTGCCAGCCGGTATCTTTGTTCTCGAAGCCATAGCCGTCGCCGACCCAGCCGGATTTCGGCACGATCTCGCTGACACCCAGAACGCGCGCGTCATCGCCCGTGCCGGTGATGCCCACGGTGAATTCGCGGCCCGAAAGGAAAGTTTCGACCAGGACCGGCTGATCGAAGCGGCACAGCAATTCCTTCGCCACCGCGGTCATCGTCTTGCGGTCACCGACCTTGGACTTCGCGTTGACGCCCTTACCCGACCCTTCGGCGACGGGTTTCAGGAATAGCGGGTACGGCAAATTCACCTTGCCGATATCGGACGGCTTTTCGATCAGCACGAAATCCGCCGTGGGCACTCCATGGCTGCGCACGATGTGCTTGGTCATCGCTTTATCGAGGGTCAGCGCCATGGTGAGCGCGTCGGAGAAGACGTAAGGGATTTCATAGGCGTCGAGCAGCGTGGGCACCTGCGCCTCGCGCGCCAGCCCCTTCATGCCTTCGCAGAAATTAAACACGGCATCCCAGCGCTCCCCGCTCACCAGCGCCCCGGCGAGTTTCTTGATGCCGCCGATTTTCACCGGCTCCCAGCCCTGCCCGGCCAGCGCGTCGCAGATCGCATCGATCGTGACTTCGCTGTCGAACTCGGCCGTCTCCTCCTCGCTATAACCCATCGCGAGGTAGTCGGAGCGCAGGTCGTAACAGACCCCGATGCGCATCATCATTCCGCCGCGAGTTTTGGCTTCGCGTGGCGCTTGTCGGCGCCCAGCGTGCCACCCGGATCGGGATAGGAGTAAGTCTTGCCCTCAAAATTCCGCAGCAGGAGGTCGTCGCCGGCGCGGCCGACCACACAGTCCGGCGCAATCTGGATCTTGCCGCCGCCGCCCGGTGCATCCACCGCGAAGATCGGCGTGGCATAGCCGGTGGTGAATCCGCGCAGGCCCTCGATAATTTCCAGCCCCTTATCCACCGTGGTGCGGAAATGGCCGGAGCCGCGAACCGGATCGGCCTGATACAGGTAATAGGGCCTCACGCGGCGCTTCAGGAGACCGTGCATCAGCGGCTTCATGATGCTGATGTCGTCATTGATCCCTTTCATCACCACCGTCTGAGAGCCCAGAGGGATTCCGGCATCGGCAAGACGATTCAGGGCTTCCGTCGTCTCCGGCGTGAACTCGCGCGGATGGGTAACGTGAATGCTCATGAACAGCGGGTGATGCTTCTTCAGCATCTTCACGAAGTCCTTGGTGATGCGCTGCGGCAGGACCATCGGGATCTTGGAGCCGATCCGCAGAAACTCGATGTGCTTCATCTTGCTCAGGCGCGTGAGCAGGTAATCGAGCTTCTCGTCCGCGATGGAAAGCGGATCGCCGCCGGAGAGCAGCACGTCGCGGACTTCTGTATGCGCTTCGAGATAGGCCAACGCCTGTTCCCATTGCTTGGGCGAGAACTGGTATTCGCCGCCCGGATTGCCCACGGCGCGGGCCCGGGTGCAGTAGCGGCAATAGGTCGAGCAGGTGCCCGTGGTCAGAAACAGCACCCGGTCGGGGTACCGGTGAACGATGCCCGGCGCGGCGGTATCGTGATCCTCGCTCAGGGGATCAATCGACTCGCCCGGAAGGACAATGTCTTCCGCCGTCGTCATCACATGGGTGCGGCGCAGCGGCTCGCTGGCATCTTCGCGGCTCATCAGGCTCGCGTAATAAGGCGTGATGCCAACCGGCAGTGGTCCTTTATGGCGCTCAACGGCCAGGCGTTCATCGTCCGAAAGCACGAAGACCTTCTCGAGATCGGCAAGAGAGCGGACGCGGGCCTGGAATTGCCAGTGCCAGTCGTTCCATTCGGCGGTCGTCGTGCCCGGATAGACCCGGCGATAGAAGGCGCGTGTCTCTTCCCCTACCGGAAACCGCAGGCGCGTCTTGGGCTTGGCGGCGGCCTGAGCCTTGCCAATCCTCGGAAATTGTTTGGTATTTTCAACATCAAGGACGGTACTGGCGTTCGGCTTCTCGCGGCCGGATCGCAACGGAGGCCTCGACTCGCGCCCCCGCAACAGTTGGAGACTCATTGTGGTCTCGATACGCTCCTGGTGATGCCTCGAAGGCCCCAGCGACCTCAACCGGCATTCCTTACCCATCGGATATTTAGCCAGTTCCGCATATTGTCAAGTCAAGGCATGCGAATACTGGAATTCGAGGGCCTCAAGACCAATAAATCATCCAAGTAATGGCGATGCATTACTGAAGTTTATTCAAGTAAAGACGGCACCTATACCCCGCACACCGTGCATTCTAATTTTCCGCAAGTCGGGCGCACCGCAAGACGAAGCGGCGATCCCGCTCCTGATAACTCGCTAAGCCTTTCGCGTGCGCGCGACTCATATGTGCAATTTTGTGTTTGAGATTTCGTTAGAGCGATTCAGGACTGACTCGAACGCATCAGTGCGAAGTCTGTGGACCGCGATAATCAATCGCGTCGTAAAGCTGCGTGACGCGAACATGATGTCCGCCGATGGGGATGGCGACCGTGTTTACCAGCTTTACCGAATCGAATGTGCGCAGCACCGGACCAGCTTCGTCGGGTGCTAGCACCAGTAACTC